>Ga0210410_10000462_pt1 | contig 45576 bp, 35 predicted proteins | sample IncBWC4MmetaG_FD_161058 | JGI IMG/M metagenome (GOLD analysis project Ga0210410, IMG submission 161058) | Forest soil microbial communities from Barre Woods Harvard Forest LTER site, Petersham, Massachusetts, United States - Inc-BW-C-4-M | ecosystem: Environmental > Terrestrial > Soil >...
CGATACGGTTAACGAGCACGAAGTGTCCCAGATGATTGGTGCCGAACTGCATTTCAAAGCCGTCCGCCGTATGACCAAATGGCGTCGCCATCACTCCTGCATTAGCGATGATTACGTCGAAGGGTTCACCCTTTTCGAGCAGTCCTTCGGCACACGCTCGCACGCTCTTCAGACTGGCGAGATCAAGCGCAACGAGCCCGAAACTTCCACCATTGCTTGCAGCGTCTTTTCGCACCTGTGGGGTTGCCGCTTCGGCTTTCTTTAAATCCCGTGCCGCGCCCACAACATGTGCGCCATGCGCGGCTAGAGAGCGCGCCGTCTCTACGCCCAGTCCAGCCGAAACACCGGTGACAAAAATCCGCTTGCCGCGTAGATTAATCCCGGACAAAACATCTTCTGTTGTCGAGGTTGCCCCAAATACGTCCACCATTGTTTTCCTCCTAGAAAATTGCAGCCGGCCCACGGTGCCCAGTAATTTAGATTGTGGCGTGGCTGACTCTCCTATTACTTCGGTCCAAATGATTCTTCGTCTTCCGAGGGAACCCAACCGATCAAATTCAGCGTCCGAGCCACAGCGCATATCGAATTGCCTCAAACAGAGGCCAGCGATAATGCACCCTCAAGATGTGATACCAACTCAAAATGGATTGTCGTTTCATGATTGCGCCTCCGCCCTTTCGGGTTTTACTTGTCAGTTGCGTCTGCTGCGGGAACCGCGTACTCGGGGAATTTCGTGGCCGGCGCACCGTGCACCATCGTGTACGCGTACTCGACGCCGATCCCGTAGGCTCCGTAATGGTTCTTCACGATGTCCATCACCGCGTCGTAGGTGCCCTTGTGAGCCCAATCGCGCTGCCATTCGAGCAGGACTGACAGGGAAGTAACCGGCTTTGCGCCGGCTTGAATGACGCGCTTCATCGCGTTGTCGTGAGCAAGTTGGCTCACGTCGCCGCAGCAATCCTCTACCACGTAGATCTCGTAGCCGTCATGAAGCGCCTGAATTGTCGGCAGTGCAACACAGGTCTCGGTCCAAAGGCCGGCAATGAGAATCTTCTTGCGTCCGCTTTTTTCGATTGCGGCGACAACGTTTTTGTCGTCCCACGAATTCATGGAAGAACGCTCGATGGGTTCCTGTCCCGGGAATACGGCTCGCAGCTGCGGCCACATGTTCCCGCTGAAGGACTTCGTCTCGACGGTCGTCAAAATCACAGGCACATCGAACACCCTTGCAGCTTTTCCGAATGCCACGGCGTTGTTGATGATTCCCTGGCGGTCGAAATTGCTCGTTCCAAAAAGCATTTGACCCTGATAGTCGATCAGAGCCACGACGCAATTGTCCGGAGTTAAGAGTCCCTTCTCACTCAGTTTTGGACGATTGCCGTTTGATGATTGTTGAGCCATACGATTTCAGATTTCCCTTTCAAATGTCGACTTCTAAATTGGCGTTGTGAGGGAATGCAACTGTGTGGCCAACACTGAACATGTACGTGGGAATGGGCAATCCGTTTTGTTTTCAACAAAAAAGAGACCGTAGATTCAGAATGAGGAATTGTTCCCGCAGCCGTGTCATGCCAAGGATTTAACGATAAGGTTAAGGTCGCGAACACAGCTCCGAGCTCTTGCATGCCGCGCGGACGTAGTAATCCGGAAGCGATATCAAGACTACTTGGCCGAATGGTCGGCTATTCGTTGAAGTGGACCGGACCTCCGATGGGCTCCGACTGTACACGAAGTGTGCACGAATCGTATGTTTTCAATTCATTGGGGTTAGCTTTTGAGCGAAAGCAGGTTCCCCGATTTGTTGGAAAGGTTAGTAGTTAAAGTTTCCAGTGGAATTGTTGGAGTAGAGTTTCGTGCTTTGCAAGCAGGGGGTCACCGGTTCGATCCCGGTCACGTCCACCATTTTTCTTTCTTCCTGTACTTTACTTGCCGGGTGGGCTACATTTCGTGGCCTTCCGAGTCGCTGTTACTCTTACTATTGTGCCTGGCGAAGTGAACGCCTTGCCGGATTCTCGGTTTGCAGGATTTCTCAAGGTCTTCGATTCGTTGTGACGCAGATATCAGGCGAACGGATCTATCCTAAAACCAGGCCGAAGGATGAATAACCTGATACCAATTGCGCTCAAGGCCCTTACCCGTGACGGGTGGCTTCTTTTTGTCACACGATTTGCGCGGTTGTTCGCTTACGGGTCGCTCTCCGTCATTTTGGTTTTTTATCTGATTGGCTTGGGGCTTACGGAAGTGCAGAGCGGCCTGGTGCTCACGCTCACGCTCGCGGGTGATGTGGTGGTCTCGCTCTTCCTGACGACCAGGGCAGACCGGATCGGGCGCCGGCGGATGCTGATCATCGGCGCAATTCTGATGGCTGCCGCAGGTTTGGCGTTTGCTTCCACGCATAATCTATTGTTCCTGATAATTGCGGGCACCATCGGCGTCATCAGTCCCAGCGGTAACGAAGTTGGGCCTTTTCTTTCGATCGAGCAGGCGGCGCTTTCCCACATCGTTCCCGCAACCGCCCGGACGGAAGTCTTCGCCTGGTACACACTGGCCGGTTCCCTGGCGACGGCACTCGGCGCGCTGTGCGGTGGGTTCGTCACGCAGGTGTTGCAGCGCAGTTCGCTGACTCCGGTTGCGAGTTACCGCGCGGTGGTCATTCTCTACGCCGCCCTGGGGATGTTGCTGGCGCTTCTCTTCACGCGGCTGTCCGCGATGGTGGAGGTGGATGCTTCTTCGAACGGCGCTGTCTCCAGGGCGTCACTCAGCCACGTGTTCGGCATCACTCGCTCGCGAAATGTCGTCTTGAAACTCTCTAGCCTCTTCGCGCTCGATTCCTTTGCGGGCGGATTCGTGGTACAAAGCTTTGCGGCGTACTGGTTCTACCTTCGCTTCAGCGTTGAACCCGCGGCTCTAGGCGCCATTTTCTTCTGGGCGAATGTCTTTGCCGGGATTTCCGCGCTGGTGGCTTCGCGTCTTGCGGCCCGCATCGGTCTTGTTCGGACGATGGTCTTCACGCACCTGCCTTCGAATATTCTCTTGATTCTTGTGCCGCTGATGCCCAATCTCTCGCTTGCGGTCCTGGTTCTGCTTCTTCGTTTCAGCATCAGCCAGATGGACGTCCCTGCGAGGCAATCGTACATCATGGCCGTGGTGCCGGCGGAAGAACGCTCTGCGGCTGGTGGTTTTACGGGAGTCGCGCGGACAACCGGAGCGGCCATCAGCCCCCTGTTTGCGGGATTCTTGTTCGCCAGGCCCTCGCTCATCAGCGTTCCCTTTTTCCTGGCCGGAGCGCTCAAAATTGTCTACGATTTGATGCTTTACCGCGGATTTGCAACGATTCAGCCACCCGAAGAAAAGCCCGGGCCGTGGTAATCGCGCCGGGCGCTCCTCGAAGCATCACGTTAAACGCAGGCGCCTTCTTGCTCCCTCGCAAACCTTACAGTTTATTCAGCAAATCTTAAGTAGATTTGTAGCGCCAGCCGGTGTACGAAAGAACCGCACGGAATCCGCGCCTGAAGGGCGCTTCAATGGCCTTTCCCGTCTCCATAAGGGACGACTTGGGAATCGGTGGCCGCTGAGAAACGAAGCTGCCGAAGCCAAGGAGGAGAATCTCCATGAAGATGTTTTCTGTACTCGCTCTGACCGTAATTGCCTCATTGAGTGCCAGCGCCTCTGCGCAAGAACATGCTCCCCTCCGGCTTCTGCAGACCATCCCGATGCCGAACGTCAAGGGCCGCATTGACCACATGGATGTGGACGTCAAAAACAAACGGCTCTTTGTGGCCGGACTTGAGAACGGGTCGGTAGAGGTGGTCGATCTTCAGGCCGGCAATTGGCTAAAAAGCATTCCAGGTTTTAAGAAGCCGCAAGGTATTGCCTACGTGCCATCCCTCAACAAGCTGTTTGTGGCCAGTGGGGATGACGGAATGCTCCGGGTGTTCCGCGGCGACACGCTTGAACTGATGGACGCAATCAAGCTCGATCTCGGGCCCAACCGTGTCGCCTACGATCCTCACACCCAACTTTTGTATGTCGGCTACGGCGGCAAGGATGCCGGTAAAGACTACGGAGAAATTGGCATCATCGACGCCAAAACGGATAAACAAGTCGGTGACGTCAAGGTAGCGGCGCACCCTTCGGAGCTTTTGCTGGACCACTCCGGCAAGACCTTGTACGTCTTCGTCTCCATTGACAGCGTGGTTCAGGTTGTGGATACGGCCAAAAGGGAAGTGGTGTCTACATGGCCTACCAGCAGCAAGCGGAATGGCGACGGCGCCCTGGACGAAAAAAATCACAGGCTGCTGATCGGCACGCGCACTCCGCCGGAGATGATTGCCATGGATTCCCGGACCGGGAAGGAAGCGGCAAATCTCCCAACCGCTGAGAGTATGGACGGCGTGTATTTTGATGCGGTGCGCAAACGGATCTACGTTTCCGGGGGCCGCGAGAATGATGTCGGCTACGTTTTTGCTTACCAGCAGAAAGATGCCGATCACTATGAAATCATCGGTAAAATACCCACGAAATCCGGCGCGGGCACTTCGTTTTGGTCCCCTGAGCTCAATCGCTACTACGTCGCCGCGCCCGCGCACGATAACGATGAGGCAGCCATTCTTGTCTTCGAACCAGTACCCTGAAATTCTTCGGACGCGGCGGATTTTAGAAGAAGGAAGCAGTCATGGACTCTCTTTCAGGAGGAGATATGAAGAAGTGGCTAGCCGTTGGCTTGGTGGCAGTCGGTGCTCTGGGTCTGCTGATGATACGTAACATAATGAGTGCGTCCGCGGCTCCGCAGGCGCCGGCCCGCGAACTTGCGCCGTTGCAGCTCATTCAAAAAATACCGGTGCCGAACGTCGCCGGCCGCATCGATCATTTCACGGCATTCCCCAAACGCCGGCTCCTGATTTTTGCCGCCCTGGGCAACAATTCGATGGAGGTCGTAAATACTTTTCAAGCCAAAGTCGTTCAGAGCGTCAAGGGGTTGGATGAACCTCAGGGCGTACTCTACGTCCCCGGACTCGACAAAATCTTTGTGGCCAACGCGGGAAGCGGCAAAGTCATGGTTTACGACGGAAAAACCTACGCGCTTCGCAAGACGATCGATTTGGGTGCGGAATCGGACACCGACAACCTGCGGTATGACGAAGAGTCAAAGCGCGTGTTTGTGGGCATCGTCGGCGGCATCGCTATGATTGATGCGGTGACGGAAACTCATGTTGGGAAGGATCTCAAAGGCAGTGGCGGCCACTCGGAGTCGTTCCAATTGGAAAAGAAGGGGTCTCGCATTTTCGTGAATGTGCCGGAGGACGGCAGCGTGGTCAATGTCATCGACCGCAAAACCGGCGAGTTGACGAAATGGGGTCTCAACGGTGTGAAAGCAAACTATCCGATGGCGCTCGATGAAGACGATCATCGGCTCTTTGTTGTCACTCGGAGACCTCCCTACCTTATGGTGCTCGATACTGAAACCGGCAAGGAAGTTGAGAGAGTCCCAGTGGGCGGATCGTGCGACGACGTTTACTATGACGCGGAGCGCAAGCGCATTTATGCCCTCGGCGGCGAAGGATTTATCAGCGTGATTCAGCAGAATGACCCGGACCACTACACGCTCTCAGCAAATATCCCCTCTGCAATTGGCGTCCGCACAGGCATTTTCTATGGCACCAGCCTGTATGTCGGCGTGCCGGCTTCAGGAGTGGAACCCGCGCAAATCTGGAACTACGCCGTGCCGGAATAGAGCCCAGAAAGGCTAAGGCCTTGGCACGTACGAAAAAAGTTCGCCGAGCTATAAGTGTCCGCACGGAAGTGTAGGTTGCGAGAGGTTCGCGAAAGCCCCGACCTGGGTTCACGGCCGCTCACGATGAATCTCTCCGTTTCCGGACAGAACTGATCAAATTGACTCTCCGCGCTGCAGGCTAAGAGGCGATCTCCTGTTCTCGCCACCGGAGAATCTGTTCCCGCAGAGTATTGACGCTATTTACGATCGTATCGCCTTCGATAGTGGCCAGGGTGTGAGGATAGAAACATGGGTCGGCCGCCTGAACCAGCAGACGAAAATCATTTCGCAGATCCGGCATTTCAGGGATAGCAATCATCCGTCCCCGAAGCATGCGCTCGAGAATCGCCAACGTCGCTTGAACGTCCGCAACAAATCGCTGAAGTTCCGGCGTGGCAGGGGTAGCGGTGCACTCTGTTTCAACCGCTTCCAGGGTCATAATCGCATGTGCCAAGCGATGCGAACTTACCATCATCGAGCGCACCGGTTCCAGTCGCCGCGCTTCGGTTGTGGGTTCCGCCGCGAATCGCTCCAGGGAGGCTTCCAGATTGGAGCGCGCCATCCTGGTAGCCAGCCGCTTCTCGTCGGTCAGGGCCCCATCCATTTGATTCTGCAAATACCGCTGGGTAACCGCGCTAAAGTATTCCCGATACGCCGCCAATAGTTCTGCCAGGGCATGTTCCACCGGCTCCCGCGTTGGCCACAGGGCATAGGCCAAGAGGGCAAGAATGCCCCCGAGCAAAGTATCGAGGACGCGCGCTTGAATAAGGAATGTCGGTTCGCTGCCGGTCAGCGCCAGCATCAAAACGATCGCCGATGTCACGCCCATCGCAAAAAAACCGTAGTTTGCGGGCCCCAGCCATCGCAGCAGAAAAACACAGATACCGATCAGGGTTGCCTGCACCGGAAACGTCTGCGGCAACAAATGAATTTGTGCGGACGCCACCAGCACTCCTGCGATGGTGCCGGCAATTCGTTGCAATCCCCGGGCGAAAGTTCCGGCAAAGTCCGGCCGCAGCACAATCACAACCGTCACCGGAATCCAGTAAGCACGGTGCCAGCCGGTTGCGCGTGCGACGCCGCTGGCGATGGCCACACAAATCGCAAGCCTCACGGCGTGGCGAAAAACCGTCGACCGGAAGTCCAGGTTTGCGCGCAACGTTGCAATGGCGGATTGCGCGTTCAGACGCCATGTTTCGAGCAGTGACGGCTCTCCGACAGGAACTTCGCCCGGCGGGGCTGGTCCGGTCAGCAAGCCTTCTGCCGCGCGGAGTTGCGCCGCCAAAGCGTCCATCTGGAACAGCGTGTCCTTTCGGTTTACCGCTTCCTGGGATCGCGGATCGTGAACGGCGCGGGAGCGGAGTTCTTCGATCAACTGATTCAGGCTCGCGAGTTGTTTATGCAAAGGCTCCTTCGCTGTGCTACTCAAGAGGGATTCCCCGATGGTCGCAAGCGCGCGTCCCACGGCGTTCAAAAACCGTGCTAGGCTCTCGCGCTCTTTGCCCGCTTCCGCGTTCTGGTTCAGATCTGCCCGCATCCGCAACAGCGTGATCACGCATAATCGTGCGCGCTCGCCCTGGTTCAGGAGCGCCTGATACCGCAGGCTTTCGTCTCCTCTATCCTGCCGCAAGCTCCGAAGAGCATCCCGCGCTCGCGTGGTGTGAACGGTCGCCGGCGGTGCGGCGCCGGCAAGTATGGGTTCCTGGGCGATGCGTCCAAGTTCCAGATACAGCGCTGCCAACGCGCGCCGCTCCGGTTCGTACCTCCGCACCGGCCACAGGGCTACGGACAATGCTGCTTGCACGAGTCCGCCGAACAAAGCCAGCGATGCCGCTACGAGGAGGCTCATCGGAGTAAATCGCTGTCCTCCAAATATCGTGAGCATGACCAGGCTCACCATCCCGATGTCCGCCGCTGTTTGGCCGAACGCGACAACCAAACCCGCTACAAACGCCGCAACCGCCGCGATTACGCCGGCACCAAATTTCCATTGCCCAGATGTACCACCGACGAAAGCGGCAAAGGCTATCGTCGCGCTGGCGGCAACCATTCGCAGTGCCCGATGTCGGTACGGGTCATTGCCGTCAGAATACGAAGCAAAGAGTGCGCCAAGGGACGCGGCGGCTCCCCCGAAGGCCGCGTGGGATGCCACGCCTAAAGTAAGCGAGAGCAGCATCCCCGCCGCATTGCGGAAAGCCACGTACGGCGCCATCTTGCTTCGGTCAAAGCTGATCAGGATTTTCCAGAACGACCGCCAACTGTCATGCTCCGGCGCTTGAGGCGGTCGCCCGGTATTTCCGTCTGCGCCGGGTTGGCCAGTTGGTGAGTCGTTCATAGCTATTGATTCCACTGCCAAATCGCCCTTTTCCACGCCGCGCGGCTTTCGGGACTTGCGGGCGAAGCCAGGTAATCTCGTCCGCGGCCAGGAGTTGAGCTCAAACGGACTGCGCTGTGCGCCCGGCGGCCTAAGGTATTGACGACTGTCGAAGGGTAAAGGGCCACTAATTTTTTGAAGAACCCGGAAGGAATCGTTGAAACGATTTCTACATTACGAGGTTAAGAAACAAGCCGTGGGAATCAGCTCAAGTCCGGAGGTCGTGGAATAGTTAAAGGGGCTGGCGGTTGATACTTGTCACAATTCTCGCGTCGCTCCCTTGTCTTCGATTGTTTGCGGGATTCAGCCGGCCAGATGAAGCTCGGGGTGCAACGGCAACTTCGTCAGGCGAACCTTGGTCGCGTCGTGGAACGCATTGCCGATCGCCGGGGCGACGGCCATGATCGGCGTTTCTCCGGCGCCCGCGGAGGGAATGTCTTTGCGGTCCAGCATAATCGCTTCAATCTCCGGCACATCCTTGAATCGCGGCACGCGATAACTGGAAAAGTGCGCGTTCGAAATGCGCCCCTTCTCAAATTGAATGGACTCGAACAGCGCGCCTCCGAGCCCCTGAATCATCGCCCCGACCACCTGGTTGCGCAGCCCGTCGGGGTTTACGATCGCCCCGCATTCGAAAACTTCCACCAGCTTCTTCACGTTCACCGTATTCTTTGTCCGGTCCACAAAAATCTCCGCGAAGGTGGCCACGTAGCTGCCTTTTTCGTTGCCCGCGGCGACGCCGAATCCCTGCCCATCCTCGGTTTTCTGCCGCGGCCAGCCAAAGGCCTTCGCGCCGGTTTCGAGCACCGCACGCATTCTTGGGTCGGAAAGATTCTTCAGGCGGAATTCGAGCGGGTCTACTCCCGCCTCATTCGCCAGCGAATCCATGTGCGTCTCTCGCGCGAAATGATTCGCGGTCGCGGCCAGTCCCCGGTAAGAGCCGCTGCGCAGCACCAGCGGCACCTGGTGGTACTCGGTCACTTGATTCGCCACCGCGTATGGAGTGTCAATACCGGACATGCCGGAGTGATAGTTGTGAAATTCCCAGGCGGTCAGCTTTCCATCCGCCGCGATCCCGCTCTTTACTTCAATCACTCCCGCCGGACGGAAATAAGCCCACGTGAACTCCTCTTCGCGCGTCCAGACGAGTTTCACCGGCCGCCCGCCGGCCGCGCGCGCCAGGCGTGCCGCTTCCAGCCCCGCATCGCTTGTATGTTTGCCGCCGTAAGCGGAACCCGTGTCCGGCACAATCACGCGCACATTTTTCTCCGGCACACGGAAAATGTCTGCCAGGTCGTCGCGCACCGCAAATGGCCGCTGTGTTCCCATCCAGACCGTCAATTTCCCGTCGGTCCACTGCGCCACAGCCGCGCGCGGTTCCAACGGTGCATGCGCGATATACGCCACCGTGTAGCTCGCGTCCAGTTTGTGCGCCGCCGCTGTTAGCCCCTCTTCCACCGAGCCCTTCACTTGCCGGAAGCGCGGCTCCTTCGAAGGCTGCGCGTTTTTCTTCAAATACGAATAAATCTCCTGCTCCGAAATTTGCGGCACTTCTTTCCACTGCACGCGAAGTGAAGCCAGCGCGGCCTCTGCCGCGGCAACGGTCGGAGCCGCCGCGCCCACAAAATCCCCATCGCGCACCAGCACCACATCTTTCAGGTCTTTCGTCGCTGAATCATCGTAAGAAATCAAGGTCGCCCCAAACGACGGCGGCCTCAGAATCTTGCCGTACAGCATTCCTTCCGGCCGCAGGTCCGTGCTGTAGCGATGCCCTCCGGTCACGAATTCGCGTGCATCCACCTTGGGAACGGGTTTTCCGGCGACGGTCCACTGCGAAGCCGGCTTGATGGGGTCTTCCGCCGGAGGCTTCTGCGCGCCGATGTCTTCCCGCGCAAGCTCCGCATAGCGAAGCGATTTTCCCGACGCCGGATCCGACACTTTCCCGTCGCCCGCCACCAGCTTTTCGGCCGGCACATTCCACTGTTTCGCCGCTTTCGCCACCAGCAGATCTCGCGCCGCCGCCGCCACTTTCCGCAGTTGCGGCGTAATCGTCGGCGTAGTCCTGCTTCCAAACGTCCCCGCGTCAAACGGAGTCAGCGCCGTATCCGCCAGCACCATTCGCACGCTGGCAAACTCCACGCCAAGTTCATCCGCAATCGTCTGCGCCAGCGCTGTACGCACGTTCTGGCCGATCTCCGCTTTCCCCACAAAGCCGGTGACCGTGCCGTCCTCGCCGATATGCAGCCACGCCCCGATTTCCTTCGGCAATTCTTCGTTGTGATACCCGTGCGGGCCGGGCGCCGTCTCCTGCATCGCGGAAACATTCCTGGCCACCGCGAACACGGCCAATCCCGCGCCAAAGATCTTGAAAAAATCGCGCCGTCCCAGCGCGAACTGGTGCATCGGCATCGCTCGGAATTCGTAGCGTTCCGGTTCCAGCAGGAAAGTTTCCTCGGTCTTTTTCATTTCGAGCGCCCCTGCATCGTTCCCGCCGCCCGCTGCACCGCCGCAATAATTCGCGGATGCGTCCCGCAGCGGCAGATATTTCCTTGCAGCGACTGAACGATTTGCTCTGTGCTGGGATGCGGGTTCGATTGCAGCAGGGAAACGCTGCTCATGATCATGCCGGAAGTGCAGTAGGCGCACTGAAACGCCCCCGCATCCAGAAACGCCTGCTGCACCGGATGCAGCGCGCCATTTTTCTCCAGGCCCTCAATGGTGGTAATCGGCTTTGAAACGGCCGCGCTCACGGGAATCTGGCACGAACGTCGCGCCGTCCCCGCAATTAAAACCGTGCACGCGCCGCACAAGCCTTCGCCGCATCCGTACTTCGTGCCGGTCAGGCCAATCTCATCGCGCAAAACATACAGCAGCGGCGTATCCGGCGGGTAATTCACCGAATATTTTTTCCCGTTGATTTCCAGTTCCGTGCTGGTTGCCATACAGGTCCCCTTCGAAAAATCCCGCGGCGGAATCAATGCTTGTGGCAAGTGTCGCAGGAAGCCTTCGCGTGATTCATCTCGTGGCAGTTCAGGCAGCTGTACATGGTCGTCACGCTCGTCACTTCGGACATGGTGGCCATTTCCGCCACCGCCCCATGACACGTCTCGCATTTTACTCCTGCGGCCAGGTGCGGGCGATGGGACCATGCAATACCCGGCAAAACTTTATAGACGCGCACCCATGGAATCGGCTCCTTTGAACTCGCATACGTCGCCAGCTTCTGAATCGCCGGCTTGTCCTGCGCAATCGTGGCGTGGCACTGCATGCAGGTGGCCGTCTCCGGAAAAGTCATCAGTTTGCCCGGCTCCGGATTCGTATGGCAGCGCGCGCAGGGCAGGCTGAACGCCAGGTGCTGTTTGTGGCTGTAGGGAATCGGCTGCTCCGGCGCCGGGTGGGGGCTCGGATTATCCGGCACCATTTTCTTTGCCGTCTTCTGCCCGCTCGCCATTCCGCCCAGACAAAGCAGGAGAGTCAGCGCTCCAACAGCAATCCCTGAGGTCCTGCCCACCGCATTCCGTATCATGACTTCTCCTCGCTCCAAAAATCCTCGGGTGCCGCACCCTCCGGTTTTGAGGGTGCGGGTTTTTCTTTTCCCTAGTCTGCTTTTTCCATTCTTTCTTTTCTTCATCCTTGCGACTTCAAGCTTCCAACTTCCGATTCCCAATTTCTATTTTCTATTTTCCACTTTCTATTTTCTAACCCTTGCCTTTAACCACTTCTTCAATCGAAGTGCCGAAATCCTTCAGCATCACCGTCGCGGCGTTTCGGCCCGGCCCGCCCGTTACCGACCCGCCAGGATGCGTCGTTGCTCCCGTCTGATACAACCCTGGAATCGGCATCCGATGCTGCGCCCAGCCTGCCATCGGCCGCAACGGCCCGGTCTGTGCCGCATTTTGTGCGCCGGCATGTGCGCTGCCGTGCCAGAAATGCGGGTTCATCCGCTCCAGGTCCAGCGGACTCTCCACAAAGCGCGCCAGAATTTTGTCGTCCGTCAAATTCGGCGCGAACCGCCGCAAATATTTCAGGTTGGCGTCGCTCACGTCATTTTTGATTTTGTCCCAGTGCTCGGGCCCTTCTTTCAATTGATAAGGCTGCCACCCGAGTATCTTCAGCGTGTGCTTTCCCGCCGGCGCGCGCGTCGGATCCGCAACGCTGCAGCAGATCACTTGCAGCGGCGGCTCATCCAGGTTCACCACGCCGCGTGTGTCGTCAAATCCAAACCGCAACGCCCGGTAGGGCGACGCCAGCACGCCCGATTCCACCGGGGAAAGCGTCCCTCCATCCACTTTGTAGATCGGCGGCTCGCTGGTCGCGTAATGTGTCACGAACATGGCATTTTCCGCCTGCCACGTTTCCACGCCGTAAAGAAAATCCTCGCCCCACATTTCTTTGGGCGCCATGTCCACCAGGTGCTTGATATGAATCGTCGAAACCACGGCCTTCGACGCGCGATACGCGCTTCCGTCGCTGCATTCCACTCCCACGCATTTCCCGTTCTCCACGATCAGGCTTTTCACCCACTTGTTCACCACGATCGTGCCGCCATGCGCTTCGATAAATCGCCCCAGCGCTTCCGTCAGCGCCCCGGAGCCGCCTTTCGGCAACGGCCGTCCGCTATGCTGCTGCCGCGGCGCACCGTAAGCCAACCTGCCGGTGACCGGCGCATCCGGCGGCTCGGCCGCCAGGTGCGACATGTACAACATAAATGTCCGGCAGTGGTCGTCCTCGAATGTGTCGTGAATCACGTCCCAGGCAGACATCGCCAGCCTTCGCTGCCACAATTTCCCGTGTGGCACCTGCGCCAGTTGATCGTTCAACGGTTTCCCGAAACCGATCGGCGTAAACGATCCCGCGGCAATCAGCGGCCGAATCGCGTCCAGGTCCGCCAGCATTTTTCGATACGCCGCCGCATCTTTCTTGGAAAACTTCGCGAATTCCGCGCAGGTGCGCTCCACATCGCGCCACTGCGTGATGTAAGTTCCGTCGGGAAACGGCACGTGAAACATCGGGTCCGGATCGATATATTCCAGGCCGTAGTCGCCAAGCTTCAATTCGTCATTCTTGATCAGCGGATTGTCTTGAATAAAAACGTGTGCGGTGGAGCAGCAGTCGTCGTGAAAACCTTTCAGCGTCAACTCCGCCGTCTTCACCCCGCCGCCGATTTTGGGCCGGCCTTCCAGCACCAGGCAGCGATAGCCCGCCTTTGCAAGGTACGCTGCCGTAATCAGGCTGTTGTGCCCCGCGCCCGCCACCACGATGTCGAACCGGTCCGAGGTGCCGGTCACCTGCTGAAGCGCCATGTGCTTCACGGCGAGCGGTGCAATCGCCGCGCCCTTCACAAATCGACGTCGCGTCAACTTCGTCATTCCCTCTCCCCGTAGCGGCCGCCTTCAGGTGGCCATGCCGATGTCCCGTCCTTTTTTCTTCTCTCTACGCCTTTGCCTTCACCACTGCCCCAAGACTCGATCCAAAATCCTTCAACATCACCGCTGCCGCATTCCGTCCCGGCCCGCCAGAAACTGAACCGCCCGGATACGTCGTCGCGCCTGTCTGGTACAAACCCGCGATCGGCATGCGGTGCTGCGCCCATCCCGGCACCGGCCGCAGTCCGCCCGATTGCGCCGCGTTCTGCGCTCCGCCGTGGCACGTGCCATGCCAATTGTGGGCGTTCATCCGCTCCAGGTCGAGAGGACTTTCCACGATTCGCGCCAGAATCTTATCGTCGGTCAAATTGGGCGCGAACTTTCTCAGGTATTTCAAATTCGCGTCCGAGACCTCGTTCTTGATCTTGTCCCAGTGCTCCGGCCCTTCTTTCAACTCATACGGCTGGTTGCCGATCACTTTAATCGTGTGCATCCCCGCTGGCGCGCGCGTAGGGTCGGCCACTGTGCTGCACACGATCAGCAAAGGCGGATCTTCCACATTCACGTTTTGCATCGCAAAGTCATAAGAAACGCGCAGCCCGCGCTCAGGGGTCGCCATCGTGCCTGAGGCTACCGATGAAATCGTGCCTCCAGCCACAGGGAACTTCGGCGGCTCCGTCGTCGCATAGTGAGTCGCAAATAGCGTGATGCCTGCCTTCCAGGTCTCGACGCCGGAAAGAAAATCTTCGCCGAACGCTTCTTTGGGAGCCATGTCCACCAGGTGCTTGATATGAATCGTGGAAAGCACCGCCTTCTCGGCTTTGTACGAACTCCCGTCGCTGCATTCCACACCCGTGCATTTCCCGTTTTCCACGTTGAGCTGCGCGATAGTTTTGTTGGTAAGAATTGTTCCGCCATGCGCTTCAATCAGCCGCGCCAACGCCTGCGTCAAAGTTCCCGATCCGCCCTTCGGCGTCGTCCAGCTCCAGCGCTGCCGCCCCGCGCAAATCGAATACGCCAGCCGCCCCGTGGCCGCCGCTTCGGGCGGCTCCACGGTTTGATAAGCCATCCACACCATGAACGCACGGCAGTGCTCGTCCTCAAAATTCTCGCGGATTATTTCCCATGCGGACATCGCCAGCCGCCGTTGCCAGATCTTCCCCTTCGGATGCTCCGCCAGCCGTTCGTTTAAAGGCTTTCCAAAACCGATCGGAGTGTAAGAAGTCGCGGCGAAGAGCGGCTTCATCTCTTCGTACTCGGTCATCATCCGGCGGTAAGCCGCGCCATCCTTCTTCGAAAATTTAGCGAACTCGTCGCATGTGCGGTCCACGTCGCGCCACTGCGTGATGTAGCTTCCATCAGGGAAGGGAAGATGAACGACGGGATCCGGAAAGAGATACTCGAGCCCGTATTGCCCAAGGCCCAATTCGTCGTCGCGCAGGATTGGGCTGTCCTGAATCAAAACATGCGCCGAGGAACAAACGTCGTGCTTGAATCCGCGCAAAGTTAGCTGCGTCGTCTTCACTCCGCCGCCCACAATAGCGCGGCTCTCCAAAACCAGGCAGCGGTACCCGGCCTTCGCCAGATACGCCGCCGCGATCAGGCTGTTGTGTCCCGCCCCTGCAACGACAATATCGAATTGATCCGGCATCAGGCCGCGTTTCTCCGGGACTTAATTCGGGCCTGCCTCCAAAGTCAAATCTCGCAAGGCGGTGAACCCAGGTCCGACGGGTGGACTAGGAATATCTGTGCAATGCTCCAATTGGTCTGGTTACTGTGCCACCATACATTAGCCTCGTCAAGCGTTTCTTCGTTGTAACCCATTTAAAATTATGATACTGCTCGCTGTATCTTCCGTGCGGTTTGGCGGTTAGACCACTTCCATCTGCGTTCCCGGAGGCGCTTTATGCGCTCGGCCCCACGCATCCTTACTATGCTTCTTCTGCTTCTGGCGGTGCTTGTGCCCACCCTCCCCTCATCGGCCCTCGCCTCGCCACAGGATGATGTCCTCGCCGCCGACCACTCCCTGACCACGGCCATCAGCAAAGCCGACCGGTCCAGCGTTGAAAAACTGCTCGACCCGGAGTTCTCCTGGACCGACCGCGCAGGCAAGACCCGCTCAAAATCCGAAATTCTTCCGGCCCTGGCTTCTCTCGCGTCCGAATCCGGCGCCGACGCCGACGTAAAAATCATCGACGCCGGCCAGCTGGTTCTCATCCACGGCAGTCACCGCATCCCATCGCAAAACGCTTCCGTGCGATTCATCAGAGTATGGGTAAAACGCTCTCAAGCCTGGCAACTCCTCGTCTATCAGGAAACCAATAAAGCCGAAAAGAATCCCGAGAAACGCAGCGGCTTCGGCGCTCCAAGCAACGGCCAACCCGTCGCCTGCGAAAATCCCTGCAAATCCGTCCCCTACAAACCGGACACCGCCGCCGAACAGGAAGTCGTCTCCATGTGGCAATCCGTCGAGCGAACCGTCCTCACCAACGACGTCGAAGCCTGGACTCCCAACTTCACCGACGATTTTATTTTCGTCACGCCCGACGGCGGCTCGCCACTTAATAAAGCCGATCGGGTGGCCATGATCGCCGAACTCCGCCGCACCAATACTACGTTGATTCCCGCGGAAGTCACCTCAATGAAGGTCTGGGTCCTGGGAGACGCGGCCGTGATGCGCTCCGAGCACAAGCCGCTCCACGGCAAAGTCCTCCACGTCACCCGCCTCTTCGAAAAACACAACAACCACTGGCAAATCGCCTTCGGCCAGCAGACCTGGGTCGAATAGTCTTTTGGGAGTGCGGGAGCTCTGCTCCCGCTTTTACGGTTGTACCGATCCACCAAACCAGCACTGGGTGCCGCACCCTCCGATTTTGAGGGTGCGGGTTTTTCTTCCCCCACGCCTACTTCTTCACCACTTCCTCAATACTCGTCCCGAAATCCTTCAGCATCACCACCGCGGCATTCCTCCCGGGACCGCCGGTCACCGATCCGCCCGGATGCGTAGTCGCCCCCGTCTGATACAAACCCGGAATCGGCATGCGATGTTGCGCGTAGCCCGGCATCGGCCGCATCGCGCCCGATTGGGCCGGACCCGAGCCGCCCGCGTGGCAACTTCCATGCCAGTTGTGCGGATTCATGCGCTCCAGATCCAGCGGTGTTTCGATCGTGTGCGCCAGAATCTTGTCGTCCGTAAGATTCGGCGAAAACTTCCGCAGGAATTTCAAATTCGCGTCGGAAACCTGCTGCCGGATCGCGTCCCAATGCTGCGGCCCTTCCTTAAGCTGATATGGCTGGTAAGCAACCACTTTGACGGTGTGCATGCCCGCCGGCGCGCGTGAAGGATCGGCGATGCTGCAACAAATCACGTGCAACGAAGGGTTCTCATAGTTCACAGCCCCCGATTTGTAGTCCAGGCTCATCTGCATCGCGCGCTCGGAGCTGATCATGAAGCCCGAATGCACCGGAGAAAGCACGCCCGCGGCAGTTGCATATTTTGGCGGCTCCGTCGTCGCATAGTTGGTCGCGAACAACGTCAGCCCCGCCTCCCAAGTTTCCACGCCTTCCAGAAAATCCTCGCCCCACAATTCCTTCGGCGCCATATCCACCAGTTGCTTGATATGGATCGTCGAGACCACGGCCTTTTCCGCGCGGTAGGAAGTGCCGTCGCCGCACTCCACGCCGACACATTTTCCATTTTCGACGATAAGCGCTTTGATCCACTTATTCGTAAGGACCGTTCCCTGGTGCGCCTCGATCAACCGCGCCAGCGCCGTCGTCAGAGCGCCGGACCCGCCCTTCGGCAGTGGCCGGCTCTCCCGTTGCTGGTGCAGCGGAATATATGCGGCCCGCGCCGTCGCTGGATCGAGCACCGGTTGCAACGAGTACGGGCAACCCATCATGAACGCCCGGCAATGGTCGTCCTCAAACGTCTCTTTCAAAATTTCCCACGCCGACATCGCCAGCCGCCGCTGCCAGATCTTTCCTTGCGGATGCGCGGCCAGCAGTTCATTCAGCGATTTCCCGAATCCAACCGGCGAAAAAGTCACCGCGTTCAGCAGCGGCTTCACGGTTTCATATTCCGTGATCATCCGGCGGTAAGCCTCGCCGTCCCTCTTCGAAAACTTGGCAAACTCCGCGCAGGTGCGGTCCAGGTCGCGCCACTGCGTCAGATAACTGCCGTCGGGAAACGGCATGTGAAACACGGGGTCCGGATAAATGTATTCAAGGCCATAATCGCCAAGTTTCAACTCGTCATTGCGCAGCAGCGGATTCCCGTGAATCCCGTTGTGCGCGGAGGAGCACACATCGTGCACGAAACCTTCCAGCGTCAAATGAGCCGACTTCACGCCGCCGCCAACAATCGGCCGCCCCTCAAGAACCAGGCACCGGTATCCAGCCTTAGCCAGATACGCCGCCGTAATCAGGCTATTGTGCCCGGCCCCTGCAACCACAATGTCAAAAGTTTCAGCCATCTCGTCCCGTAGCGGCCACCTTCAGGTGGCCACGGCCAACTGCATTACTCCGCCGCCAAATTCTTCTGCAGCGTCGCGCCGTCCACTTCCTTTTCCCAACGCGCCACCACCACCGTCGCCACTCCATTCCCAATCATGTTCACCGTCGCCCGGCACATGCTCATAAACCGGTCGATCCCCAGAATCAGCGCCATCCCCGCCACCGGAATCGTCGGGATCACCATCAGCGTTCCCACCAGCGCGATGAACGAGGCGCCCTGCACGCCGCTTGCGCCTTTCGACGTCAAAATAGCCACCGCCAAAATCGTCAACTGCTGCATCAACGTCAGGTGCGTGCCCGTAGCCTGCGCCACGAACAGCGCCGCCAGCGTCATGTACATGCTCGTGCCGTCGGTGTTGAACGTGTAGCCCGTAGGCACAATCAGCCCTACGAGCGCTTTCGAGCATCCAAGTTTTTCCAGCTTGGCCATCAGCGTCGGCATCGCCGGCTCCGACGAACTGATCGCCAGCACCAGCACAATCTCTTCCTTGATGTACCGCAGAAATTTCAAGATGCTGAAACCGCAAGCGCTGCAAATGAGCCCCAGAACCAGAAGCACGAACAGCAGGGAAGTCAGATAAAACGTAATAATCAATTTCAGCAGCGGTCCAAGTGATGACAATCCGAATTTCCCCACCGTGAACGCCATGGCTCCGAACGCCCCCACCGGCGCCAGCTTCATGACAATATTCACGACGCCGAAGACCGCATGAGTCATCGCTTCGAACAGGTCCATCAGCGGCTTGCAGCGTGATCCAATCGCGGACACCGCAAATCCAAACAAAATCGAAATCAGCAGCACCTGCAGAATGTCGCCCTTCGCAAACGCATCCACCACCGAGGTTGGGATAATGTGCAGCACGAAATCCGAAACGCTCTGCGCCTTCGCCTGCCCGGCATAATCCGCCACCGCTTTTGCGTCGAGCATCGCCGGATTGACGTTGAAGCCGCTCCCCGGCTGTACAAAATTCCCCACGCACAATCCAATGATCAGGCCCAGCGTGGACACCACTTCAAAATAAATCAGCGCTTTCCCGCCGACCCGGCCGACTTTCTTCATGTCCTCCATGCCGGCGATGCCCGTCACCACTGTGCAGAAAATAATCAGCGTGATGATCATCGTGATCAGGCGGATGAATCCGTCACCCAGCGGTTTCATCGCCATCGCCGTTGCCGGACGGAAATATCCCAGCACCACGGCCGCCGCGACCGCGAAAAGCACTTGAGCAGTTGGATTAAGGTAGAGAGGTTTCTTCGTACGGGCGGGCGTGGTCATTGTCGGGGCCGCGAACACGTCGTTGATGGCAATCTACACCTCTCTCAGAGAGATATTTGCAGAAACTGCCTTACAACCACTTTTCCGGTTCGCGAATCGCGCCGGCCAGCTCGCCAAGAAATTCCGCCGCCCGCGCCCCATCCACCACGCGATGGTCGCTCGAAAGCGTCATCGTCACCATCGGCCGGATGCCGGGCTTCCCATCCACGGGCACCACGGTGTCCGCAATCGCGCCAACCGCCAGAATCGCGCACTGCGGCGGTGTGATGATCGCGCTGAACGCATCCACCTTGTACATCCCCAGGTTGCTCAGCGTGAAGGTTCCGCCGCTGATGTCCGCGGGCCGCAACCGGCCGGCACGCGCGCGTTCCGTCAACTCGCGCCGCAAAACCGAAAGCGAGGCAATCGGCTGCTTGTTCGCGTTCGGAATCACCGCGCCGACCACGCCGTCCTTCACTGCCATTGCCACGCTGATGTTGATATCCGGGTTTAGGCGAATTCCGTCCCCGGCCCAGCTTGCATTCATCCGCGGATGCTTTTCCAGCACGCGCGCAATCAGCTTGATGAGCAAGTCCGTAATCGTAGGCGCCGTTCCCGTCGCGCTCCCCGCGCTCAATTTCTTTTGCACGTCCGTCAGCGCGCCGCAATCCACGCTCTGCACCAGAAAAAAGTGCGGCACGCTCGTCCAGCTCTGCGTCGTCCGCTCCGCCATCAGCCTCGCAAGTTGGCTAAGCGGTTCTGAAGCCGGCGCTGCAGCAGCCGCAGCCACAGGTGCAACCGCTCCCTTGCTATTTGCCACCGCCTGCACATCCTCCGACGTAATTGTTCCATCGGGCCCTGTGCCCTGAATCTGCGCGATGTCCACGCCAAGTTCTTTCGCCAACCGGCGAGCCTTCGGTGAAATCTGCGCCGCCACGCCCGCTGCAGCCGCTGGCCTCGCTTGCGCCGAAGCCGCCACCGCAGCCTGCGCAGCGCTAGTTGCGCGCGCCGCAGGTGCTGCCGTTGCTGCCTTCGCCGGTGGCTTCTCTCCCGGGGCCACCAGCCAGGCAATCGTTTCCCCAACCGGAATCACCGCTCCCACATCAGCCGTAATTCCCGCCAGAATTCCATCGCCCGGCGCTTCCACTTCCACCACCGCTTTGTCGGTTTCAATTTCTAGCAATGGCTCGCCCTTGCTGACGCTTTCGCCCTCTTTCTTGCGCCACGCCAACAGCTTGCCGTTTTCCTGCGCCATTTCCAGCGCAGGCATCACCACACTGATCGCCATAATTTTCCTGGGAGCCTGGATTCAGCCAATCAATCCGTGGCCGCCACTCCTTCTCTCTTCGCGCCCGCCACCATCTCTTTCACATGCGTGCTGGGGGCCGCCTCGTTTTCGCGCGTTGTCGAAAGCGGGCCGTCGACCGTGAAATAGTGCGCGCCCGCCACCATCAATTTTTCCGCCGGGAAGCGCGTAATCACCTCGTGGCCCGTCTCCGTCACCACAATCTCTTCCTCGATGCGCGCCGCGCTCCAGCCATCCTTCGAGGGCCAGAAAGTTTCAAGTGCAAACACCATCCCCGGCTTGATTTCGTGCGAGTGCTCCAGCGAAACCATCCGGCTGATCACCGGCTTCTCCCAGATCGCCAGCCCGATCCCGTGCCCGAATTGCAGAGCAAACGCCGCCTCTTCGTCCGGGAAACCAAACTCCTGCGCCTTCGGCCACACCGACGCGATCTCCGCCGTCGTCCGTCCCGGCCGCACCAGTTCAATCGCCGCATCCAGATAGTCGCGGCACTGCTTGTAGGCATCGATCATCGCGTGCGAAGCGTAGCCGATCGAAAAGCACCGGTAGTAGCACGTGCGATAGCCCATGTACGAATGCAGAATGTCGTAATACACCGGGTCGCCCGGCCGCAGCACGCGATCGCTGAACACGTGCGGGTGCGGATTGCAGCGCTCGCCGGAAATTGCGTTCACCGCCTCCACATATTCCGAGCCCAGGTCATACAGCACCTTGCTCGCCAGTCCCACCGCCTGGTTTTCGCTGAAGCCCGGCTTCATCGCGCGATACAACTCGTCGTACGCCGCATCCACCATCATCGCCGAATGATTCAACAGCGAAATCTCGTCCTGCGTCTTGATCACCCGCGCGTCGGACATCAATTGCTGCCCGTCCACAATCTTGATGCCTTCTTTTTGCAGCGCAAACAGAATCGGCGGCTCAACAACATCGATGCCGAGCGGTTCATTCAGCAGTCCATGCACTTCCAGTTCCCGTTTGATTTTCTTCGCCACATTTTCCGCGCGGCCCATTTCCGGCGACATCGCTCCGCGCAAGAGTGGAATGCCCGGCCGCGAACGATCGCCCAGCCACGGGCAATTCTGCTGGTGGTGCCGCGCCGCCGAACCGAAATCCCACAGAATCGGCTCACCGTTCTGCGGTAGCAGGCAAAACCGGCTGATCTTGTCCTGCGCCCAGGTGCCGATGTGCGTCGCGGTGATGTACCGCACGTTGTTCATGTCGAAGCAAAGCAGCGCGCCCATTTCGGACTTCGCCAGCAATGCCTTCGCCCGCGCCAGCCGCTCCTTGCGCAAGCGATCGAAATCGATGCGGTTTTCCCAATCCACCGCCATCGGGCCGTATGTCTTCAGTGCCACGCTACGCCTCCCGTCTGAATCTTTTCAGGCTTTACCGCAAAGTGTGCGCGCCGCTTCAAATACCGTTTGCTCCGTCGGTACGGTAACGTCTTCCAGCGGCGGCGAGAAGGGAATCGGCACGTGCATCGCCCCCATCCGCTTCACCGGAGCCTCCAGATTGAAAAATGCGCCCTCGGCAATCACCGATGCAATCTCACCCGTCACGCCATATCGCCCGTAGCCTTCATCAATCACGATCGCGCGAGAAGTTTTCTTCGCCGACTCCACCATCGTCTTTTCGTCCAGCGGCCACATCGTCCGCGGATCAATTACTTCCGCACTGATGCCAACTCCTTCAAGAAGGGTTGCCGCTCCCAGCGCCACTTCCACCATGCTGCTCGTAGCCACCAGCGTGATGTCTTCCCCTTCGCGCTTCACGTCCGCCACTCCGAACGGAATCGTATAGTCCTCCGCCGGAACCTCGCCCTTCTGCTTGTACATCATCTTGTCTTCGAAAAAGATCACCGGATTGTCGTCGCGGATCGCGGTTTTCAGCAATCCTTTTGCATCATACGGCGTCGAAGGCATGGCCACCTTCAGCCCCGGCACATGGCAAAGCCACGCATGCAGCGATTGCGAGTGCTGGGCCGCCGAACGCCGTGTCGCCCCAAGCGTTGTCCGCAGCACCATCGGCACTTTCCACGTTCCGCCCGACATGTAATGAACTTTGGCCGCCTGATTCACCAGTTGATCCATCGTCAGCGTCAAAAAGTCACCGAACATGATGTCAACAACAGGCCGCAGGCCGGTCATCGCCGCGCCCACGCCCATTCCTGTGAATCCCGCCTCGGATATCGGTGTGTCCAGAACGCGCTCCGACCCGAACTCTTCCACCAGTCCGGACAGTACCTTGAACGGTGTTCCGGCTTCCGCCACGTCTTCCCCAAAAATGCACACTCGCGGATCGCGCCGCATCTCTTCCGCAAGCGCTTCTCGCACCGCTTGTGCGAATGTCAATTCCCGGATCGCAGTTTCAGGCATAAACGTCCTGGTCGACCTCCTCAACCCCCGGATACGGGGCGGCGATGGCAAACTCCACGGCGGCCTTCATCTCTTCGCGCGCTTCGTTCTCAATTTTCTGCAGCGCGGCTGTATCGGCCAGTTTCTGCCCGGCCAGCCACTCGCCCATGTTCCTGATGGGATCCCGTTTCGTCTTCCACTCCTGCTCCTCCTGCTTCGAACGGTAATATTCGCGATTGATGTCCCCGACGTGGTGCCCGGTGTAACGATACGTGTTGCACAGCAGCAGCGAAGGTCCCTCGCCCTTACGCGCCCGGCTCACCAGCTTTTGCGCTACGGCATGCACCGCGCGCACGTCCTGCCCGTCCACGCTTTCCGCGTGCACGCCAAACGCGGTTCCCCGCGCCAGAATGTCTCCGGCCGTCGTCTCCGAAAAATGCGTGTACTCCGTGTACAAATTGTTCTCGCAAACATAAATCACCGGCAACTTGTACAACGCCGCCAGATTCATCACTTCATACAACACGCCCTGCCCGAGCGCTCCCTCGCCAAAAAAACAGACCGCGACGTGATCGGTCTTCAAGCGCTTCGCCGTCAACGCCGCGCCGGTGGCAATTCCCGCGCTGCCGCCCACGATCGCGTTGGCCCCAAGATTTCCTGTTGCCGGATCGGCAATGTGCATCGATCCGCCCTTGCCGCGGCAATAGCCTGCTTCCTTGCCCAAGAGCTCCGCAAACATCCGGTCCGGCGTGGCGCCCTTCGCCAGACAATGCCCATGGCCTCGATGCGTGCTGGTGACGTAATCCTTATTGGTCAGCGCTTCGCAAATCCCCACTGCAACCGCTTCTTCGCCGATGTACAGGTGCGCCAGCCCCGGCATCAGCGCGCGCGTGTAAAGCTCATTCACCTGCTCCTCAAATAGCCGAATGCGCACCATTTGCCTGTACAGCCGGAGGCCAAGCTCCGCCGACACGCCGTTTTCTGTCTTCGCAGAATCCGCCACCGTTTTCATGCTTTCACCCCGGACATCTGTGCCAACACGTCGAACACCACCGCAAAATCCTTTTCCACCAATCCCATCCCGCGCGCCGCGGTCAGGAATTCATTCGTCACCGCCGTTGTCGGCATCGGCACGTCCAGTTGCCGCCCCAGCTCCAGCGCCAGCAGCATGTCCTTCTGCATCATGTTGACGTTAAACCAAGCCTCGGCCGGCTGCTTCAGCACAAACGGCCCGCGATACTGCACCATCGGCGATGCAATCACGCTATGAGTCAGAACATCCACCGCCACTTCCCGCGCAATCCCGCTCTTCTCCGCCAGCAGCACGCCTTCGCAAAACGCCAGCATCTGCACCGCAAGGCTCAGGTTCGTTCCAATCTTCATCACCAGCGCCAGGCCGTTCTCGCCCACGTGCGTCACCTTCGGCCCGATGTCCAGCAGCAGCGGCTTCACCTTTTCGAAAGTTTCCTTGCGGCCGCCAACCATCACGGAGAGTTTCCCCTCCTGCAGCGTGATCACGCTCCCGGAGACAGGCGCATCCACCATGTCGCCGCCCTTTTCCCGGATCTTTCCCGCGATCTCCCGGCTGAACGCCGGGCTCACTGTGCTAATGTCCACGAACAACTTGTCGGGAGTCACGGCGGAGATCATGCCGTCCGGCCCGTTCATCACTGCGCCCAGCGCCGCCGAATTGGTCACCATCGAAAAAACCACATCCGATTCGCCAACCACCGCCCGCGGCGAATCGGCCCACTTCATCCCCTTCTTGATCAGCCATTCCGCTTTCGAACGAGTCCGGTTATACCCGGTAACGCTATGCCCTTTGCTGAGCAGCCGGTTCACCATTTCGCTGCCCATCACTCCCAGGCCCACAAACCCTAAATTTGCCAAGACCTCATCCCTCCCGATTCATTCTTGCTGCCAAAGCGTTTTGATTTATTCGCTGGGTGCGTTCCGCGAATCTTCGCGCACCTGCTTCAAATGCGCCTTCATCGCGTCTCGCGCTCCCACGGAATCCCGGTGCTCGATGGCTTCCAGAATCTTTTTGTGGTGATACTGCCCGCGCTCCGGTCCGCCCTTCACCTGGAAAATCCCCATCCGCTGCTCGCGCAGCAGTCCCACGATCGAGTCAATTAGCGAAAGGATGATCGGATTCCCGGCTGCTTCAGCCAGGGCCAGATGAAAATCCAGGTCCGCCTCGATGTAAGCGTCCGGGTCGGTATTCGACGCATCCATCACTTCCACCTGTTCCTTCATCGCCGCCAGATCTTCCTGGTCGGCCCGCGTCGTGGCCAGCGCCGCAATTTCCGGCTCCAGAATTTCCCGAACCTCCGCCAGAAATGCAAATCCCTCGTTCCCGGAGCGCATCATCCGGTGCAGCGACTGCTTCATCGTGTTCGAACTTCCGTCTGTAATAAAAGTCCCGCGCCCCGGATACGCTTCCACAAGCCCCTTCTCGCGCAGTGTCTTCACCGCTTCGCGCACTGCCGTTCGGCTCACGCCGAACTGTTCTGCAAGTTCTCGCTCCGGGGGCAGTTGGTCTCCTGGTTTCAAAGCGCCCTTGTGGATCGATTCCTCAACCTGCTGGACAATTTGTTCGTACAGGCGAGAAGCCCGAATGATTTTGTACATAGCAACCTCCGAGGCCGCACCAATTCAGTCGACGCATCGATCTGAACCCCGCGCGGCTGGGGACAAAGGGGGGCGGAGAAACCGGCAGATCGCGGTATGGTCGAGTTGTCGGACCAAGCTACCATTCCCGCTTCCCCTCCGCAACCCTTTCTTACCCCTGTTCGACCCAAACCGTCTTAATATTTGTAAATTCCCGTATTCCCCAGACCCCCAGTTCCCGTCCGTGGCCTGACCACTTGACCCCGCCGAACGGTATCCGCGGATCCGAAGCCACCATCCGGTTAATGAACACCATCCCCGCGTCCAGTTCATTGATGAACTGCTGTTGCTCCGCGGGGTCGTTGGTCCAGGCGCTGGCTCCCAGTCCAAACCGGCTATCGTTCGCGATTCGAATCGCGTCGTTAATGTCTTTTGCCCGGAACACGCTCGCCACCGGGCCGAACATCTCTTCCTTGTATGCAGGCGACTCCTTGGGAATGTTGACTAACACGGTCGGCGCATAAAAATTCCCCGGCCGGTCTAGTCGCTTCCCTCCGGTCAGAATCTTTGCGCCCGCTTCCACGGATTTGCGCACGTCTCGATCCAGGTCGGCTGCTCCGTCCGGCGTCGAAAGGGGCCCCACCTCCGTGCTCTCGTCGAACGGGTCGCCCACTTTAAGAGCGGCCATTTTCTGTGCGAAAAGTTGTTCAAACTTTTCCGCGATGCTCTCTGCCACGATGAATCGCTTCGCCGCGATGCACGATTGCCCGTTATTGAAGATCCGTGCCTTCACTGCCATGCTGGTAGCCGTCTCCAGATTCGCGCTTGGCATCACGATGAAGGGATCGCTTCCCCCAAGCTCCAGCACCACTTTCTTGATTCGCTTGGCCGCGCCGATACCCACCTCAATACCCGCTTGTTCACTGCCTGTAAGCGTTGCCGCCATCACCCGCGGGTCGCCCAGGATCTTGTCCACTTCCTTCGATCCGATCAGCAGTGTCTGAAACGCTCCGTCCGGAAATCCTGCCCGGTGAAACAATTCTTCAATCAGCAGCGCGCTCTGCGGCACGATCGACGCATGCTTCAGCAGTCCCACATTTCCCGCCATCAGCGCCGGTGCTGCAAAACGCAACACCTGCCAGAACGGAAAATTCCACGGCATCACCGCCAGCACCGGCCCCAACGGCTGGTACCGGATGTAGCTCTTCTTTGCGCCCGTCTCGATGACTTCATCCGCAAGAAACCCTTCCGCATTCTCCGCGTAATACCGGCAAACCCACGCGCATTTCGCCGCTTCATCCACCGCCGACCGCAGCGTCTTGCCCATCTCTGTCGTCATCACTTTGGCGAACGATTCCTTCTCATTCTCCAGCATGCTTGCGGCCTTCAGCATCCATTCCGCACGTTGCGCGAACGGCACGTGGCGATAGGTGGCAAATGTTTCTATGGCTTTCTGGAGTTTCGCTTCGATGGCTGCGCTGCTCAGCGCGTCAAACGACTTGATCACTTGCCCCGTTGCCGGGTTGATTGTGGCGATTGCCATGGTAGGCCTCCCAACGCTGTTTAGCCCAGATGTTTGAACCGTTCGGCGGGATTCGCTTCAAAGAATCCCAATTGGTCGGACCAACATACCACAGGAAATTCCCTCTGTACAGCCTTTGCATCGATATTTATGATTCATTGAATTTAATCGTTGACACCCCGGCTTTTAAAGTGGTACAGGGGTCCTACCTCTTTACGGTGAACTTGGCCTTTTTGCTCCTTTTGGCTGTCCGGATTTGCCTTCCGGGCCCTGGTGGCAACTAGCCCAGACACTGAGAAGCCTGCCGCCGGGGGCCAGGTGCCCGTCAGGCCCAATCCAAGGAGTTCTGAATGAAACGAAAGAAGTCCGCCCGTCCTCCGCAATTGCAATCCGACGCCAGACAAAGTTTTGGGGAAAGCATCTTCGCTCCCTCTCGCCGCAGCTTTCTGCGCACCGCTGCCGGCGCCGGATTGGCCCTGGCCAGTTCGCCGCTCTCCGCGCTCGCCGACCACCACGGCCACCCCAGCCCCAACAGCATCTCCTACCTCGACCGCCGCATGTATATCCGTAACATGGAGGTACTCGCCCACTTCGGCACGGGAGAGACGCGCCACGGCAAAATGCAGATGATGTCGGTCGGCAATCGCCGCTACATGTTTCAGCAGGGCGATGTCATCGACGTCAGCGACGTCCGCAAGCCCACCATGTTCAATAAAGGTGGATTCGACGGCTACCAGGTCCAGGTCGCCTACAACAAAAATCTCAAGAAGTGGATCCTCATGACCGGCGCTGGGACGCCAATCACCGATTCCACTCCCGAAGCGCCCATGGGCAAGTACGACGACCCGCACCTGGACGACAAGCGCAAGAACTTCAAGGGTCTCCGCGGTGTGCGCTTCTATGACGCCACCGACCCCGCCAAAATCGTGAAACTCTCCGAATTCAGCACCGGCGTCACCGGCCAGGGTACCCATCGCAACTACTACGACGGCGGCAAGTACGCTTATCTCGACACCGCCCCGGACGAAACATTCATTCACCAGCCGTCCTACTTCCGTCAGTTGGTCAACGGCAACATGATCGTCGACGCTTCCGACCCGTCCAGCGCCAAGGAAGTCTCCATGTGGTGGGTTCCAGGCTCCCGCAAAGGCGAAGAAGCCGAATACAACAAATGGATTTGGTCAAAACTCGTTCCGCCCAAAGTTATTGCCGACCAGACACCCTTCGCCGGCCTCCACGGCCCGGTCTACGTTCCGAAAAGACTCGAAGACGGCGGCAACCGCGGCTACGGCGCTTTCGGTTGCAACGGTTTTATCATTCTCGATCTCTCCGACCCGGAGCATCAGAAAGAGATCGGCCGCTTCGAACCTCCCGCGCAGTATTCCGGCATGGGCATCGCGTTCCACACGATCTATTGCGGCATCCTGGATCGCGGGTTCGTCATCACCAACGGCGAAACCACCAACTCCGACTGCAACCAGATCTATCTCCCGAATTGGGTCATCGATATTCGTGATGAAGCTCATCCCGTTCCGGTAGCGCAGCTCCCGCGGCCGGTTCCACCACCCGAAGCGCCTTACCGCGATTTCTGTTTCAAACGCGGACGCTTCGGCGCGCACAACCCGCCGCACCTGAAAGCGCCGGGCAAGCCCCGCCAGGAATTCATCGCCTACTCCTATTTCATCGCTGGACTTCGCTGCTACGACATCGGAGACTTCTACAAGCCCGAAGAAGTGGCCTATTTCGTCCCGCCGCAGGGCGGCGACCTCAAGAAATTCGGCAGCTACGACCGCACCGTCGACAACGTTTTCATCGAATGGGACCGCAACATTATCTGGGCCGCCACCGACACCGGCCTCTACGCGCTCAGCTGTCCCAACCTCGGCAAACCGATCCTCGATCCCATGCCTGTGACAGAATGGTCGCTCGACAAACTCAACGAAGGCGCGCTCTGATTCCGCTCGCCAGGAGACTGCCAATGAACCGCATCAAATCTTTTAAATCGAGCATTGCTCTGTGCGCGCTTCTCCTCTGCAGTGGAGCGCGCGCTCAGACCACTCCGCCCCAGCAAATCCACGTCCTCACTTTGTTGGGGCGTCCGATACAGTTTGTCGTCGCGGACAAGCAGGGCCTCTTCGCCAAGTACGGTCTCGAGGTCATTAACGACAATAAGAAAAATTCCGACGAATTGCGCGCCGACCTGGCCGCCGGAAAAGGTGACGTCGCTTACCTTGCCGTAGACAACGCCGTCGCCATGGTCGAACTCGCCCACCAGGACGTCGTCATCGTCATGGGCGGCGAAGGTTCGCAGAATGAGCTAATCGCGCAACCTGGCATCAAATCCGCCGCGGACCTCCGCGGCAAAACGCTAATCGTGGACGCGCCGAACACGGCCTACGCGCTGCAAATGAAAAAAATCCTGTCGCTCAGCGGTCTCGCCGCCGGCAAAGACTATGAGATCAAGCCCTTCGGCGCCACGCCCCAGCGCCTGGTCGCCATGCGCGAGCAAAAGGACTTCGCGGGCTCCATGCTTGGGCCTCCGGTTTCTTTGGTAGCCAAACACGAAGGCTTCGTCAGTCTCGGCTCGGTCCAACAGCTAATCGGCCCCTATCAAGCCGCGGGTTTCTTCACCCAACGTGCCTGGGCAAAAGATCATCACGACCTGCTCATCGCATTTCTCTCCGCCTGCATCGAAGCGCAGCGCTGGCTCATGAACCCGGCGAACAAGCAGCAAGTCATCGATCTTCTCTCCGCCCAATACCATCTCACTCCGGAAATCGCCGCCGAAGACTTCGAAATCAGCATCACGCGCGCTGGCGGATTCGCTAAAAACGCCCAGTTCGACCTCCACGGATTCGAAAACGTTCTGAAGCTGCGTGCGGAAGTGGAAGGCCAGTGGGGCGGCCATCCGCCTTCAGCCGACAAATACTACGACCCGTCGTATTACCAGGCGGCGCTTACGAAAGCAAAGTAACCACCATGAGGAGAACTTCTTTGCGAAAAAAATTTCTATGCTTGCTTGCAGGTCTGGTCCTGAACGCGCTGGCGCCAGCCGCCCGCGCCCAGCAGCCACAAAAAGAACGCACGCTCGACGAGATAAAAACCGAAGCCATCAAGCGCGCCGAAAACGGAATGTATCCGCTCATCGGCCTCGATCCTGCCGATGTCCGTGAAGCCTTCTCCAACCTCAAGACGAGCGACAACGACGAATGGGCGGCCGCCTTCAGCGCCGTCGCCGACCGCTACATGAAGGAAGGGAACTCCCTCCTCGCCAGCAATCCCGCCCAGGCCGACAAGGATTTTGTCCGCGCCTGGCGTCTCTATTCCTTTGCTCGCTGGCCGGTTCCCGCCTCTTCCGGCAAGAAACGCGCCTACGCCAAAGCGCTCGAAGCCTTCCTGGCCCACGCGAAAATGATGGACCCGCCCCTCGAAGTCGTCCACATTCCCTTCGAAGGCTCGGAGATCGTCGGCTACCTGCGCCTTCCCAAAAATGCCAAAGGCCCCGCGCCCGTGGTCATCGCCATCAGCGGACTCGACAGCCGCAAAGAAGACCTGACTGAAAATTTTGGTGTGGTTCTGAATTCCGGCATCGGCTACATCGGCGTGGATTCGCCCGGCACCGGCCAGGCCCCCATCAAAGCCAGCGAAACCGCGGACCGCATGTTCTCCAAAGTCATCGACTATCTGCAAACGCGTCCCGAAGTGGACAAAACCCGCATCGGCGTGGATGGCCAGAGCTTCGGCGGTTACTGGGCCGCCAAACTTTCCATCGTCGAACACGCCCGCCTGAAAGCCGCCGTCGCCCAGTCGCCGCCGGTGGATGCCACCTTCGAGAAAAATTTCGTCCTGCAGAAAACCCTGGGCAATCGTGAATATCTTTTCGGATTGGGCCCCGCGCTGATGTCCATCTTCGAAGGCGCAAACAAAGTCGAGGACCTGGGCGACATTCTTCCCAGGCTCTCTCTGGTGAACCAACATCTATTGGGGAAGCCGACGACCTCGATGCTCATCATTGCCGGTGCGCTCGATACCCAGGTGCCGGTTTCCGACGCCTACCTGCTCTTGAGCAGCGGCGACGTACCGAAAGAAGCCTGGATCAATCCGCAAGGAGGCCATCTCGGCCGTCAGGTAAAAATCTGGCCCGACCCGGTAATCTTCCGCAAAATCCTCGTTCCGTGGCTGGTGAGAAACCTCGAAATCCCGCCGACCTCGTAGGCCTGTTGCAATCCAATGTAGCGCTCGATTTCTGAATCGAGCGCTCTTTTCCTACGCCCAGCTATACCCATGTTTCGCGAGTGGCAACGACCGTATCCTCTTCCCCGTAGCCGCAAAAATCGCATTGCACACCGTCGGCAACACCGGCGGCAGCGCCGGCTCACCCAATCCCGTCGGCGGATTATCCGTCCGCAGAAAATGCACTTCAATCTCCCCCGGCAATTGGTTCATCCGCATTGGCGTGTACTCGTGAAAGTTGCTCTGCACCGCGCGCCCCCGGTCAATCGTAATTTCATAGCTCATCACCGAGCTCAATCCCTCCAGCACCGCCCCGCGCACCTGATTGTCGGCACTGCTGGGATTGATGATGTGGCTGCCGATGTCGCCGGCCACCCAAACCTTGTTCACTCGTACGGCATTCTTCGTGTCTACGCTCAGCTCCACCACTTCCGCAAAATATCCGCGGTGCGAAAACTGAAACGCCACGCCCATCCCTGTGCCCTTCGGCAAAGTTCGTTTGCCCCAGCCGGATTTATCCGCCACCAGCCGTACCACGCCCTGCATCCGAGCCGCGTCCAGGTTGCTCGAGAATGGATCCGGCTTCACGTCGGGCGTCGTGACGCGCGGAAGGCTCAGCAACTCCAGCCGGAATTCCACGGGATCTTTGCCCGCCGCATGCGCAAGCTCATCCGTAAATGACTGAAACACCCACGAAAACGCATTGCTCCTCGGCGCCCGCAACGCGTATGTCGGCACGCCCAGCGGCATCAGCGAAGCCCCAAAATGAAAATTCGGCAAAAACGTCCCGGGAAACTCGTTGCCGGGAATATTTGCCGAAGGCGCGAACGTCTCGTCTTCCCCAAACGTCACAAAATGATTTTTCCACGCCACCACTTTCCCGGAGGCGTCTACTCCACCTTTCAGGAAATGAAACCCCGCCGGTCGATAGTGGTCGTGATGGAAATCGTCCTCGCGCGTCCACAGCAGCTTCACCGGAACGCCTGCCTGCTTCGCAATTGCCGCCGCTTCCAGCATGTAATCGTTCGTCAAACGACGCCCAAATCCTCCGCCCGCGCGTTTCAGGTGCACGATGATGTCGTCGTGCGGAATTCCCAGCACTTTCGCCACTTGCATCCGGCCGGATTCCGGCGTCTGGCTCGGCGACCAGAACTCCAGCTTCCCGTCGTGAAAATGCGCCAGGCAGTTCTCCGGCTCCATCGGCGCATGCGCCAGAAATGGATATTCATACGCGGCTTCCACGACCTTCGCCGCGGATTGCAGCTCCTTTTCCGCGTCGCCGTCCTTCCTCAACATTACGGTCGGCGTCTGTTTTGAAAGTTCCTGTGCCCGCCGGGCGAATCCCTCGCTGCTTTGCTGCGCCGTCGTTCCCTCGTCCCACTTAATTTGCAATTTCTTTCGCGCGCTATTGGCCTGCCACCAGCTCTCCGCAAGAATCGCCACGCCCGCATGCAACCCCAAAAGCTCTTTGGTCCCCTCCACCACGAACGCCTGCTTCACCCCCGGCAGTGCCTTAATCTCGTCCACATTCGCGCTGACCACTTTCCCCGCAAACACGGGGCACTTCTCATACACGGCCCACAACATCCCCGGCACGCGAAAATCAATGCTGTACAGCGGCTTTCCCGCCACAATCGATGGCACGTCCACGCCCGTCGTCGCTTTGCCGATAATTTTGTAGTTCTTCGGGTCCTTCAGCGCCACGCTCTTCAAATCCGGCACGGCTATCGTCGCGGCCTTTGCCGCCAGCGCCCCGTAAACAATTGCCCTCTTGGAAGAGGCATGGATCACTCGCCCGGAAGACGTCTCGCATTCCGACTCCGGCACTCCCCAGCCCTGCGCCGCCGCTGCAACAAACATCTGCCGGCAAGCCGCTCCCACGCGCCGCAAAGGTTCCCAGTTGATCGGCGTAGCCGTGCTGCCTCCCGCGCGTTGTGGGCCATACTTCGTCTCATCCAGGTCGGCCTGCTCGATGCGCACGTCCTTCCAGTCCACATCAAACTCTTCCGCAATCAGCATCGGCAAATGCGTCTTTACGCCCTGCCCGATCTCCGGATTCTTCGCCGTAATCGTCACAATTCCGTCCGCCGTCACGCGAACGAACGCGGTGGCAATAAATCCGGGCGTCGGAGATTGTGCCGCCGCCGCTTGCCCGGCAAAAGCGTCTGCGAGCTCCGGCAAGTGGCATGCCAGCAAAAATCCTCCTCCACTGATGGCCGAAACTCGCAAAAATGTTCTTCGATTAATCGCAGCGGCAGGCATAAATCCCCCAGATGAAGGAAATTACAAGCAGCCGCTCGCAGGCAGCAAACGGCTCCCGACAGTGTAACGTCATTCAGGCTGAATTCGTTTCAGAGTTCTCCGGCAGCTTCTCCATCACCCGCCGCATATTCTCCACGTCCAATTCCCCCTGCCAGCGGCTCACCACCAGTGTTGCCACTCCGTTTCCCACCACGTTCGTCAGCGCCCGGCACTCGCTCATGAACTTCTCAATCCCCACCAGCAGCGCCAGCGATTGCACCGGAATCGACGGCACCGCCGCCAAAATCGCCGCTAGCGTCACAAATCCCGTCCCCGTCACGCCCGATCCGCCCTTCGACGCCACCAGCGCAAACAACAATATCCCGCTGATCTGTCCCAACGAGAGATGCGTATTCGTCGCTTGCGCCAGGAACAACGCCGCCAGCGTCAAATAAATATTCGTACCGTCCGTGTTGAAAACATATCCCGTCGGAAATACCAGCCCAACTGTCGAACGCGAAGCGCCCAATCCCTCCAGCTTCCGCATCATGTCCGGCAACACCGTTTCCGAAGAGCTCGTTCCCAGCACGATCAGCAACTCGTCCTTGATGTACGCCAGAAACCGGAAAATCGAAAATCCCGCCAGCCGCGCAATGATTCCGAGCACCACCACCACAAACAGAAAGCTCGAAAGGTAAAACGTGCCCATCAGCTTCAGCAGGTTTGCCAGCGATGCCACTCCGTAACTGCCGACGGTAAACGCCATGCCCCCCAGCGCTCCCAGCGGCGCCGCGCGCACAACAATGCGAACAATGCCGAACACCACCTTGTTCGCCACTTCAATCGCACTGAGGGCCCGTTTTCCCACCTCGCCCATGTTGGCGATCGCGAATCCCGTCAAAATCGAAATCAGCAGCACCTGCGGCACTTCGCCGTCGGCCAGCGCCCCGATAAATGTCCGCGGAATAAAGCCCAGCAGGAAGGGAATAAAGCCGGTTTCTTTTGCGCGTCCCACAAATGCAGCCGTGGCTTTCGGGTCGAGTGCGGCAGCGTCAATATTTAAGCCGGCGCCCGGATGAAAAACCACCGCCACCACGATGCCGATGATCAGCGCCAGCGTTGAAACCACTTCAAAATAAATCAGTGTCTTTATGCCCAGCGTGCCGACCTTCTTCAGGTCGCTCATGGACGCGATCCCCTGCACAATCACGCAGAAGATCACCGGCGCGATCATCATCCGGATCAGCGACACGAACGCATCGCCCAGCGGCTTCAGCGCCATCCCGGTCTTCGGAAAAAATCCGCCGATTCCGCAGCCGATCAGCACCGCGATCAGCACTTGTACGTAGAGAATTGTGTACCAGGGCCTGCGCTTTCGCGTCGATACTGTGTTGACCACTCGGTCTTCTCCGTGCCGCAGGAAATCCGGCGTGCCGGCTACTCAACCTCGTTTTGTTTCAAGTTACAACGTCCAGCGGCGCTTCTTTCCCGCCGAAAACGCGTTCAATATTTCGCCACGCCGCGCGGCAAAGAAACGCCGTGGACTGCCGCGTCACTCCCGCAATGTGCGGCGTAAACAAAATACGCTGCGCCGCCTCGCCCGTTAAAGCAAGCAGGGGATTATCCGCCCCCGGTGGCTCCGCGGAATAAACATCCACCGCCGCGCCACCCAAACGACCTGCTTTCAGCGCTTCCGCAAGCGCCGCTTCGTCCACCACGCCTCCCCGCGAACTCTGTATCAAAATCGCGTCGGGTTTCATCATGGCAAGCTCACGGGCTCCAATCAGACCCGTCGTTTGCGGCAGCAGCGGAACATGCAGGCTGATCACATCGGCCAATTGGAGAAGGTCTCTAAGAGTACACGGCTTCGCGCCGATTGCCTCTGCTGTGCGCGGATCACGCGGAGCTGGATCATGGTAGAAAATTAAACAGCCTCTCTTGTGAAACGCAGAGGCCACCGCGACACCAATAATCCCAAACCCAACGATCCCCACGGTCAGGCCGTCGAGCCCCTGCAAACTATCCGCGATCATCCGCGCGCGAAATTCGCGGTACTTGCCTTTCCGAATTTCCGCGTCCGCCCAGAAGAATCGCCGCAGCAAAACGCTCGCTGCCGTCACCGCGTATTCCGCCACCGCCTCGTTGCTTCCTCCCGGAACGTTTGCCACGGCGATGCCGCGCTGCTTCAAAAAGTTCAAATCCAGGCGGTCCAACCCAGCACCCGTTACTTGCACAAAATTCACATGCGTGTTTTCGAAGAGTGCATTCGGAAGTTTTGGCCCAACCGCTGGAATCACCAGCGCCCGCGCCTGCTTCATCAGTTCGGTCACATCCGCATCGCCCGGGGCCCGGTAAACGACTTTAAGCGAGGCAGGCGGCAACGCGCCCACTCGCTGGAAATCCGCTTCAGGGCGCAGGCACAGCACGTCGACGCTCATGATTTCTTGGGTGTCCTCGAAGAAACGCCGGGTTCCTGCGTGGCCGCGGTGATATCCGCAACGGGGAAGAAGCACAACAGGACCAGCGGCTCAGTCCCTGTGTTCCGCGTGACGTGCTTTTCGCCCGGTGGCATCAGCAACGTATCCCCGGGCCTCATCTCGTATTCGCCGCTATCTGCAAACGTGGTCCCTTGCCCCGAAAGCGTGTAAATACATTCTTCAAATTCGGAATGCTGGTGCGCCCCACGCAGTGCGTCTCCGGCTTTCACCACAGGAATCTCCACCAGCCGCAGCGTCACCCCGCGCGCGCCTCGCTCTCCCGACACAATCTCCATCGCCTTGCGCCCCGGCAGCCCAAGCTCTTTCGCTTCGCCCTGCTTAAACAGCCGTGCCATCAGCGCACCTTGTTGATTTGCCGGAGTTCCGCCGTCCCGCCCTGAATCTTATCCAACTGCTTGAAAATCTCCGCGGACTGCGTCGCGATCGAATCCGCAACGCTGTTGATCATCTTCTCGGCTTTTTCAATCGTCGCGTGTTGCGGACTGCCGTACCATCCCGTCGGCGCAATCGAACGCACATCCGTCAGCACCGGCTGGTAACTCCGCGTCCGCCTCAGCGCGTCCACTTTGTGCCCGTGGGCGTGGTCCGAAGAATAATCGATGCGTTCCAGGTGCACCAGATCAGGGCGGTAGGCCAGCACTGCCAGCGCTTCAATCTCGCCGCCGTGCGTCAGGCCGCCGCACTCTTTGCCGAACATATCCTCCGCCACAAAACACGCCTGCACCGTCAGCACGGTCATGCCATGCTCGCGATGCAGCAAATCCGCCGCCACTCCCAAGGGCGGAATGTTCAGCTCGTGCCAGTTCAAAATCAGCAGGTACTTCGCTCCGTGCTGGGCCATGGAGGCGCAAGTCTCTTTCACCACGTTCATGTATGTATCCGGCGAAAGCGTAATCGTCCCTTCAAACGGCATGTGCAGCGGCGTCACTCCCAGCGGCCCGCCAGGCAGCACCAGCCCGTCCATCCGTTCCGCCACCGCGTGCGCAATCACATTTGAAGCGAAAATGTCCGTCCCCGTCGGCAGGTGCGGTCCGTGCTGTTCCACGCTTCCCTGCGGCAGAATCACCAACGGGTTCTTCTTCAGCTGCGCCGCAATCTCCGGCTGCGTCAGGTCCACAAAATAGCGGCTGGCAAGCATCGCCTCTCCTGTCACTCCGTCACCCGGCTCTGCGCGTCTTTCAGAATGCTTGCAATCGGCACGCACTGGCCATTTTGTTCCAACGACTTCAGCGCCGCATAAACCATCGCCACGGCTACATTGCCGTTCTGCGCGCTCAATTCGTTTGCTTTTCCCGTGCGGCAGCTCTCCGCGAACATTTCCAGCTCCGCGCGGAACATGTCGCTCTCCGGCACCTTCAACTCTTCGCGCTTCGCATAACCATCTATCCCGCGCTGAATGTAGAGGGTGGATTTCTTGTGTAGCTGATCCGGTGTGTCCCAAGTATCAAAATCAATTTCGTAATGCATCAATCCCTTCGACCCGAACACCCGCACCGAAAAAACTCCCGGCGAAGTCCAGCAGGAGCCCACATACCCGATTTTGCCATCCGCAAATTTCAGCAACGTCATCGATTGGTCGTCCACCTCGGCGCCCACCGGCGAAAGTTTCGAAGACATCCCGCTCGCTTCCACCACTTCGCCGCCCAGGTAATGCAGCACGTCAAACTGGTGAATCGCCAGTTGCGAAAGTGGCCCTCCGGGAGCCTTGTCCTTATACCAGCGCCACGTCTTCGGCGTCAGCTCCAGCGCACGGTTGTTCGAAAAGTTCGCCTCAAGGAACGCCACGCGCCCCAGCTCTCCCGCGTCAATCGCTTCCCTGATTTTTCGGATCCCGGCCATCAACCGCGCGCTGTGCCCCACCGTAACCGTAATTCCATATTTTTTTCCCAGCGCCGCGATTTGCAACCCCTCCACGAGCGAACTGGCAATCGGCTTTTCCGTGTAAACGTGCTTCTTCGCCTTCGCCACCTGCGCCGCCATTGGCAGATGCTGCTCATTCGGCACCGTCAGGATCACTCCTTCAATCGCGGGGTCGCCAAGAATCGCCTCCATCGTGGGAGCAGACGGGACACCAATCTCCGCCTGGAACGCCTCGCGTTTTTCAGCCGAACGGCTGTAGCCGGCAACAATTTTCAATTTTTCCGACTTGGCCGAAGCGCGGGTCAAGACTTTGGCCCATCGCCCCAGACCAACGATGGCGAGCTTTACGGGAGAAGAAGTCACAAGGTCCTCGAAAGAAAGAATGAAGTTGCAAACGGCATAATATCATAGTACCGTATTACGAGAATATGCCGAAGTCAAGTCCTTTACTTCGTCCCACTTCCGTTCTCGCGGCCATCCCCAAATCCGCCGCGCCTCTTCGTCGCCAGGTCCTCGACGAACTTCGGCAGTCCATCATCGCCGGCCGCCTCAACCCCGGCGAGCGTCTCGTCGAACGCGAACTCATCGCCATGATGGGCGTCTCCCGCACCGTCATTCGCGAAGCCCTTCGCCAACTCGAGTCCGAAGGCCTCGTCGCCATCGTCCCCAACAAAGGCCCAATAGTCCGCACCCTCACCGTCGAAGAAGCCCGCGACATCTACGCCATTCGCGCCGTCCTTGAAGGCCTCGCGGCCCGCCTTTTCACCGAGCAGGCCGAGCAGGCGCAAATCGCTCGCCTCGATCGCGCCCTCACCGTCGTCGAAAAAGCCTACGACTCCGGCGACGCGGAGAGCATGCTCGAAAGCAAAAACAATTTCTACGAAGCGCTCTTTGCGGGCGCGAAAAGCGAAACGCTCGCCTCCATGCTGGCCATTCTTCACGGCCGCATCTGGCGCTGGCGTGGCCTGGGCCTCACGCACCCCAACCGTTCGCCCGAGCGGGATCGCCAGAGCCTGAAGAATCTTCGCGCGCTTGTGCAAGCGATCCGCGCGCGAGACGCCGCCCTGGCCGAAAACATTCTTCGCGATGAAGTCAGCAAGGCCGCCGACGAGGTCCATCGTCTCTTGAAAGATGGATCCCCGCAGGCGCCCGCGGAAAAACCTGAAGTCAGTTAGGTTTTTATTTTGCTTTAACCAAGAGGTCAAGAAATATGGAGACTCATTTCATTGTTCACGACAAAGCCGACACCGTCGGCGTGATGGTCGTCGAAAATGCCCGGGCCGGCCAGCAACTCACCGGCTGGATCATGGAGACCGACGAAACCATCGCCATCAAGGCGCTCGACGCGGTTCCGCTCGGCCACAAGATCGCCCTGAAGGAAATCCAGTCCGGCGACACCGTTCTGAAATACGGCCACGACGTCGGCCGCGCCGTTGCGGCAATCGGTAAAGGGAATCACGTGCACGTACATAACATGAAGACGAAGAGGTGGTAACGATGGGACGCTATCAATTTTTTGGGTACCGGCGGGAAAATGGGCGCGTGGGCATTCGGAATCACGTTGTGATTCTTCCGCTCGATGATCTTTCGAACGCGGCGGCGGAAGCCGTCGCCAACAATATCAAGGGCACTCTCGCGCTTCCGCACGCCTACGGCCGCCTGCAATTCGGCGAAGACCTCGAGCTTCACTTCCGTACGCTCATCGGCACCGGCGCGAATCCCAACGTCGCCGCCTGCGTGGTTATCGGCATCGAACCCGGCTGGACCGGCCGCATCGTGGACGGCATCGCCAAAACGGGCAAGCCGGTTGCGGGTTTTGCCATCGAGGGCAACGGCGACATCACCACCATCGCCAACGCCTCCCGCAAGGCGCGCGAATTCGTCCAGTGGGCCAGCGAAAAGCAGCGCGAAACATGCTCCATCGAAGAACTCTTCGTCTCCACCAAGTGCGGCGAGAGCGACACCACTTCCGGCCTCGGCTCCTGCCCCACGGTCGGCAACCTGATCGACAAGCTCGATCCCCTCGGCGCCACAACCTGCTTCGGCGAAACTTCCGAGCTCACCGGCGCTGAAGTCGTCTGCGCCAGCCGCGCCGCCACGAAAGAAATCGGCGATAAATTCATGGAGGTCTTCCGCGCCTACCAGGAAGTGATCGAGCGCCACAAAACCAGCGACCTTTCCGAATCGCAACCCACAAAGGGAAACATCGCCGGCGGCCTCACCACGATCGAAGAAAAAGCCTTCGGCAATTTCCAGAAGATCGGCAAGAAAGCAAAATTTATCGATGTGCTCAAGCCCGCCGAAGCCCCCGCGAAAGGCCCGGGCCTCTATTACATGGACACATCTTCCGCCGCCGCCGAATGCGTCACGCTGCAAGCCGCCGCCGGCTTCGTTGTCCATCTTTTCCCGACGGGGCAGGGCAACGTCATCGGCAATCCCATCGAGCCGGTCATCAAGCTCACCGCCAATCCCAAAACCGCCCGCACGATGAGCGAGCATATCGATCTTGACGTTTCTGGAATCCTGCGCCGCGAAATGACCATGGACCAGGCCGGCGATCAACTGATCGAGATCATGCTGCGCACCTGCAACGGTCGCCTCACCTGCGCCGAAGCCCTCGGCCATCGCGAATTCGTAATGACCAAGCTCTACCAAAGCGCGTAAGCCGCATCGCGTTGGCCGCGATTTTTTTGTAGGGGCGGAGCTTGCTCCGCCCGCCGCGCGAAGCGAGGAGTCCGCTACCAGGTTGAGATCGAAGAGGGCCGGGCAAGCCCGGCCCCTACAAAGTGGCAGGCTGGGACCGGCTATTCAATCTGCGTATTCAAGCTGAAAAGCATTTGCCAGCGCCCGTCGCGCTTCACCCACATGCGTGTATTGAAGTAGGATTTCCCGCCGGGCCGCTGCTCTTTCGCGACCATCATCACCGTTTCGCCAAAATCAAACATCTCGGCTGACAATAATTCCTGAGGCGCGGCGCGTCTCCCGGTCGTTTTCTGTTTGTCGATTTGCGCCAGCCGGTCCGTCTTGGTGTAGGGCCGGTCGTGAAAAGTATCCGTAGCGGTAAATTCATCGGCAATCAGCGGCGAGTACGCGTCGGCATCGCTTTCCGCCATGGCCCGCATCACTCCCTGCCAGGAAGCGATCGCTTCCTTCTCGTTCGTGGTCTGCGGCTGAAAGGGAATCGTCTTGCACGGATTCACGCATTCGGTGGAAGTCTTGCCGGCGGGCGGCTCCGATCTTTCCACTTGCAGTACTTCCTGGTAGAGCAGCGCGCGCCAGCCTTCCGCGCGCTTTACCCACACGCGAAGAACATTCATTCTTCCGCGATTCGCGCGCACCACGGCGGTTTCTCCGTAGATGCGTGGCGGCGCTTCGACATCGGCGTTGGCCACGGCCGGATGTTTTTCTAATACCTGTGCGCGCGTGAACCGGTGACCCGTGGCGTCAATCCAGATCAAACCGGTATCGAGCAGTTGTCCCGTGGCGGCTTTGTCCTTGCTCTCGAACGCTTGGACAAGAGTGCGATCGGCAAGAACCGGCGACGCATCTTGCTGCGCACGAACCGGAAAAACAAAAATGAAAAGTGTGAGGGCCAGGAATGTCGGCGCGCCGACATTTATGCAAATTTTGTGATTATGATAACTAGTAAGTGACATAAATAAAGTGTTCCTCGTGAAACATTCCGTGAAACGTTCGAACGCACGCGCATCCATTCGAAACTACTTTGCCGCCGCGGCCTGAATCGTCGTCTGGTAGCTGATGGACATAATCCACTTGCCGTCCCGCTTGATCCACAGCCGGCTGACATGAATCGGCTTGCCCGAATACGGCTGGTGCAGGCAGGTCATGATCACCGCGTCGCCGAAATCAAACATCTTTGCGCTCACCAGCGGAGCCGGGGCGGAGCCGACTCCACTGGCCTTTTGCTTGTTTAATGTCTCGATGCGCCCGGCTTTCGAAATCACGTGATCGCTATTCGAACTGATTTGCACAAACTCATCCGCGATGTGCGGCGCCCAAGCCTCGGCGTCGTGCGCGGTCACGCCGGTCTCCAGCGCCTGCCACGAAGCGATAATCGCCGCCTCCGCCTCATTCGCCGGCTTGAACGGCACCATCTTGCAGGGATTCTCGCAATCCTTCACGCCCGATCCCGCCGAAGTCGAAGGCTGCTCCAGTTGCTTCACTTCGTGATACACCAGCAATCGCCACCCGCCTGGCCGCTGCACCCACATCCGCAAAATGTGCACTTTGCCTCGGCTCGCATTCACCGCGCCCACCTGCCCATACGTCCGCTGGCTTACCTCCACGCCGGTCTCGTCGCCCAGGATTGGCTTGGGCACGGAATGCAGGACTTCGGCGGAGGTTAGAGTCTTGCCATCCGCGTCGGTCCACGTAAAATCATCGTCCAGCATTCTGGCAAGAAGGGAACCGTTCTGCAGTGACGCAACTTGCACGAACTTGCGGTCGGCCTGCAACACCGCCTGGTCCGTGTCAGCGGCAAAAGCGTTCCTCGATATAACGAAAAGCAGAGAACCAGCCAATAAGAAAGCAAACGCGAGAAAACGAACCGTCTGTGCGCGCATTCGGAATGGATCCTTTCGAGTTTAGTTCGAAAATTTCTTGCAGAAGTTCTACAGATAAAAATGGGGCCGGAACGAGTCCGGCCCCGGTTGTAATTCAGACCAGCTTTACGGACTAGAAGAGGAACTTCAGTCCGAACTGGATGGCGCGCGCCCCGCCGGAGCCGAGTACCGGGTTAACGGACGCGGTGTCGGGGGTGGCGCAGCCGCAGCCGAACGGGCCCACGGAAGGATCCGCCGTCGCGCCGACGCCCTGGCCGGTTGCCCCGCCGAAGGGATTCGCAAAGTTGGGATGGTTAGTTATGTTGAACATCTCGGCGCGGAATTGGGTCGTGAGACGCTCGCCGAATTTCCAGCTCTTGGAAACCGAGAAATCCAGGTTGTGGAAACCGGTATCGCGGAAAATATTGCGGCCGGAATTGCCGAAGGTCCCGATCGCCGCCGGGAGCAGGAAGGATTTTCCGTTGCGACTCACGTAGCAACCGCCAGTTCCTCCACCACTTGCGATGGCAAGCGAGGTAAGCATTCCCGGGGTTGCGTGCGCCAAACATCCGGCCCAATCGGCGTTGGTTTGGGCCGCAGAGAGTGCCACCGGTCCACCGGGCGAAAAATAGCTGCAGGAGCCAGACGCGGGATCGTTCACATTCCCTGTACAAAGGGGAATTGAGTCTTGGCCGCCGGACTTGAAATTGGCAGCCGACCCAAATAGATCCCAGCGATCGGCAAGTTCGCCGGTCCCGCTGAAGTCGTTACTGCTGTCAAATGCCTGCCAGGGTTGACCGCTCTGCAGCGTCAAGATGCCATTGATCTGCCAGCCTTCGAGCATCTGCGCATAGCCCTTCTTTCCGGGGATGGTGTAGGTGGCTGAAAGGGTGAAGCGGTGACGAATATCGAAGTCGCTGTTCCCGTATTCGCCCTGGGGATTACTGCTGTCCTTGGGCAGGTATTGGTTCCAGTTGTAAGACTGGTTGTCGATTGCGTGAGAATAAGTGTAGCCCGCGACAAAGTCGAGACCGTGATAATTGCGCCCCGTGAACGTCATTTGCAAACCGTTATAGTTCGACCGGTAGATATTCGAGTAGTAGTTGATGAATCCCAGATACGGGAATTTGCCGTTGAGGGTGTTAGGCCGCGCGGCCGCTTCTGCTCCTCCGTCGGCGGCACCGGCAGCAATCGCGGCAGGTGTCCAACCTGCGCCCACAGCAGGTTGATTTATGTCTTGAATACCGGTCAGTCGAGAGCCGTGATTGCCCACGTAAGCCGCGTCCAGAGAGAGCTTCCCAGAGATGGCATGCTGTACGCCCACGGTCCAGGTGGTGACAAAGGGAGTTTTGTAATTGCGGTCCATGGCAAAGATGTCGCATGGTCCGGCGTCGTTCCCGACCCCGTCCCCACACATCACCTGTGACACCAGGTTGGAGGGATAGATTCCCGCGCCACCCACGGAAGAGCCGTTCCAGGTGAGTTGGGAACTCCCAAGCGTGATACCGGAGGCAACGATGTTGCCGATACCCGGTGTGGTAACGCCATTGACTTGGATCGCGGCACCCGTTGGAACAACGTTTGCGCCGAGGGTCACGGTGTTATTTGTGTTCTGCTGGGACAAGAAGGTGCTCATGGAGAGCAGGTCGTAAACGATGCTGGCGCCGGCCCGCACCACGGTAGTTCCCTTGCCGGTCACGTCCCAAGCGACGCCGACGCGAGGAGCAAAGTTCGTGGCATCTTTATTGTAGAGTGAGCCAATATTCTTGCCCACTTGCTCCAGTCCAACCGACGGCTGAAAGTTTCCAAGTTGATTGTTCGCATCGCTCGGAACGCCCTGGAGTTCATAGCGCAACCCCAGGTTTAGCGTCACGTTCTTGGAAACGCGCCAATCGTCCTGGAAAAATCCCGCAAACAGATTTTGGGTCATGTGGCGGATCGGATTTCCGGCTAGGATACTGGCATTGTGTACGTCTCCAGCCAGAAAATCTTCAAGCGCGGTCGCGTTTGGGAAGGCATCGCCCGCTCTGAACACGGGACGACCTCTGCCCCCGCGGTAGGTGCCCTGGTCAACTTTATCAATGCGAAATTCGCCGCCAAATTTCAGGGCGTGCTTTCCGCGCAAGTTCGACACCTGGTCCACAAAGTCGTATACGTTGTCGGGTCCGACCAACTTGGGGAAGTTATGAAAACCTCCCAGTTCTGTGAAGCCGCTGATTCTGACATTTGGCAGTCCGCCGACAGTGGCAACCACCGAGGGCGAAAGGCCGGTGTTGAGCTGATAGGTGATTCCAACGTTGGCGGGCACGATGGTCAGGTGATACCGGGTGTAGCCAATTCTTAGATCATTCGCCCAGTTTGCGCTCGGGGTCCAGGCATAGTGACCCGCGACGGCCTGAGCCCGCGAATGAATAACTGTTCCGTATTCGGGAAGCAGCTCCGGCGCATCTTCCGCCGTGATGTTGTCGTTGCCGAAGAAATAAGAGCCGCTCAGCGTGTTCTTCTCGTTGATGTGGTAATCCACTTTGCCGATCGCATTCCTCGATGAATCAACATCTGGGAAACCCCCTGTGATGGACTTGCCGCCGCTCGCGTTCGGTCCGTAAGCGCCGCCGGTGCAGGAAGTGTATGGCGCTGCCACATTTGCCGGGCACCCCAGAAGATAAAGGCTCTGGGAACTGAACGCCATATTGTGAGAGGCGAGATTTGCCAGTGCGTCCGGAACGCTGTTAGCGCAATCTCCCGGCAATGGGGCACCACCAGCAATGGGGTTTGGACAATTCGTGGCGTTGGGGACTGGTACGGTCGTCGGGGAGTTGACTCCTATGGAATTGCCCACGGTGTAGTTGCGGAACTCAAAACCACCAAACCAGAAAAGTTTGTCCCTAATGATACGGCCACCGGCAGTGGCGCCATACTGCTCGAGTTCCACAGGTGTCTTTGGTGTGCCCACTGGGTTGAAGTAATTGCGAGCGTCGAACGAGTCCGATCGGCCAAAGGCATACGCCGAGCCATGAATCTGGTTGGTGCCGGATTTCAATCCGACGCTCGTGATAGCACCCGGCTTCCAGCCGAACTCAGCCTTCGGGTTCACCTGCGTGTTAAAT
>Ga0210410_10000464_pt1 | contig 45561 bp, 50 predicted proteins | sample IncBWC4MmetaG_FD_161058 | JGI IMG/M metagenome (GOLD analysis project Ga0210410, IMG submission 161058) | Forest soil microbial communities from Barre Woods Harvard Forest LTER site, Petersham, Massachusetts, United States - Inc-BW-C-4-M | ecosystem: Environmental > Terrestrial > Soil >...
CTCGATCCTGCTGTTCGACGAAATCGAGAAGGCTTCGGATTCGTTGTGGCAGCTGCTGCTGGGAATTCTGGATAAGGCGACTTTGACGCTGGGCGACAACCGCCGCGTGGATTTGTCGCAGTGCATCATCATCATGACCTCGAACCTGGGCGCCATGGAGATGACCAACCTGGTGGACGGCGGTCTGGGGTTCGCACCGAAAGCGGTCGAAGTCGACAATTCGTTCGACGACAAGATCGAGCGCACGGCCGTGGAAGCGGCGCGGCGCAAGTTTACGCCGGAGTTCATGAACCGCATCGACAAGACGGTCGTGTTCAAGACGCTGCGCGATGAGCACCTGTCGCAGATTCTTGACATTGAACTTGGACTGGTACAGCAGCGCGTATTGATGACGGCTGGTACTAATCAGTTCGTCTTCAACTGCACGGCCAGGGTGAAAGAGTATTTGCTGAAAGAAGGCACCGATCCGCGTTACGGTGCGCGGCACTTGAAGCGCGCGATCGAGCGTAACCTGGTCTTCCCGCTGGCCAACTTAGTGGCGACCGGGCAGGTGAAGCTGGGAGATTTTGTGCGCGTCGACATGGCGGCCGAGAATCAGATGATCTTCGTGAAAGAGGCGGAGAACACGATGGCTCCGGTGCTGCTGGAGCGCTACGGCGCGGCAGCAGCGAATGCTCAAAATGCACGCGCAGCCCGCACGGCTGCGAATAATCGTCGCGACTTTGGAGCTATTCCCGGCCCCTCGGTCGCGGAGAGCAAGTGAAGCTTTTAGCTTTTAGCTTCTAGCTCTTAGCCAGACCAAGTTTGTCTTCTCGCTTGACCGCATCTCGCGAGTCGTATTTTCCACTCGAAGGCGCCGGAGAGATCCGGCGCTTTTTTTGCGTTGGAGCATTTCCCGGTACCGATGACCTTAGTCATCTTTAATGATGACCCGAGTTTGGGAGAGAATCCTGCGAGAGCCGAATCCTTCCCTTGGGGGAACCTGTGTTGAATCGCGGTGTGTGGAAAATCGCTCTGTCGGAGTGGTTGGTGGCGGCCAGCGTTTCGCTGGCGGCAGCTCGAGATCTGGCGCTGGTTTCGAATAAAGCGAACGGCGTGAATGCGCTCTCGCTGGCCGATCTGGCGAAAGTTTGCAAGGCTGAAACCAGCCGGTGGCCGGATGGGAAGGCAGTGACGTTCATCATGCGGCCTCCGGCGGCGCCGGAGATGCGGATCGTCCTGGAGAAGGTGTACGACCTTTCTGAGGGACAGGTGAAGGCGCTGGTGGCGACGGCGAATCGTGCGCGCCCGAGTCATCCGGCGATTGTGATCGCGGATTCGGATGAGGATTTGGTAAATAAGGTCGCATCGATCCCGGGAGCGGTGGGAGTGGTCGACGTTTATGCGATCAATAGCAGCGTCGCGGTGATTAAGGTGGGCGGCAAGCTGCCGCTGGAGCCGGGATATCTGCTGCACGGAAATTAAGTTCAGTTTAGGACAAATTCGCAAATATTTTCCGGAAACTGGAACTGTAGGCGCTGCGCGGCACCAATCCTATGAGCGACAAGAAAGCAAAAGCCGCGGCGGCGGGCGCTAGGTCTGAAGTAGTGGATAAGCCGCCTTCGTCGAAGGCGACTTACACGCGGCGGTATCCACGCTTCGCGATCGATTCGCGCATGGAAGTCAAAATGTTTCAGGGCGGAGAGTTTCGCAGTTGCTGGGGACGATCGACCGAACTCGGGCAGGATGGAGTTGGAGCAACGCTGACCGGGAACCTGGAGCCGGGAGAGATTGTATCGCTGGAAGTGCCGCTGCCCTTGAGCCCTTATCCGCTGAAAGTGCGAGCCATTGTGCGCTACCGGCAGGGGCTCCACTATGGATTCGAATTTCTAACCTTGAACGAGAGCCAGCGGGATACGGTGCGGCGGGTTTGCGCCATGTTGGCGACGAAGGCCTAGGCTTACTTCCGCCTTCCCTTTCGAAGAAATCGCTCTCTCTCGCAACATCAATTCATTTCCAGACACCACAAAGCCGGGCTGGTTGGCCCGGCTGTCGTTGTGGAGCTGGTTCGGTGGTCGTGTTTAGATCGCCAACCCAGGATGTCGATAATCTTTGCCGCTTTGTCTGTTCTTCCCCTCGCTTATTCGCTCGATCCGGCTGATGCAGTCCCTTCCGGCGCGGGGGTCACCACCCCGCTGCGTCGGAAACTGCACTACATCACCATGGCGAGATTCTCCAGTTCGTATTGCAGGACGGGCAGGGCGCATCCGGCCATTTCGACACGGCCGGCGGCATCGAGCGCGTCCTTGGGCGAGACTCCGTAGCCTCGGCCTATCAGGAAAACCTGGAGCAGTTCAGCGGCCTCGTAGGAGTCGATCATGCCGCCTTGCAGCAGATCGCTTCTCAGCGACGCCAGTTCGGTCACCGTGAACCGATCTTTGTCGTTCCCGCTCATCTTCGTTTCACTGTTCGTCGTAACTGTGTTCGTCATGGCCGTCATCACCTCCGACTCCGACCTATTACTGCTTCTCGCCTATTAGACTCATCGGCAGCTATTGAAGTTGCATGCAATTCAATTGCCGCCGTGACTGTCTACTTTTATTACGTATTCCAATCCTTACTGGATTGCATTAACCCCTGTATACATCGAAAGTTGCGAGGGTTGACTTGAGGCGGGCGATGGCACAGAAGTGCCATTCGTACCTGAGCGGTAATCTCAGGATTGACACTCTGTGTCACTTTGCAGGCCTTGGACTGAAGAACGATTGGGTACCTGGGTTCTTGCAGGTCGTTGGAATGAGCCCGCAGTTTTCCACAGCAATATTCGTATTTTGCTCTTGACGTGAAGTATTAGTAACGTTACCATTCACTCACATTATAGATTATTCCCAAACGGGGATTATGAGGAGAGAAGCAAATGACTTTGGAAGAGTTGACGCTGGATGTGGAGCAGACGGTTGAGGTCAAGGCGGCGCCGGAAAAGGTGTTTGCAGCGGCGCTGCATCGGTTAGGCAAGGGCAACACTCGTCCCAGTGGCGAGTCGCTGGAATTGCAGCTCGAACCGAAGCCCGGTGGAAGATGGTATCGGGATCGTGGCAATGGGGTTGGGCATTTGTGGGGATTCGTGCAGGTGCTGAAAGCGCCGTCGTTGATCGAGTTGAGCGGGCCGATGTTCATGTCGTATCCGGCGCTCAATCATTTGGAAGTGAAGATTGAGCCCACGACATCGGGATCGCGGCTTACGCTGCGGCATCGGGCGCTGGGGATGATCGATCCACAGCATCGCAAAGGCGTGAGCACGGGTTGGCAGCACATGATCGACCAGATAAAGAAGGACAGCGAATAGGCGTGCGAAAAACCTCGGATGGCAAAGAGGACGGCGACGGCCTGGACGCGGTGTGGAAGGCGTTGTCGGATCGGACGCGGCGGGCGATTCTGGATTTTCTGCGTGACCGGCCACGGACCACGACGGAGATTGTCGACACGTTTCCGCACATGACCCGCTTCGGCGTGATGAAGCATCTGGAGGTGCTTCGTCAGGCGGAGCTGGTCAGCACGCGGGAAGAGGGCAGGCAGCGGGTGAACTCGCTGAACGTCGTGCCCATACGGCAGATTTACGAACGCTGGGTGGGACCGTTTCAGGAGCTTTGGTCGGGGGAGTTGCTGCAGATAAAGAAATTGGCCGAGGCGGACGTCGACAAAAGTAAAAAGAAATAGGAAACAAATGGAAATCTTTAGCGGACGCACGAGAACTTCGCGAAAGGCGGTCGGTGTTTTCGGCGGCAAGAATGCGTAACCGGATCGTTCCGCATAATGCGTAACCGTTTCGATACGCTTCCGCCAGGGATTTTCGAAAGACGGGTACCGACATGGAATCGAAATCAAATAATTTTCAAATCGAATGGAGGAACATTATGGCTACGTTAGTTGCGAGCGTGGGTGTTCGAGAACACAAAGTTGTTTCACCGCAAGAGTGGACTGAGAGCCGCAAAGAATTGTTGCGGAAAGAGAAGGAGTTCACACGGCTGCGCGACGAGTTGAGCCAGCAGCGCCGCGATCTGCCGTGGGAGAAGGTCGAGAAGGAATATGTTTTCGACGGCCCGAATGGCAAGCAGACGCTCGCCGACTTGTTCGACGGCAAGAGCCAGCTGATTATTTATCACTTCATGTTTGGGCCGGGATGGGAGCAAGGGTGCCCGAGTTGCTCGTATCTGGCCGATCACTTCGGCGGGGCGCTGGTGCATCTGGCGAATCGCGACGTTTCGTTCGTCGTGGTTTCGCGGGCGCCGATCGAGCAGATCAATGCTTTCAAGAAGCGCATGGGATGGAACTTTCACTGGGTCTCTTCTTACGGGAGCGAGTTCAACTACGACTATCACGTGTCGTTCACGAAACAAGAGCAGGCGGACAAGAAGGTCTCGTACAACTACACGACAACGGAATTCCCCAGTGAAGAAGGCCCCGGCGCAAGCGTCTTCTACAAGAATCCTGCGGGCAACATTTTTCATACGTACTCGGCGTTTGCCCGCGGACTGGACATTCTGGTCGGCACCTACAACTTTCTCGATCTCGTGCCCAAAGGCCGTGACGAAGATGGACTTGCCTTCAGCATGGCCTGGGTGCGGCATCACGATCGCTATGCCGAGGGTTACTTCGTCGATCCGACGGCGCAGTATGAAGCTCCGAAGAGGGCCGACTCGTCGTGCTGCGAGGAGCACAAGTAGCTTAACGGAGCACCCGATAGTCCGAACAATCTAGCCACCGAGGGAGGCGCGCAATGTGTCCATTCTGTTTTGCAACCGTGGGACTAGTCGTCGCCGGCGCGGTTTCTACCGGCGGGCTGGCAGCATTGGCTGTGAGAGTTTCCCGCAAAAAGAACGAAGTTCAAGAGATCGTCACGAATTTGAATGACAAGGAGAAGTAAGCATGTCGACGAGCCAAGAGACAAAGAAGGAAGACGCGAAACTGCATCTCGCGATGAAAACACCCCCAATCGTGTCCCAGCAGGAGTGGGAAGCTGCGCACCAGCAGCTTCTCGTGAAGGAGAAGGCCTACACCCGCTCTCGTGACGCGCTGGCCGCCGAGCGCCGGCGTATGCCGTGGCTGGCTGTGGCGAAGGAGTACGAGTTCGAAGGGCCAAAGGGCAAAGTAAGCCTACCCGACTTGTTCGAAGGGCGACCTCAACTGATTGTCTATCGCGCCTTTTTCGAGCCCGGAGTTTTCGGCTGGCCCGATCACGCCTGCCGCGGCTGCTCCCTGGGTGCCGACCAGGTTTCCCATCTGGCCCACCTGAACGCCCGCGACACCACGCTCGTCTACGCCTCACGCGCGCCGCAGACCGACATCGAACGGCTGAAGACGCGCATGGGCTGGGAGATGCCGTGGTACACCATCACCGATAGCTTCGACGTGGACTTCGGCGTCGACCAATGGCACGGCCACAACGTGTTCTTCCGCGACGACGACCGGGTGTTCCGCACATATTTCATCAACAGCCGAGGCGATGAGGCGATGGGCAGCACCTGGAGCTACCTCGACATCACTCCTCTCGGCCGCCAGGAGATTTGGGAGGACTCGCCAGAGGGATATCCCCAGACCGCTCCGTATAAGTGGTGGAACTGGCACGACAATTACGATGCCGAGTCTTCGATTGATCCGAAGTGGGTCAAAGTGTCGGACGCCGGAGCGGCCGCCTTCCGAAAGCTCGACACGGAGGCGAAAGCAAGCTGAAGAAGTACTCTCAAAACAAAAGGTTCAACCAGTGATGCCGTATCGACGGCCGCAAACTTCGCGGCCGTCGACTTCTTGTTCAAACAATCGCGCGCGAATACCTCGACTTATATGTTGGAACTTTTAGCTCGCAGGTACAATTCCGGGCGACGTTCGCACGTCACCGTTTACAATACCTCCAGCAATAAGAACCAGACTGTCTAACAGCTCACAACCAACCATCAACAACCTGCGACTAAGGACTGCACGAACGAATTCCTTATGACGATGAAAGTGCGCAAAGCTGTATTCCCCGCCGCTGGCCTGGGCACACGCTTTCTGCCCGCAACCAAAGCACAACCCAAGGAAATGCTGCCGCTGGTGGATAAGCCAATCATTCAATATGGCGTGGAAGAGGCGATGGCATCGGGTTGCGACCAGATTCTCATCATTACCGGGCGTGGCAAGCAATCGATTGAAGACCACTTCGACGTCAGTTACGAACTGGAGAAAATGCTGGAGGAGCGCGGCAAGACGGACCTGCTCAAAATCGTCCGCTCCATCTCCGACATGATGCACATCGCTTATGTGCGCCAGAAAGAGGCGCTGGGCCTGGGGCATGCGGTGCTCATGGCGCGCGAACTTGTGGGTAATGAACCTTTCGCCGTACTGTTGGCCGACGACGTGATCGACGCTGAAGTACCGTGCCTGAAACAGATGGTGAAGGTATTTGATGAGACGCAATGCTCGGTGCTGGCCACGCAGATCGTCGAAGGAAAAATGATTTCGTCCTACGGCGTGCTGGATGTGAAGCCGGTGGCCGGCAATGACCGGTTGTTCGAGATCAAGAATATGGTGGAGAAGCCGAAGCCGGAAGAAGCGCCGTCGAATCTGGCGATCATTGGCCGGTATATTTTGACGCCAGCGATTTTTGATTGCCTGGCGGAGACGCCCACGGGAACCGGTGGCGAATTGCAACTCACCGACGGCATGCGCCTGCTGCTGCGCAAAGAAAAAATGTACGCTTGTGTCTACGAAGGCCGCCGTCACGATGCCGGCGACAAGCTAGGATTTCTGAAGGCGACAGTAGAGTTCGCTCTAAAGCGCGATGGGCTGGGTGAACAATTCCGCGAATATCTGAAGGGATTGAAATTGTAGGAGATTTGGATTTCTAGATTTCATGTTTTGCGGGTGCTCTCTCTTTGGTGAGTGTTTTGCGACACGGCTTGGCTTGCGCGCTGGGCCGATTTGAGCGTGAGATCCTTCGCTCCGCCTGAAAACCGGCTACGCTCAGGATGACAGCACTTGTACTTTTCAATCTTCAATCTGAGATCAACAATCTACAATCCTTTTAGCTTCTTCGATTTCTCCTCGACTCCGCGTGCCAGCTTCCCTTTGTGAGCATCCAGTTTTTTCGTCATCGACGGGTCGCCCAACGCGATCATCTGTGCTGCCAGAATTCCAGCGTTCGTGGCGCCAGGCTTGCCGATGGCAACGGTCGCGACGGGAATGCCGGCAGGCATTTGCACGGTGGCCAGGAGAGAATCCATGCCTTGCAGCGAGGTGGAAGGAATGGGCACGCCGATAACCGGCAGAGTCGTATGCGCCGCAATCACTCCCGCGAGGTGTGCGGCTCCGCCGGCTCCCGCGATAATGACGCGAATGCCGCGTGCGGCGGCTTTGCGCGCGAAATCCGCGGTGCGGTCGGGCGAACGGTGCGCGGAAGTGACGTCGATTTCATAGGCGATGCCGAAATCGTCGAGCGCCTTGCCCGCCTCGCGCATGATCTCGAGGTCGGAGTCGCTGCCCATCACGATGGAAACTTGTGGTTTGCTCATCTAAACCCTCAATGACTGGGGCTAAAGCCCGATTAATTTTGTACGAAATTACGCGGCGCTGAATCGCCGCTCTTCCACGGCAGTCCAAAGCATTCTCTTTGGACCTACGTCTCTACTTCTTCTTCAGCGCGCGAGCCGCTATGTCCTTGCGGTAGTGCGCGCCTTCAAAGCTGATTTTGGCGCAGGCCTCGTAGGCACGCACTACTGCGGTCTCCAGCTTTGCCGCACGCGCCGTCACTCCCAGCACGCGGCCGCCGGAGGTATAGTAAACACCGTCGCGCTTATTGGTGCCGGAGTGGAAAACCTTCACGCCTTCTCCTGCGCCCGCCTCGTCAAGCCCATCAATTCTTTTTCCCGCGGCGAAGGTTCCCGGATATCCTCCCGACGACATGACCACGCAGACCGAAGCATCCGGTGACCACTTGAAATCACCCTCGCTCACGCGGCCTTCGATCGAGGCTTCCAGAGCCTCCACTAAATCGCTCTCCAGGCGCATCAGAATCGGCTGGGTTTCCGGGTCGCCAAAGCGGCAGTTGAATTCCAGCACCATGGGTCCGCGTGCGGTCATCATCAGACCGCAGTAGAGCACGCCCTTGAACTCCGCGCCTTCGGCTTTCATTCCGGCAACGACCGGGCGGGCAATGTGATGTACGAGCCAGTCGCGCATCTTGTCGTCGATGATGTCAGCGGTCGAATACGCGCCCATGCCGCCGGTGTTGGGGCCGGTATCGCCATCGCCGACGCGCTTGTGATCCTGGGCGGCGACCAGCGGAGCGACGCGTTCGCCGTCGCTGAAGACGAGGAAGGAAAGTTCATCGCCGAGCAGACATTCTTCGAGCACTACCCGGGCGCTCGCATCGCCGAGCATTTTTCCGCTGAGCATTTCGGCGGCGGCGCTGGCAGCTTCTTCTTTGGTCCTGGCGATGACGACGCCTTTGCCCGCAGCCAGACCGTCGGCTTTTACGACGACGGGAACGTGGAAATGTCCAAGCGCCGCGCGAACTTCTTCGATCGAATCGCAGATGGCATACGCCGCCGTCGGGATGCGATGGCGCTGAAGAAATTCCTTGGCAAAACTCTTGCTCCACTCCAGTTGCGAAGCTGCCCGCGTCGGCCCGAACGTGCGCCAGCCGCGGCGGGTGAATTCGTCAACCACTCCCAGCGTGAGCGGCAGCTCAGGACCGACTACGGTGAGATCAGGTTCAAGCCGGGAAGCCAGCGCTGCCATAGACGCCAAACTCGTCAGATCCACTGGCACACACTCGGCGTCGGCGCCGATGCCGCCGTTGCCAGGCGCGCAATAGAGCTGCGACACGCGAGACGACTGCCGCAACTTCCCTATCAGAGCGTGCTCGCGCCCACCGCTACCGAGAACCAGAACTTTCATAGCCAGAGAAATTAGGGTAGGGGTTGAGCGAGAATGCTGTCAAACCCATGGGCACATCCGGTAGTGTGCAGTTTGGCTGACGCTCCGGACCGGTTAAGCGGGAGATCCTTCGCTCCGCCTGAAGAACGGCTGCTCTCAGGATGACGCCATAGAGGAGAGCGAAGCTCCTGCAAGAAATCCGACCTGAGCCACTACCGGCACATCCCGCGTGAACTGACGACAGGCTTGCTACGCGGCCACCATAAAATCCAGCGCCCTGGCGATGTAGGGTTTGAGTTGCTTGCGGTGGACGACGGCGTCGAGCATGCCATGTTCCAGAAGGAACTCGCTGCGCTGGAAGCCGGCTGGAAGTTTCTGGCGGATGGTTTGCTCGATGACGCGGGGTCCGGCGAAACCGATCAGGGCTCCGGGCTCTGCGATGTTCAGGTCTCCCAACATGGCGAAGGACGCGGTCACGCCGCCGGTGGTGGGATCGGTGAGCAAAGAGATGTAAGGAACTTTGGCTTTGTCGAGCCGGGCCAAGGCCGCGGAAACTTTGGCGAGTTGCATGAGACTGATCACGCCTTCCATCATGCGGGCGCCGCCGGAAGCCGAAACAATAATCAGAGGAGCGCGCGTGTCGGCCGCGCGTTCGACCGCGCGGGTAATCACTTCGCCGACCACCGCTCCCATGCTGCCGCCGATGAAGGCGTATTCCATCACGCTGGCGACTACCGGGCGGCCTTCGAGCTTGCCGGTGGCATTGATGATGGCGTCGCTCAAGCCGGTGTCGTGCTGGGCTTGCCGCAGGCGCGAGGAGTAGGGCTTCAGATCGACGAACTTCAGGGGGTCGGTTGAAGATAGATTGTCATCAAAAGTCTCATACTGGCCGTCATCGAGAAGTTGGGCCAGCCGCGTGCGGGCGTCGATGCGGAAGTGTTTTTCACACTTTGGGCAGACATTCATGTTGTCTTCCAGATCTTTTTTCCAGATGATCTGGCGGCAACCTTCACACTTCACCCACAAGCCCTCGGTGCGGACTTTCTTTTCGCCCGAGTTCTCGAGCTCTCCGGATTCGCGTTTAAACCAAGCCATAGGGATCGAGCGATTGAGTCATTTAGAGATTGAGTCATTGAGGCCGCGTCGTGCGGGATTCCAATGACTCAATCACCAAATCTCTCAATGACTCAATTCAATATTCGATTCCCCTTTGCGCCATCACGCCTTTTTCATAGGCGTGCTTCACCTGACGCATCTCCGTCACCGTATCGGCCAACTCCACAATGCTGGGGTGGGCATTGCGTCCGGTTAGTATGACATGGACCATCTCCGGCTTGCGGCTCAGGCTCTCGACCACTTTGGCCGGATCAAGCATGCCGTAGCCAATGGCGTAGTTAATCTCGTCGAGGATGACCAAGTCCCACTCACCGGATTGGATAGCGCGGTCGGCCTCGACCCAGGCTTCCTCGACCATGCGGACATCTTCCGGGTCGGGTTTTTCGGCGCCCACCTTCACAAAGCCGCGGCCCATCTGCTTCATCACGAACTTGTCGCCGAAGACCTGGACGGCATCGAGTTCGCCGTAATGCCACGAGCCTTTAAGGAATTGCAGCATTAAGACGCGCATGCCCTGGCCGACGGCGCGCAGGGCGGTTCCCATGGCGGCCGTGGTCTTGCCCTTGCCGGGGCCGGTATTCACGATAATGAGACCACGACGGATATCAGCCATGCAGTCGGACGCTTGATTCTACTAGAAGCAAGGACGGCAAGTCGCGGCGAGTGGCGATCGGGTTGTGGCAATTTGGCTGACGCTCCGGACCGGTTAAGCGGGAGATCCTTCGCTCCGCCTGAAAAACGGCTCCGCTCAGGATGATGCCGTGCTGAGAACAGCTACCGAGGAAAAGGCGAAGGAAATTCGAACCACGGCGGCAAGGTCTGTTTGACGTCGTCCTAACGGGCTTATAGCATGGGGTGAAATAATTGTAGCTGGAAGCGGCCCCATACCACTTTTCCACGGAACTCTTGCATCCAAAATTGCGTAGATCGGTCAGGCGGATCTCTGTCCCCTCGCAAACCGCGGAGGTCTCAATCGTGAGCAACAGATGTATCTTGTTATTGCTGGCGCTGCTGTCGGCGTTACCGCTTTTGGCCGCTCAGCACGTCGCGCTGCACCCACGCACGGCGATGGATTTCGGCGACCAGCAAACCATAAAAGAAATCATCGATATGGAGCGTCTGGCCAAAGATGCCAGCCTGCATCGTGACGCCGATTTTTCCCAGCGGACTCTCGCCGACGACTATGTGGCAATTACTCCGCTGGGCCAGGTGACCACGAAGCAGGAGACGGTTTCGGCGCGAAAGAGCGGCCAGCTCCGCTACGACACGATCAACGTGAGCGACATGGTGGTGCGGGTCTACGGCGACACGGCAGTGGTGACCGCCCGCGCCGATGTGAAGGGACATCAGTTGGGCGAAGATTTCAGCGGGCCTTATCGTTACACGCGTGTGTGGATCAGGCGAGCGGGACACTGGCAGACGGTGAGTTATCAGGCTACGGTCACGCAGTAGGGCGGCGGCGGCTGAAAGCCGTGCCCTGATACGAATCGCAATATTCATTTGAGCGAGGACTTGGACCAAGCATCCGCAAACTGAGAATCCCTCATATGAAAAAAAGGAGCACAATGTGCTCCCTTTATTCATGTACGATGCGAGTGTTACTTGCTGGATCCCGGCTGCATGCCGTCGCTCGAGTCGCCGAGTTCCAGCGCGAACTTCTTGCCTGCAAAGCGGGCGCCAGTCAGGGCCGTGGTTCCGTCGTCGTTTCTGCGAACAACGGCAGCGCTGTTTTGCGCCGGAGCGTTCAGATCGACTACCCTGCCGGTCACCTTGGCAATGACGTTCTTGCCTTGCCGAATGCTGACTTCAACGTTCGGGCCGGCGCCATCCCACTCCAGTTTGTATTCTCCGGCCTTGAGCTTCGTGCCGTTTACAAGAGTGGGGTTGTTCAGGTTCAGAGTTGCCTTGCTGGATGCGAATGCGCTGGAGGCAAGAAGTAAGGCCAGCCCCATGGTCAGAGTTTTTGCGGTCGTCGCGAATTTCATAGCTGCTCCTTTTTGTTTCCTGAACAGGTCAGGAACGGTTAGGGCGGCCCGGCTCGCGACCGACGCAAGAAAACACTTGTGTTTCCTTACGAATCGCCTAAAATGCACCCGCTGGGGTTAGGCGCCGCAGGACGCAAACCTGCGTTGCCGTGTGGGGTTTTCTCTCAACTGGGCCGCCAAACCGAGCGTGAGAGAATCCCCAAACCCCGCAAAAAGATTTCTTGATTCAGCGAGCCAGCATCACCTCTCCGCTGGCTCTGATTTCTTCTATTCACTACGCAGTTGCCGCGGTCAAAGTTCCCGAAGCGCGATCTCGACTTACATTTTCTTGGACTCCGAGATAGTAAATCTGGTAGCGGAAGATGAGAGTTATTTCGTTTTCGGAAGAAAGACGATGGCGCTGTGTCTTGTGCGGATACGAATTGTTTCCAATCCGCTGCACTGAGCTTGTCGACCTGACACGTGACGAGAATTCTGCTACACCTAATTCCTTGACTCTTCAAACGACAGTGTTTCTCTTTTTCGCGGGGGCGCTCGGCGGCGCTTTGAATTCCGTTGCCGGAGGCGGCAGCTTCATCGCGTTCCCTGCGCTGCTGTTCACGGGTGTGCCGCCAATCCCTGCGAATGCGACTAATACGATCGCTTTGTGGACAGCTGCGGCGGCGAGCGGAGGCGCGTACCGCAAGCGGCTCGATGTTCCCCGGCGCGTGATGATCCCATTGCTGTCCGCAAGCCTGATCGGTGGACTGGTGGGAGCGGTGCTGTTGCTGAAGACTCCGGCGCAGACATTCATGCGCGTGCTGCCATGGCTCACGCTGGGTGCGACCCTGTTGTTCGCCTTCGGCAAGAAGCTGTCAGGCGGACGCAAATCGATTCTGGAGCAACAGGCGACGGGCGCGGCTCTCATTGGCGCGACTCTGTTTCAGTTAATGGTTGCAGTCTATGGCGGCTACTTCGGCGGAGGCATGGGGATCGTGATGCTCGCTATGCTGGCCATGCTGGGGATGACTGACATCCACGCCATGAACGCGCTGAAGAGTGTGATGGGGTTTGTCATCAACGGAGTCGCCGTTGTCGCCTTCATCGTCGCGCAGGCGGTGTATTGGAAGAAAGGGATTGCGATGATCCTGGGCGGAGTTGTTGGGGGATACGTGGGCGCGCACTATGCGCAGAAAATTCCGCAGCCGTGGATTCGAGGGTTTGTGGTGCTGGTGGGCGCGGGGATGACCGTTTATTTTTTCTGGAAGTCGTATTGAAAGCTAGAGCGTCGGCCACGGATTTGCGCGGATCTTCACGGATTAAGAACTGGATCAACTTTAAAAGCATTCTTGCTGAATATCCCGGTTGAAGGTATCCGCGGGAATCCGTGCAGATCCGAGGCCGAACGCATCGATGACGAATTCTTGTTTGACGCTGTTCCATAGCGCACGTTAGAATGGTTGAGTTTGCCTGTACTCGGTGTTCCGTTCTGAGGACGCCTGCCCTGTCTGCTGAAGCGCCGGGGCGGAAAACACAGCAAGCAAGGAAGTTCGCATCCCTCGCATGCGCCCGTGTGCGCATCGAGACAGTTTAGGCGCGCTTGAGCGCGGGTGAATTTCACGACATTTTGATGGAGGAAGGCATATGTACGCGGTTATCCGCGCCGGTGGAAAGCAGTACCGGGTGGCGCCCGGCGATGTAATTCGAGTAGAGAAACTGAGCACGGGCACTGACGGCCAGGTGGAGTTTCCGGATGTGCTGGCCGTTTCCGCGGACGATTCTCCGTTGGGCAAACAAGCGGACGCTCGCGTGGTCGGCGAGGTCGTGGAAGAAGGCCGCAGCCCGAAGATTCTGGTTTTCCACTACAAGCGCAAGAAGCAGTACAAGAAGCTGCGCGGACATCGCCAGTCGTATACGGCGGTGCGCATCACCGAGATCGGCTTCGGCGGACAGAGCTTTAAAGCGCCGGATCTTCCGAAGAAAGTGGCGAAGCCGAAGAAGGTGAAGGCCGAAAGCGACGCGCCAGAGCCGAAAGCGAAGAAGAAATCCGCCAAGAAAAAAGCGGCGCCAAAGAAAACAGCCAAGAAAACGGCATCGAAGAAAAAGTAGTTTAAACAGCACTCACAAACGAGAACCGAGAGAAGCGTATGGCACATAAAAAAGGGCAGGGAACATCACGAAACGGGCGCGACTCAAACGCGCAGCGGCTTGGCTTTAAGGCATTCGGAGGGCAGTTGGTGCCGGGCGGCACGATCATCGTGCGTCAGCGCGGAACGCGTGTGAAGCCGGGGCTGAACGTCGGCCGCGGCAAAGACGACACGCTTTTCGCCAAGATCACGGGCCGCATCAAGTTCCTGAACAAAGGGCAGATGGGCAAATTCGTGATGGTGGAACCGGTGGCGGAAACAGCAGACGCGAAGTAGAGGATCGCCGCCTCGCAGCGGCCTCACTACGATCGGAACGGCTTCGCGGGATAGAGCCTCGCCTTCGGACGAGGCTTTTTTGTTGGCCGTCGGCCACTCGCGGATCTGGTCAGACCGTCACGCTTACACGGTCGCCACACAATGATCCCAGGCATCCCACACTCAGGATACGAAGGCTCCAGAACTTTGCTAACGACCAACGACTGACGACCAACGACGATTATGTTTATCGATGAGGCGAGAATCCGGGTGAAGGCGGGGGATGGCGGGAACGGCTGCATGGCCTTCCGGCGGGAGAAGTTTGTCGCGCGCGGAGGACCCTCGGGCGGCGACGGCGGAAAGGGCGGAGACATAATCATGGAATCCAGCGAGCGCCACAACACGCTGGTGCATTTCCGCTTCAATCCCGAGTACACGGCGCAGCGCGGTCGCCATGGGGAGGGTTCGAACAAAACCGGGCGGGAAGGCGCGGACATTCTTTTGAAAGTTCCGGTGGGAACGATCGTCTACGACGAAGCTAGCGGGGAGAAGGTTTTCGACTTCAACGCAGCTGACCAGCGCATCGTAATTGCCTGCGGCGGCCGCGGCGGGCGAGGGAACGCGCGCTTCGCCACCTCGGTGCATCAGGCGCCGCGCGAACATGAGGAGGGACGGCCGGGGGAAGAGCACAATTACCGGCTCGAGTTGAAGTTGCTGGCCGACGTGGGACTGGCGGGATTTCCGAATGTGGGAAAGTCCACGCTGATTTCGCGCATCTCGGCGGCGCGGCCTAAGATTGCGGACTATCCGTTCACGACCTTGCAGCCGAATCTCGGAGTGGTTGCCGTCGGAGACGCCCGGGATGAAGTCAGCTTCGTGGTCGCCGATATTCCGGGGCTGATTGAAGGCGCGCATACAGGCGCGGGCTTGGGAACGCAATTCCTGCGGCACATTGAGCGGACGCGATTGCTGGTGCATATGGTGGATGTATCGGACAGCAGCGGACGCGAAGACATCACCAACGATGTGGAAGTAATCAAGAATGAACTAAGCAGCTTCGGCGCGGGCCTGGAAGAGAAACCGGTCATTATGGTGGCGTCAAAGATCGATGCCGCGAAAAAAGAGCGGCTGGCGGAACTGAAGCGCTACTGCAAGAAGAAAAAGCTCAGGCTTTATGAAATTTCGGCCGTTACGGGCACAGGGATTGAGGAACTGAAGTTCGCCATGGGAGAAGCGGTGGTGAAGTTACGAGAGAAGGATTTGCTGGAAGCGGCGGGAGCCTAAATTTTGCGATTCGAAATGGCTCCTGTATCCTTTAATAAGATTTCGCCTTATTAAAGGTTCTATTCATGCCTGCAAAGCGGATCGCGACCACAGTGGCATCTGTATCTGGCTATGGTCGCGGCGGGAACCGAGCCGATCGAGATTTAAGATAGAGTTCTACTTCGTCAAGCCCGGCCATCATGGCCCTGTCTTCTTAACCCTAAGACGACTCCTCACGCCCGCGGAAGATGGGTTCCGTGCTGAAAATGATATTGCAGAATCCGCGCTGCAAGTGCTGGACTCAACGTTTCTCCCCGGGACCCGATGCTGCGTACAACTTCTCCGCGGCAGACGACCTCCGTCGCTGACAGTCCTGCGATCTCCGCCGGCAGTACAAGATTGATTTCGAGCTGCGCACTGGGCTGAAGCGCTTCGTCGGCCTGGAATAGCATCCCCGAGCGGCTGATGTTTTCGGTGGTGCCCTCGTGCCACATCTTTTCGCCGATGCGGCGATAGCGAAGGGGCAAGTGAAGTTGAAATCTGGGCGCGCGGGTGGAAGCAACTTCGCGGGCTTGTTGAAAAGTTTGATCTTCGGCAGCCTGTATGGCCATGGCAACCTCCGTGGGAATGGGGCTGGCATCGAGCACTTCGCGCACTTTGATTTTCAGCTCGCGAAGCGTAAAGGGCTTCTGAAGGAGGCGCACGCCGACGTCCAGAGTGCCGTTGTGCCCGACCACATTCTCGGTGTAGCCGGACATGTAAAGAATTTTCACGTTAGGGCGAATTTCGGAAATGCGCTGTGCCAGTTCGCGGCCGTTCATGCCGGGCATGATCACATCGGTGAGTAGCAGATGGATCATACCTTCATGGGCCACCGCGATCTGCATGGCCACGGCTCCGTCGGCGGCGTCAATCACTTTGTAGCCCTGCTTCTCCAGAAACTGACGAGCGAGAGCGCGCAGGTTGGCTTCGTCCTCCACGACCAGAATCGTTTCCGTGCCGGGTTCGACTCTTTGGGTGCCGGCATGCGCCGACAGCGGCGCTGCGACTTCATTGGTCGAGGCCACCCTCGGCAAGTAGATCTTGAACGTCGTTCCCTTCCCCACTTCGCTGTAGACCCAGATGTATCCACCGCTCTGTTTGACGATGCCATAGACGGTCGACAATCCGAGCCCGGTACCCTTCGGTCCCTTGGTGGTGAAGAACGGCTCGAAGATGTGAGATTGCGTTTCGGCGTCCATGCCGGCGCCGGTGTCACTGATGGCGACCGAGATGTAGTCACCGGGCTGAAGTGGAGGGTGAAAGCGGGCGTACTCTTCGTCGAGAGTTATGTTGGCGGTCTCAATGGTGAGGCGGCCGCCGGAGGGCATGGCGTCGCGGGCGTTCACTGCCAGGTTCATGATGACCTGCTCGATCTGTCCGGCATCGGCGCGGACTGCGCCCAGGTTCATCCCGGGAACCATAACGAGATCGATATCTTCGCCGATCATGCGGGTGAGCATGCGGATGTTTTCAGTGACCACGCCGTTCAGGTCGAGAATTCGCGGCGTGAGCATCTGTTTGCGGCTGAAGGCGAGGAGTTGACGAGTAAGAGAGGAGGCTCGCTCCGAGGCGCTGCTGATCTCCTGCGCGGGGCCGCGCAGCGAAGGGTCGGGACCCAGGCGCTCTAAAAGAAATTCGGAGTAGCCGGAGATCACCATGAGCAGATTGTTGAAGTCATGGGCGATGCCTCCGGCGAGGCGGCCGACGGCTTCCATTTTTTGCGACTGGCGAAGTTGTTGTTCGAGGGTGCGGCGCTCGGTCACGTCTTCCACAAAGAGTTCGAAGACGCGCTCTTTGTGGCCGTTCGTCACGGCGCGGCCCGAGGCGCGGACTACCGTTGTGGTGCCATTCTTGCGCTTCCATTCGGCGGTCAGGCCGTTGAGCGGAGCGCCTGAACTGAGGAAATCGGCGAGCTCGAACCACTGCTGCGTATCGGCGTAGAAACTGCCGAGGTGCTGGCCGATAATTTCCTCGGCGGCGGAATATCCTAGCATGGCCAGAAATGCGGGGTTGCCCTCGAGCACTTTGCCGGAGTCATCGCAGCGGCAGATGCCGTAGGGAGCGTGGGTCACCAGCGAACGGAAGTTGAGCTCGGAGCGCCGTAGGCTCTCCTGCGCGGCGCGCAGGGCCGCATTCAGCCAGCAGATGAGCATCGCCAGAAAAAAGAACAGAGACAGCCGGATCAGGGCAACGCGGTGCTGCTGGGGAGAGTGGCCGCCCGCCAGCGAGAAATAGGCGCCTACAGTCAAGGCGAAGGCAGTGGCTACGATGCCCGGTTTCCAGCCGCCGTACCAGGCACTCACCATAACGGCGACGCCGAACAGAGCGAGGCGGCTTTCGGACACATCCGCCAGCATGATGGTAGGAATGAGGGCCAGGGCGGTGCTGAGCACCGCCACTCCGTAACGGAGGATGGGCGCACGTCGGTGCGAAATGCGGAGTAGGGGGAGGGTTACTCGCATGTAAACCATGCTAGTGCCAAAATGGGAAACAGGAAAGGTTACAGGAGTTCATTTGACCGGACACGTGCGCTGCGCCGGGAGATAGCGTTCCAGCCTGTCCTACCGGACAGTGCCGCCATGTCCATACGGCCATGCTTTAGTCGATCCACTTGCATCTGGACGCCGAAATCTAGACACTAGCCGGGACCAAGAAGATCAACATGAATATTGGACTATTCGGTGGGACGTTTGACCCGGTGCATCGCGGGCATATTGCCGTGGCGCGAGCCGCGCTGGAGCGCTACAAACTGAATCGCATTCACTTTGTGCCGGCGAATGTTCCTCCGCACAAGCAAAGTCAGCCGCTCTCTCCGTTTTTGCACCGCTTCGCTATGCTGGCTCTGGCGACTGCGGACGAAAAGGCCTTCGTACCTTCGTTGCTGGAAGCGCCGGAGGAATTGTCCGTCCCAACCAGGCCGACAAAGAAAGACAGCCAGCCGCGGCCCAACTATACGATCGACACGGTTCGGCGGATGCGGCAGGCGCTGAAGGCGATCGACAAACTTTTTCTGATCATTGGCATGGACGCTTTCGCCGAGATCGCAACCTGGCATCAAGCCGAGGCGCTGTTCGGTGAATGCGAATTCGTGGTGGCCAGCCGTCCGGGATATTCGCTGGCCGATGTGGCCAACGCGCTGCCGGAGAGTCTGCGGCCTCGATCCGAAGTGACGAAACCTTTTCAAAAGCAGGCGGCGACGGGCGACCTTGTGCTGAAAGGTGCAACCATTCATCTGCTGGGGGATCTGCATCAACCGGCCTCGGCAACCGTGATCCGGCAGGCGGCGGCCGCTGGCAAGCCGCTTGGACGTTTTGTGGACGACGCCGTCGCGGCATACATCAAGAAGATGGTGCTGTTCAAATAGGCTAAAGCACCCGATCCATCTATACTAGCTAGTCAGCATCTTTATCGGTCGAGAAGAGCTGACACCAGCAATTATTCGAGACGAATTCGGGCAGGCGTCCCTAACCGCCAGGCAAGCAGGAGCGAAGATGGCGCAGAATCATTATGTGAGCAAAACCAAGCGACGTCCTAAGAACAGCAACCGCAAAGATCCCGCCGCAGCTACCATGGCTAAACTGCGCGAACATGCGGCAGCCGAGAAGAAATCGGTCAAATAAAGCGACGGAACCTCCAAGATATTCGGGAAAGGCATTTTCTTAGCGTCCGAGAAGGACTTTAATACAGGAATAGCCCGATAAGATGGGTAGAAGACCGTAGCTTTCGATGTCGCTTTGTAGATATTCCGCGCAATATTTTCATACTGGCGCTTGCCCCTCTTCCTAGAGTGTCTGGTAAACCCCCAATCCACCAGCATTTGCGGTGGTTGACGAACCGGCGCCTCCCGATTCCGGATTGGCAACGTAACTGCCTGAGATATATCCATGAAGGACGAATCAGAGGATTGGAAGAGGCTCTGTGAATTGGTGGCCAATGAATCGGACGCGCAGAAGATCTCGGTCCATTTGAGTCGGCTGATTCAGGCGCTCGATGCACGCAATCAGAGCATAAACGCGCCCGATGTACCGCAGAAGCGTGCCGATGTCGCCGATCCCCGACAGTGATTCAATCCTGCCCTTGAACTCCGAGCAGCGCCACCCATAGAATGCCTCGCCAAAATTGTTGGCTTGATGCGCGAAGCCCGGTCGTGGCATGTCGGGTACAATGGAAGTCGACTTAATGCTCGACGATCGGTTCCCGACCTACGAATGACCAAGAAAAGCGAACTAAAGAAACAAATCTCCGCAGCCATTCAAGCCTGCCTCGACAAGAAGGCGGAAGAACTCAGCATACTCGAGATGGAAAAAGGGTCGGGAGCGTTTACCGACTACTTTGTGCTGTGCAGCGGGACCAATCCGCGGCAGGTGCAGGCCATCGCCGACGAAGTGGAGATGCGGCTGAAGAAGGCTGGTCTTTATCCCGCGCATGTTGAAGGCTACAAGCAGGCGGAGTGGGTGCTGGTGGATTACGTCGATTTCGTGGTCCACGTCTTTTCCGACAAGGCGCGGAAATACTACGATCTGGAACGGCTATGGAAGACAGCCAAGCGGCTGGAGCCGGGAGAGCTGAGAGCGGCGCCCAAGAGGACGAAAGCTACGGCTGGGTCGAGTGCGGCGAAAAAGTCGCCGGGGAAAAAGCGCGTGGCGCGAAAGAAGAAGAAAGTTTAAGCGGAAAGAAGCCGTGAAGCTCAAAATCGCGTGGATTGGCAGGACGAAAGAGCCTGCGATTTCCGCGCTTACTGAAGAATATCTGCAGCGCATTTCGCGCTACGTGACGGTCGAAGGCGTCACGATTAAGGATGAAGCCGCACTATTGGATGTGGTGGGTATCGGCAAGAGCAAGTCTGCCTCGAAGGCTACACTCGTGCTGATGGATGCGCATGGCAAGGAACTGACCTCAGAGCAGTTCGCTAAATTCCTAGGAGACTATCAGGACCGCAATCCGTTGCCTCTGATTCTTGCGATTGGAGGAGCCGACGGCTTCAGTGACGCGGCGAAAGTCGCGGCGCAGCACACGCTCTCTCTGGGCAAGATGACGCTGGCTCATGAACTCGCCCGCGTCGTGTTACTCGAACAAGTCTATCGAGCCTTCACCATCCTCAAAGGCCACCCGTACCATTCTGGGCATTAGAGCCGACGAAATTCGTCCAAATGGCATCTTGCCAATTGCCCCGGCGATGCGTCAAAAGTAAAGTGGCAGACGGCAAGCCTCCACAGGCTGGCATCTATCTTAGAGTTCGAGCTGCAAGGAGAGTGATGAGAGACATTCGAGAAGTTCTTCAGGCCAAAGAGATGCAATTGACACGCGTGCGGGAAGAAGTGGAAGCTTTGCGACTTGCGGCGCCGCTGCTGGCGGATGAAAAAGACGCCCCCTCGCATCCGCCCGAGAATGGCCCGCAGCGAGTTGTGAACCTGCCGTAACGCTGCCGTAACCGCGCTGCGGCGGAGGCGAATCAAGACACGTCAAGAGCAGCGGGCGAGGGCGCCTGCTCCGCATTGCCTCTCAATACTTCGGAACCTTCGGATCGATCCGCTCTGACCACGCCGTAATCCCGCCGGTAAGGTTGTGCACTTTCTTGAATCCCGACTGCTGCAGGAACGCCACGGCTTTGGCGCTGCGTCCGCCCATTTTGCAGTGGACGACGATCTCGCGGCTCGAATCGAGCTCGCTCACGCGCTTGGGCAAATCGTTCAGCGGGATCAGATATCCGCCAATGTTGCCGATCTGATATTCGTGCGGCTCCCGCACATCGAGCACGAAGACATCTTCCTTTGCGTCGAGCCGACGCTTTAATTCTTCCACCGGAATTTCCGGAACTCCAATGGCCACGGGCTTTTCCTCCCCACGAATGCCGCAAAACTCGTTGTAGTCTATCAGCTTCGTGACCGTGGGATGGGTGCCGCAGACCGGGCAATCAGGGTTTTTTCGCAGCTTCAGTTCGCGGAACTTCATGCCCAGCGCATCGATCAATAGCAAACGCCCGATCAGCGGATCACCAATACCGAGAATCAGCTTGATGACTTCAGTCGCCTGCATAACGCCGACGAGGCCGGGGAGAATGCCGAGCACTCCGCCTTCGGCGCACGAAGGCACAAGCCCAGGCGGTGGCGGCTCTGGATACAGGCAGCGGTAGCACGGACCTTCTTTGGTTGCAAAGACGCTTGCTTGGCCCTCAAAGCGGAAGATCGATCCGTAGACGTTGGGCTTGCCAGTCAGCACGCAAGCGTCGTTGACCAGGTAGCGCGTGGGAAAATTGTCGGTGCCGTCGGCGATGATGTCGAAGTCGCGGAACAGCTCGAGCGCATTCTCGCTGCTCAGCCGCGTGTCGAACAGCCGAATATTCAGGAAGGGATTGATCGCCTTCAACTTGTCGGCAGCCGAATCCAGCTTCTTGCGGCCCACGTCGGCGGTGGAGTGAATGATCTGCCGCTGCAAGTTGGTGTAGTCAACAATGTCGAAGTCGACCAGGCCCAGCGTGCCCACGCCTGCCGCGCCAAGATATAAGGCCATCGGCGATCCCAGACCTCCCGTGCCAATGCACAGCACGCGCGCGGCTTTCAGCTTCTGCTGACCTTCCATGCCGACCTCGGGCATGATGAGGTGGCGCGAGTAGCGCAGGATTTCGTCCTGATTAAGAGTGATAGGAAGCTCGATAGTGGTAGCCATGAAGTCCTCAGTTGAAATTTTCAATGGAGCAGTCGCAGATAGTCAAATCGGATTGGCGCAATCCAGACACTAACAACAGGCGGGATACGTACAACAGCGATGTGCGGCGAACGGATACATCCTGATCCTTTCACTTCTAATCTGACATTGCTCAATCGCGACCCAGTGTCGTGCCCCGCAAGTTCGGGACACGACAGTACCGGTCGTTCGCACTACTGAGTCATCAAAAAGCTTTGGTAAACCGAAGACGGGGTCAGGTAATAGCCAACCACGGCTCCTGTGATATTGATGCCCAAGGGAGTGGTTCCGCTGTTTTTGTTTGTGCCTGAACCGGGGGCGGCAAAGGTCGTGATGACGCCCGCCGAAGTCCGGGTGAAACCCTTTTCGATCTTGGCAGTTGTGTCAAAGTAATTACCGCTGATTGTCCCGGTCGCATTGATGCCGTTGGGCGAGGTCACGTCGGCCGTGGGGATGTGGAAAGTGGAAATAGTTCCCGTGGTGGAGCGAACGAAACCCGCTGTGGCACCGCTTTGCCGGGTGTAGGATCCTGCGACTTTACCCGCGTCGTTGATAATCCTTGGATAGGTGCCGCTGCCGGGCATCATGAGCGCATTCGGGGCATCGAAGGTCGTAACGATGCCAGCGGCCGTGCGCATGAATCCGTGCGCAACAGAATTGCCGTCGATGTAGTATCCGGCAATGGTTCCGGCTGCGTTCATGCCCCAGCCGAAGGTCCCCTGATCTCCCCTCGTGCCTGCGCCCGCGACATCGTACGTGGTTATAACGCCGGCTGCACTCCGCACGAAACCGTGGAAAACCAGGTTGGAGTCGCAGTAAGACCCCGAGATTATGCCGGCCGCGTTGATAGCTTGGCTTGTGGTTCCCTCGTCCTGACCTGTGCCGGCACCGGGAGCGTCGAATGTAGTGATGGTGCCGGAGGCGGTCCGGACGTAACCGTGACGCACCAGGTTGTCGTCTACATAGGTTCCAGCTATGGTGCCAACGGAGTTGATGTACCCGCCGCTGGTTCCGGTTTCTGTAGTCGTGCCCGCGCCAGGAACGTCGAACGAAGTAACCGTTCCTGAGGTGTCCCGTACAAAACCGTGGAAAACAAAGGCCGAGTCAGAATAAACACCCGCTATCACCCCAGATGCGTTGACGGAAAAGGCCAAGGTGCCCAGCCCTGCGGTAGTGCCGGCTCCTGGGGCGGCGAATTCGGTGAAGGTGGCGGGCTCCTGCGCGACTGCTGCGAGGGCAAAAAGCGCGAAGAGGAAAAGTGTGGCAATTTTCAGGGATGGCGAAGTAGCTTGCTTCATGGCTGAACTCCTCGGCTGAAGGGGGGGCAGCCTCTCAAAATTTCGGGGACAGGATTATGACCGGTCTGCCCTGTTAAGTCAAGCCGCCGGCGATAGAAGGCACGATGGAAATATTATCCCCGTCGTTCAGCGCAGTCGCTTCCTTCTGAAGGTAGCGGATGTCTTCGTCGTTGACGTAAAGATTCACGAAGGCCCGCAGCTTGCCATCGTCGTTGTAGAGATGCTTCCGCAGATCGGGATGCTGCGCCACCAGCGCCGTCATGGCCTCGCCGACAGTCGTGCCGGTAACCTCAACCGAAGCCTGTTTGCCCACATACTGCCGCAAAGGCGTAGGAATATGAATTTTGCTCATAGACTACTGTAAGAGATGCGGGAGTGGGAGGGCAAGATTCAGGAGAAGAGGCCGGGAAAATTGGACGACTAAGAGGCAATGAGGGCAATGGCGATGTTGCGCCAATTGAGAATCCCAAGGTGCTACATTCGTCGGGACGGAGACCCGCAAACTTTGGAGGGCACCATGGCGGCAAGAATTCTCATGGTTCTTAGTGCGAGCATCATTCTTACGCTCGGGGCGGTCCACCTCATCTATACGTTCTGGGGACCGAATCTCACGCCCCGTGAACCAACGCTGCAAATCAGCATGAGCCAAGTTTCACCTGTCATTACTAAAGAAACAACAATGTGGCGGTGTTGGGTAGGCTTCAATGCCAGCCACAGCATGGGACTTATTTTGTTTGGCTTGATTTTCAGTTTTCTCGCGTTGGCTCACGACCAACTCCTGTTTCGGTCACCGTTCCTGCTCGTGATCGGGCTGGCAATGCTCGGTGGTTATGTTGTGCTCTCGAAGGTTTATTTTTTCAGTGTGCCTCTCACAGGAGTCAGCATTTCGTTGGCCTGCTATGTCGCCAGCATCGTACTGTCGCGTGCCTAACTTAGAGTCTGGGTCAATGAGTGCTATGGCGATTTTTGGAGCAGTTATGTTGACTCTGCCGGCGGGAAAACAACGGTATCACCATTCCTGCCGATGATTTGCACCTCCTTCGCGTGAAGACTCCAAGCTTCATACCCAGAAGATGTGCTGACCACTTCCAACCGCAGGTGTTGACCAAAGCGGATCGTAAGGTCAGATGTCACGCCATCGATACGAACATCACTGATGGGCTTGTCGCCAATCGTTTTCCTTAATTGAGCGGCAGCGTCTATGGGGGTCTTGAGTCCAAATTTTTGGCCGTCGTCTTCGCTGGTCACCTCAATTGCGGTGTCAGATACCAATCTCCACACGGACTGGAACATGACACACGATCCGGCATCGAACCGAAAATCCCAATCGTAATCCAACTTTTGGGCGGACTTCAGACGTTCGCCGATCATCTTCTTTGCGTGATTCCCAGCCGAGTCCACCGCTCTCTCCGCAGTCATCATAACTCCTGAGAACAGGCGATTACGCTCAAAACCCCGGTCGACGCGTGAAATGGGATGCTACGCCATCGGGCGCGCATTATCCCAGCTAGAGCCACGGAAGGTGGTCAGAGCATCTTCAATCCACCCGACGACACGTCACCCAGCAGCCTTGAACTTCGCGACGATTGCGGTGATGTCGTCGTGTTGTTCCTGAAAACTGAATCGCCGAACACCATCCACGATTGCGGTCAACAAAGCCTGGCACGGCAGCTCGCGATGTTTCTGAAGCGATTCAACCAGGCACCGCTCGCCAAACTCCTCTCCTTGCTCGTTGCTGGCTTCAGTGATGCCATCCGTATACAGCGCAAGCACGTCGCCGGGAGAAAGCTCCTGCTCGCCCATTGAGCAATTCCACTCTCTGAATAGTCCGAGCAGCGTGCCGGTAGACTCCAGCCGATCCACCTGGCCGTCGCTTCTTACCAGCAGACCGCACAAGTGGCCGCAATTGACGTAGCGCAGCCGCCCCACCGCCTCGTTGTAGTCGGCAAAGAAAAGCGAGGCATAAGCGCTGTCGCCGGTATTGTCATAGAACAGGCGATTCACCGAGCCGAGCAGCGTCTCGGGATGATCGAAGGCCAACGCCGACTGGCTGCGCAGGCTAGCCTGCAAATTCGCCATGAGCAGAGCGGCGGCGATTCCCTTGCCGGAAACATCGCCGATGATGAATCCCAGCCGCTGCGGCCCAAGATTCAGGAAGTCGAAATAATCCCCACCCACCTGGCGCGCCTGCACGCAGATTCCCGCGTACTCCACCGATTTCAACTCCGGCTGAATCTGCGGAAACAACCGGGCCTGCACCTGCCGCGCGATTTCCATTTCCTGTGCGATGCGGCGTTCGGCGTCGAGCTTCTCGGCGTGCGCCCGCCGCCGCGACTCCAGAGTTTGCTTCACCTCATCGAAGCCTTCCAGGCCAAACGCATTCCCATCCGGATCCTCGAAACGCGCATAGGTGCCGCCCCACCCCGGCGTCTCCGGAGCAGTTGTGAAACGAACGCCGCGCTCGCTCCATTCTTTGTATTTGGCGTGGACATCTTCGGTCATGAACAGGACCCAGCGGTAGCCGCCAATCAGTTTGTATTCCGGCGCGTCGGGCTTTGGTTGAACCAGCGCAAGATTCGCGCTACCGTCAGGAGGCGCCACCTCGATCCAGCGTTCGCCGGTGGGAAGTGTTTGTTCAGTGAGCAGTTCGAAGCCCAATTGTTGCAGATAGAATGGCTTGCTCACCGCCAGGTCGCGGACGAAGACGACGATGTCCTGAATCGACAGGTAAGGCTCTTCGCGACCGGGGCGAAGCACGGTCCGGTTCGCCCACGCAAGAAAGGTGTCGCCGCCCATCGGCGTGATTATAACGGGGGATGATAAGAGTTGAAATCGGGCCTTTACGTTCAAAATCCGCGGCTCGGGTTAATGAGTGTAATGGCGATTTCTCAACAACGAACATTCCTTGGCTTCCACGTCTTGAGCGCGAGGGCTATACTTGGCCGATGATTCCGTTTCCCAAACCGCGCGGTTTCTGGGATTACGCACTTTTTGCCTCGATGATGACTCCCGTTCTGTGGCTCTTGTTTTGGTTGGAGGCGAGTGACAGGGTTGGTTGGCCGGACGCGGTGCTTGCATGCGGAGCAGCGGTCCTATTCGTCTTCGCCACAATTCTTGCTCGTCGAGGAGAGAAGGCAACGTGGATAACGGATCCAACATGGCAGGCGTACTTATTAGTTTCCGTCGGGGCTTTTGCGCTAATCTTCGGTGCTGTTTATGCAGACGCTTACCTTCTGCATCGCAGAGACATCACTCCGAATAGAATCTGGCACGACATAACATTCGCCTTAGTTTTGATAGCCGGATTCCAGTGGTCATTCCGAAGACGATTTCGTGCAAATCGTCAGCTGCCGTAATCAGGGTATTACGCTCACAAGCCAGAACAGTGGACATCAACTACCCAATTGAGAATGACAGGCCACTTTCCGCCCCGATCGCGCCCTCAAATCCCGCAGGGAGAATAACAATTCTGACTCGCATCCCGCTCAGCCGGCCGCCTCGGATTCGAACAACTTCATGATTTCTGGATTGCCAGACTGCTGAGCAAGCTGTTTGAAGGGCACGCCTTGCTGGTCACTCGCGTTGCGAAGAGCAGGAAAGCGCTTGAGAAAACGCGCCACCCATTCGACGTCGCCTCGCCCGATCGCATAGGCAAAATCGCTCAGCTCAATCCCCAGGAGTCCACCCATCTCGCGCATGTATTCAATCGCCCACCCGGCGGGCGTAGCGCCGAATCGACTGTCTATGGCGTTGATCTCCGCGCCAAGCTCCACTAATACCCGGACGACATCGGAGCGCCCGCCAAATGCCGCATAGTGAAGAGCAGTGGCGCCAGTTTCATCTTTTCGATTGATAAACCCGGGATTGATAGCCCCGCCATGGCTCTGAACAATGGCTCTGACATCCTCCACGCTGCCATGCTGCGCGGCCTCCATCAGCTTTTCAAGGTCACCCATTCGATCATCCATCCAAGACCTCCGCGTCCGGTAATCCTGCCGCCGGCTGAGCGAGAAAATATCAGGATAGCGCAGCCGGGTTTCCCCCGGACCCCAACAAGCCACTTTTCGCGCCGCCCATCGCGCCCTAGAATCCAGCAGGGAGAATAACGATGACGATTTTTGATCCTGCTCGCGGACGAATTATTGACGGCGGCGGCGCCGGAGGACGCGGCTTGCTGCGCCTGATCGGACTGGGAATCGCCGCATTCCTGCTCGTGATCCTCTTCTTCAGTTCGGTGGCCCGGGTCGGCACCGGCCACGTCGGTGTGGTCACATATTTCAGCAAAGTTACCGGCGAAACTCTGAGCGAGGGAATTCACCTCATCAATCCGCTGAAGACCAATAATGAAATGTCGATCCAGACGCAGACGCTGAAAGAATCCGCCAGCGTGCCCTCCAGCGAAGGCCTGATGATGAGCCTCGACACGTCTCTCATCTACCATCTCAATCCCGACCGCGCCTCCGACGTCTTTCAGAAGATCGGGTCAGATTACGAAAATGTCGTCGTCGAGCCGACTCTGCGCTCGGCCATCCGCGAGGCGACGGCGTCGCACACGGCGAATGCTCTCTATACCGGCGAGCGCGAAATGGTGGCCAAGCAGATTTACGACCAGGTCAGCACCGAACTCAGCAAGCGCGGCCTGACCGTCGAGAACGTATTGCTGCGCGATATTCAGTTGCCCGCCACGCTGAAAGCCGCCATCGAATCCAAGCAGCAGGCCGAGCAGGAATCGCTGGCCATGAACTTCCGCCTGCAAAAAGAGACGCAGGAAGCACAACGCAAACGCATCGAAGCCGCCGGCGTCCGTGACTTCCAGCAGATCGTGGCCCAGGGAATTACACCATCGTTGCTGGAGTGGAAAGGCATTGAAGCCACGGAAACTCTGGCCAAGAGCCCGAACTCGAAAGTAGTAGTAATCGGCAACAGCAAGAACGGCCTGCCGCTGATCCTGGGACAGTAGCGCACGGCGGAATCTGGAAGAAAAGTAAGAAAGCTTGTCATTCCGACCGGAGTCGGAGCGGCAGCGACGGCGCAGTGGAGGAACCTGCTGCTTGCCACAAGTAACTTCGCTGTCGGAAAGTTCTCGCTGCTAACATTGAACTCGTGCATCCTCTGCTCGAAGTCAGAAACCTGACCGTAGAATTTCCTGGACAGCCGCGGGCGGCTGTCCCCACAAACACCCTTTCTGCCGTACGCGACGTCAACTTTTCTATTGCACCCAGCGAAGTGCTGGGCCTGGTTGGCGAATCCGGCTCCGGCAAGTCCATCACTTCGCTGGCGATCATGCGCCTGCTGCCGCCACAGACCCGCGTCTCGGGAGAGATTCTATTCGCCGACGGCGCCGCACCACGGAACCTCTTCGCTCTCCCAGAAGAATCTATGCGGCAGTTGCGCGGATCGCGCATCGGAATGATTTTTCAGGAGCCGATGACCGCGCTCAATCCCGTAATGCGCGTGGGCGATCAGATCGCCGAAGCCGTCCTCGCGCACAATTGCGCGATGTCAAAGCACGACGCCTGGCAACGCGCCGTCGCCGCCATGAACGATGTTGCCATCCCCGACGCCGCCCTCCGCGCCCGCGACTATCCTCACCAGCTTTCAGGTGGCATGCGGCAGCGCATCATGATCGCTATGGCCATCGTCAATCGACCGCAGTTGCTGATCGCCGATGAGCCCACCACCGCGCTCGATGTCACCATCCAGGCGCAGATTCTCGAACTGCTCGCTGAGCTTCGCACGAAGTTTGGGCTGGCCATGCTTTTTATCTCTCACGATCTGGCGGTCGTTTCGCGAGTCGCCGATCAGGTTGCGGTGATGTATGCGGGAAGCGTCGTCGAACTGGGCGCAAAGAATGACATCTTTCAGGCCCCAGCGCATCCCTACACTCGCGGATTACTTCATGCTGTCCCAGATCTGAAGACCGATCGTAACCGTCCGCTCGAAACCATCGAGGGTACCGTTCCGGCTCTTCATGCGATGCCGCCGGGATGCGCGTTCGAGCCGCGCTGCGAATTTCGGGTGAGCCAATGCGCGCGGGAGCTTCCGCCACTGTTGGAAGTAGGCGCGGGGCATTGGGCGCGATGCCCAGTCGTGAACGTCTGAAGCTTGTCGATCAACGCTGAGCAATCGCGGCGCCTGAAGGCGAGCTTGATAACATCGCAGTGCGGTACGCCTGAAGGCGTACCCTGATACGAAACCGGTGCGAAGCTGGCGCGAATGCGGACGAGCGCCCGGTGCGAATCCTGGGGCATAACCGGTGCGAATCCAGGCGAACCAAGCACTTGTCCAGATCGCAGCAAATGTCTTCTATCTCAGCTGCGTTCTACCTGGTCGCGCTTCAGCACCAGCAGCACCGCCAAAAGCGCGAACAGCGCAGGCGCGAGCCACCAGGCATTCAGGAACTCTCCCATGAACGAAGACACAAAATAGACATTTCCGTCGCGGAATGGCAGAGGATAGGCATGAGCCGCGTCGCGCGTGGGAGAGGCCCAACTCGACACCATAAGAAGCATGACGAAATGCGCAAAGGAATCGACCACAATCGGCGCGACCAGCAGCGTGAACCACCACGGAGTCTGCCCTTTAAATCGCCATCCCAACCAACCCGCCATAGGCCCGCCTCCAACCAAGATCACACTGACACATCTTACTGCCAAGGCTTAGTCTATAATCGGCAGTTTGTCCGGTGATTCGTGCGCATATTGCTGCTGAGCGACATACACGCCAACCTCGAAGCTTTGGACGCCTGCCTTGCTGCCGCTCCGGCGTACGACATGGTTGTGAATCTCGGCGACATCGTGGGATATGGCGCCAGCCCCAACGAAGTAACCGATCGCGCCCGCGAGTTGGGAAAGATTTTCGTTCGCGGCAATCATGACAAGGCCGCCACGGGATTGATGGACCTGGAAGATTTTAATCCGATGGCGGCAGCCGCGGCTATCTGGACGCGTAACCAGCTCAGCGAGGACAATCTGGCATGGCTGCGTGCCTTGCCCCACGGGCCCCTTCCTTTGCCCGACTTTCCGCAGGTTCAACTCGTGCACGGTTCACCCAACGACGAAGATGAATATGTGGTTTCACTGGGCGATGCGCTGGCTCCGCTGATCACCTTGACCATTCCCCTGACATTTTTCGGGCACACCCACTTGCAGGGTGGATTCTTCGCCAACGGATCCGCGGCCGACGGCTTCCGTCCGGAATATCGCACGGTGGGCCAGGCGGAGTCGGTGGCGCTGCAACTCAAGCCTGCGACGCGATACATGATTAATCCGGGATCGGTCGGGCAGCCGCGGGATGGCGACTGGCGCGCCGCCTTCGCCCTCTTTGACACCGAGGCGCAGATCATCCACTTCCACCGCTCCCCCTACAATCTTAAGTCGGCGCAAGACCGAATCTTCGACGCCCAGCTTCCTGCGCGGCTGGCTACGCGGCTTGCGGCCGGGCGCTGAAGCTCTGGCTGCCTCAGCGCCGGCGCTGTTAACATAGTTTTGTATGCTTTCCACCGAAGAGGGCGCGAAAGAACTTCGGCTGCGAGCCGAGCTAGGCCGCATGGGCCGTGTCCTGGTCGCCTATTCTGGCGGCATCGACTCGGCGTATCTGGCGTGGACGGCGTATCGGGAACTTGGGGATAAGATGCTCGCCGTGATCGCGGACTCAGCCAGCCTGGCGCGTACCCATCTCGCTGACGCCGTTGCCTTCGCGCAGGAGCAACAGATTCCGCTCGAAATCGTAACGACCTCGGAACTCGAACGCCCCGAGTATGCGCGGAACGACGGGCAACGCTGCTTTCACTGCAAAGACGAGCTTTTTTCCGCGATGGAAACCCTGCGCGCCGAACGCGGATTCGACACTATCGCTTATGGCGTAAATGTCGACGACCAGGGAGACTTTCGGCCTGGGCAGCGGGCCGCGCAATTGCATCACGTAGCCGCGCCCTTGCTCGACGCGGGACTCACGAAGCAAGAAATTCGGGACTTGGCGCGGTCGGCCGGACTGCGGGTGTGGGACAAACCGGCATCGGCTTGCCTTTCCTCGCGCATTGAATACGGGCGCCCGGTGACGCACGAGGCTCTCGAGGTTGTGGAGCGCGGCGAAGATTCGATTCGCGCCCTCGGCTTCCGGCAGTTTCGGGTCAGGCATCATGGAGACATCGTGCGCATCGAGATCGCCCGCGAAGAATTCGAACGAGCCCTGAATCCCGCGGCGGCAGCGGAGTTCAGCAAAATCTTCAAGGCGTTGGGATTCAAGTTTGTCACTCTGGACCTGGAAGGATTTCGCTCCGGATCGATGAATTCTCTGCTTCCCCCCGACCAACTTCGCCGCGCCGGCCAGGCCTGAGTTGCTGACGGGCCTGCCCATCGTGCTGTGAGATAATCGAGGCTAATCTGGCAATGCTGAGGCGGTTCTTCTTGTCCACACTTCGACGTTCGTTCGTCATCCTTCTGCTGGTTTGCCTGGGTTGTGTAGCCCAGTCGGCTCCTCCCGATGTGGCTCGAAAAATCGAGCGCAATGTTCGTGCATTTTATACCTTGCCCGCAGAAGTGCACGTGACCGTCGGAGCCATTACGCCCAGCACCGATTGGCCAACCTACGATTCGGTATCGGTCACCATTGAAGGCGAAGGCAAGAAACAGGACTATAAATTCCTGCTCTCTAAAGACCGCTCCACCATGCTGCGGGTCACAAAGTTCGATCTCACCAAAGACCCTTTTGCCGAGTTGATGAGCAAGATTGACATCACCGGAAGGCCTTCGCGGGGAGCAAAGTCCGCTAAGGTTCTCGTCGTCAACTTCGACGATTTCGAATGCCCGTATTGCTCAGCCATGCATCGGACATTGTTTCCTGAAATTCTTAAGGAATACGGCGATCGGGTAACGTTCGTGTACAAGGATTACCCGCTCTCGGAAATTCATCCCTGGGCGATCCACGCGGCCGTCGATGCAAATTGCCTGGCCGCACAGAACCAGGACGCTTATTGGGACTTCGCCGATTATGTTCATGCGAACAAGCGGGAGGTTGACACGGAGAAAACTCCGCAAGCGCGACTTGACGCCATCGATAAAATGTCGATGCTGGAGGGGCAAAAGCACAACCTCGATATCGTCAAGCTGCAATCGTGCGTGAAGGCGCAAAATGAAGAAGCGGTAAGAGCTTCGATGAAGGAAGGCGACGGAATTGGGGTAGGCGCCACTCCAACTCTCTTCGTTAATGGCGAAAAGATTGACGGCGCTGTCTCGGTCAACGACTTGCGCGCGGCGCTGGATCGTGCGCTGAGGGATGCGGGCCAGCCCGTCCCGGACCACTCCGCCGCAGCTGCGGCTTCGGCCCCGGTTTCAAGATAAACGCTTTCAGTCGGGATGCGTTTCAGTCGTGCGCTCCCGCTCGGCTTTCGTAGTTACAGATCGGATGGTTTTCGCGTAATGGAGAAACTCTCTTGATGAGAAAAACGATTTTTGCCCAGGTCGCGAACGGAGTAACCGCCGTTGTCCTGGCCAGCCTGCTGACCGCCTGTTCATCGCAGGTTGGCGGAGATGTTATGGCGACCGTGGACGGCCGCAAGATTTTCCGTTCCGACGTGGACAAGTACTACGACAACCAAGTCGCTTCCGCCCAGCAGGCACCAATCGGGGAACAGGCGACGGCACTGCGGCTGAATATTCTGCATCAGATGATCGACGACGAAATCCTGATGCGCCGTGCCGAGAAACTAGGCCTGCTGGCGACTGACGAAGAAGTCGAGCGCAAGTATAACGAGATCAAGTCACCGTTCTCGCAGGCCGAATTCGACCAGCGGATGAAAGACAAGAAGATCACCCTAGCCGACTTCAAGCGCGACATTCGACGCTCGCTGACGGTTGAGAAGGTGATGAACAAGGAAGTTTCGTCGAAGATCAATGTCACCGACCAGGATGTGACCGACTATTACAACGCGCACAAGGCCGAGTTTAATTTGATCGAGCCGCAGTATCACCTGGCGCAGATCATGGTGAGCCCTGCTCCCAACCCGCAGGTTCACAATCAGAACGACAAGGCGCAGAACGAAGCCGACGCGCGCAAGAAGATTCAGATGATCGGCAACCGCCTCGACAGTGGCGACGACTTTGCGACCTTGGCCATGAAATATTCCGAGGACCCAGAGACTTCAGGAAACGGTGGCGATCTGGGCACAGTGCCCGAGTCTTCCCTGCGCAACACCGATCCTCTGACGCGCGATGCCGTGATGAAGCTCAAACCGGGCCAGTACAGTTCGATTATTGGCGTGGTAAATCCGGCGACCAAGCAGGCGTTGGGATTCCGCATCGTCAAGCTGGTTTCGAAAGAACCTGCCGGCCAGCGTGAACTCTCCGATCCGCGGGTGCAGCAAGCGATTCGGTCGCAGCTGCATGATCGCCGCGAACAATTGCTGAAGGCCGCGTATTACGAGGTTTTGCGCGATTCCGCGAAGGCAGAGAACTATTACGCGAAAAAAGTGTTGGACAGCAACGGGCTGGAAAAATAGCTGGATCCGCCGCTACTCGACGATCGCGAGAACATCTCCCGCATTCACCGCTTCGCCTTCTTGGACGAGCAGTTTCTGGAGCGTTCCGTTCTTTGGCGACTTGATTTCATTCTGCATCTTCATTGCTTCGACTACAAGAACGCCCGCACCCTGATCGATCTGCTGCCCTACTCGCACAAGAATCCGCACGACCTTTCCGGGCATAGGAGCGATCAGCTTCTTCGGTCCGTCATTATCGATCGCCCGGCTGCGCCCTCGGAGAGAGCGCGGATCGCGCACTACGGCATCAAACCGTTCATCGCCTACGCATAGCTTCAACTCTTCCGCAATCACTTCCCTCTTCACTTCGTACGCCAAGCTGCCGATTCGGAGTGAAAGCACATCCGGACGCACCATGACAGCATCGATTGCGACCTCGCGCCCATCGAGGTGGCAAGACCATTGGCTGCCACTGCGGCTGAGATCGAGCCGATGATTCTTGCCGTTTATGGTGATGTCGTAAATCATGGGAACGAGCGCCAGTTCTCGGTTGCTAGTCAGACTCTTCTCACCGCATGCCCTCGGTGCGTCCTGCATTCTTCCAGTTGGTGCAAGTAGATTCCCCAGTCGATTGATCGTTAATTTCAGGATTTCCAGCCGCTGAAGTTGTATCCGGGTTTAGCGTGAAGAACACTCCGGCGGAAATCGCAGCCACGGCTTCCGAGTCGGATAATTCGCCCTGAGGTGCGTCTTCAGTTTTTTCCTTGTCCTTCGGCATCCGTTCCAGAAAGCCAGTGTCGATCTTTGCCGCGCGAAAATCCGGGTCGCGCAGAATTCGACGGAAGAGCGAAAGATTAGTCTTGATTCCTCCGACGAAATATTCGCCAAGCGCGCGGGTCAATTTGCCGATCGCCTCATCCCGGCTGGCACCATAGCCGATAAGCTTAGCCAGTAGCGGATCGTAGTCCATGGGCACGGTCCAGCCTTCATACATGCCGCTGTCTTCGCGAATTCCAGGTCCTGCAGGGGGAAGAAGCGTCTTGATTTGCCCTGGGCTGGGAAAATAATTGTTGTCCGGATCTTCGGCATATATGCGGCATTCGATGGCGTGTCCACGAATCTTTATGTCGTCCTGCGCGAAGGGCAATTTCTCGCCGGCTGCGATGCGGATTTGCAGATGAACGAGATCAAGGCCGGTAATTAACTCCGTAACCGGGTGTTCCACTTGCAGCCGCGTGTTCATCTCAAGGAAGTAGAAATTGTTCTGCTGATCGACCAGAAACTCTACAGTCCCGGCATTTGTATAGTTCGCAGACTGAGCCGCACGGACCGCGACTTCGCCCATCCGGCGCCGCATCTCCGGGTCGACTACCGGCGAAGGAGCTTCCTCCAGAACTTTCTGATGACGCCGTTGTAACGAGCATTCGCGCTCGCCAAGATAGACGGTGTTCCCATGTTCATCCGCCAGAATCTGCATCTCGATGTGCCGCGGATTCACAATCGCCTTCTCGATATAAACTTCGCCGTCGCCAAACGAGCGCTCTGCCTCGCTGCGCGCCGCTTCCAGCGCCGACCTGAGTTCATGAGGCTCGTGCACAAGGCGCATGCCTTTCCCACCGCCGCCCGCCGCAGCCTTTAGCATCACGGGATAACCGATGCGCTCCGCCACTTGGGCTGCTTCGTCGAACGATTCCAATCCTCGCGAAGTGCCGGGGACAAAAGGAACTCCTGCTCGCTCCATGGCTTGTCGCGCGCGCGTCTTCGACCCCATGGCTTCCATGGCCGCTGCTGTGGGACCGATGAACTTCACTCCCGCAGCGACGCAAGCATCGGCGAACTTCGCATTCTCGGAAAGAAATCCGTATCCGGGATGGATGGCTTCTGCCCCGGAGCGCGCGGCGACGTCGAGAATCTTCGAAATGTTGAGATACGACTCGGAAGCTGCGGCTGCGCCGATGGGATAGGCTTCGTCGGCTTTGCGAACATGGAGGGACGCGCGATCCACATCGGAGTAGACTGCGACCGCCGCGATCCCCATCTCGTGGCAGGCGCGGATAACGCGCACTGCGATTTCGCCGCGATTCGCAATCAGGATTTTCTTGAACATAGTTGCGACGAAATATTCTATCGGAGACTTGGCGATGGGATCTCAACGCCCTGCGAGTTGCGGCCTTTCACCGCTTCGGAGACCAGATACACCGCGAGTATAAGCAACTCCGGCTCAATGGGATGCCGATAGCGCGCGTGTGGAAATACAAAATAATAGGTCGTTGGATACGTCATGATGAGTCCCGCAAAAAGCCATGCGCCGCGCACCTTCTGACGCAAGGCTCGTCCCAGTCCCCACAGCGCAACTACTGAAGACGCGAGAAACAGCGACGTGCGAAAGTCTACAAATGCAACGCTATCGGTGGGCCGAGGAACTCCGTTCCAGTAGTAGAAGAAGCGCTTCAGACTGATGACGACGAATCGTCCAGGATCTTCCCGCACCCAATCGAAAGCCAGGCGTTTGCAGTCGGCAGCATAGGCTAGTTCGCCCATGCGCTGGAATTTTTCGAACTCCAGCTTGTTGAGACTGGGTTGCAGATACGGCATCAACATTCCATCTGCGCCTTTCCAGTTTCCCAGACGAACCTGCAATCCGAAATCGTCGCGGATGAATACAAAATGCCCAAAGACTTCGTAGTTTCGAATCAACCACGGCGACAAAACTGCGAAGAATATGACAGAGGAAAGCACAACGCCGCCGAAGGAACTCAGTCCGTTTTTATGTCTTTGCCGCCAGATCCGCAGACCGCAGAACGGAAGAAACGTCAGCATGGTCGGATTCGCTAATGCGCCGATTCCCCACAATGCACCAAACAGAATCCATCCCCGAATCCCGCGCCAATGCTCGAGTTCAAGGGCAAGAAGAAATATCAGGCTGAGGACGAGAGGCGTAAAAGTCGCGTCCCAGATCCAATGGATCGACCAATACCAAATGTAGGGAAGCAGCGCCCAAGTCCACGTCGACCAGAGCGCAATGCGTTCGCCGAATGTGCGATGCGCGATCAGAAAGATCGGGATGCAGGTCAACGCGGCGAGTGCGCTGTTAATGGTAAGCAGCACCCACGCTGACGCGTAAGTGTAGACGCCGAAGAGCTTGAAGACTTCGCCCATCAAGAGGGGATAAAGCGGAGGTTCCCACGCCGTTGGCCCCGTGTTACCGCCGTATGGACTACTGAAGCCTTGGCCTTGAGCGATGGAGCGGGCGACGCGGCCCATCTCCCAGCCAAAGCCGAAGTGGTCGTCTTCGATGCGCGTACGGTATTGCTTGAAGACTCCGATCGCGGTGACTTGCAACAGAAGCGACAGCAGCACTATCCACAACACTGATCTGGGGACTGTCGTGGGAAACAATGTTTCCATCGAGGGGAAGTTTACCAGCTTCAGATTTTCGTCTCTGCTTTGAGAGACATCGGAGATTCCATAAGGAGGCCTTCTGTGGAAGCCCAAGTCCACACTGCGGCGAAGGTCATGCTTCGGGGAGCCGCGGACGAGTTACGGCGAACGGTGACTGGGCGTTTTCCGGGGGAGATTTTAGCCAGCGGCTCTTCCTGCCGAAACGGTAACGAACGAGGGTCCAGATGGCTTGCCAGCCGTCGGCGTGGCGGATTTTTTTGCCTTCGTCTTTCGAACGCGGATGGTAGGAGATTGGGACTTCGGCGATTTTTTCGCCCATGCGGCTGAGCTTGGCCGTCACCTCGGGACAGAATTCGAAGCGGCGGCAATTGAGTTGTACCTGCTCCAACAGGGAGCGGCGGAAAACTTTGTAGCAGGTCGCTTCGTCGTGAATGCCGGCGCGGTAGAGCAAATTGGTGAGATGAGTGAGCAGCTTGGCTCCTAGGAAAAAGCGCAGGCCGCGCTCGGGACGATCCGGACGCACGCCATAAACTATGTTCGCCTTGCCAGCTACGAGGGGCCGCAGAAGCGCGGGATAGTCCTGGGGATCGTATTCGAGGTCGGAATCCTGGATGAGCACGTATTCGCCGCGTGCGTAGGCAAGTCCGGTGCGGATGGCCGCCCCCTTGCCGCAATTTCTTTCGTGGAAAATTAGGGTGACATCGCCGGTGCGCGCCAGGGCTTCCAGTTTCTCGCGAGTGCCGTCGGTCGATCCGTCATCGACGATAACGATTTCCTTCTTCACCGGCGAGGCGTGGATGGCTTGCAGCAACTCGTCGATGTGAGCGGCCTCGTTGTAGACGGGTACGATTACAGACACGAATCCCTGCCACTGGTTGCCGGTGACACTTCGTATCTGCGGCACGGTTTGCAGGGATGCCAAAGCGTTAAGGCTCCATGGTGATGCAATTTGCGACTTGGGCCGGTGACGATACGCGCAATATCCTTCGCTCCGCCTGAAAAACGGCTGCGCTCAGGATGACGCCGGAATCCGAATTGACCACGACCGACTCCATTCGAAATACCTGCGACTGCGCAGGTTTCTAGCATAGTATCATCTGGAAATTGCCGGATTCTTACGACTCCATGCAGCCACGTGATGCCGCGGTGGGCCACGCCATTCCCCGACACACTGCGTCCCGACACAGCACGACTGCGCTTACGCTTCTGGTTCTGGTTGCGGCCAGCGCGGTTTTGCGGCTGCTCTTTCTGGTGCGTAAGCCTTTCTGGTTTGATGAGGCTTTCAGCGTGGAAGTCGCTCGTATCGACTGGGAGAATTTCCTTCATCTGCTGTGGTGGCGGGAAGCCAACATGTCGCTGTACTACGTTCTGCTGCGAATCTGGCTACACTTCGGGCAAAGCGAATATTTCATCCGCTGCCTTTCGGTGGTGGCTGCGGTGGCAACGGTGCCTGCCATCTATTGGCTGGGCAACCTGCTCTACGATCGCCGGGTTGGGATGATTGCCGCCGCTCTGCTGACGTTCAACGCGTATCACATTCGCTACGCACAGGAGGCGCGCAGTTACGCGCTTTTCGTGCTGCTGGCGACGCTTTCATCGGCTTCTTTGATCGCGTCTCTGCGCCAGCCTTCGCGAGGGAATCGAGTTGGGTACGTTTTGGCGAGCGTGCTGGCTGCTTACGCGCATTTTTACGCTTTATTGCTGGTCGGGACGCATTGGCTGGCGCTGCGAGCCTTGCGCGGAGGTCAGTCGCAATCAGGCAGTCACTCAGCGCTGCAACTTTCCAAGATGCGCCGCGCGTGGATCACGATCGGCATCGCTGTTTTGCCCTTGCTGATCTTTGTGGCGAAGACCGGCGCTGGTCCGATCCGGTGGATTCAACGTCCCGGACTGCGCGACCTGCTTGAATTCTTCGAGCATCTGGCCGGGAGCAATTCCTGGTTCCTGGCAGCGGTTTACGTGATCGGCTGCATCGCCGCCATTGCGCCACTTGGCAACCGGCTGCTCAAAACTGGACAAGACCGTGGCGTCTGGCGAGTTCAGTTTCTGCTGATCTGGCTGCTGTTTCCTGTTGCGCTAACTGCCTTACTGTCATTTGCCCGGCCAGTGTTCCTGGCGCGGTATCTGATTTTCTGTCTACCGGCATTCGTAATTTTGACATCCGCCGGTTTGGCGAGGATTCGCAACTTCTGGCTACTGTCAGCCGTGCTCGCGGGAACACTGGCACTGGCGGGACAGGGCGTTCTCTTCGTCTACGCGCACGACTTCGACAATGAACGCGACGGCTGCGGAGCTGCGACCGACTTCATTCTCGACCACGCCGAACCCGGCGATGCGGTCCTGTTTCACATTGCGGAGACCAGAGTGCCGTATGAATTCTTCCGTTCGGTACGCGCCGGGGAGAACACGGCAAGTCCCGACTTCAAAGCTCAGCTCGGTCCCGAAATTATTTTCCCGCATCACGCTGAGGGGCTCGACTATCGCGACTTCACCGGCAAGCCTGCCGCGGACTTCTTGCGGAGCGTGCCGCCGCATTACACGCGCGTATGGGTCGTATTCATGAACAATGGGCCGGCATCGAATCCGGACCCGACGACTCTGTTGCTGAGTCAAATTTTGGGCCAGTCGTTTCCGCAGATGCAATGCTGGGAGTTCGTTAAGGTCCAGGTGCGACTTTACAGCCGCTAGGTTTTCTTCTTCTCTCCCCGACGATCCGGCGCAAAAACAAAAGCCTCCTTCGCACGTCCGCGAAAGAGGCTCAACATCTTAAAGCACGAGCTTATTTCGGCTGATCCATCGTGATTCCGCCTTGCGCGCTGGCTGCGGCTTTATCAGCCTTGGCTTTCTTCACGCGCAGGGTTTCATCCACCCAATGGTCGGCAGTCTTCAAGTCTTCCGCGCGGCCCGGAAGATCGTCGCATTCCACGTCGGCCCTTTCACGGTACATCAGGTTCAGGTAAGCCATCGCGTCGTCGTAGTCAGGACGCAGCTCAAGAGCTTTCTTGAGATTATCGATGCCTTCCTGCACTACAGGCATGTTCTTCTCCTTCAACTCGGTGCAGGCCTTCATCTGATCTTTGACCTTGGGATTCAGATGCTCTTCCGGCTTCAGACCCAGGGCAGCGCGCTTTTCCATGCGCGGCGCGTAGGTTGCAGTCCAGTCGATAACGCCGATCGAATAGTAAGGATCGGCGTCATTTGGATCCAGATCCGAAACCATGTGGTTAAATTTTTTCGCGTCGTCAAATTTTTTCATGTTGAAGTACAGCGACGCGATTCCCTTAGCGCTGCTCACCTTCTGTTCGCGGCTGGGATTCATGTCGAGCACATGCTGAAACTGCTCAATGGCCTGCTCGGCGTTGCGAAGATTATCGGGCGCATCCACACCCGGAATGTATTGCGAAACAAAGGCCGTCGCCAGATACAGGCGGGCGTTGACCAGAGACGGATCGAGCTGAACCGACTGCTGGAAGTGATCGATGGCCTGCTCGTAGTGGGAGTTCTTGTAGGACTCCACGCCCTTGTTGAGCTGGTCGCGCGCGCGCAGCTTGCTGCATCCCGCAGCGGAGAGAAGAGCCAGCGCAATTACCGCCAGCCTAAGCAGTCTTGGGTTCTTGTTCATTACAGTGTCAGTCTCCCTTGCCACAGCATCCTAGGCCCAGAGACGGTGGATTGACAAGCGCGAGCCGCCAATTTAATGGCGTCAAGCTTCCGCGAGGGGCTTGCCGGCGGATAAACGCCTTCCGGGCTTTACTACAACGGGCGGCTTCTAGCCGCCTGCTTCAATCTTCGCAGTGATGAGGCCGACCTTGTCCACGCCTGCGGCGTGCGCGAGATCGATTACATTGGCCACGTTGACGAAGGGAATGGAATCGTCGCCCTTCACAAACATGACTTTTTCCTGGCGCAACTTGTAGATGTCGGTGAGGCGCCCTTGCAGATTGTCCCAAGTCGCGTCTTCATTATTGATCTTGACGCCCGGCTCCTGTCCAACGCCCCGGTCAATCAACTGCACCACGATGGTGCGATCCGGAGAATTGTTCTTGGGCGCATTGGGCGGAGGCGGTTGAGGAACCAGCGCATCCAGACCCTTTGGAGTGACGGGTGAGATCACCATGAAGATGATCAAGAGAACCAGCAAAACATCAATGAGCGGTGTGACGTTAATCGTCGCATTTTGGCCGCCGCTCGGCCCAACTGCCATTCCCATGGTCGTTCTCCTCTATTGCCCAGCCGTCGGTGGTGGAGGCGGGGTGGTTGGAGCGGTTTTTCTCTGATCGGTCAGCAGGCCAAGATCGTCCACGCCAGCGGCACGAACGCCATCGACGACCTGTACGACTCCGCCAAAGCGGGTCCGCATGTCGGCCTTCACATAGACACGCTTGTCCATGCGATTGGTGAGGCGGTCCTTCACCTTGGTCGTCAAACTATCGACGGTGATCTGTTCGGTGCCGAAATAAACTTTTCCGTCCCGGGTGATGGAAACCAGCAATGCGTCTTCTTTGTCCGCATCCGGCATCTGCTCGGGATTGTTCACTTGGGCCATATCCACACTGACGCCTTTTTGCAGCATGGGCGTGACCACCATGAAGATGATCAGCAGGACCAGCATCACGTCCACCATCGGCGTGACGTTGATGTCGGAGCTGACCTTGGCTCCTTCGTTTCGTTTCGCGAGTGCCATAGCTTGATATCTCCCAAACTTGCTTTACCGCAACGCCTGCGTGAGGCGGGAATGTCCGGCGCCGGACTTTCTCCAGCGCCGGACGCAAACTCATGCGAGAGCGGCCTTGCCTTGACGACGAATCGCGCTAACGAAATTCGTTAGCGACGATCGCCGCGCCGTTTCAGGAAGTAGTCGATCAATTCGCTGGACGAGTTGTCCATCTCGACATCGAACGCTTCCACACGGCCGGTCAGGTAGTTGAACATCATAACGGCAGGGATGGCGACCAGCAGCCCGATGGCTGTCGTGACCAGCGCTTCCGCGATACCGCCGGCGACTGCGGCGAGACCGGTAGCCTTCGAATTGTTGATGCCGATGAAGGCGTTCAGAATGCCCATCACCGTTCCGAACAGTCCCACGAAGGGAGCGGTCGATCCGATGGTAGCCAGTCCGCCAAGTCCGCGCTTCAGTTCGGCGTGGACGATGGCTTCGGTGCGCTCCAGAGCGCGCTTCGAGGCTTCAATGGTTTCGCCGGGGATTGCGCCCGGGGAATCCTGGTGGGCCTTGAACTCCATAAGGCCGGCGGTGACAACCTTGGCCAAGTGGCTCTTCTTGTTGCGCTCGGCGACCTTGATGGCTTCGTCGATGCGGCCATCGCGCAACGCGCCGGCTACTGCCGGAGCAAAAGCGCGCGACTGCTTGCGGGCAGCGTTATACGCCATCCAGCGATCGATCATCACGCCGATCGACCAACCTGACATGATGAAGAGAATGATGACTACGGTTCGGGCGACCCATCCCATGGCTTTCCACAGACCAAGTGGATCGGTAGCCATAGCGCCGCCGCCTTCCTGGACTACCCAGGTGGCCAACGTGGGAACGTGACTGAGAATGCTGCCTGCTGCGTGAAGTGCGTGCATGAGTTGCTTTTCCCTCCTCAGGTACTGTGTTTCTCTCTCGGACTTCGGACTTATGATGCGTATTACGGTGCAAATAGCTGGCAATTAAACTGAGGCGCCTACGGATTTCTCCGCATACACCCGGAAGCGCTTGGCCACACCGTTAGCATCCCGCGGCACGGCGGCCTTGTTCTGAGCGTCTCGAAAGCCGCTCCCGGCCACCGTTTGAGGTGGGAGGGGGAGGCGCAGACATGAAACTGCCACTAGCCCAACCAGTGGATCGTGGCCAACCACTCCAGAAGTCTAGCCCCCGGAGAGCGTGAAGTTTACCTGAACTTGCGTGTCGACTTCCACCGGCTCACCATTGAGCAGGTAGGGTCGATACTTCCATTGCTTGACGGCTTCGATCGCAGCCGGAGCCAGCATCGGATGTCCGCTGATCAGTTGCAGGTTCTCGATGTTGCCTTCCTTGCTGATCTGCGCCTGCAAAATTACTACACCCTGAATGCGGGCCTGGCGGGCTAGCGGCGGATACGTCGGCGGCACCTTACGAACCAGAAGACCAGTGGACACACCGGAAGAAACGCGCACGCGCTGCGGAGTCGCAATCTTCGGCACGGCAACCGGAGTGGAACTCAGCACGCTGCCGATAACGCCACCCATCGATCCGCCGGGGACGCCGCCCGGAACCCCACCGACCACGCCGGTCGAAGCCATCGCCGGAGGCGGAGCCTCGTCTTCTTTCACCATCTGAATCTTTTGTGGAATCTTCGTGGGAGTACGCAGTTGACCGTTCACAATGTCGGTCTGGATCTGCTTCACGACATGCACGACCGCAGCCGGAGGCGGCGGAGGTGGAGGCGGCGGAGGGGGCGCCACCAGGAACGTCATAAGTTGTTGTTTGGGCAAGGCTTCGGTGAAAATCAGCGGAATCAGAACCATGATGCAAATGATCCCAATCTGAATCAAGAAAGAGATCATCGAGGTCAGGCCGCGCTTGGTTTTCAACCGGTTGCCGGACTCGATAAGGCTGTCTTCAAACATGAGGTTATCTCCTACTTCAGACCCTACGGAAACTTAGACACCGACTGCATCCTCTTTGCTCCCGGAATCTGAACTAAATTCCCGAGCAACGAACCCCAGCACAAGCTCCAAGTAACGCCCCGAGCGAAGAATCCGAACCCGCCTTACGAACCACCCAAGTCCGCAATGCGGCCGAGCAACCTGCTAATGAATCTTTCTAACAAATCGTTACAGCAACTTCAGCGCAACAAGACATACCACACAAAGCCGCCTCATGCTATGCGGTTTCCTACCGCGCCCTGCCTGGCATCGCTACCGGACGCTTCCCCTTCTCAATGCGCCAGTCCTGATAGGCGACGAGAATGGGAGCAGCAATCGCGATCGAGGAGTACGTCCCGATCAGGATGCCGATCACCAGAGCGAGGCTGAACCCATGCAGCACCTCGCCCCCGAATAAATACAGAGCGAGTACGGTAAGGAAGGTTAAGCCCGCTGTCAAGATCGTTCTGCTTAAAGTTTGATTTATGCTCCGATTAACGATGTCCGAGAGCTTCTCCCGCCGCATGAGTTTAATGTTTTCCCGGATACGGTCAAATACCACGATCGTGTCGTTATTAGAGTAACCAATCAGCGTGAGAATGGCCGCGATTACGGTCAGGGAGATGTCGGTATTGGTGAGGGAGAAGAAGCCGACGGTAATCAAAGTGTCGTGAAAAACGGTTACCACCGCAGCGACGCCGTAAATCCACTCAAAGCGAAAGCCCAGGTAAACCAGCATCCCAGCAAGCGAATAGATCGTCGCCAGCGCAGCCTGCTTCTGCAGTTGCGCGCCGACTTGTGGGCCGACGATCTCGACGTTGCGGACGCCGAAGTCCGACAAGAAAAAGCCGTCCTGAAGCGAAGCGACCACGGCTGGATCAATCCCAGCCTTCAATTGGTCCATGGAGCCGATCACACCGCCTAACGTCTTATCGCGGTAATCGACCACGCTTTGCGCCACCGCCGCATACTTTTGCTCATCCGCTCCGGTTCGCAGCGGGTCCTTATCGACCAGATAGTTCTTGACAGTCAAAGAGCTGGCATTGTTGAGATCGACCTTACCGGCCGGAGTATTTGTTTCCAACGCCGCGATGATTTTGGTCTTGCCAGCGTCCAGCGCCTGCTCGCTGGTCTCGCGCACATCGAGGTCGATCAGTTCCTCGTTGTTCTGGGCGGCGCCATAGCTTTGCAGCTTGAAATTGTGCAGACCCACCCGATCCAGAGCGGCACGGACCGCGCTGTCGTCCGGGGTATGCGAGAACTTCACATACACCAGGGTTCCGCCACGGAAATCCACGCCCCACGGAATGTGGTGCCAGAACAGCATAGAAAAAATTCCCGCGACGCTGAATACGAGCGAGAAGGCCAGGAAGTACCACTTCTTGCCAAGAAAA
>Ga0210410_10000465_pt1 | contig 45555 bp, 37 predicted proteins | sample IncBWC4MmetaG_FD_161058 | JGI IMG/M metagenome (GOLD analysis project Ga0210410, IMG submission 161058) | Forest soil microbial communities from Barre Woods Harvard Forest LTER site, Petersham, Massachusetts, United States - Inc-BW-C-4-M | ecosystem: Environmental > Terrestrial > Soil >...
CAAGGACGGCCAGTTCCGCGGCTACCTCTCGAATCGCGAAACCGCGCATCTCATCGGCCTCGAACGCTCTTCCGGCACCATGCGCACCGAAAGCTGGAACCGCCTGCCGATCATTCGCATGACCAATATCAGCCTTAACCCAGGCACGTGGGGCTTTGCCGATCTAATCGCCGACACCGACGACGGAATCCTGATGGAAACAAACCGCTCGTGGTCCATCGATGACCGTCGCTACCAGTTTCAGTTTTCGACCGAACTCGGCTGGGAGATCAAGGGCGGCAAAAAGACGCGCATGCTGAAAAATCCCAGCTACAGCGGAATCACGACCGAATTCTGGAATTCCTGCGATGCGATTTGCTCGCGGAAGCATTGGACGCTCTGGGGCACGCCGAACTGTGGCAAGGGCCAGCCCATGCAAACCATGGGCACCGGACACGGCGCGGCCCCCGCGCGATTCCGCAACGTCAAAATCGGCTCGGCCTTTTCAAATCAATGAGCACCGCCCGCAAGTTCGCTAAGTCCTCGGCAGGGAAGAGCGCTGCGTCCTCCGTCGAATTGTTCCGCGAACACGAATTGCGCCGAATCATCGATACAGTTCTTCGCCTCGCCAAATCCACCGGGGCCGATGAAACCGAAGTCCACGTCGACGAGACCGCCGACTCCCTCACGCGCTTCGCCAACAACGCCATCCACCAAAACATGGCCGAGCATGGCCTGAACGTTTCGATTCGCACCGTCGTCGAAGGCCGCACCGCGCGCGCCACGACGAATCGCGTCGACGAGGATTCCCTCCGCGCCGCAATCGAAGCCTCTCTCTACCTAGCGCACAGCCAACCCAAAGATCCCCATCTGCTTGCACTCCCCGGCAAACAGCGCTACCGCAAAGTGAGTCGCTTCGTGAAAGAGACCGCCGCGCTAACACCCGAAGAGCGTGCGCGCGCCGTCCGCCGCGCCTGTGATCTAGCCATCCAGAACGGCCAGGTTGCCGCCGGCATTTTCGCCAGCGGCCTGCAACAATCCGCCATGGGCAATTCGCGCGGCCTTTTCGCCGCCTACCGCGAAACCCACGCCGAATTCTCCATCACCATGCAAGAAAATCCCGCGGCAAGCTGGGCCAAAGCGAACGCCGCCAGTGTCCGCGACTTTGATTCACAAAAACTCGCCCAGCGCGCCAGCGAAAAAGCGCACTTGGCGGTTGACGCCCGCGAACTCTCGCCCGGCCGCTACACCGTCATTCTCGAGCCAGCCGCCGTGCTCGATCTCGTCGGTTTCCTCTTTTACGACTTTTCCGCCACGGCTCTAGAAGACAAACGTTCCTGTCTCAACGACCGCATGGGCAAGCCGCTGTTCGGCAAAAACATCTCCATCACCGATGACGCCTACCACCCGCTGCAACTCGGCACGCCTTTTGACGGCGAAGGCATGCCGCGCCAGCAGGTTCTGCTAGTCGATCGAGGCGTACCAAAGAATCTCGTCTACGCCCGCAGCACCGCCAAGTCCGCCGGCAAAAAACCCACCGGCCACGGCTTCGCGCTCCCCAACGAATACGGCGAAGCCCCCATGAACCTTGTCTTCGCCGGCGGCGATTCCTCCCTAGAAAAAATGGTCGCCTCCACGGACCGCGGCCTGCTCGTAACCCGCCTCTGGTACATCCGCGAAGTCGATCCCTACGAAAAAGTCATGACCGGGATGACCCGTGACGGCCTTTTCCTGGTAGAAAACAGCAAAGTCACCAGCGCCGTCCGCAATTTCCGCTTCAATCAGTCCATTCTCGAGCTGCTTCGCAACGTCGAGCAACTCGGCCCCGCCGTCCGCGCCACCGGCGAAGAAGCCTTCGAAATGGTCGTTCCCGCGATGAAGGTCCGCGACTTTCACTTTTCGGAAGTTACAAGGTTTTAATAATCCACACCTTAGAATCTCCTGCCCCATAAAACCGATTTGATAAATGCAAATTCTGCGTTGTACATCCACACGCCACCAGCCTAATAAACAAGTATGTACCGACGGTGCGTGCCTTCCCATAGCGATCGGCACCCAAACTGGGGCCACCCCGACCACGACGCCTGTGGCACGGGCTTCGTAGCGCGCCTCGGAGGGCCCGCCAGCCATGAAATCGTCAACATGGCGCTTACCGCTCTCGAACGCCTGACTCATCGCGGTGGCGTCGATGCCGACGGCGCCAGCGGCGACGGCGCCGGTCTGCTGACTTCCCTCCCTAAAGCCTTTTTCCGTGCCCGCGCAGAAGAGCAGGGACTTGATCTCCCGGAGGTATTCGGCCTAGGCTTCGCGTTTTTTCCAGCCGCTTCAGCGGCGGACGCCAAAGCCGCGGTGGAAGCCGCCGCTGACACCGAACGCCTTCGCATCCTCGGATGGCGCCTCGTCCCCACCAACACGAACTCTCTCGGCAGTCGCGCTCTGGAAACGATGCCCGAGATCTGGCAGTTTTTCGTCGCGCCGTTTCATGCGTCGCGTGGCGTAGCCCGCTTCGAGTGGAAGCTCGCTATCCTCCGCAAGCGCGCCGAATCGCTTCTACCGGATCGCTGTTATCTCTGTTCGCTTTCCTCGCAAACGGTGGTCTATAAGGGCCTGCTCACGCCCTGGCAATTCCCGCAATTTTACGAAGATCTCCGCGACGCCACTTTTGCCACAACGTTCGCCATCTTCCACCAGCGCTATTCCACAAACACGCAACCCTCTTGGCATCTCGCTCAACCGTTCCGCCACGTCGCCCACAACGGCGAGATCAACACCATTGTCTCCAATCGCCGCTGGCTCCGCGCCAAGCAACGCGAACTGCGGGCCCGCTTGACCGTCGGCTCCTGGTTCACTCCGCTCGAAGAAAAAGTCAGCGATTCCGCCAGCTTCGATAACGCCTTCGAGCTGAAACTCCTCGAGCGTTTCGGCCCCGATGAAGCCATGCTTAGCATGGTTCCTCCAGCGTTTGAAAACGACCCGCTCCTCTCCCGGGACATCCGCGCCGCTTTAACTTCGCTGTCGCAGCGAAGCGAGCCGTGGGACGGTCCTGCCGCGCTCATTTTCTCCGACGGCCAATTCGTCGGCGCAAAACTCGACCGCAACGGCCTCCGCCCGCTTCGCTACACGCTCACGCACGACGGTCTTCTGATCGCCGGCTCGGAAACGGGCCTAATCGACCTAGAAGAATCCCGCATCGCGGAACGCCAGCGTCTCGGCCCCGGCGAAATGATTCTCGCCAATCCCACCACCGGCCTTTTCCTCCGCTGGCGCGAAATCTTGAAGCGCCTGGCCATGCATCAAGCGCGCAACGCCATGCCCCCGCCGCGGCACCTGGCGTTCTCCGCCGCGACTCACTCCGTAAGCACAAGCGAGCCCAAGCGCGTCGCCGCTGCCGCTGGCTGGACCGAAGATCAATTCAAAACTCTCTTCTCCGCCTTAACCCACGGCAAAGAAGCCGACTGGAGCATGGGAGACGACGCCCCACCCGCTTTTCTCTCAACTCTCCCGCGAACGCTTTGGGACTACTGCAAGCAGCGTTTTGCCCAAGTCACGAATCCCCCGATCGATCCGCTCCGCGAAACTCACGTCATGTCGTTAGACGTGCATCTCAAAGACGACGTCACGCTTTCCGGCCCCCTGCTCGACGCCGGACAACTCGCCGAACTCTCCGAATTCTTCGGCCCCGTTCAGCGCATCAACATGACTTTCTCTTCCGCCCTGGGAGTCCCTGGCGCACGCTGCAGTGTTGCTCAGCTATCCTCTACCCCTCTGAGTAGCAGCGGACGCCCGGGACTCCTCCTCCTGTCCGATCGCGGCATCAACGCGGAAAACGCCGCTCTTCCCGCGCTGCTGGCCACCGCCGCCGTCTGGAAAACGATGGTTCGCGAGGGCCTCTGGGACTTGCCGCTAGTCGTCGAGTCCGCGCAAGTCTTCGACACGCATCATGTAGCGCTCCTAGTCGCCGCCGGTGCCAGCGCCGTAGTCCCCTATCTGGCCGACGAATTTGCGGAATCGCTTGAACCAGGCGGCGCCGATCGCATGCGCACCGCCATCACCGCGGGCCTCCGAAAAGTTCTCGCCCGCATGGGTGTCTCCACCCTAGCGAGTTATCGCAACAGCCATCTCTTCGAAATCGTCGGCCTCTCCGAAGACCTGTGCGCCGACTTCTTCGAGGACGCCGCCGATTACCCCGGCTCAAAGACTCTCGACGATCTCTTCGCGGATTATGTGCGCATGCACACCGCGGCATTTTCGTCCGAATCCGCCGAACTTGCCGACGCTGGACTCTACCGCTTCCGCAAAGGCGCCGAACTTCACGCGACGTCTCCGGAAGTCGTTCGCCGCATGCACGCCCACATCCGCGCTCCCGAAGGCGGAAAATTCGCCGCCTTCGAAGAACTAGCCGAGCACCAGGGGACCGTTTTTCTTCGCGATTTGCTGGAGACCGTTCCCGGCACGCCTGTTCCCATCGAGGAGGTGGAATCCACCAACACGATTCTCCGCCGCTGCAGCACGCAAGCGATGTCTCTCGGCTCGCTGAGCCCCGAAGCGCACCGCACATTGGCGCTGGCCATGAACATGATCGGGGGCCGCAGCAACACCGGCGAAGGCGGCGAGGATCCCAACACCTATCGCTTCGAGCCCGCGGCGGCAAATAAGATCAAACAGGTCGCCTCCGGCCGCTTCGGTGTCACTGCTGACTATCTGGTCCACGCCGAAGAACTTGAAATCAAAATGGCACAAGGCTCAAAGCCCGGCGAAGGCGGCCAGCTCCCCGCGCGCAAAGTCACCGAATACATCGCGCGCATTCGACACGCAACTCCCGGCACGCCCCTCATTTCACCTCCGCCGCACCACGACATTTACAGCATCGAAGACCTCGCCCAGCTGATCCACGACTTGCGCGCCGTCAATCCCAGCGCGCGCATCGGCGTCAAACTCGTTTCCGGCGCGGGCGTTGGAATCATTGCCGCAGGAGTCGCCAAAGCCGGCGCCGACGTCATCACCATCAGCGGCCACAACGGCGGCACCGGCTCCTCGCCGCTCACTTCCATCAAGAACACCGGCTTACCCTGGGAAATCGGCCTCCGCGAAACGCACGACACGCTGGTCCGCGCCGGACTCCGCTCGCGCGTCTCTCTCCGCGTAGACGGTGGCCTGAAATTTTCACGCGACATCATCGTCGCCGCACTGTTTGGCGCCGACGAGTTCGGTTTCGGCACCGCCTCGCTCCTCGCTATCGGCTGCGTCATGGCACGGCAATGCCATCTCAACACCTGCCCCGTCGGCATCGCCACGCAAGACGAAAAGCTTCGCACCCGCTTTACGGGAAAGCCGGAAATGGTCGCTGCCTATTTCCGTTCTCTCGCCGAAGAAGTCCGGAATCGTCTCGCCCAACTCGGCGCCCGCTCTCTCAGCGAGCTCACCGGTTGGTACGACCGCCTCAGCGCGCGTTCCGGCATGGATCCGCTGCTGATCGTTCCCATGTCCGAGTCCGGCCGCGTCGCTCCTCATCAATCTCCCGTGCTGCACGCCGCCGCACGCGAGGACGCCCTGCACTTCAGCGCCGGCTTCGAGCTCCAAACAGAATCCGAGGCCATCCACAATTCCGACCGCAGCGTTGGCGCAGGGCTGAGCGGGGAACTGATGCGCCGCCGCCGTCCGGGCAGCCAGCACAGCCCGCTAGCCCAGGAAATAACGAAGGAATTCCACGGCTGCGCAGGACAAAGCTTCGGCGCATTCCTGGCCGAGGGAATCACGCTGGTGCTTTCCGGCGAAGCCAACGACTATGTCGGCAAAGGACTCTCCGGTGGAACCATCGCCATAGCCGCCAGCTCAGCCGCCTCTCGCCGAGGCGACGTTCTCGCCGGCAACACAGTTCTCTACGGCGCCACGTCAGGCCAGCTCTTCGTAGCCGGCCGCGCCGGTGAGCGCTTCGCCGTCCGCAACAGCGGCGCGCTCGCGGTCGTCGAAGGCGTCGGCCAGCACGGCTGCGAATACATGACCGGCGGCGTCGTCTTAGTCCTCGGCCCGCTAGGCCTGAATTTCGGTTCCGGTATGACCGGCGGCCTCTCCTACGTTCTGCGCGGCGAAGCCGACGAAGTCATTCACCGCGATTTCGTCGGCCTCTCGGAGATCGACGCCCAAGAAGAAGCCTGGCTGCGCGCCGTCCTGGAAGAACACCTGCGTCTCACAGCCAGCCCGCGTGCCTCGCGCCTGCTTTCGCGTCGCGGCGTGCTTCCGTTCCTGCGGGTCCAGCCCGTTCATTTCCAGGGCACTCTCGAAGCCACCTGGGAGCCTCTGCTAGCCCGCTTGAAGCACCCCGAAGCGGTTTTCACTCCGCCACAGAGTGTGGCGTTTTCGCGGGCGACGCTGCCCGCATGAAAGGAGCAAGATTCTGCGCTCACTTAGCGGAGGCATTCCGCTATAATCGTTGACGAGCCACCTGCTCATGGACTTCGACCAACTTGCCACTTTCGTCTACGTTGCCAAGCTGAAAAGTTTTTCGCGCGCCGGGCAAAAAGTTTTTCGCTCGCAATCCGCCGTAAGCGCGCAGATCCGGCAGCTCGAACAGGCCTATCGCGCCCGTCTCCTCGACCGTTCCGCCAAATCCGTTGAGCTGACTCCTGCCGGTGAAGTCCTCTTCGAATACGCCGAGCGCCTTCTTCGCCTACGCGACGAATCCATCCAGGTAGTGGCCGACCGCGGCGACGTAGTCCAAGGCCCGCTAGTTTTCGGCGCCAACGAAGCCACCTGTCTCTATCTTCTTCCCGACATGTTTGCGGATTTTCAGCGCCGCTATCCCCAAGTCCACATCAGCATCTACCGCAATTTCAGCCACAAGATCTTACAGCGCGTGGAAGACGGCTCCGTCGACGTCGGCATCGTCACGCTCCCCATCAAATCGCCGACGCTCAAGGTCCACCACCTCTCACGAGACCGCTTGCGTTTTATGGTAAGCTCACGAAATCCCCTGGCGCACCGCTCCAAGATCACCCTCGAGGAAGTCGCTGCGCAGCCGCTGATTTTCCCCCGCACCGGCTTCACCCGCCAGGTCCTCGACAAGCTTTTCCGCCCCTATCGCGCCCGCCTCCGCGTGGTCATGGAACTCCCCAGCATCGGCATGATCAAGCGTTTCGTCGGCGCCGACGCCGGCGTCTCCTTCATCAGCGAGAGTTTTGCCCGCGATCAAGTGAAAGCCGGCGAAGTAAAACTCCTCAACGTAGAAGGCGTCGACCTCTGGCGCGAACTCGGCCTAGTCTACCGCCGCGACCGCAGCCTCCCACGCGCCGCCCAGGCCCTAATCGCGGTCATCCGCGAACACAAAAAATTCCCCGACACCGCAACAGCTGCCGCTTCCGACTAAAATCTGAGCGTACGTGTCTCTCCTGCTTCGCTGATCAATGTACCAAGCTAGGCCTTCAAAGAGGAGTCGCTGTTCAGTTTAGAGAGCCAATAACCGCTCCATTCTTCACGATTTAGCGCCATCGACGTCCTTTAGAATGAACAGTTCCAAAGGTGTATCAAAACGAATGGATTGATCTCCCTTGAGAGTGAAAACTTATGGGAGCAGGGGGCATGGTTAACTAGCCGCGAATTCCGGCGACAGGAAGCCACAACCTCGCGTAAACAGGCGTGCCTCAGTCCCCTGTCACCGACTCAATGTACGCTGAAGTCCAGGCTCGCAATCGATCTGTTGATCACATTTTCCTGGATTTGAATGAGATCGTTGTCGGCGTAGGTCATGCCGAGCACGGTAAAAACATCGGCACCTCGAGAAATCACCACCAACGTTCCGGACCAATCGTGCCCGTCCGCCAAGCCGCGGTAGTGATACTCGACAGCCGGCAGTCCGCCCACCACGGTCTTGCGCTGCGAAATTCTCCGGTAGTTGTCGTAGATTTCGCTTAGCCGCTTTTCGACGGTCGCCGCTGCAGGCTCCAGCGCAGCTTTACTCTGTTCCTGTCCAATCACCATCAGCGTCGTCTGGTTGTACGTGCCCAAGGCCACGATCGCGTTCGGCAGAGCCTTCCGCGCCTCTTCGATCAATGCCCAGCTCGGCGCTTTGTACATCTTGAAGCCATGCGTGTAGTTCGTGTAGAGATTACCCTGAATGTCTTCGCGGATCGCGGGCGGTTCCGGCTCTTTTGGTGGCACAGGCTGCGCTGGCGATGCCCCCAGTGATGAAGCCGGCGCTGCGGTCAGTGTCGTGAGCGTGGGGGCCACTGCATTTGCCTTCGTGGCCACCGGAACTTCCGGCCTCGCCGCCGTGTTGGTGATTTTTCGAGCTGCCTCTGCGCGCTTTCCCGCCGCAGCCGGTTCCGCAGATTTCGCGCTGGCATTCGTCGCCGCCGTCGTTCCTTCCGTTGACGAAGCCACGGCCGGCTCCGCATTCCTAGCGGGATCTTTCTTCGCTACTGGCGTCTTATCGGTTTTCGGCGTCTCGCTGACCGGCGTGGACGGAACAATCGACGCGATCTTATCTTTCTCCACGAGCACATATCCGTAGTCCGTTTTGACTTTGAACATGTTGTCTTCGTAAGCTACGATCACGCCATAAAGCTTCTTCCCATCTTTCAACCGGATTTCATCCGCCGGCGCCGCAGTGGCCGTAGCACACAAAGCCACAACCAAAGCCGCAACGTACAGGGAGTCGCGCATTTTGGGGACAGCCATATTTTCAGTATGCGGTCGTCGCCACCCCCTCGCAACCTTCATGAGCGCGGTGGTGTCCGCCGTGTTACCTCAGCCAGCAGCGCGCCCATCCGCCGCGCCAGTCGCTCCACCTGTTCGATCGACTCGCTCAACCGCGCCCGCAGCGGCTCCGGCAAATTCGCGTGCGTCTGCTGCATTGCCAAAGCCTCCGCAATCATAAGCAGCTCTTTCCGATGCCGAGGATTCAGCCGCTCCCACAGCCGCCGCTTCGCGCTGCGGTTCTGCCCCAGCCACTGCTCGCCCGACCCCGCCGGCCGCCCCGCCTCTGGCTCCGCCGAATGACTCGCCGCCGAAGCGGCTGCCGGCGCATTTGGTTTTTTCGTCCGAAATAACATTCCATCGAGCTCCGCACTGTCATTCCTGTCGCGTCTTTTTTCTCTCGGTACTCTGTGTCCTCGGTGTAAATGCGTTTTCACTTCTTCAACGCTTCCAATCTTTCCCCGCTGATCTGCCCGCCCATCTCCACACGCCCGGTCACGCGCATCGCCCGCGTCTCAAACACCAACCCGCCATAGCGATCGTAGGCATCGGGGAAGAGCACCACCTCATACAACCCGCGCTGATCCTCCAATGTCACAAACATCATGTTCCGGTAATTCTTCGTCCCCACGTGCCGGTAGGTCACCACCCACCCGCACAACGTTACGCGCTTCCCGCGCAATCCGTCCAACTCATCGCTCCACGCCTCTCCATTCCGCGGCAAGAAATCCAGCGGGTGCCCGCTCACGCATACCTCCAGAATCTCCCGCTCATACCGTAGCCTCTGTTCCTGCGTGTACTCCGCTGCCGGCATCCCCAGAAGCGCCGCGCCGATCGCATCATCGCCGCGCGCCTCGGCAAACAATGTCTCCGGCCCTCCGAGTGGCACCGCCACTCTTGGCCGCGCGCTTTTACCGCCAGCTTGCAAAAAATTCCACCGCCACAACATCTCCGGCCGCGTCATTCCGCGCGCATCCTCACTCTCACCCACTTCATCAAACGCCCCGCACTTGATCAACGCCTCGATCTCATCCCTCTCCACCAACACTCGCCGCAGAAAATCCTCGAGCGACCGAAACGCCCCACCTTCTTCCCGCGCCCGCACCATCGCCGTAATCGTCTCGACGCGCAGGCCCTTCACCTGCATCAATCCGAGACGCAGCGCTCGCTTCCCATCCGCAAGCAAAAGCGGGACGGACATTCCTGTCTCGCCGAACTTCGCCTCCGCCGTGTATTCCATCCGCGAATGATTCACCGACGGCAGCCGCACTTCGATCCGCCAGCGTTTCGCTTCTTCCACATACGCCGACACGTGATAAAACCCCGCGCCAGCGCTGCACATCGCCGCCAAAAACTCCGCTGGATAATGCGTCTTTAAATACGCCATGCGATACGATAGGTCCGCGTAGGTCGCCGCGTGCGCCTTGCAAAAACCGAATCCGGCAAATTTTTCCACCATCATCCAGGTCTCTTCGCGTTGTTGTGTGGTTAGCCCCATCATTCCCGCGGCCAGCATGAACTTTCCACGCAACCGATCGAGGTCACGACGGCCGGAGAATTTCGCGGACGACCGCCGCATGATGTCAGCTTCGGCCAGCGACATCTCCCCGGCCACCTGCGAAATCTGCATCACCTGTTCCTGGAAAATGCATACACCCAGCGTATCCCCGAGAATCTTCTCGAGCGCTGGATGTGGATATTCGATTTTTTCCTCACCTCGCAGCCGCTTTATGAACAATTCTTTCGATCCATACTCCGCCGCTCCTGGCCGGATCAGCGCCAAAGCTTGCGCTACTTCCTCCAGCGTGTGCGCTTTCATCATTCGCAACAGTCCGCGCATAGCCGGCGACTCGATCTGAAACACACCCATCGTTCTTCCCGCCGCAATCACCGCCCACGTCGCCGGGTCGTTTTCTGGTATCGCGTCAAAATCTATCTCTCGCGGCTTCGGGCAAGGCGTCACTCCATCCGGCGCAACTTGTCCCTCAGCGTCGTTTCGAGAAGCGCCAGTTTGTCGATGCGGCGAAGAATCTTTCTTTTCCTTTACTTCTCTTGCTTCCTCTAGTTCTTTTTCAATGTTGTCCAGCGCCAGCGACATCGTCGTGAACCCGCGCTGGCCTAGCAGATCCATCTTGATCAGCCCGAGCGCTTCGATCGCATTCATGTCGTATTGCGTCACCACAATTCCTTTCCTCGCGCGCTCGAGCGGTGTCAGCCGTGTAAGTGGCCGCGCGGCGATGACCGTGCCGCACGGATGAATGCCCATGTGGCGCGGCGCATCATCGAGCCGCAAAGCCACCTGTAGAATCGTTTTCCAGGGTTCTTCGTCGACAGGAAGGTTGCGGCATTCCGGAAGATCGCGAATCGCCTGCAAAATCTCGCGCACCGGCCGGTGCGGCAGCCGCTTCGTAAAATAATTCACTTCGCCCGGCGGCACGCCAAACACTTTCGCGATTTCGCGGATAGCCAGCCGCGCGTGCATGGTCACAAAACTTCCGATCATCGCAACGTGCTCTTCGCCCCAGCGCTCGTACACATAGTCGAGCAATTCATCCCGCCGCGCGCCGCAAATGTCGATGTCGATATCCGGGCAATCGCCGCGCTGCTCGTTCAAGAATCTTTCGAAGTACAATCCCCAACGTAACGGGCACACGCAGGAAATTCCCAAACAATACGTCACCATCGAACTCGCCGCCGAGCCGCGCGCCACCGCCGGAATCCCGCGCCGCTTGGCCTCTTCCACGATCTCCCACACCAGCAAAAAATACGGCGCAAGGTGCAGCTTTTCGATCACTCCTAATTCGTGCGTGAGCCGCGAGAGCACTTCGGGCAGCAGCGGGCGGTAACGCCGCCGCGCTCCTGCAAAGCACAATTTCCACAAATACGAAAATGCGGACTCGTCTTCCGGCACCGAAAATTCCGGAAAGATGGTCTTGTTCAGTGTGAGCTCCAGATTCGATCGCTCCGCAATTTCCAGAGTCGCGTGCAGCAATTCAGGATGATCCGGGAACAGCCGCTCCATTTCCGCCGCCGGTTTGAACCACGCTTCGCCGGTGGTGATGTCCGGAGCCGCCACCGTCGTCAGCAGTCCGCCGGTACGCACCGCATTCACCGCGCGATGATGCAAATGTTCTTCCGGCCGCAAGAAATAAACCTTGTTTGTGGCCACCAGTGGCACACCTAGCTCGCGCCCGATGCGCTCCGCCTCGCGCAGCATGCGCCCGTCTCCCGGAGACAAACGGTGCACCTCGATCCACAGCCGCTCGGCAAAAATGTCTTTCAACCGCGCTAAGTGACGGGCGGCTGGCGACCCGTGATCTGTGCCAGACAATTCTTGTCGCTGTTCATTGGCAGTGCGTTGCGCTGTCTTGGTGGGAGCACGTGCCGTACCCCTACGGTGGTCCTCTGGGTGCATTCGCGCCGGCAATGGACACAGGGCAATCACGCCTCTCGAATGCTCCGCCAACTCCTCCGGTGTTACCGGCGGTCCGTCATCCGCACCGAACTCCTTGCTCTTCGCCAGCTTTGTCGTTCCCAAATGCCGCAGCGTCACCAACTGGCATAAGTTGCTGTACCCCTCCATATCCGCCGCCAGCAGCACGATCGCCACGGAGTGCGTGCTTCCCTCATTCCGAGCGGAGCGATTTTCCGGCCACTGCACATCCAGCGTCACTCCCACAAGCGGTTTCACTCCCGCCGTTTTCGCCGCCTGATAAAATGGCACCGCCGCATACAACCCGTTCGTATCCGTCAGCGCCACGGCAGGCATCTTCTGTTCCACCGCCGCCGCAATAATCTCCTCCGGCGGCGCCACGCCCCGCAAAAACGAATAGTGGCTGTGACAATGCAAATGTGCGAACACGGGAGCCCCGATCCGAAAGGGAAGAAACCGATGCCCGCTCTAAGGTGGGCATTCTGTATCGTCAAATCAGGGTAGGGAGCGGGAAGCAAAACTCAGCAACATTTGATTCTTTTGTTCTTCGCAGGGGTGCAGCAGCGCGCTGTGCCCCTACATGCCACCCTGTCACACTCCTTAGCCGAGGCCTTCAAGCCAGAGGGCTTTTCTTCATCGCGATAAACAAGGCGTGGACAGCACCAGCCCGCCGGGCTTGGTTGCGTAATGCTCGCGCAGCTCGAGGCCTTTGCCGTAAAACACCGCGTTCCAGCCGTAGCGGCCGCGCACGGCATCGAGGCCACGGTTCAGATACCAACGGCGGTTTCGATCCGTGTCGAAGAGTTCATGTTGCCGCCGGTCGGCTTCGAGATTTGTCACGTTTACGCCTACCAGGCGCACGGCTACGCGACGCGTGAATAATTTTGCAAAAAGTTCTTTTGCTTCTGCGAGCAGTTCGCGTTCGTCATTGGACGGCCGCGTTATTCGCGCCGTTTGGTGCGCTGAAAAATGGTCTACATACCGGATTCGCAGCCCAATCGTCCGTGCTTGCCGTCCGTATTCGCGCAGCGTCGAGCCGATTCGCTCGCTCAAATATTCGATCAGCCCGCCGAGAAACTCCGTGTCGATCGTTCCACCTTCAATGGTCGTCTCGCGTGACACCGACTTGGGCGTCGACGGCATCATCACCTCGCGCCCGTCGAGCCCACGTGCGCGCTCCCAGATCTGTCCTCCAAGCACTTCGCCAAACGCGGCCTCCAGTGCTGCGCGCGGCACCAGTCGAAGTTCTCCGATGGTCGTGATTCCACGCTCCGCCAGCGTCCCCGCGTGGACATGCCCCAGCCCGTGCAGCTTCTCGACCAGCAGCGGCGTCAAAAAGTTCTCTTCCGTTCCCGGCGCGATCATGCGGAAGCCTCGCGGCCGCTCCAGCCGCGAGGCAATCGACGCCACCACTTTCGTTCGTGCCGCGCCTACGCTCACGCTCAATCCCGTTTGTTCGAGCACTTCCGTCTGCACTCGCCGCAGTGCCGCTTCATAATCCGGGTACAGCCGCTCCGTCCCAGCAAAATCCAGATAAAAATCGTCCAGCGCCGCCGTCTCTACCGCGGGCGTGTACGTTTCCAGAATCCGCCGCACGCGCTCCGCAAAATCCGCGTAGTGCTCGTATTGTCCTGGCACCACTATCGCCTTCGGGCAAATCCGCAGCGCATCGCGAAATGTCATGGCCGTTTTCACGCCGCACATTTTTGCTTCGTAGCTTGCCGACGCTACCACGCCGCGTCCCACCAGCACCGGCTTTCCGCGCAGCTTCGGGTTCAGCACCTGCTCGACGGAAGCAAAAAACGCGTCCACATCCACATGTACAATGTTTGGAATTTTGCCGCCGCTGCTAGGACTCAGGCCTTTAGGCTTGAGTTTTTTTTCTTCGCGCGCGTCTTCGTGAAAAGGATTAAAGGGCATCGCCACTGCGGGCAATACATTTTCGACACAGACATCCATGGGGCAGCTCCTAGTAACGGTGACCGCACAGCGGTCAACTCAGGGAAGCGGAATGATCTACACTCTCTTCCGAGCAATACAGGCCGTCGGGGAAGCGCGTTCTTTGCGTTCCGGCGGTCTTCGGGAGTCGAGGGATCTCTCTTTCGAGCCGACCCCTCACCCCGCTTAGGGTTCGGAATTTTCAACGGGCGGCGCCCAGTTCGTGAGAGCCGAAATGGCAATGGAGCCGAACGCCGCCCGTTTCCCGTTTCCTCTACCGCCCCGCACTATAGGCGAACAAAAAGCGAAAGTCAAGATTTTTTAAAATAGGGTCCGCGACCCCCTTTGAAAAAAACAACCTTCCCCACAACGTGCCCTCTCGGGAGTCCGGTTTCTGCGTCTACTGCGTATTAACCCCGGCCGGATGGTCTTAGCGGTTGCAGCTCGGTGACACGTGCCTCCCTGGGTCGTCAATAGAACAGCACCATGCAGAATCGTGTCGGACGGCGAGCGGCGCTTACAAATTTGCCGGATTTGGGAACCCTCGGCAGCTGAGCTACGTAATCTACGGAGAGGTGTTACATGCAAAACCTGCCCGGCAGTTTTCGGTACGCTGTGCGACAGTTCCGGTTATCGCCCGTTTTTACTGCCGCGGCAGTACTCACGCTCGCCTTGGGAATCGGCGGGACCACGGCGATATTTACCTTGATCCATGCTGTGATGCTGCGCTCATTGCCGGTTTCTGATCCCGGCAAGCTCTACCGGGTCGGAGAAGGCGATGATTGCTGCGTGGAAGGGGGTCCTCAGGACCAGTGGGGAATGTTTTCCTTCTCTTTGTACGAGCGCCTGAAGACCGAAACACCAGAATTTGAGGAGGTGGCAGCTTTCCAGGCCGGGCGTGGGCGGTTGAGCGTGCGACGTCAGGGGATCGAGTCAGCTGCCAGACCTCTGCGCTCGGAGTACGTCACCGGCAATTATTTTTCGACCCTTGGCGTGCCTGCCTTCGGCGGCCGGGTGTTCACCCCGGATGACGACAAGCCGGCTGCTTCGCCAGTTGCAGTGCTCAGCCACCGCGTCTGGCAGACCACCTATGGCGGTGATCCATCGGTCGTGGGTTCAACGTTCGTGGTGGATGGCCATCCCTTTACGGTGATCGGCGTCGCGCCCGCGGGATTTTTCGGCGAAACGCTGGAAAGCGACCCTCCTGATCTGTGGATCCCGGTGCATCAGGAACCCATGATGGATGGGGAAGGCGGTCTACTGCACCAGTCTATCTCTGCGTGGCTGCGCATGATCGGACGATTGCGACCGGGAGCTTCGATTGACGGAATGGCTCCGCGCCTCACCGGAGTGCTGCGGCAATGGATGCAGAACGATTCCGGATATCCTGCCAACTGGATGCCCGACGTGATCCGGATGCTTCCCAAGCAGGTGGTCGACGTAGTACCCGCTGGAGCGGGTGTGGCGGTGATGAAGGAAGAGTACGGGCGGAGCCTGCAGATCCTCTTGTCGGTGTGCGGGTTGGTCCTGCTGATCGCATGCGCTAACGTCGCGAACCTGCTGCTGGCGCGGGGAGTAGCGCGCCGTGGGCAAACGGCAGTACGCCTCGCAATGGGTGCCACCCCGTGGCAGATCGTTGGTCAAGCGCTGATAGAAAGCGTCCTGCTCGCGATTGGTGGCGCCATCGCTGGACTTCTGGTGGCAACGGCGGCCGCGCAGCTGCTGCTGGCGCTCGCCTTCCACAGCTCACATTTCCTTCCGATCAGCGCCACACCATCACTCATGGTGTTAGCGTTCGCCTTCGGCTTGGCGCTAGTGACGGGAATCATTTTCGGGGCGGCTCCAGCTTGGCTTGCGACGCGTACGGATCCGGCCGAAGCATTGCGGGGATCGGGCCGCGGCACCCGGGATCGTTCTTCCTTGGCCCGCAAAGCACTGCTGGTTGTGCAGGCTACCTTGTCGGTGGTTTTGGTCGCCGGTGCTACCATGTTGGCGCGAAGCCTAAACAAGCTCGAACATCAAGATTTCGGATATCAGGTGCAAGGGCGCGTGGAGGTGGATATGAACCGTCCGCCAGCGAGCTACACGCAGCCCCGGTTAGCGGCGCTCTACCGCCAGCTGGAAGAACAACTCAATCGCATGCCTGGAGTGCAGGGATCCGGGTTGGCCATGTATAACCCGCTCACCGACAACTGGGGCGAATTGATTATGGTAGCCGGCCATCCTGCCGGCCAGTTCAACGGCGAGTCGGGCGCGTCGTGGGATCGCGTGAGCGCCAACTATCTTCAGAATTTTGGTATGCCGATTTTGCGCGGACGAGCGTTTACCGCGGCGGACAACGAAACCTCGGCGCCGGTGGCGATCGTGAACGAGGCTTTCGTGAAGCGCTTTTTCAAAAGCGACGAAGACCCGCTGGATCAGCACTTCGGGTTGGACATGCCCCAATACGCCAGCACATTCAGTATCGTCGGCGTCGTGCGTGATGCGAAGTTTGCGGGCTGGGGGTTGAGCAGACCTGCGCGTCCAATGTTCTACGTGCCGCTGGCTCAGAATGTGGTTTATCACGACGACCTGATGAAGAAACTCGAGCTGCGCTCGCACTTTATCGGCGGAATTATGCTGGTCACAAATGTGTCGTCAGGCGCGTTGGAGCCGCTGCTAACCAGGGTGCTGGCGGAGCTGGATCCCAACCTGACGATCAACAGCATCAGGACGATGCAGCAGCAAGTTGAGCTTTCCTTTGATCAGGAGCGCGCCGTGGCCAGTCTCGCCGGCTTGTTCGGGATGGTGGCTCTGTTACTGGCTGCTGTTGGACTGTACGGCGTCACGGCCTACACAGTTGCGCAGAGAACCAACGAAATCGGCATTCGCATGGCCCTTGGCGCTGACCGCCCGACAGTGATTCAACTCGTACTGCGCGGGGCATTCAAGCGAGTGCTAGTTGGTCTGATATTGGGGTTGCCGCTGGCCATCGGCGCTGGACGCTTGATCTCAGCCCAGCTGTATGGTGTTTCCTCATGGGACCCGCTCGCGCTGACTGTGGCTGCGGGGGCGCTGGCAGTCTGCTCATTTTTCGCGGCCATAATTCCTGCAAACCGCGCAGCATCTATTTCGCCCATGAACGCACTGAGAATTGAGTAGCGCAGCGTTGTGCAGAAGAGCTCTAGACGATACAGTTGGGGTGCCGCAAAGTGTTGCCCGTTCATACGGATTGATTCGGGAATTGCCGGCAGGAGAATTGCGAGATGACCCGGCTTATCTTGGGGTTGGGTTTGGTTGCGCTTGTAGCTTTTTCCACCGCGAAAGCACAAACCAGAACGCAGTTGAGCGACTTCGACGTTTCCGACGGAAAGATGGATAGAGCCGCTGGGGATCGCCTGATGGTGGGCTCGAAAGAAATGCGCGCGACGTTGAAGAAGATCGGCCCGTCGCAAAGAGTCACCATCAAATTCACGTACCTTGGCCCCTCGAGCGAGGTGTCGCACCTCGGCAATGGGGAAGTGCGCCACCAGTTTGGGATCAAACTGAAGGCGCAGGACATTTGCAACCTAGTGTATGTGATGTGGAACTTCGACACGCAGAGAATCGCCGTGTCCGTAAAATTAAATCCCGGCCAACGCACACATGAGGACTGTTTGGACCGGGGATATATCAACGACATCAAGCCGCGAGTGAATGTGCCACCACCGGCCGTGCGAGCGGATCAGCCCCATACTCTCTTTGCGGAACTGGACGGGAAAGAACTCACCGTTAAAGCGGACGGCAGGGTGGTTTGGCAGGGAACACTTGTGCCCGTTGTGCTGCAGTTTAAGGGGCCTGTGGGAATCCGCAGCGACAACGCTCACGTGGTGTTTGATTTTCTGGTGGGTTGACCTCGGTCTGCACTGAAATGTTGCAGGATTTCAACGGGCGGCGCCCAGTTCGTGAGAGCCAAAAAGCTATAGAGCCGAACGCCGCCCGTTTCCTTCACGCCGGCACTACAGCGGAAGAAAAAGCGAGATTAAGGGCTTTTCGAATAACCCTAGCGACTCCATTTGAAAAAACCTGTCTCTCGCTTGCCTGACAGCAACGAATCAGGGAAAATTCCGGCCGGGCCAGCGCTCCCCGCGAAACGGCTCTTTCTTAGGAGGCACCATGGCAACGCCGCAACAAACACCCCTACATTCCATTCGTTTTCCTGGCGAAAGCGACACCTACCGGGCTGCACGTAACAACTTGCTGCAAGCCGAGATGGCTTTACGCAAGCAGATTGAAAACGTTGCGGAACTGCGGCGTAAGCTTCCACTGGGAGGTGCGTTGTCACAGGACTATATCTTCGAAGAGGGCGCAGCGGACCTCGATAATTCGTCCGCCACGCACACGGTTCGTATGTCGGAACTGTTCCAGCCGGGCAAAGACGCGCTGGTCGTTTACAGTTTCATGTACGGGCCAGAGATGAAATCAGCCTGCACGTCGTGCACGTCCATTCTGGATGGGCTCAACGGCGCCGCGCCACATATCTTGGACCGCGTGAATTTTGTCGTCGTCGCTAAATCTCCGCTCGAACGCATTCGTACGTTCGCGAAGGAACGCGGCTGGTGCAATCACCGTCTGCTCTCTTCCGCCTTGAATAGCTACAACCACGACTACTACGGCGAATCGCCCGAAGGGAAACAGATACCAGCACTGAATGTATTCCAGCGCCGAGACGGCGCGATCCACCATTTCTATCAATCCGAACTCATGTTTGCGCCCAAAGAGCCGGGCCAGGATCCGCGCCACGTTGATATGATCTGGCCGCTCTGGAACCTCTTCGATTTCACGCCAGCAGGCCGCGGGGAGACGTGGCGTCCGAAACTGTCCTACTAGGAAATGACCGCTGGTAGGCTCAGCCGCAATCTGCCCCACTGACAAAACCCCCACTCCTCGGTGCTTGGAGAGCGGGGCTCGGGCATATTCCCCCGTCTCTAGCGCTCCTTTTGCGGGCACGGCTCGCCCCTTTCGTCTTCCCGCAGACGAAGCTCCGTCACGAAGCCATAGCGGGCGCTCATCGCCCTTCAGCTCCGCCGGAGGAAACGCCACGGCGATTCGCTACTCTCGGAAAAAAGTAGTTGCGATTGCCGCCGTCGTACCTGCCCGTGTGTAGACAGCAACGCGTGAAACCGGCGCCCGGAGCCGCATGGACACAAGTCATTCCGTCCGAGTTTTTCCACGAGATCCTTCTCTCCGTGGACAACTCGATGCCCTCTCTTTACTTTGGTTTCTGACGCGTAGCCCTTTCGCCGCTTACTGCTGCGCTCGAAAGCAGTGCTGTTCGTTGAAATGTTCGTCTCGCATGGCATGCCTCCTGCACCGCAATGAAAAACAGAATACAAATGAGCTGTGCACCCTTCCGAGACGGAGGGCTACAGAACCTTTCATCATTCCCGGGCTTCGGTTGAACCAGCTGCCGCGGGAATGATCTCTGCGTCGTCGCCTTCGATCTCCCGGAACTGTTTGGCCGTGACAAAGCCGATAGTTCGCCCGGCCTTTTTGGTCATGAGAATCCAGGCGATCTTCTCCATATCGCGCTTGCTGGGGATTCGTTTGTCGTCGTAGGAACTGCATTGGCTCACCGGAAATGGCACCGGCGGGTTATATGCGAGCCAACAGCAGTGAATCTTTTCTTGTGATACGCCGAATCCCTTCACGATGTGAGCCCAGCGACATGTTGTGCACAAGGATTGTCCCCCTTCCGGAGTTCCATCCTTCACTTTGATCGTAACCATATGCTTTTCTTTTCTAAGAAGCGCTCCAGCGCTTCGGATCGCGCTCTGCACATGCCCACAAGCCGCCCGGACACGCGAAAAGCTGTGGCTCACACGATTGCAAATAATCGCGTGACAGTTCGGCACAAGTAGCCGCTCAACGTCGAAATGACTTTAAAAGTAATTGCCGGCTGGAAAGGGAACTAGCGGAAGCGAGCAGACATCGTCCATTCGCTGCCGCAGTTCAGCTTCGCCGGCAACGCCGCAATACGGCCTGTTTGTATCAACCGCAGCATGGGACGAAGTCCTCCTTAGGACACTCTGCAGAATGCCACAAAATTCACGCAACGAAAATAAGAAAACATCGAAACGACCGGCCGCAAAGGTTACAGTGTCGAATTCCGCCAGCGAACGGTTTCGATCTGCTCTTTTCTCTTACTCCTTGACACTCGCCGCCAGCAGAGATACATCTTTCTCTCCATGAGCGCTTCCTTCGTTCTGTTTCTCGCGTTCGCTATCGGTATCGTATCTGGGATGCGCTCCCTGACGGCGCCGGCGGTCACAGCTTGGGCTGCGCATCGGAACTGGCTTAACCTTGCCGGAACCCGGCTCGCGTTTATGGGTTCGACTCCCGCTGTTGCCATTTTCACTGTGCTCGCGATCGCTGAGCTCATTACAGACAAGCTGCCCTCGACGCCCAGCCGCACCGCGCCTGTGGGGCTGATCGCCCGCTTTGTCACGGGAGCTCTTTCGGGAGCTTGCGTCGGCGTATCTGCGGGACAGTCTCTCGCGCCTGGCGCCATTCTTGGCGCTGCGGGCGGCCTTGCCGGAGCCTTCGCCGGCTATCAATGGCGCACTGCCCTTGTGAAGGCGTTCAAGGTTCCCGACTTTGTCATTGCTCTCGTCGAAGACGCCATCGCCATCGGCGCTGGGCTCTTCATCGTTTCCCGGCACTAATTCTAGGGCTGTTCCGAAAATCCCTTATACAGGGCTGCTCGCCGTCTCGTCCATGCGAACTTTTCATTTGCTTCGACTTCCTATTTCCGCGACTATTTCTCCACCCCGGGCACGCCGGATAGTTTCATGGACCTGAATCTCTTTTTCGCGCTGCTCGGTGGCTTGCTGGTTCTCGCCTTCGTCGCCAACCGACTCGTGCGCTTCACCGGCGTGCCGGACGTCATCATCCTGATGGCCACGGGAGTGCTCATCGGCCCCGTGCTCCACTGGGTCAATCCCGATCTGTTTCGCGGCGCCACACACGGCTTCGGCTCGCTGGCGCTGATTCTCATCCTGTTCGAAGGAGGCCTCGAACTCAAGTTTCGCGAAATTCTCAGCCACTTCGCCGGCGGCTTGTTTCTTGCTATTTTCAGCTACGCGCTCGGCGCGGTTGGTGTCGCGCTTGTTTGTCGCCATGCTCTGCACTTCACTTGGATTCCGGCGCTTCTGGTCGGCGCCGCTCTTGGCTGCATCAGCAGCTCGATCCTTCTTCCCGTTCTGCAGCAAGTGAATCTTCGGCGCGAGGTCAAAGTCACTCTGCTTGTCGAAGCCACGTTCGGCGACGCCCTCGCTGTCCTTGCCGTCACCACGCTCATCGATACCGCCGCTGGCGGAAGCGCTTCGGCGAGAATCATCACCTGGAGTCTTTTCTCCAGCGTCATTCTCGCCGTTGCATCGGGTGCGCTCATCGGCGCGCTGTGGTCCTATCTCCTGCCACTACTCTCCGAGGAGCGTTTCTGGCATGTGCTGACCTTCGCCGTGGTTTTGCTGATCTACTCCGGCGTTCACGCGCTTCACGGCAACGAACTCGTCGCCGTCTTGGTATTTGGCCTCACGCTTTCCAACTACCCGGCGGCGCAAAAACGCTTCCAACTCGGCGATGACGCCGAAAATGCGGACTGGTTCTCCGAGACGCCCGTGAAGCAAGAGCACGGTCGCTCGCAGGCGCAGCATCACGGGCAGATGCTCACGTTTCATGGCGAGCTGGCTTTTTTGATTCGCACATTTTTCTTTGTCTTGCTCGGCGCCCTTGTCGAGTTCCAGGGCTTACGCCAGCACGCTGTCCTGGCGCTCGGTTGTTTTGGAGCGCTCTTCATTGCTCGCTGGCTCTCGGTGCAGTCCGGGCGCTTCGCCTGGCGCGCCTTCACGTCTCAGGAGCGCGAACTGATGATCTGGTTTCTGCCGCGCGGCCTCATCACCGCAGTGCTGGGCATACAAATTGTGGAAGCTCGCGGCGCCGACTTCGAGTTTCTTCCCTCGCTGGCCTTTGCCGTCATTCTGATGACCAATCTTGCTTTGCTCATTGGCTCGCTCCGCGCGCGGCGGCTTTTCCCGGAGCCACTACCGGCGCCGCCCGAACCAGCCGTCCCGCAAACCTCTTCCTAAGGAATTTTCTGTACGCGGCTTTCGCTGCGACGTGCCAGTTTCATTTCTGAATTTCTGAAAATATCGCTACCCTTGGTACATCCAATTATCGGCAAGCGGAAAGTCTCAGAAAGCGGAGGAGCATCTATGAGCGTATCCGACCACTATCAGGCCGTCGTCATCGGCGCCGGCCAGGCAGGCACGCCGCTTTGCCAGGCATTGGCCAATGCCGGCTTGCGCACCGCTCTGGTGGAACGCGCGCACGTGGGCGGCACATGCGTCAACGAGGGCTGTACTCCCACCAAAACGATCGTCGCGAGCGGCCGCGTCGCCTATCTGGCCCGCCGTGGAGCGGACTACGGCGTGCACACCGGCAGCATCACCGTAGACATGCGCCGCGTCCGCGAGCGCAAGCGCGCAATCGTCACCACTTTCCGTAACGGCAGTCAGGCGCGGATCGAAAAAACTCCCAATCTCGATCTTCTCTTTGGCGAGGCCAGCTTCACGGGCCCGCGCAGTGTTCAAGTCCGCCTTCCGGATGGCTCGCAACGCACGCTCACCGCCGATAAATTTTTTATCAACGCGGGATGCCGCGTTTCCGTGCCTTCGCTCGAAGGCCTCGAAAGCGTTCCGTATCTCGACAGCACGTCCATCATGGAACTCGACGCCGTCCCCGAGCATCTCCTCGTCATCGGCGGCGGCTACGTCGGGCTTGAATTCAGCCAGCTTTTCCGCCGCTTTGGCAGCCGCGTGACCGTCGCCCAGCGAGCTGCGCAATTGCTCCGCGGCGAAGATGCGGACGTCGCCGCTGAAGTTCTGGCGATCCTGCAGCAGGATGGCATCGACGTTTTGCTCAACGCCAAAGTACAGCGCGTGGCTAAGGAAGGGCCGCAGAGCAAACTCGCCGTCGCCGTAGGCGGCGAAAGCGAAAGCCGCACGATCAGTGGATCTCATTTGCTGGTCGCCACGGGCCGCGTGCCCAACTCAGACACTCTCAACATCGCTGCCGCAGGCATCGCCGCGGATAGGCGCGGGTTCATTCAGGTCAATCCAAAACTCGAAACAAATGTGGCTGGAATCTACGCGCTTGGCGATATCAAGGGCGGCCCGGCGTTCACGCACATTTCTTACGACGACTTCCGCATCATCCGAACAAATCTTATCGGGAAAGGAAGCGCCAGCACTGATGGCCGCCTGGTTCCGTACACGGTGTTCATCGATCCGCAGCTGGGCCGTGTCGGCCTCTCCGAAGAGGAAGCACACACGCAAAATCGCAAGATTCGCGTCGCAAAGATGCCCATGGCCCGCGTAGCGCGCGCGCTTGAAGTGGATGAAACCCGCGGCTTCATGAAAGCCATCGTCGATGGCGACACCGGACAGATCCTGGGCGCGGCCGTACTCGGTCTTGAAGGAGGAGAAGTGATGTCGATGATCCAGTTAGCGATGATGGGCAAGCTGCCTTACGCCGTTCTTCGCGACGCCGTTTTCGCTCACCCCAATCTTTCCGAGGCCCTCAACAATCTTTTCCTAGAAGCTAACTTTGTCTCCTGAGGAATTGCGCCACGGGCAGCCGGCGCAGCCCGCGTTTCTAGCTGGCCCCTTTTTCAAGCTCCTTGCGGTTCCATTTTCCAAGGTCTGCCCCCGCGTCATACGTGCTTTGCATGAAAGCCAGCAACGTCTCTTTCGGCGACGGCGCCCGCCGCACGTCGTCGTACATCAGTATGAATTCCTTCAGTTGGGGCTGATAAAACGCCTCCGCCGGGCGAACTGGATACTGCCGAAACCCCGCCGGCTCCGGCGCCGCGTAAGCATAAAACGCCGCTCCCTTAATGTCTCCGCCGCCCGGCCAAAATCCCACGCTGCTCACCTCGTGCGAATACGCTTCTCGAGTGATCGAGTCGGCTCCCTCCCGTTCTGGAGCACGCCGCCCCGAGAAGCGTGTCATCGCCAAATCGAAACTGCCCCAGAAAAAATGCACGGGACTGGCCTTTCCGATGAAGCCCGCGCGAAACTCTTTGAACACTTCATCGCAGCTGACGAGAATCCGCCAAAACCGGTTGGCATATTCAGGATCGTAGGAAGCATGTTGCTTGTCCTGATCGAACGGAATCGGATCAGGGATTTCGACCGGCATCTTCCAAATTTTCACCGCAATCCCCAGCGACCCCAGCGTTTCCATGAAATCGCGATAAAAATCGGCAACGGGTTGCGGCGCCAAGGCCAGCGCCACGATAGCGTCGTTGCTGGTTCGAATGACGAGCTTGTGATGGATGAAATCGAACTGTATTTCGAAATTGCCCTGCGCGTAAGGTATGGGCGACGTGGTCAGCCCCACAGCATTCACGTAGAGAGGCACTCCCCACCAATGATTGATATTCGGGCTCAGCGCCAACCGCACTTTACCGACGATTTGCGTCCACATATGGAGCGTCGCGTAAGTGTCCTGCCAAGCTTCCAGCGGAAGTTCCGGCCAGAGGTCCTGCCCGGCACGAGCAGTGCTTGCATTCATATTTCCTCCGCAGAAATCAAACAAGCGTTTGGCAGCGAATCACGCTGCGACGGTCCCAGGCGCATCCCGGCCATGGAGATTATATGCCTCGAAGCGCCTCTCTTGGTGCTGCGAAGGAAAACTCTCTCTGGTAGGGCCGCCACAATTGGCTGTGCGCTTTTTTCGTTTCTCAGTGCGAGATTAGTCGAAAGTGGATAAACCCGCACAGGCAGGAGTCCCTGTCCTAGTTCTTCTGGCAGCTCACACCGCCATCTTGGCCGTTCTCTTTCGCTTTTAACTAAAACATTTTACGGAATCCAAAGAACAGCCCCCTACAGCGTCATCGCGGCCGGCAACGAGAGCACCCACGCCAACGACAAATTCCGCACCCCCGCCCATTGCGTCCCCGAATGATTGGCCAGCATCGTCCCGGCATCGCCAGGCGGCGCGCTAATCGTCGCCGTAGCGCGAAAGCGGGTGCTTACTCGTGCAGCACCACGCTCAAGAGGGAAGTGTTGATCTGCAGACCGCCGTTGTACTTGATGAAGCCCAACTTCCTGAACTTGTTCATGAAGAAATTGACCCGTGAGCGCGTTGTGCCCACCATCTCCGCCAGCGTTTCTTGCGATATCTTGGGGACTACTCCGTGGGGTTGGTCTTCTTGGCCATAACGCGCAAGCAAGAGAAGTGTGCGAGCCAGCCGCTTCTCGCTCGAATTGAACAGCTGATCGATCAGGTCCTCTTCGATTCGAATGTTCCGTGCCAGCATGAACCTGATGAACCGGTCGGAGAGGTCATGCTCCTCGTGGAGCAGCTTCAACATTTCGCTCTTCTCAATGACAAGCACAGTGCTGGAGGTAATCGCGGTAGCCGTCCCTATGCGAACGGACTGACCCGCCAGACAGCCTTCCCCAAAGAAGTCGCCCGGTCCCAGAATCGCCACGACCGCTTCTTTACCGACTTCATTGACGACCGTCAGCTTTACACCGCCGCTTTGTAAATAGATTATGCTCTCGGCGGCAGCACCTTGAGCGTAAACGAGCTCTCCTCGCTCAACCTCCTTAACTTTTCTCGCCACGCCGGCGGAATCGAGAAAGGCTTGGGCGTCAAAAGAGTGCTTCGGCCTCAGTTTTGGACTGGTTTTGCTCTTCCGGGAAGTTGTGGATGCCCGCATAGAGACACCACCTAGGCATATCTAGCGCAATCATCGCGTTCTAGTCAAGAAGTTTTTGCCGGATGGCCACCGCTGCGGGTGGAATCGGTTGCTTCGCCAATTGTGTCGCCAATGGGATGTCGTTACTTCTTTGAAAGTTCACCCTGGAAGCGTTTTTCAACATCTTCTCGGCTCAGCGGGTTTCTTGCTTTGGCTAATACGATCGAATAGACCACTTCATTGCCTGCAATCTGCGCCGTGATGAACGCCCCGTCTTCCGGCAGTTCTTGGTAGATGAATTTCACTTTTCTGCCGTCCGCAAGCGTTTTGATCCAGTCTTCGTCAGGCATTTTCGTTCCTCTTCGGGCGAGATCCGTGTATGTCCCGAGTATACGTTGTCCGCTGCCAGAAATCGTGCATAGGGACTTCGCGAGCGGCTTCGAGACCGTTCCTGCGTGGGGCCTATATGCCGGCTACCGAGACCTTGGACCCTGAACCCCGAGGGGCTGCGCCGGCGCTTAACCAAACGCCTTGAAGGCCTGGGCTTCAAAGTGACCTTGGAGCCTTTAGCGCAAGTCGCCTAGAAGCGATTTTCTGAGGAATGAAAAAGAAAGAACTCACGCCCCAAGAGTTATTCGCTGTCCCCTGTCCTACTTGTGGTGTAACTGTCGGGACGTGTTGCGTGCTGAACACGGGTGCTCCGCGCGCAAACCCGCATATAGACCGGAACTTTGCCGCTATGGAGGTTCTCGAGAAGAATCGCACCCAAGATGGTCGGAGTTGATAGACCCTATCACCACCGCAACTCCGTCTCTCGCAAACGGAGCTAGCCGCCAAGACATAAGCCCGGTTCGGCTCTCTCACGCGGGGCAAGCTAGCTGCCTTTTTTGCTTTTGGCGGTTGGCGTCTTGGCTTCGGCTTCGACGGTTACCTCGACGCGAGCACCGTTCCTCACCTCATCGCCATGCTCGTCGGTTAACGAATTTTCAATATGGAGCTCTCGATGCCTGCGGGCAGCCTTGTCAACACGAATCTGTGCAACTTCCGGCCGTCTCCGGCTGCGAGACGGAATTATTCTGTCGACTGTTCCGGGCATGGCGGTGTTTGGCCTTACTGGAATGCGGCCCCGGTCCAGAGTCCGTTTCATTGTTCTTGCGGACTTGGCCATGCGCGGCTCCGCCATCTCTTTCTTGACGCTGGCACGTAGCGCGTCGTCGGGTTCCCTGCCGGCCTTCTTGGCCTTCCTACGCAGCATGCACCTATCCTCACAGCTCGATGGCAGCCATACAGCCCCATTTCGCACACTTGTGGAGTTTCCGGCAGATTTCTTTTGATCAGGCCAAGCGGCCTCTCCGCGATCGCCTCACGAAAGAATAGACGATCGACACCGTGCTCCTGATATTGCTTTGGCCGCGAAGCGTCAGCGATAGGTCGAAGTAGGACGTTCTCACGTAGTCGGCACCAGCAGGAATGGCTATCCCATCGGTCACCCGATATTGGACTCCCCCGCCGACCGCCCATGCCAAGCCGGACGCCCAGCCCCCGAGGAAGTATGCGCCCCCACCAAGCGGTATTGGACCACTCACCCTGGCGGCCCGCGCGTAGCCTAAATCCACTCTAAGTTCGAAGCGGGAATAGCCGATCGTAATGCTGGCGTCCCCGCCGGTTAGGCCCACCGGGCTGGAAACACTCTGTCACTCGCGTACACAGGAATATCCCAGACCTGGGTCAATCGTTTTGCCCCTGACGGACGCCAGAGGCGATTGAGCGGAAACATGAGCAGCGAACAGCAGGAAACACCACGTGGCAAGGATGGTCCTCATGAAAAATAGCATCGCGGTTCACTGCTGTTTGAGTGGGATGTGCAAAGTCTTGCACCAGTGTTGCTGAGAGACTTCGTAAACAGACAAATACACTTGGCGGGATCGAGGATTGTGTTGCACTGGCGGCAGCGAATCGCGTTGTACTTCACAATGAGCCCCGACCAGCCACAACAGATGCACGATTACTCCGGGCCATTGTTTTGATTTTTTGCTTTTGCGTAACCGTTCTCGTCAATCGTCAAAGTTGATTTCTTGTGCTCGACAGTGACGCGCAGAACCTCCCTACATGGGCACTTGTTTCCACAGATTCAATGATTCCCCGAACCTCGATCAATCTGGAATAGAAGACTTCTTCCCAGAATCAAGTTAAGAAGAACGGCGAGACGAGGGATACCGCCCGGCCCAGCCCTGCTTTCCGGCGAAGGTCACTCTGCCTCGCCGTACCGGGCGGTACTTTATGAGTTCATAAAGGTACCTGCTGTTCAATTTTGTACAGTCCAGCGGAACTCCTTTTGATAGTGTGCGGGACTCCCATCGAGCAGCCCGCCCATCGTTTGGTGGAGATGAGTGTCTCGCGCGCAGCCGGCATCCGGGCGGAGCGGAAAGAACCTATGAGAACGACATAGCAGCAGGCCGCACGAATTGCGGCCGTTTTCTTCGAGGCCTCAGAAAGAAGGGTAGAAGACATGGCCAACGTCAACCAGGTATTGGTAATCTCTCCCGAAAAAGAACATCATGAAAAAATAACCGCGGCGATGAATAGATGCGGGCTGATCTCCGTCTGCTGCATGAAACTCGACGAAGCACGAACCTTCATGGACAAAGAGAAGTTCGGCGTGGTTTTCTGCCATGAAACTCTGCCCGATGGCGATTTCCGTGGCGTCGTCTCGGCGGCCAGGCCCACGCCAGTCGTCGTTCTGTCGCGTTTCGCCGAATGGGATCATTACCTCGCCGCGCTTCGCGCCGGAGCGTTCGACTACATCGCATGCCCGCCTGATTCCGCTGAAACAGAGCGCATCCTGCGGTCCGCCATGGGCAGCGCCCGGGAAGTCGCCGCCGGCGCGGTACACTAGGCAACCGTATTCGTTTTAGTGCGCTGTCTTAGTTCGCGTTCGCACTTCGCTTGACGGACTGGGAAAGCTGGAGGGCAGACTAGCGAATGCCCCCAGAACATCGTGAATCGTCGTTCCAAGTAGCCATGCACACTCAAAAGGTTATCGAGCGCGGCGATTGGCTCTTTTGGCCGCCTTTCGCTGCGCCTTCGCGTATTTCTTCATGGCCTTGCGCTGTTTCTTGGACGCCTTCTTGAACATCCTCTGCTGCTTTTTGGCCGACTTCCTGGAGGCTTCCCGCGACTCGCGCGCATATTCCGCGACCCCGGGGCTCTGGGCATTAACCGGTACCGACCATGCGCCGCTCAAGCCCGCCAGCAGCACGAAAACAACGATGCGCTTCACGAGGATTTTCCTTCCTGACTTCGAACCAGCCCCAGTTTACACCGGACTCGCCGAAGCGCGACAGTGTGAGCCGATTCTGACCGGCTACCCCGGGAGATACGCCTGTTCGATCACCCAACATCTCAGAACACCCGGCCGAGTTGGAAAAACCATTTGTGATGGCCTGTGTCGCCCACGCTGCCGCCGACGAAGAGCGGGCCGATTACCGTTTCGGCCAGGACGCCGGCGGCAAAATCATTGGGGAATTTGCTTTCGTTTGGCGCGCCGTACATTTTTGCAAATTCGTAGGAGCCGATCACAAAGACTCTTTTTCCGGCGAGTGGGGGCAGCGTCCACAGATCGTGCAAATAGCCCGCGCGGAACAAGTAGTATTGATTCCCTTGGAGCTCGTTCAAGCCGTAAGCGCTGAGAGTCAGCGGCCCGCCCAAAAAGAATTGCGGAATCCCCGTGCCATTAAACCCAAATGTTGATCCGCCCTCGCCATTGACGAACACTGAACCTAACGCCGAAACTGGTTGAAAATACTCGATGTTCGCCTGCAGAGATGCGAAAGCGCTCGCCGCACCGGGACTGGTGTCAAACCACCGGAAAGTCGTTTCGGAGCGCACGCCGCTGCGCGGAATCACGGGGCTATCCGCGTGATCGAACTGGTAATGCAGTTTCGCGTCGCCCACGCGTCCGCTCACGGAATTTAACACCGGCATGCCCAAACGCAGCTTTGTATTGAGATAGCCCAGCTCATAGCCGAAGCGCAATTCGCTGAAGCGGTCGAATCCGTAGCCCACGTCCGTCCCGATGTTGGCTTGGCCCAACTTGTAGTCAGCGAGCGGATTGCCCTTCTCATAAATCTTGAAAGTCCGCGTGCTTACCGTGCCGTGCGGCGCGAAAAACCATTTGCTCACCGGGGTGAACGGACGGTACAACTCGCTTCCCAGCCCGTACGTGTTTCCAAACAGAAAATCGGTCCGCCATTCGGAACGGAATCCCGCCACATCCAAATATGTCAGTCGTGTGCCCAGCGTGAAGCCCACTTCTTCACTGGCCGAACCATCCACCACAAACCCCGGCTGGAGCGTGGGCGGTGCATAGTTCTTTTCACTCACCTGAATCAGCAGCCCTTGTTGCCCGTCGCGCTCCGTAGTCCGGTAGCCCACCGTGTCATACCGCCCCACCCCGGTGAGCCGTGTCAGCGCGCGGTCAAGTTTGTCGGTGTCCAGCGGTTTGCCGGTCAGCGGTGTTAGGTAATGCTCGATGTTCTCGGTCTGCTGCGCGGTGTCGGCCCCCTCCACTTTGATAAACTGCGGCACCGGCGCCAGCGTCTTTTTCTTCGCTTCGCGCTCCTGCACATACTCCTGCCATTCCGTGTCGTTGAGCGCGAATTTTTCGAGCAGCTGCGATTTTCCATCGGCGGTGTTGTAGCCCTTTTGCATGATCGCTTCATGCCTTTTGTAAGCCGTCGAGCTGTATCCCCCGAGCGGCACGCTGACCACGGCGTCCGCTCCCGCGAGCCCGCGCAATTCGCTTTCTGCCACCACAACGCGGACAGATTGTTGCAGCACGGTGAAGAGAGATTTGATGTCCGCCGCTTCCACCGGTTTGGTGTCCAAATGCACGGCGATAACAATGTCCGCCCCCATCTGCTTCACGACGTCGGTCGGCAGATTATTCACCAGCCCGCCGTCGACCAGCACGCGATCCTTGTCGACCACCGGCGTGAAGGCGCCCGGAATGGACATCGTTGCGCGTAGCGCCTCGGCCAGCGATCCTTGTTCGAATACAACCTGCTTACCGCTTACCAGATCCGTCGCTACGCAGCGAAACGGTGTCGGAAGCGCTTCGAAGGATTCCAATTTATAGTAGGGCAGCGTTATCCGGTCGATTAGCAAGCCAATCTGGTGGCCGGAATTCAATCCGCCGGGCAGCGACAAACCTTTTCGCAGCCCAAGAATGAAGGCATTGGGATACGCCCGCTGATCCTCTTTTCTTCGGTAGGAAAGATCTTCGTAAGGTGTTGCGTCGCCCAGGATTTCATTCCAATCGACTCCCTCGATCAATTTCTTCAATTCTGCCGGACTCATTCCGGTAGCATAAAAGCCTCCTACGAGCCCGCCCATACTTGTTCCCGCAACATAATCCACCGGGATGTGATGCTCCTCAAACCACTCGAGCACGCCGATGTGCGCGAGACCCAGCGCGCCGCCACCCTCCAGCGCCACACCGATCCGCGTCCGCCCTTTGGGCCGCCCTTCGGCGCCGGTCGCTGGCGCAGAGTTCTGCCCTAGAGCGGACCACGGAAACAGCAACAAAAGGAGATAGGCGAGAGTGCGCGGCATGAGGGCCTCCTCAGTGAGAGTAAGGCCGATGCCGGACAGGGACAAGCGGGCAGGTGACGAGTTTCGGGGGCTGGTACTTTGGTTCTCTTGGCGCAACCATCTGCGAACTCTAGGGTTATAGGGTAAGGGATGATTTCTCTCCGCCGTGTGGATAGCTCGCCACCGCAATCTCTGGACCGCTGAAAACACGAAACTTAGAATCGGAAGCGAACATCCAATGCATGGGGGCAGAAGAGCAAGGAGCAAGTCATGCCAAATATCGCCAGCCCTCCAGGCGGGAACCCGATGCCCGATCGCCACGCCTCCAGAATGACCGCGCTGGCACTGATCTTCCGAATTGTGCGCTGGACAGTCTACGCCTGCGCTCTCATCGTATTGATTCTATTGCTGCATAAGTCTGCTCCGCCAATTGTGTCGAGCACTCCAGAAGCTGCCGCACGCGTCGAACAGAAATTTCAGGATGCGCAGCAGGCGGTAGCCCAGGGCCAGCCAGCAACACTCCGCATGGACGAGACCGAACTGAACTCGTATTTGGCATCGCATTTCGTTCTTCCCGGTGGCCAGGCGTCGAACCCACCCGCGAAGGCGGTTCCCGGCAATACGACTGGCGGAGCGCCGAACGCCGAGCAGCCCACGATGATGATGTCGAGCAGATGCGCTCGAACGTAAAGGATGTAAAGGTCCAGTTGATCGATGACCGTGTGCGCGCATACGTAGTCTTCGATGTACACGGCAAAGAGATGACGCTCCAGCTCGAAGGCAAGCTGGGCGCAGACAATGGTTTTCTGCGCTTTGAGCCGGTGAGCGGCCAGATCGGTGCGCTGCCCATCCCCCAGGCGACGCTCGAGGCGGCTGTGCGGCGAATGATGGAATCGCCGGAAAACCGAGAAAAGTTGAAGCTACCGTCGGACATTTCGGATCTGACGATTGAAAAGGGAGAAGTTGTCGCGAAATACCAGTAAGCCGTTGGCTTATTTCCTGGAAACCTCCCCCCGCGCGTTTTTGCGCTCGCTTGGGTTTCCCCAAGGCAAGCGAGTGAGACTTCCCCCAGCGCACAACGAGAGAAGATGCGCGCTCGCGAGCAGGGCAAGTTGTCCGCAGAACACCGTTATTCGTGGCGCAGGGCGACCATGGGATCGACTCTCATGGCGCGACGCGCGGGGATGTATCCGGCGATGGCGGCTATCAGGCCGAGGGTAAACGCAACGGCGGCGAGCGTAGCGGGGTCGTTGGCCGAGACGCTAAAGAGCATGTGGCCGAGCAGGTGAGAGGCGGCAAGCGCGGAAGGTAGCCCAAGAACCAGGCCCGCGCCCGTCAGCATGAGCGTTTCGCGCAAGACCATGCGCAGAATTGTATTACGTGAAGCTCCCAGCGTTATGCGGATGCCGATTTCGTTGGTGCGGCGCGAAACCGAATAAGAAATCACCCCGAAGATTCCCGTAGCGGCCAGCACCAACGCCATGGCCGCAAACAGTCCCAGCAAGAAGGTGCGAAACTTCGGTTGCGCGAGGGTGGCGTCGATCGTGTCCTTCATCATCGCGACATCCGTTACCGGCAAATCCTTATCGATCTGTTGGACATCCCGGCGAATCGTGCTGGCCACGCTAGCGGCGCTCAACGTGCTCCTTACGACCACATTCGCGCCCCAAAAGGGTGCCTGGGCGTAAGGAACATACATCATTGCTCCAGGATCCTGTGCTAACGCAACGTCGCGCACATCACCCACGACGCCAACAATTTCGCGCGCGGCTCCGATATCAGGAGGAAAACCAAAGACGATCTGCTTTCCCAACGGATTTTGATTCGGGAAATAAATCCGCGCCATGGCTTCGCTGATCAGTGAAACGCGAGGCGAAGCGGCGACATCGTGCTGGTCGAATAGGCGTCCCGCTCGTAGCGGAATTTCCATCACCCGAAAATAATCTGGACTGACAGAAACATAGTTCGCCGTCCTGGACGCCCCCGCCGATGCCGGAGGATTTCCCACGATGTCGAAACCAAGGTTGACGAAGCCGTCGGTCATCGGTCTGGGCACCACCACGGCGGCATCTCGCATTCCAGGCTCGGACTGAAGCCGCATCAGCAATTCTTCGGAGAAAGCCGCCCATTGCTGCGGCAGCGAATACTGAAACCGCGGCAACGATATATCGGCCTGCACAACATGCTGCGCGTCAAACCCCGGGCTGACCGCCGTAAGTTTGGAAAAGCTCCTCAGCAGCAAACCCGCTGCGACCAGCAATACCATTGCGAGAGCAATTTCTCCCGCCGCCAGGAAGCTGCGGGCACGTCGGCGATTACCGCTCTCGCCGGAACGTGTGCCGCCCTCGCGAAGGCTCGACTGTAAATTGGAATTTGCTGCAAACAATGCGGGTGCCAAACCAAACGCGCAGCTTGCGACGGCAGAAAGAAGCAACGCGAATCCCAAGACAAAATTGTCCACGCGAATGGCGTTCAGTTGCGGCAAGTCCTGCGGCATAAGCGCGGTCAGACCTTGCACGCCCACATACGCCAAAGCGATGCCGGCCAATCCGCCAAGCAGTCCGAGCACGAGCGTCTCGCTAAGCAGTTGCCGCACAATTCTGGATCGGCCGGCGCCAAGGGCCGTACGCACAGCAATCTCGCGGGCTCGAGAAGTCGCCCGCGTGAGAAGAAGATTGGCGATATTGGCGCAGGCGATCAGGAGCACGAGGCCGACGGCGCCCATAAGCACGAGCAGTGCGGACTTCACATTTCCGACGATCTTCTGTTTAAGCGGCACAAAGCGGATGGTCCAGCCGTCGTTCTCTGCGGGAAACTCCTTGGCTAGCCTCGCGCCGATGGCATCCAGCTCCGCTTGCGCTTGCGTCATGGAAACGCCCGGCTTCAGCCGCCCCGTGACTTGGAGCCAATGGCCGCCTCTGCGGTCCATCCAGCTGCCGAAGAGTGGATCTTGAACCAGAGGAATCCAAAGTTGCTCGCTGGCGGTCAGAATCGGAAAGCGAAACACCGCAGGCATAACTCCGACGATGGTGAAAGAGCGTTTGTCCAAATTGATCGAGCTTCCGATGACCTTGGGGTCCGCACCAAACGAACCCCGCCACAAGTTTTCGCTGAGTATGACGGCCGCTGGCGCGCCCGGCTTGCCGTCTTCTGGATAGAACGGGCGTCCCACGATCGGCCTCTGGCCGAAGACCGAGAAAAGCTCCGGCGTCACGACGGAGGTGTTGACGACCGACGGCTCGCCGCGGCCCGTCAACGTGAGTTGATGCTGTTGGCTGCCCGCCATGTCGCTGAAGATACGATTTTGCTCGCGAAGCTCCGCGAAGTTCGCATACGACCAGCCTGTGGCATTGACCCCGGCTTGCGGCTGCGCCTCGAACACCGTGAGGAGCTGCTCTGGATGCGAATACGGCAATGGTTTCAGGAGCATCGCATAAACGACGCTGAAAATAGCCGTGTTCGCGCCGATGCCGAGAGCCAGCGTGAGAACGGCCACGGCGGTGAAGCCCGGGTTCTTACGCAGCATGCGGAATGCGTAGCGCGTGTCCTGAAGGAAAGTTTCGAGCGCGGGCAAGCCGTGGAGTTCACGATTCGTCTCTTTGAGTTGTGTTTGGCCTCCCAAGCGAATGCGGGCTGCGCGTCTGGCCTCTTCTGGCGACATGCCTCGCCGGACATTTTCGTCCGCGAGCATATCGAGATGGGCGTCAAGCTCGTGCTCGAATTCTTGGTCAATCTGACGGGGTGAAAGCGACGCGCGCATTCGGGAGGCCAACGCTCTTATCCAGGCGAGCATCGGATTAACCTCGCTCCGCGCTGCGCAGCACCCGGCCAATGACTGCGGAAATGCGCTCCCAGTTCTGCGCTTCGGCTTGGAGCTGTTTCCGTCCGGCTCTGGTGATCGAATAGAACTTGGCTTTTCTGTTGTTGTCCGACGTGCCCCAGGCGCCCGAAATCCAACCTCTCTGCAGCAGGCGAACAAGCGAAGCGTAGATTGTGCCCTGATTGATTTGCAGCGCGTCTTCACTGATTTGTTCGATGCGGCGGGCGATTCCGTAACCATGCAATGGCCCCATGGACTCGAGCGTCTTCAAGACCATCAAATCGAGCGTGCCCTGGAGAATTTCTGACTTGTCGCCGGCCATGCGGCCTCCTGTGGTGTGTCCACAGGAGTATCGCCAAAGCTCTGTGGGATGTCAACAGGGGTATGTTTTTCTGGCGGGAATCACGTTCGGCGCAGTGCGCTGGATTCGCCCGCACGCCGATCTCTGGCGCTTTATGGGCGGCGACCATCATATCAACCAGAGTACGTTTGTCCTTTGCAGGCCTTTCCCATGGTCCGGCGCATCGGCAAGCTTGTGCGTTGCAGGGTTGATGTTGCTCGGGCCGGCGGCGATGTGGCATAGGCGGGAGTTCCTCGAACCAAGTCGCGCCGCGGTCTTTGCCATTTAGGCGCGACTCAGCCGCATCCAAAGCAGCTGAGAGAGCTTTTGCAGGAGCAGAAAGGCAATGGTAGCGCCGCCAAAGGCGTACCCCATCGGATCGCTCAAGGTGAACGCGAAGGCCAGTAACGTTGCGACGAAACCCCATTGAAAGGCTTGCTCCCAAAGAGCCGGCCCCAATGCGGAGACTGGTCGTCGACTTCGATGCGTGGGCGAGGTGCGGGTAGAAGACGTGGGACGCGCTGCGCGTATTTGAGAAAGCGCTCGCCATACTCCTGTTCGAGGCGGCGTTCTTCGCGCCCCACAAGACGCAGCAGCAGCAGCGTTTCGCCTACCAGCATCACCGGAAACCCGAAAATGCTCTGAAAGGTACCCAAGGCAAGGACAAGAAGAAAATAGGCCCAGTAGTGCGGGTTCCTGACATAGCGAAAGGGCCCGGCCGTGGAGAAAGTGGTGTGAGCACTATTGGCGCTGGGGGGCCGATAGGCAGTCGCCCAGGTCAGAAGGACCGCCCCAACCGCTGCGAGCAGAGCCGCTCCGGCATACAGAACGCGCACGAGCGTGTCTTTCTGAAGGATTCCTTGGTTCCAGGGAACCAAGGACCAAAGGATATTGCGATGATCGAGATTATAGAACGCATAAGCTCCTACGTAGACAAGGACAATCATCCAGAAACGATGACGGTATTCAAACTCGGATCCGACCATAGCATTGCTCCTCCCGCCGGCTGTTTAGAATACGCAGGACGCGAACGAGAGACTTCAGGCCAGAGGTATCATGGAGTTGCTGGCAGGTCCGCGGGGATGTTGAAGGTACCGTCGACTAGTTCGACGAAGGTTCGTTCTTCGCGAAGAATGAAACGTCTTGCTTGCGACGTGGCGAAGTTTTCGCGGCCTTCGGAGTCCGACTTCAGGCGTGTCCGGTACGCTTTGTAGGAAGCCAGGCTGTCGAACGCGATCAGCCCCCAGGCAATGTCATTGGTTCCTTCATGGGGAAGAAAATAGCCGACCAGATGGCCGCCGCAGCGTGGAATGATGCGGCCCCAATTCTCGGCGTACTTCTTAAAGGCATCTCGCTGGAATGGATCGATCTGGTAGCGGATGACGCACATGATGGTCACAGGTTTTCCTTCTGTCGCCGGACTGGCAAAAGCATCCTGGCCAACGTTGAGCGCGGCCACCGCGACGACCATGCCGCCAATCGCCTCGCGGCGGCTAATCTGGTCGGTGGAGGATTTTGGTGGCCGCATGTCGGGGCAGTATGATGCTTGCCCGTCATGGATACTTCGTTTAGCATCAAAGTATGGATGTCGAACCGGATCCGGACGCTGCGGTCTGCCGAATTGCCGCGGCCATTGGTGAGCCTGCGCGCGCGCGAATGCTTTACTGCCTGGTCGATGGGCGCGCACGCACGAGCACGGAGCTTGCCATGGTCGCGGAGGTGACGCCTTCGACCGCGAGCGCGCACCTGCAGCGGCTGAAGAAGGAGCGCTTGGTGAAAGTGTTGGCTCAGGGGAAACATCGCTACTACAGTTTGGTAGGCGAAAATATAGCGGCGGCGTTGGAAGGTCTGAGCGTGCTGGCAGGTGGATTTCGCATGTCATTCGTGCCGAATACGCCAAACCGTTTGCGCGCGGCGCGGACTTGCTACGACCACATCGCGGGCGCGCTGGGCGTTGCGTTGCATGATCGCATCAAGGCCATGGGCTGGCTGTCGGGTGGGGCAACCGAGTCCGGAGCCGAAAACGCTTACGAATTGACACCAAGGGGAACTAAGGCATTCGCAGAGCTTGGCATTGATGTCGAGGCAAATCGGGCGCTGCGACGCCGCTTCGCCTACGCTTGTGTGGACTGGAGTGAGCGGCGGCCGCACCTAGGAGGGGCCGTCGGTGCCGCGCTGTTGAACATGGCTCGGGCACGAAAATGGGTGATCCAGGAACTCGACTGCCGAGCTTTGGCCATTACCAGAGTTGGCCGACGCGAGATGCGGGCGCGCTTCGGCCTTCGCGATCTTTAGTGAACGTAAAAGCCGCTCTTGGAAAGGACCACATAGTCGCGGCCTTTTTTTCCGAGGGAGGAAGCCAGGCGAACGTCGAGCTTGTGGGGTTTGCCGAGGGCTGCACTCGCGTTTGTGTAGTAGCCCAACGTGTAGCGCGTTTTGATGCGCTGAATCAGGGCGCGGAAGACGGGATCGAGGTGAGCAACGTCTTGGACGTCGAAGAGCTCTCCGCCGGTTTGGTCGATGACTTTGCGAATGTTGACCAGGCCAGGGATCATGCTGGCGGCGAAGAGAGTTTGCGGCGGATTGTAGCCCGGGATTTTCAGGTTATAGAGTACTGCGTCGGCGGCAATTGCTTCGGTGACGATGTCGCGCGTGCCCTGTCCACCAGCGTCGGTGCCGACGTCATCGCTGATGAGGATGATGACGCGGCGGCCCTTGGGCGGTGTCTTGAGGAGATTTTCAGAGGCGATAAAGATGCCGTCGTTGATATTGGTGGCGCCGCCGGCGTGAAATGCATTGATCTGGTTGGCAATCTCCCGCTTGTCTTTCGTGAAGGGGACACGCAATTGAGCTTCGGTGGAGAACGTGAAGAGCGCTACCTCGTCGTCGGGTTTGAGCGCAGCCAGAGCGGTGGTGGCGGCGTCACGCAATGGGCCCAGGAATGGCCCGATCGAGTCGCTCAGGTCCAAAACCAGCGCGACTTCCAGGGGCAATTCGTCACGGCTGAAGACTTCCAGTTTCTGCTCGACGCCATCCTCGCGAACTTCGAAGTTTTCTTTTTTCAGGTCGGCCATGATTTGGCCGGCTTTCGTCTTCACGGTCGCGTCAACGAGTACAAGACTTACACCCACGCGGATGACACTCTGGTCTTGGCTCTGCGCCTCGGCGGGGAATCGGGAGGTTGCACCAGCGAAAACAAAAGCACAAACGACGAGAGCTAAAAAGTGCGAACTGGCTCGCCAAAATCTAGAGATTGCCATTGCTCCATAGTACGCGAGGCCGTTTGCAATGTAGCGGCAAAGTTCGGCGTTTTTGGACGCCGGTCAGCGCCACGCGATGGAGAGTTCGGAATAACCTTTGCCTTCTTCGATCGGCGTGGAGAAATAGATGACCATAGATGACCACGTCCTTGGCCCGAGATTTCAAGGGCTTTTTTTGAAGAATCCGACGATGGCGAACCCCATAATGCGGTGCTGTTTTTCAAAGCCCGTGTACTTGACGAGTGGAACACCGGGGCTTGTCTTACGCGGAACTGACGGGCAAGTTCAGAAGCTCAGCTCATTCTCTTCGGTGCGGCCGCTGGCGGATGGGGTCCGAGCATCGCCTCCGAGTAGCCCTACAATCCAGTCGCTTCACCAGGATGGGGCTCGAGGAGGCAGGAGTCACGCGGTCCGGGTTGTCCGGAAAACCTTAAGAGAGAGGAAACGCAATGATCGAGAATCGCTCTGTGCCGGCGGATACTATTCTGCCGCACGTTTCTTATCGCGACGTTGCCGAGGCCATCGGCTGGCTGAGCAAAACGTTTGGTTTCAAAGAGCACTACCGCTATGGCGAGCCGGTCAGCGGGGCCCAGGTGCATCTCGGCAACGCGTGGATCATGCTCAGGAGAATGCGAGAGGGAAGCTTAAGTCCCTCCGAACTAGGTTACGGCACGCAAAGCCTGACCGTTTTCGTTGACGATGTGGAGGCGCACTTTCAAAGAGCGAAAGCGGCGGGCGCGAAAATCGTGGAAGAACTCCATGAAACTGAGTATGGGGAACTACAGTATGGAGTCGAGGACTTCGTTGGCCACCATTGGCTGTTCTCGCGCCACGCTCGAGACGTGAGTCCTGACGCGTGGGGAGCCACGATGGCAGAAGCCGCGCATCGCGTCGCGCTGCTGCGCCGCCCGCGCTTATGTTATATGGAGATTCCAGCGGTTGATGTTCTGCAGTCCGCGGCGTTCTACGAGAAGGTATTCGGCTGGAATATCCGACATCGGGATACACTCCGTCCAAGTTTCGACGATGCCACGGGAAACGTGAGCGGCGCGTGGGTCACCGGTCGAGAGAGTTCGCGCGAGCCTGGGCTGCTGCTCTACATCTGGGTCGACAGCCTCGACGCCACCCTTGCTCAGGTTCGAACCCATGGCGGTGGAGTGGTCGAGACTCCTCACCCGGATTCCCCGGGGAGCTCGAGTTGGATCGCGACTTTCCGCGACCCGGCGGGAAATTTGATGGGGCTCTATCAGGAGGGCGTGAAACGCTAACGCGGGTTGGCGTTCTCTAACCATTTCGAGAGTGCGAACGGCACGTCCGAGAGTCAGCTCATCCACAAAACGTAAGTTACCTCCATGGGCGCGCGGGCTGTCAGCCGACGCGTGCCAGCCTGCGAATCGAGAGCGCGGTGAGAACCAGTGTGACCCCAGCAAGGACGGCGACATGCACAGCGGTGCGACCGTAAAAGGGCGCACCTAGCGCGGCGAACACCAGTTGTTGCAAATGATAGCTGGGCCAAACCGGCGAGATGCTCCGAAGAAACTTTGGCAGTGGGTAGAACAAGCCGGAAACGTGCATCATCGGCACGTAGATTAGATTCACGAGGGCGATGGACGCTTTGCCCGAGGCGCGCGTTCCGATGAACAGGCCGATGGCGCAGAAGGGCAGCGAGCCGAAGATATTGATTGCCGTGACGCTGGCGCATTGCGCGAAGGTCAGGGGCAAATGACCTAGCAGCAGAGCTGAGGGGATCATGGTAGCCATGGCGATGAAGGCGAAGAGCATGGTCATGAGCAATTTGGCGAGCAGGTAAGAGCCAGGTGGCGCGGGCAATGCCCGCTTGAGGGTGAGCAGACCTTGTTCCCGCTCGGTGGCGACCGTGGCGCCGAAACCGAACATTCCCGGACCCATGACGCCGAAGACCGCGAACGCCGTGAAGAGAAGCTTTCCTGCGGCCAGGTCGTTTCGAACGGCTTCCCCGAAAAGCACGACTCCGAACAGCAGATACAAAGCGGCGGGCAGAACCAAAAACGGCAGGGAGAAGCCCAGCACCCGCAACATGCGCAAGGATTCGAATCGAGCTTCGCTGAGATAAGCGCGCAGCAAACGGGCGTTGGACATCACGGCGGAGAGTGGCGACTGATCGAAGCTGTTGGATGACTTGGCTGTGTCGAACGGTTCGGGTCTTTCGAACGAGTTCGGGTTTTCAAACGACGTGGCGTTCATCATGCGGCCTCCTGAGTGAGTTCTGTAAAAGCTTCCGCGAGCCCGGCGCGGCGTACTTCCAGTTCTTGAAGATTCGCATCGGCGGCCAGCAAGCGGCGCACGACCGCTTCAGAATTGCTCGTGCTGATTTGCAGCCGCTGTTGCTCGCGCGTGACGCTTTCGACATCCGGCCACGCAGCAATTTGATCGGCGGAAAGTGCCGTGGAACACGTGATGTGCTTGCGAACGACGAGGGCGCGGATTTCGTTGACGGTGCCGGAGGCGATGAGGCGGCCTTTGCTGAGGACGGCCACGCGGTTGGAGAGAGATTCGGCTTCTTCGAGGTAGTGAGTGGTTAGCACGATGGAGGATCCATTGCGGACGAGTTGACGGAGCGTCGTCCACATCGTCTCGCGGGCGCGCACGTCGAGTCCGACGCTGGGTTCATCGAGAAAGAGCAGCTTTGGGCGCCCGCAAACCGCCATGGCGAACTGCACCTGGCGTTTTTGGCCTGCGGAGAGTTTTCCGTAGGGGCGCACAGCCAACGGAGAAATGTTGGTCAACTCCATAGCCTCGACCGGAGTAAACGGAAGGGGATAATAGCTGGCAACAAGAGCTATATGTTCGCGCACCCGGAGCTCGGGTGCGAGTGTGACTTCCTGCATCATGACGCCGACCTGGCGCCGTGGCTCGACGAGGAGTGGAGAGCGCCCGAATAAGCGCGCCTCGCCGGAGTCTGGCCGCAGGAGTCCGAGCATAAGTGAAACAGCAGTGGATTTGCCCGCGCCGTTCGGACCGAGCACGGATAAGAGTTCTCCAGGCCGCACTTGCAAATCGAGACCGTCGAGAGCCACCGTCTTTCCGAATCGCTTTTTTACACCTGAAAGCTCGGCCCACAATTCGTTGTTCATGATTTGGTTTCCTCCCAACTCTCTTGAAACTTTGAGGCGCGTGACGGCGTTGCACCGTTGCGGCGAAGGAGCGAACGACGAATCCCCTGATAGCTGCCCGCGAAAATGAGGACCACGACGCTGACCACTGCCGAAGTGAGGCAGGAATGGAGGACCATGCGAATGGCGTCGCGGTCCGTCAGCAGCTCAAGAAGCAAGAATAGAGTCTTCATAATGCTCGATCCTTAGGAAGAACACTCCCCCTACGTGACACCGGATGGCACCTGACCGCGCATGCGGCGAAACAGTCGGCGCAGGTGCGGAACGCTATACCACGCGTAAACAATGACGCTAATTCCCGCGTACATCCACAGCCACGGGCCCAGAATGCCCCAGCGGATCAGGCCGTTGGAGTTTTCAACGAGTTGCTGGTTCTGCGGAGTGGTTTGGATTCCGTCGGCGAGTACGACCAAGGTTCCGCTCTTGAACATCAAGCCGCACAAGATCGGCACGGCCGCGCCGTTGATAATCGTCCGCGCTACGGGAACTACCCAAGTCCACGTCGGGTGGAACAGGCTTAGAACTCGCTGAGAGATGGAGGCCAGCACAAGGAGAAGCATTGGCACGTAGAATCTGTGCCAGGTTGGAGCGAGTTTCAAATGACTAGCCCCCGAGCCCAAAATCAACTGCGGAAAGTGCGGCACCGCGAGCCACCAGATGGCTACCGTAGACCACATGATCAAACCAACCAGGGAATACCAGCGGCTGATGGGCAACATGGGTGCAAGTTCCGCCGGCGGGTAATACCAGGGCTGCGGGTACTTCCGCCGAATAAGGTTCAGAATGGTGAAAACCACCGTTAGACAAATAATCTGAGCCAAAACCGGCACGATGAACGCGTCCATTTTGATTGGAACATGAATCACGAGCGAGACAACCACAACGGCCGCTATCGTGAGCGTCAGATTGAAAGACAAGAGGATCAAATACATCGGAAAGAGCTCAGGTCCGATCAACTCCCATCCAAGAGACAGGCTGCGATGATCCTGGCGATAGCGGCGCGCCACGGTCATGGGATCGCCATGCTGCTTGAAAAAAGCCATCATTTCTTCGTCACCGAATGGGCGACCCAGGGCGGACTGTTGCTCTTCTATTTGTGAGCGAAGATCGTCAGAGAGTTCTTTGATGATGTCGTCGCTCTGCGCTCGCGGCAGGCAGCGTTTCACCGCACGCAAATAACTGTCAAGGATGTCCATCACACGCTCCTTAAAGAATCCCGTGCAGAGAGGAATTCATGCTCTGCCATTCGGCGAGCAACTGCTTGAATATGGCCTTGCCATCTTCGGAGAGTCGGTAAAAGCGTTTGTTGCGCTTGTCTTCTTCACGCCATTCGCTGACCAGCAGACCCTGTGTTTCGAGGCGGCGTAGAAGGGGGTAGAGCGTACCTTCATCGATGGGCATGCCGTGATCGGTAAGGACCTTGCGCAGGGTGTAGCCGTACTGCTCCGTTTGGAGCGAGGCCATGACAGCGAGGATGAGAGAGCCGCGACGCAGTTCGAGGCGAAGGTTTTCAAAGAGGTCGTGGTTGGAGTTACCAGGCGACATATAGTGTGCGGCACACACTGTATGATACACAGTATAGGACGTCAACTAGTTTTGCGATTCGTGCGGGATGGTCAAGCCTGTGAATCAGGGACGAAGTTAGGTAGGACGGGAAGTGAGACGATAGGCGACGCCACACATGTACAGCTTGTCTTTTGTGACCTCGACGACCCAAGCAATTTCCGCAGGCACGAAGATGGCGTTGCCAGGGGAGTAGGGAACGGCGACTTCGATGGCGGCGTGCTCAAAATACCTTTTGCGGCTCTTGAAACGGATGCCGCCTTTGGACATGTCTTCGCAGGCGACGACTTCGTCGGTAAAGCCCGAGCGCCGAATACAGGCCTTGTAGTTGACCCTTGCGCGCGAATGTTTGCGTCGGTTATCGATGGGCGCGGAGGGTTTGTGTTCCGCGGGCGTACCAGCTGCCGAGGGGGTTGGCGCGGTCGGGGAAGATTGCAGGTTTGCGGGAGTCGGCCCGCTTTGCGAACCTTGTGAGCTTCGGGGAGCTTCCGTGGTGGCGATGTTCGTCGCTTCCTTGGGCGAGGAAACGCTGGCGACTGACCCAGCGGTTACCAAAACCGGCCGCTCACCGGGCACTTCTGAGGTCCGCTTCCAAAGGGTCGAATCACCACACTGCTTGCAATAGCGGACGATGCCCTCGTTGATGATCAGGACGTCGGATTCGACGTCGCTATGCTCGACGGTTTCGCGTTCTTTGCAATTGCCGCATTCCAGCAGCACGGAGCGAGCTTCCTTCTCCTTTTCGGAAACGGGGGCAAAATCGATGCCCCAAAAGTCGCTGGTGCCGGGATCCACGAAGGCCACGCCGTAGGTGTAGATCTCGCCTTCGGAACCGATGCGGCCGACAACGCGGACCAGGGCTTCTTTGTTCGTATCGAGGTAGCGAACGATAATTTCTTGCTCGGCGTAGAGCTTGTAGGTCGAAATGATGCCGGCACCGTAGCGGCTCAGAAGGACGGTCTTTGTCATTTCCGAGAAGCCTTTGCCATCCAGGTCGCTTCCGGTCAGTAGGATAGCGAGCTCTTTCGGGATGCGGTTGCTGCGACGCAAGTGTTCAAAGGACATGCCATGCACTCATTGAGGGAAGCGGTGCCTAAGGCAGGTTAACCGGAACAGTGCCAGACAGGAGCAGAAAGTGGGAAAATGGTTCCCCTGGTGCAACGGGGAAGGATGCCGGGCCCAAAGAGGTTGGCGTTCCGCCGGTCGAGATGATTCGACGCGCGGCGCAGAGAGCACGCGACAGAGAAACGATGTGAAACAAAAATCGGGCATCTCTGCGTCTTTGGGCGCGATGGTGAGTTCCCTCGCAACGTTGGGATGTTGCTTGCCGCTGGGATTTGCAGCAGCGCTGGGGACGGCGGGGGCCAGCACGCTTTTCGCGACTTTGCGGCCGTGGCTGCTGGGGATATCCGTGGTGCTGCTCGGAGTCGGTTTTTGGCAGCAGCGGACGGCCAACCAGTGTGCGGCGAAGCGGAGCTATTTGAGCGTGGTATTGCTGTGGTCGGCGCTCGTGTTCGTGGTGGGAATGATTTTGTTTCCGCAGGAGATTGCCGGCTTCCTGGCGGATCGATTTGCGGGGTCCGCGAAGTGAAAGCGCAGCCTGTCGCCCTCGGCCTTCTGGTGGCGGCCGTGATTGCTGGTGCGGCGTACCTTGGGGTGGGATCCACAGTGCCACCTGGGCAAGACCCGCTCGCAACGCTTACGCAGACTAACTTTGCTGGTGGTGTGAGAGCCGATCCTGCCTACGGACTGGCGCGCAACAAGCTGGAGTACTCTCCGGCGAATTCCAGACACTCGGGCGAAACAGTTTTGGGATCCGAGTCATCTTGTGGCGTAAGAACTCAATCGGATCGCGAATGAAAAGACGGGCCAGCCAGGGCCAGCGTGCTGCACAGCGAAAGGTGTTTACTGGGACGAGGCGATTGTCTACGAACCCCAAAGGAAATGGAGGGACGAGGCCAGGCCGACGTTTATGAACGGCCCGGTCGTAAAGATAGGTGCCCGATTGGAAAGCGCGCTCAGCACCAAGCGTTGAAGCGATTGCCTGTCAAGGTCGCCG
>Ga0210410_10000466_pt1 | contig 45546 bp, 38 predicted proteins | sample IncBWC4MmetaG_FD_161058 | JGI IMG/M metagenome (GOLD analysis project Ga0210410, IMG submission 161058) | Forest soil microbial communities from Barre Woods Harvard Forest LTER site, Petersham, Massachusetts, United States - Inc-BW-C-4-M | ecosystem: Environmental > Terrestrial > Soil >...
AGGGCGGAATGATTCCGGAGCAGGTGTGGGATCAGGCGGAGCCGACGCGAGCGGGATTTGTGTTTGGACAGGGAACCGGAAGCGCAACGCCACTGGCGTGGAGCATGGCGCAGTTCCTGCGGCTGGTGGTTTGCGCGGAAGAAAAGCGGATCGTGGAGACGCCGAGCATCGTCTCTGAACATTTCCTGAAAAACCATCACTAGGCTGCCAGCCAGAGAGGCGTACGTGGCAGTAAGCTGGCCTCCCTCTTCACTGAAGCCTGAGTCGCGCGGCTGAATCCGATAACCGAATTTCCCGCACCTAAAGATAAAGTTGACACCGGCATACCGCTCAGCTATAACCTTCCGTAATTTTAGTAAGGTTTCCTTGAAAATCCGATTACGCCGAGAGGTTATTTCGATGAGAACCACCTCTGCATCCGCGTTCCTCTATTCCGTTCTGGGAGTTCGTGGCTGGCGCGACTGGCCGGCGAAGGCGATTTGCCGGCGTTCGCCGGGACTCTTGTGCCTGCTGGTGTTATCAGCGGCAGCGGCCTGGGGGCAGGCGACCACATCCGTTCGAGGGGCGGTGGCCGATCCGTCGGGCGGGGCGATTGTTGGAGCGTCGGTGACGCTTGTCAACACCGATTCCAAAATCGAGCGAAAAAGCAGCACTGGCGACGATGGCTCGTATCAATTTACGTTTCTGCCTCCAGGGACCTACACACTTACCGTAGCGGCGACGGGATTTCAGAGCTTCGAGAAAACGGGTTTGGTTCTGCTGGTCAACACGCCGGCTACCATCAATGCGCAATTGAAGATCGGCAGTGCCAGCGACGTGGTGAAGGTCTCCGCGGAGGAGCCTGTTCTAAATCTGGTGGACGCTTCGATTGGCAATTCCTTTGGTGAAAACCAGGTTCGCGATATCCCGCTGGAGGGGCGCAATGTTCCCGATTTGCTCAGCCTTCAGGCGGGTGTGGCTTACACGGGTAATCGCATCGCCGATCAGGATCAGGACACCCGCAACGGAGCGGTCAACGGCGCGCGAAGCGACCAAAGCAACATCACCCTCGATGGGGTGGACGTCAACGACCAATCCAGCGGATATGCGTTTACGTCGGTGCTGCCCGTGACTCAGGATTCCGTGCAGGAATTTCGAGTCACCACCACGAACTACGGCGCGGACCAGGGGCAGGGTTCGGGCGCGCAAGTTACTCTGGTGACCCGGAGCGGGTCCAACGCGTTTCACGGCTCGCTGTACGAAAATCTTCGCAACACCATCACCAGCGCCAATGATTACCTCGTGAAGCAATCTGAACTGAACATCGGTTCTCCGAACAAGCCCCTGCAGCTGAACCGCAACATTTTTGGGGCCGCGGTGGGAGGGCCCATTCGCAAGGATCGCCTGTTCTTTTTCGCAAACTATGAGGGAACACGGGAAAGGGAACAGCAGCGGGCAGAGCGGGTGATTCCGACGCCGCAAATGTGTCAGGGAATGTTTCGCTATATCGGGACGGATGGAAACATGGTGACGCTGGGTCCGGCGGATCTAAAGAATCTTGACCCCAAAGGAATTGGGATCGATCCCGCGATGCTGGATTTGACCAACCACACCGGGTACCTCGACAGGACATTTTGTACAGGAAAGACCGTTACCAACGATTTTTCGGCGGGCGATGGATTGAACTACGCGGGTTTTGTATTCCGCGCTCCCACCAAGCTCGACAACGACGTTTTTATTACGCGTGTGGATTACCGGGTGACGTCCGATGGGAAGCATACGATTTTCTGGCGCGGCGCGCTGCAGGATTTGCGCAATCCGGGTCCTCCGTTCCTGCCCGGGAATGTTCCCGAGCAGACAACCGTAGATCACAGCAAAGGGTTTGCACTCGGCTATACCGCGGTACTGACTCCTACTCTGGCCAATTCGTTCCGCTGGGGATTTACCCGTCAAAGTTTCGGCGTGGTTGGGAATACCAATCAACCGTGGGACCAATTCCTGGGATTGGATCAAGGAATCGTCTACAGCCACAATTTTCGAGTCAGCACCCACAACCTGTTGGATGATGTTTCCTGGACCAAGAAGAGCCACACACTTCAATTCGGGGCTTCGATCGGAATCGCGCGCGACCCTCGAACAACGTATCTCCACTCCTCCAGTCTGGGGCTGGGCACGACCAACTGGACTTCGCCGATCGGATTTGCAGGTACCACCAGCACCTTGGATCCGATGAACGCCACGGCTCATCCGAATCTTATGGTTCCCGGTTCCGCTCCCGGGACCGCTCCAGAGCCTTTGAACGCGACGCAGTACGATCGGCCTCTGTTGTCTCTCTATGGCATGATTTCCGACGTTGTGGCCAATTACAACCTGGATCGCAACGGAGATGTTTTGGCGCAAGGCGCACCGGTCAACCGGAACTACGGGCTGAACTGGTATGAGTTCTATGGCCAGGACACGTGGCGAATTAAACCCAATTTTACGTTGACGTATGGACTTCGCTGGTCGCTTTTCCCGCCACCCTGGGAGACGAACGGGTTGCAAACCGCACCGACCTTTGGCCTGGGAACGCAATTTTCCAAGAATGTCACCAACATGGAAAACGGAATCGGTTACGGCGGAGAGCCTCCGATTGAGTTCAATCTCGGCGGGCCGGTCAACCACGGTCCAGGGTTCTACAATTCTGAGAAGACCGATTTCTCGCCGCGCATTTCCATTGCTTACTCGCCGCGCGCAGAGGGCGGTTTGCTGAGGGCTTTGTTTGGCAGCGCCGATCAGACGGTGATCCGAGTTGGCGCTTCCCGAGTGTACGACCGGGCCGGATTTGCCCTGTTGAATACATTCGATCAGGTCGGCGCGGCGGGATTGACCACGACTTTGCAAAATACCTGCTGCACCTTCGGCGTCACGGGTGCGGAGAATTTACCGCGGATTACAGGTATCAATACGATTCCCATAAACAACATCGATGGGGTGCAGTTTTTCCAGGATCCTCCCAAGGGAGGATTTCCGCAAAAACCCAGCATTGCGGCACAAGCGAACTTGTGGGGGAATGACAACACCTTAAAAACGCCGCACGCGTATACCCTGGATTTCTCGATTGGGCGAGAGTTCCCGAAGAGGTTTTCCATCCAGGTGGCTTATGTGGGCCGGTTCGGACGCGATTTGCTTACCCAGCGCGACCTGAATCAGCCGCTGGATATCGTGGACCCGAAGACGCACATCGACTATTACGCGGCGGCCTCCGCGCTCTCGAGCCTTGCGCGAAAGTTTGCGTTGCAGAATCAGCCGAACGGCAACAACTTTTACCAGGCGGTCATCACTCCGGCGCAAATTGCCTCGGTTACCTCCGACATGCTTGGGCCAACCTATAAATATTGGGTGGACATGTTGCCAGCCCTGCGGCCGGGAGCTACGCAATATGCGGACCTGTTTACTGGATTCCAGCCGGCCGGCGGAACGAGTGTAACCAATGGGCTGCTGCAATCGGTGTTCGATCTCTACTACAATCCTGCGCTTTCGGTGATCGGCGACGAAATCGTGGGCCTAGCGGATGTCGATCTGTACGGAGGACTGGGCGACAACAGCGGATCCGGGAAGCCTTATTTCTTCAACGGGCCGCCAGGCCTGCTGGGCAACGGTTCGGGCCAGTTTCTAAACAACCAGGCCATCTCCATGTACGGGTGGAGCTCCATCGGCAATTCCAGTTACCACGCGATGCAGGCTAGCCTGCGAAAGCATTTCGACCACGGGGTGCAGTTCGACCTCAACTACACGTACTCAAAATCCATTGACACGACTTCGGCGGCGTCGCGTGTGGGGTTCTCGGTTTATGGTTACCAGAACATTGGATTGGTCGGGACGCGGTTGGCAAATGACTTCACTCCCAATCTCGCCCGCGCCGCCTCCGACTTCGACTTGAGGCACCAAGTGAACGCGAACTGGATCGCCGAACTCCCCTTCGGAAAAGGGCGCGCTTTCGGGCACGACTCTGGAAAAGCACTGGACGCGTTGATTGGCGGCTGGGAGGTTACTGGATTGGCTCGCTGGACCACAGGGTATCCGTTCAGCGTGGATGGTGGACAGCGGTGGCCGACAAACTGGTTCCTCACGGCAATCGCCCAGATGACCACGCGGCCGCAGACGGGCGTTTTCAAGCGCAACGGCAGCGTCAGTGTTTTCGCAGATCCCGCAGCGGCGCAAACTGACTTCACGCTTCCCTTGCCCGGGCAAGTTGGATCGCGAAACATTTTGCGCGGCGATGGATTCGCGAGTTGGGACATGAGCCTGGGAAAGCGTTGGCAATTGCCTTGGGAAACGAGTTCGCTCCAGTTCCGCTGGGAAGTGTTCAACGTGCCGAATCTAACCAGGTTTAATGCTCAGGGCGTGGGATCGTCCTTGCTCACTTCTCTGACCCAATCCCCGAACAATTTTGGGGCCTACACCAGCCTGTTGACGCAGCCTCGGGTCATGCAATTTGCGCTGCGTATCGAGTTTTGAGTCGTTTCGATACTGGTGCGGGTGTGTTGCAGGAAACGGGCCTGTTAGTTAAATTTGTAAAGCCAGCGCCCGGGTGGCGGAATGGCAGACGCTGAGGACTTAAAATCCTCCGGGGATTTTTCCTCATGTGGGTTCGACTCCCACCCCGGGCACCATTTCTAATCAGAACAAACGACTTAGCTCTTAACTTCTGTTCCAATCGGAACTCTTGTTCCAATTGACATGCTCACGCGCTCCATCGCGTCCCGCTGAGACTGAGGAATGACGTGCCCATAGACGCGGAGCGTGGTTTTCACATCCGCATGCCGCATCTGTGCTTGGAGTACGGTGATGGGGACTGACGCCTCGATTAGCTCGGTCGCAAGGCCGTGACGAAACGCGTGCAGGCCGGCCCTGTCATCAATCCCAAGTTCCCGCAAGAGTGGCTTGAGCGCGTACTGGACGACCGATTCTCGTTTACGCGGGCGAGTGCCCGCCCGATTCGGGAACAGCAAATCTTTCGGGTTCGGCTTCCAATCGCGCTTCAGGTAATCTCGCAGCCTGGCTTCCAGAGCCGAGGGCAGGGGAAGCAAGGCCACAGAGTTTTTCGTTTTCGGTTGCCGGATTTCCCTCGTCTTATCGTCCGACGATTTGTTGACGCGGATTGTCTTCCGCTCGAAGTCCAGGTCACTGCGGGTGAGAGCTAGGATTTCTCCCGCTCGCATCCCGGTGCCCCAGGCCACGGCAAACAGAGTTTTGTATGGCTCCTTTGCGGCTTCGATGATTCGTGTCGCCTCATCTCGCGTAAAGAAGGGAACTGTTGCGTCGTGGAAGGCCGAACCGAGTTCCATATCTTTAAACCCGACATCTGGAGCGCGGAGTCCGCACCGGCGCGCATAGCAAAACACTGCGAACACGGTGCCGAGGATGTTCTGAACCGTCTTGCGAGAAACTTTCTCCCTTAAGTCGGTTGCGAACTGTTGGAGTTGTTCAACACCCATCGCGTGAAGGGCCGAACTCTTGAACCTGGGCAACACATGCGCGCGAAGGTAAGACTCTCTTTGACGGACTGTCGATGGAGAGAGTTGGGGCGCCACGGCGTTCTGCCATAGCTTTAGCGCGTCAGCGAATGTTTCCCCTCGTGGAGCCGGGGCCACACTGCCGCGCTTGCGATTGACGTCCTGCATAGTCCTATCGTGTTCCCGGCGTGCCGCACGTTCGGAGATTCCATCGGGGCCGATCTTCCCAAGGAAATACCGTGCTCGCCGAGAAACAGACGAGCCGTCCGGTTGCCGGACATCCTCATAAAAGAGGCTGTACGCCGAGCCGTTCACTATCTCAAACCTGCCCTTCTGGAACCGTCGCTTTGCCACTGGACCCCGTTTCGGTCCCGCGACTCTCAACGGCGTTGCAGGGGCAAGAATACCCTCGGAGATTGCCGAAGGCAAAGAAAGGGAAGTACCGAGAGACACGAATCCCTCTTGAGTGGACTATGTTTGTGAGGCGGAACTTGTCTGGTTCCGTGTGTCGCTTAGGTGGGCTGCGACGTCCGTGGGGTGTGAACGGTCTCCAACATGGACCGAAACCCCTGGAAACTTTTCGACCCCCGTGCGCTCAGACTGCTGCCTTCCGCACGGTCCGGCCTGCCCTGATTGGGCATTACCAGTATGATAACTCTTGCTAACTCTTTTGTCAACATGATTTTAAGCGGGATTCGGCGGCTTTGGTCGGCGTGAGTCGGCCTTAGCTGGCGTTCAAGAAATAAAGCCTCAAAATAACTATTGACATTACACATCTGTATAGTAAGATTCGTGCGGAGGCTGAAGATGGATAAGAAAACGCGACACCCCAAAAAGCAGATGTGCTTCCTAAAGCCGGATGAACTGCTCGCGCTCCTCCGCGCCGCCAAGGCTCACGGCGCGCGGGAACACGCGATGCTCCTGGTCGCCTATTCGCATGGCCTGCGGGCGAGTGAAGTGTGCGGCCTGAAGCTGTCCGATCTGGACGTGCGAGCCCAAGCGGTCAAAGTTTCCAGGCTCAAGGGTTCGTTGTCCGGCGTTCAGCCAATGCACGTTCACCGCGGCGAACCGTTGCTGGATGAAGTAAAAGTTTTGAGAGCGTACATCGCGGAGCGCGTCGAGGATGGGAGTGGCTATCTGTTCTTGTCGCAAAAGGGCGGGGCAATCAGCCGGCAACACTTCCACACACTTTTTCAGACCCTCGCCGAGGCAGCCGGCATTCCGGAAGAGAAGCGCCATCCTCACGTTTTGAAACACTCAATCGCCTCGCACCTCATCGGCGAGAACGTGAACCTTGCAATCGTCCAACAGAAACTCGGGCACCGCTCGATCTCAAGCACTATGGCTTACGTTGGCATTTCCGGTGAGCAGGTTGCGGAAGCGTGCGACGGCGCGCTGCTCCGCGCGTTTGGACGGTGATGCACCCGTAAGAGACTAACCTTATGCACTGGCCGGGTCCGTTCGCGGGTCCGGCCTTTTTTCTTGTCCGCTTTCTGTATTTGAGGAAAAGCGCGCGCGGCGACGTATGACAACGGTTTCAGCAACTCCCGCCTTTGCAAGCGAGTGCAACCAGGCAGGTCGGCATGTCTAGGTTCATTTTTCGTTGGTACTCCAAAAAAGTATTGACGACAAAAAGTTTCGGCCCGACAGTGATGCGAGCGCGCTGCAAATTTCAGCGCTTAGAGAGCGGAAAGGAATCCCAAAATGATTCAGAAACAAAACGGTCAACGAACTGGGCGCGTCAAGGCAGCGCCCGAGCACCGGCCGGTGAGGTGGTTGTCATGCAAGGCGGAAGTCTTTCGGGAGGAAATTAGAGGCCTCAAGATTCGTGCGGGGAACAAGTGATCGCGCCGCGGATTTCCTCTAAGCGCCGTTTGCTCCTGCGGCGAACAAATCATGTATTGGCACAGGTTGGCGATGACCTGATAAAGCGGCGAGGGGATTACTTCATCCGGAGCCGCCGCGGTGGCAGGGTTTATCGGGTGAGCTTGTTTCGACTCGCGTATGAGCTGGGCTTACTAGGGAGGGCAGCATGAAAGTCGCAATCCGGAAAACGGAGTATCCCAGAAAGCCCGCAAAGTTTTCGGTGTGGGTGACGGATGAAAAGAGCGAAGCACACGGCATGCCGGGATTCTTTTGCGCGCTTCCCCAAAACGAAGAACCCTGCGCGCGCGTGGTTGCGGCCGCGATGGAGCGACTTATTCTAACGGAGGAAGGCCGCGCGCTTGTGCAGGCGGCCGAGGACGAATTGCTGGGTTGCTTCTGACTTAGTAGCCGGCACCGGACGTGCCCTGACAATGAATTTGCAACCATCCACCAGGCGCCGATGCGTATAACCCACCGGTTGCTACGAGCGGCGGATTGAAACTCTGGCTCGGTTCGAGGCCTTGACCGGTGTATGGCAACGAAAGAATTACTGTCCCGGTTCCGTCTTTCAGCACGGCTGTACCCTTGACGGCTTCGTGCCACGTAACGCGCGCGACCTGCTGAGTTCCGTTAATGCTGTGCTGGCCTGGTCTGAGAACTATAGGTTGTGCCATCTGTAATTCCTCTTTTCTAAGCTGCTTTTGTCTCGCGGCTCTGTCCGGAAACTGAACTAGGTTTCTGACTCAGTGGCCGGCCGAGTTTCATCGGGGTACCCTGCGCTCTGCGCCGGGCTGCGCGGTTCATACGGCAAATAATTTGTCTGACATGAACAGACCGCAAATTCAATTCTTCGGCGATTGAACAACTATTCCAGCCGAGGCGGTAAAAATAATATGCACAGGCTGTGACTAACTCCGGCGCGCGCGCACTCATGGCGGCCTCACTATCAATACACGAAATCTGCAAATTAAGACGCTGCAGCCTGTCTGATGGCGACTGGCCACGAAGCGCCCCGAGAAATAGGGAAAAATACGCATCCTCGGGAAGCTCTGAAAAGCGCTCCTCAGTAATGGCGGGTTCAGTGGCTCTAAATTCCGCGACCCGTGTCCCCAGTATTAACTTTGCGTTCTGCGCGCGTTCTTTCCCCACGGCTCTGCAACGCTCAAGGCGTTCTTTCAGCGAGCCGGTTGGCTTGTAGATTTGAAACCTCGATTCGAGATAGCAAACCAGCGTCTCTCGAAATTCTGTATCCGATAAAATCCAGGCGGGCGTTTCGACTTTGCGGCCTTTTCGCAAGTCCGCAACGCGGTAAATGTGCATCCGATTGTGCAGTTGGTTGTAATCAAGCCCAGAGTTCCTGAGAAAGCGGCCGTGGTTCTCGAACTGATGAGAATCGAAACTCGGCGGCACGCTGCGCTGAGAGACTTGTGGGGAGTAGACGGTGTAGGCCATGCTTCCGCTATTTCTGCGACGGCTTCTAGTTTCCAAAGATTGACTGCAGGCGGCGCCAGTTCGGGTCCCCTGAGCGTTGTGAGGGCGAGTGAGATTTGAGATAGGCTTGCCGCGATGCTTTCAACTCCGGCACGAGTTCCGCTTTCTCGCGAGGCAAGGCAAGGTCGAAAACTTGGAGCTTGTCAGCCAGAGGCAAGCGGCGAAATCTCGATTGCAACGGCGACAAAGTCGCGCCGTCAATTATGGCCTGCGCGGTTGCTCGGGGGAGTTGCTGGCGAATCTGGCCGGCTGTGATGTTTCCGTTGCGCAGAGCATCTTCCAAGCGAAGGTTCCGCTGATGATTCGCAAGCTCCTGGTCGCTGATAGGCCCGGTCGGCATTCTGTCCGAGGCCAACTCTTGCGCGAGTTTTTCCGCAGAAGTCCGGTAAGTGTACGTTGATGCGCCCAGCACCCGCGAAACCGTTTCGGGATTTGAAACATCGCCCGTGAACTTTCCCGCAATCGCCTTTGTCGGGATGGGCACGAAGCTGCCCAAGAAATTACCGACCTCCTGAGATGGTGTGACCTTCCGCCCTTGCGTATCGCGGCCTGAAAGAAATTCCATAGCTGGACGCACAGTCAGTGGATTCACGCGGCCGGCGATGAACGCGCGCGGGTCCGTTGCTACGTGGAGCAGGTCAGTAGGAAGTGTCCGCAAAGTGACAACCGTATCGTCTTCGCCCTTCCGGCCTGGCAGCACAACGCCGAACGGAGCTTCGGGGTGTGCTTGGCCGGTAGTGAGCATGTTCAAAACCCGCGCAGCGCCGAACATGATTGCAGAAATTCGGGCAATGTCTTGCCGCGCTACGGCACCGCGCTTCGGGTCAATCGCGCGGTAGAGAGAGCGCACCTCGCTCTCCAACCAATCGGGGGCAAGAGTAGTCGCCCGGAGAAAGTCCTGCGTCGCCATGCTTCGGCCCATTTGCGCGTAGTTCAGGCCACCGAAAAGTTCGTTCGTGTGGGCGGCCGCAAGCTGTGCGGCTTCGGTCGTGGAGATGTCCGTATATGTGCGCTGGTAGCGCTCAAAAAGGCTTTTGTAAGCACGGCTTTTCAAAGACGGGATGTAACGGTCGAACAAAAAATGCTGCATCTGGCCTTGGATAGTGCGAAGCCCAGGAATGCGGTTGATGATGGCAGAGTGCGAGGAAACGCCTTCCGTGAAGGATTCCAGGTTCTTTCCACCGCCGCCGAGAGTAAGTCCGTGCGTCACTCCGTACTGCAGAGCCGCATCGTTGTCCAAATCGAAGTCCAGCTTGCCAAACGGATTGATTCCCGTCATCACGGCGCGCAGACCCTCTTGCGCCAAGTGGAAAGGGGAAAGGGACAAAAGCAAGTGCTTGCCTTCGGACGAAATCTTGAGGAACTTCCGGCCCACTGGAACGTCACCAATCTTCAAGTCACGAATCGGCGAGCGGTCTGCACCTACTGCGCGCTGGAGAAATTCCGCGGCATCGGGGTGCACTCGCAAATCACTCTTGACGAATATCGGCGAACCGTCCGGCCCGTTTGTGGCAAAGTTCCAGTCACGGAATGCGGGGTGGTCAATGGCGCGGTAATCTCCGCTTTCCCATCCATAAACCGGGCGGACGCCAAAGATGGTCCCATCTGGGCCTTGTTTCAATTCACCGGAGTCCAAGCGGTCGCGGAGTTCGTCAGGGTTCTTTTGGAGCTGCTCTTGCACATCTTCGGGCAGGCTGACGTTTTTCATTCCGAGCTGACGGATGGTTCCGCGGTCGAGATGCTTCTCTAACTCTCCCGTTTCCTGCATTCCGTCAATCACAGACTGGGCAATGCGCATGGAGCGCGCGGCTTTCGGATTGATGAGCGTTGCGGGGTTCTCTTCCTCGCCGATAGTTTCACCGCGTCCGGCGGGCGCGACGAAAGCGCGGCCGTCTGGTCCACGGAGGTCTTTGTCCTGCAGCCGCTCCATGAAATCGCGGGCCGCAATCGCCTTGTCCAGACCGAAGCGATAATTCGACATGAGAGCGACCGGGTCATCGACCGCAACCTTCTTGCCCAAGATTTCGCCGTCAAACATCGTGTCGAGAGTTCGAGCGCGCGCTGCTGAAACATTCGTGTCAAATTGCCTAGATGCGGCCTGATACTTCACACGGTTCGCCGCGACGTTCGTCGGGTCATCCTCCCAAACGTGGGAAATGTAGTTCTCAACCGCGGTGCGAATGACACCCTTCTGGTAGGCGCGTTCAAGGTCCTGGTCAAACGATTCGCGGATATTTCTGGCGAAGGTTTCCTGCTCTGGTGTGAGGTTCCGCGCGAGTTCATATTTGTCGAGGAGTTTTTGACGGTCTTTCGCGGAGTAATTGTCTTCGACCGCGCTGGAGGATTCGAGAGCCGCTTGCCGCTGCGCGAGCAGTTCCTTGTCGCCGCCGGCTTCAGCGAAGCGAGAAATTGCTCCGAGCAAAACATCGTTGGGCGCTCCACCCTTAGGCAAGGCAGCGCGCGCGGCTTGTTCAAGTTTTGTTGCGCCGTGTCCGGCTCTTTCAACGTCAAGTTGATACTGGCCAAGTTCCTCTCGAACCCTTGCTAATTCACCTTTCGGCGTTCTGAGTCCCACTCGCTCGGCAAGTTCGCCAGCTTCTGGAATGGCCTTCGAGGCGCCGAGAGCGGCCAGCGCGCCGTTTGCCACAACATGGACAGCGAGGCGCTTGGCGGTTTCGTAGTCACCCTCTTTGAGTGCATCCAGCACACGCGGCGATTCTTGGAGAACGCCGTGTGCCTGCTGCAAAGTAAACCCGGCCTCCGTGAGCGCTTTCAATCCCTGGACTGCAATTGGCAGCTCCTTCGCAGTCAATCCGAGCGCGCGGAGCGCTGTACCGCTGCCCAGCGTTCCAATCGTGAGGCCGATAGAAAGCGGCGAGGTGAGTCCGGAGAGAACGTCTTCCGCGCCGGCCTCAAAACCAGTTGCGCCCTCGCGGTGCAAATCGAGGAGAGGTTCATTCAACCAATCCCAAGACTTTCCATACCAGGTCGGAGACTCTTCCCGTTCAATTTGCGGACTTGAGAGTTTTGTTCCAGAAATCGCATGCCCACCATACGCAGCAAAGGGGTCACTAGCTGCGGAGATTTGTTCGGGAGCTGGGGCAGACGCCGCGGTGCGCACAGAAAGACTGTGCCCGCCGAATTCCGCAAAAGGGTCATTCTGCGATGTTGGAGGAGGGGGCGGGGGCGGGGGCGCGGAAACGGTCTGGCCACCAAATTCCGCAAAGGGGTCTTGTGGCATGAATTAATCCTGTAGGTTCTCTGCGGCGGCGGCGCGGTCTTCCTGGTCCGACTGTCTTTGCTGATTTAACCATGCGGTATACCGCTGTTGGTCAGCGTCCGCAACCTTAGCTCCCTTGTTCGAGCGAAGATACTTCGGTACATTCTCGGGCGCGGTTTGAATCGTGCTTCCGTCCGATAATTGAATGCTCAGCGGGGCGGGGCTTGTGCTCGCAGGGGCTGCGCCGCCTGCTATCTTTTTCGCTCCGGGATTCTTCTTTTCAAAGGCGTTCGCCTGGTCGGCGGGAATGTTCCCAACCTGACCGTTCGGGAGCTGGTATTGGACCATTCCTTGTGCCTGCCCAGCCTGCGTTGTCTTTCCTCCGGTCATCGTGGTGAGTACGCCGCTGTAGTGCTTCACAATTTGTGTGGCTTCCTCGATGTTCTGGTTAGCTTCGTCAATGGCGGTCTGGTCTCCGGCTTCTACGGCTTTGGAATGCTTCTCGATGGCGCCAGACCGCGCGCGCAGCGCATCTTCCAAACCCTTCGCTGAGTGCTCGACAAGCACGGCGCGGTTCCCGGCAGGAATCTTGCTCAGGTCCACATTTCCATCTTTGTCAGTCGCCGCGGTGAGGGCTTTCAGCGCCTCCCCGTACTGGCTGCTGGCCTTGACGTCGTTGTGCAGCCGGTTTATCTCCGCAGAGACCTTCTGGATTTCTAGCGCGCCCTTTTTCAAGTTCTGCATTTGGGTCTGATAGTTCAGATACTCAGTCGTCGACATGCGCGGAATCGTGTGCATTTCGCCTGTCTGCGGGTCCCTCAGTTGCACGTTCTTGATGTCCGTGTCAGGTATGCGATAAACAGAATACTTATTTTTCGTCGGGTCGTAGGCATACCGTGTTTTGAAGTTGCCGCTATCAGCGAAGAATTTCGCGTTATCGTGTGCAGCTTTTTCAGCATCTGCACCCGAAGAGAACAGCAGAGGCTGACCATCGGACCCTGTTAGCGGCTGTGCTTCTACCTCGTTCAAATCGTTGAACATTTTGACTGTGTTTTGTGCAACCTGCGCGGAGCGCTGTGCTTCGTCCCAGTTTCCAGCAGCAATGGTCTGGTCCAGCATTTTCATCCGCTTCTCAAACTCCACGCCCTGATGGATAGATTGAATCTGCGCGCGCGCGTCGGCGGCTTTGCGCAGGCTCAGGTCGTCCATCTGAATCTGTGCTTCCTGGTTGCGGCGCTTTTCCTCCGCGGCTTGTCTTGCCTGTGCCTGCTGGCGGTCCTGCTGGTGCTCAATATTTCCCTGCACGGCCGTGAAGGCACGCCCTGCCGCGCCTACCATGCTCGAATCTCGGATGTCGCCGTAAGGCCCGTGAGCAACAACCGGCGCATTTTCCGCAGCACCCATGCCGACCACGGCGCCAGCCACGAGGCTTCTCCAGAATGAAGATGCTGACGAGCCCGAGCCGCTACCGACAAGATTGCTAAACATTCGACCAATGGCCGTGTGCTTCGCTGTTTGGGCGACGGCAGCTTGCTGCTCCGGAGATGGAGCGGGAGCTGCCTGGGGAGGTGTCGCGGCGGGTTGTACATTTTGTGAAGCATCTGGCTGCGATGGAATCGGTTGGCCACCGTTCGCTAGAAACTGTTCTCCGATGGCAGAAGCGGGCGGCTGCGGTGTTTCGATTTGGTCAGGCATTTTGTTTCCTTGAAAGTTCGTGAACTTGTTTAGCGGCGGGCGAGTGCGGCTTCTATCTCTTCGGCTCGATGCGGCGAGCTTTCCATTTCGCGCTGAAGTTGCTTTGAACTCCAGGAATTGACTTCGTCTTGGGTCAGGCCAGTTGCAGCCGGCGCGACGCGGCGAGGGGCTTGCTTGCGGACTGCGGGCGGCTGTTCCAGTTTCCCCCGGACTTGGGCGTAAACATCTTCCCAACTAGCAACGGTGGCAGGATTCTGGTGGTCATTTTCCGGCGCGTCCATTGCGGCGAACAATATTTTCTCAGCTTGCTCTGTGCGCGGGCATTCCGGGTGCAGCTTTAGAAAAGCGGCAATCGCTTTTCGGATGTTCGCGCCCCGAGCGCGCTCTGAGGCGTCGGCCTGTTGGTATTTGTTTTCCAAGCTCATCTACGCCGCCTCTCGCCATTTCTGATTTAGAACAATTGAGGAAACGATACTTTTCCCAACACCAAACTGCTGGGCGAGCGCTTTCTTCGTCATGCCCTGCGCTGCCAAAGCTCGGATTTCGCGGACTTTTTCGATGCTGAGCTTGAGGCCGCGGCCCCACGCAAACCTGCCATCAGGCAGACGATGAAGACGGGCGCCGGGGAATGCCGAGCCTATCATCTTGAAAAATTCCAGGAAGTCCGGGACCTTCTCATACATACGGCGTGCGTTTAGCCAAGCCACGTACTCCCGGGCCTGGTGGGCCTGGGTGGCGCAACCGTGCTTGAAGAGGCGCTCACAAATGCCAGTCTCGATTTTATTAACCGCAATTTCCTTGCGTAGGCAACCACAACTCCGCGTTGCCCGGCCTGGTTTGCCAAGTAAGGAACTCGCCTGCACCGTTGGAAAAGTTCCACAGGTACATTCGCAAACGTAGGAAGTGCGCTTACATCCCTCCGCGCGATACAAAACTTTCAGCCGGCCAAATGTCTCATCCGTCAGGTCTCGGAATGGCTTGCGACGTTTCACTGCCTGCCCCGGTGCGCCTTAACTCGGCGCGCGCGCGCGGTTTTATCCGCAGCCGCTTCGATGAAGGCGTTGTCTTCGCGATTCATCTTCAAATGTGCCGCGACCTGTGCTGATGTCAACGTCTTGGGCATATTTGCGGCCTGGTGGAGATTCACGACACCCCGCGGGTTGCTTGAGACCGGCGCCGGTGCGGTGCTGATGCTTTCAAAGTGCTTCCGCTTCCACGCTTCCGTCTTCTCGATTTGTTCGGCAGTGGTGGTGAGAACTCCGTTATTCGTCAAAAGATTTGCCTGGCCCGCAGCGGCGGCGAGTTCGCCCTGCGTCAGCACAGACGGCTCCCGGAGCGGTTCCAAAATCTCCAGGGCCTTGCAGAAAACTGCGCTGCGAGAGGCGAGTTCATACGCAGAGTTAGACATCGCATTGATGCTCTCCAGGCTGATGCGGCCCGATGAAATCAAGGCGCGCGCTTCGAGTTCAACTGGGTCCGTGGACTCAAGGGCCGCTTGCGGGACGGGTGCCGTCTTCGGCCGCAGACGTTCCCACACAACCGCCAAGTGGTCGGCGTTGTCCGGTCTCAGACCGGAAGCGGTCAATTCGTTCGCCATTTCGCGCGCATGGGCTTCGGTCTGGGGATATTCGGGGTGTCGCTGGGAGAAAACGATAAAGGCCCGCTGGCAGGCGTCGAGGTATTCGGTTTGCTCAAGTTGATTCATTTTTTCCTTCCTCTCAAAGGAGTCTCTCAAGAAGGGCAGGGGCGGGAGTGAGAGGCTCTCGCCCCCGGTAAGAGTTCCTTGTGGGTCGCACAAAGTTCTCTCACGCTGTCACGAGGACTGTGACAAGTTTTTTGAGGGGAGGACGGGTCACTCTCGAAGTGTTGCCCGTCCGGCAACCTGCAGGGTTGCCGCCATGACTCCCCTCAAACTTAGAAACCTTGACGCGGTGGAAACGCCGAGAGTCCCAGCGGCCGCATCGCGTTGTACAAATTACGAAGAAAAGTTCCGTCGGCAAAACCATATTCCTGAAGCTGCCGAGTGAGGCTCGCGCGAATTCCGGAATCAAATTCGGGACTGTGGGCAGCGAGACGGCCGAGGTGCTGCGCGTCTATTTGCAAAATCAGGTCCACTTGCTTCGGCCAATCCGGGGTCCTGGCGGGCGAGTGAACAGGCGCCGGCGCGCTGAGCGGTGCGAGGTCAATGGCAGGCTCCGCGGCCGGGGTTCTCGTCGGCTCCAGGCCTTCAGCATCGAACAGTTTTTCGGCCCGGCGAACAAACCAATCCGGCTTCGCAGCGTCTTTTTCAGCCAACAAACGGAAGGCGTCATCAACTGCAGCCGCGACAGTTTCCACACTCCCGCGAATGTCGTGCCGGTTGTAGGGCCTCTTTTCCAACCAGCCCTGAACCTTCCAGATGGCCATTTGCTCGACATCGGGCTTCAGAGAGGACTTGTCTTCCTGCCAGATGTAGCGCGCGAGTTCGGCCGCGAGCTTGTTCAGCGGGTGCTCGGGGTACTCGGTCAGGAGAGCGGCGGCGCGCTCTGAGTCGGGCGCATTCTGTGCCCGGCGGATGGCGGCTTCACGGTTGGGCACCATCTTGGCAAGGAATGCTTCCAGGCCGGCAGAAGTCCCCGCCAAAGGAATGCTTTTTTCAGAAAGGGACCCTTTTCGCTTCGCAACGTCTACCCGGTCGCAGAGGGCGAGCAGGTCCTTGGTTGTCGGCTTTGGGGGAGGTAATTCCGAAAGGCTTTCCGGCTTCACGGCGGCGATCTTGTCCAGGCGAGTTTCGATCTCCAGGCGCCGGGCTTTCAGGGTTCGACTGTTCTTCAATTCGCGGCGAAGCGCACGGTACTCCGCGCGCGTTCCCCGGTCGCGAGGTTCGGTCCATCTGTGGATGTATGACATTGGGCTCTCTATTCCGCACGACTGTTAGGGGTTCATTTTCCGCACAAGTGCGCGTCGTGGCTACGCACATACTTCCCGCACAAATTCCGCGCATTCCCGCACATCGGAAAAACGGGGGAGATTTTGTTAGGTAGACTTCGACCGGTGGGACTCCAAGCCGGGGGACACCCCCGGGGTGGCCTCCCGATTTCCCATAAAGTAGTACCTCTCAATCGCTAAGCCTAACGAGAGCAGCAACAGCGGCACACACGGCGCACTCCCGGGAGAGGCGCGAACACACCAAAGCCTTTCAGATCAAATGTTCAGAGCCTTGCGATGTGTGCGAAAGTTTGCGAGTTTGTGCCCTGGTCGGAATCTGACAATCTGGACGAACTGTCAGATTATTTCGGGTTTCGCGTGTGCAAGTGCTTTGTTTCGGATGGCCGCAATTTGTCAGTCGCATCGCAAGTGTAAGATTTTCGGGGGTCGGGCGTCACTGTGGGCTCGGACTCGGAGAAGAAACGCGCGTTGGTGTGTGAAAGATGAATTATTTTCGCTCGTGGAGAATCGTCAGACAACTGTCTCCGGGAAGCACAGAGGATATCGCGAGCCACTTTTACCCTATCGGCAAATTAGGATGTCTCTGCCGGTTTGCCTGCCTCGACTCAAGCCTCTCTCTCTTTACCCTGCCGGTCTCAGTCTTGTGGCGGCTTTATCTTTCTTCCCGGGCGGTCCAGGAGGGTTGGTTGGGCATTGCTTGCCGTGTCCTCGTCTTCGCACATTGGACACGTCCACACAACTGTCAGCTTCCCGGGGGAGCGGGTAGGCACAGGCGCCGCAATGTTCCCGTGCTTCGAGCACTTTGCTGTTGGCAGGCCTTGGAGATTAAGAGGGTGATTCAGTTCGAGCATTCGAGTAGCTCCTGGATTCCACGCCCACTATAGCTCTGACTTTGTCCGGAGCGTACGTCCGCTTTCCGGACACTCGCGCGCTACATCTCTACCACAGATGCGTCTGCCCGTCCTGGTCACTCGCCGCTTCAGTCACCATGCCGGCCCACATTACGTATTCCTCGGGCTCCAATTCTAGCCCGCATGCGCAGCATCGAATATAAGTTCCACCGTTGGGTCCTTCAAATGGCTTCCAAGGACCGCCGCCGCAAGTGAAGCAAGCCAGTATCGAGACCCCTCGCCTGACCGCATCGGATTCCCACTTCGCCTTGGCGATGAGTCCTTCGCACTCGCGGTTTAGGGCTTCATATACCTCCGTGACTTCGAGCATTTTTTGCCATGTCGGTTCACCCAGGAGCCAGAGCGGGTCATCCCGCAGTTCATCTGAAACGAAATTGCGCACAAGTAGAAATGCGTTCGAGGATCAAACCCTCTAGCGCCTTTTGGTCCAATTTCGGAAAGAGGTGTTCTACATCGTTTCGGGCGTCATTGATTCGGTCAAACCGCTGCCAGTCGGTGTTAATCCCGAGCGCAGCAAATCTCTCGCGAATTTGTTGGGCGTCCACGGTTTTCTTGCCTTCCCCTGTGAAAACGACGCGGCCCTTTTTATCTCGTGCCGGCGCAATTTTCGCCATCACAAGGACTTCGTTGCTTTCTCTTGGTGAATGCCGCCTGAGCGCTTCCTTAAAAAGGAGAAGGATTCCTGCGTGGATATTCCTTACCGCTGAAAGCAAGCGGGGTCGGGTGCCAGCCTTATAGTCTTCAACCCCAACTTGGATTGACTCAATTGCGTTGGTGAGTAGGTCCATGCACCGGTCATCCGTTCAGATGATTCTAGCACTGGGGAATCGCGTCCGCTTTCCGGACAGCCACTTCGCCGCCTACTTCTGGAGCCGAATCACACCTACCCCAATCATCCTCTGCTCCCGCTCCGGATATTTCGCGCGCGCCTTCTCCGCCTGGTCCCTCGTTTTGAACGGCTTCGATAACGGCGTGAACTGGCCATCGACGTATTTGAAGAGCAACCACCGTTCTACGATTTTGGTCATGGAGTTTTATCCGCCGGTAGGATACCTCTTGTCAATTCGGTCCAAAATGAAGGCCGCCTCTTGGACGGCGAGGTCGATATAAAACTGCTTCGCCATATCCGGCTTGTCGGACAGGATTGATAGCAGACCACGTCTGGTCAATTGAAGGAGTTGTATCTTTGATAGATAGAAGTGCTAATATCGCGGCGCAAATGAAAAACCCCGATTCGTAGACGGGGTTCGGGGCACTTGCGCTCGGAATATGGCGCATGGGTTTGCCCAATGCAAGCCTATCTGGTGGAAGACTTGGCATTCAGCGAAGACAATCAGAACTGGATTAGAGAAGAGATTCAAAAGGCCATTTATCCCAATGGTTTTAGAAAGGTCGCAGATCGTCTGCGCTACTGGGGCCTTTTGGCTGTCTGTATTACTGCATTTGTAGCCCTTTTAGCAATAGCAGTCTCTTTAGGAATCTATGTAGCGAGCACGATGAATCGAGAATCGGAATTTCGTGGAGCTACCAGTGAACAACTAAAAACTGTCAGTCTGCGATTGACTGATATTGAGAACACGCTTAAATTCTTGCGGGCGCAAACCGTCGCTCAAAAATACTCTGCCGTTCCGATTCCAGAGCTTAGGAAACACAGGGTCGAATTGGTAGAAGCAAAAAAGAACCTAGCGAATCTCCCGCCAGGGACACCTAACTATTGGCCTGCTAGCTTCCAGATCATCACGCTCGTGTCACAAGCTATGTATCAACTGGAGACGATTGGCAAACAACCTCCATCCGTATTTGACAACGTCAGATTTTCTGGATTCGGAGCGCAGGGTGGGCGGGTGAGTGGTCACAATGTTTTTCTCAAGAACACAATCGAAGGCTTTACTTTCGAGAATTCCATCATTCACTTCGACGCGAGTACAAAGCTAATCAACGTCCAGTTTACGCATTGCGTATTCATTTTTCCTCAAGATGCCAATCCACCACAGCCTTTGCAACAAATTGGCGCTACCTTACTGGCTTCCGACCTGGAAAATGTCAGAATTACTACAGGCTGACTCAAACTGCACCACTACCCGGCGGCGGTTCCTCCCGGTATTCGTCTTCGCTATGGTCGCGCTCTGCGCCCGGTGAGAATGCTTTCCGGACGAGCTAGGGTTAGTCCATTTTGGAGGAGTGGTCCCCTTGTGCTTCTTTCTGTACTCTTTCATGCGTTCCGACGTTAGCGTCCGAAAATATTTTCCGCAACACAGCCAGTCGCCTACTGTCTACGTCTGTTGTACGTGATACAATCTTTAACAGAATGCCCACCCCTACCAGCGGCATGTGGGCCGCCGCCGCAAAAGAGTCCGTCCGCTTCTTGTGGGGCGTTTTTTCAAAACCAAAGCTGACCGTCTATTTCGATAAGTCCCAGACCTACCGCACCGCTTTCGATATCCTCAGCAGCAGACAAGGAATGTTTCTCCATGTGATGGTGGCCAATCGGGGCCGAAGAGTTGCAAAAAAGTGCAGAGGGTCACTGATTGAAGTGCTCGCAGAGGGCCGCGACGGTTACGTTCCCGCCAAAGGATTCGACAATCCAGTCGACCTACACTGGGCGCACGAGCCACCTGATTGCTACGCGAAAGATATCGCCCACGACGATAAGCCAACTCGGTTGGACGTCTGTTACGCCCACGAGGGCATTCCCATGCTTCACGTTTTCTGCGAGAAGATCCCGCGTGGGATTCAGACGGATTTTCCGCCCGGTCGCTACAAGGTTCGGGTCAGGGTGCGAAGTGAAGAAGGAGCGGTCTGTTTCGTGCATCTGCTCGTGGCGTATGACGGTGAGTTTAAATCGCTTTACATGGAACAGCTTGAGGACTGATTTCACAACGTCGTTGAGGAGACCTGCTTCATCGATGGGTTATTACATAGCTATATTCTCCTCATATATTTTCTCAATGGGAGAGTAACTGTGAGCATCGGCACGGCAATCTTTTGTTCTGTTGTCCTAGTTCTGCTGGTGATTAACAAACCCTTCCGCAAGGTGATGGCATGGGTCGCCGGGGTCGGCGTCGTACTTGCGATTCTCGTCGGTGCAGGCTATTGGCTGTACTTGAAACACCAGGACCACGTCGCGAAAGTAGAAGCTGAAAAATGGGCCGCCGGAAAACCTGCGCGAGTCGCTGAGTGCATACAACGCTACAGGAGTGCCGCCGCGATCACCGGATGGTTTATTTCGCCGTATTCAGCGGTTAAAAGCGACGACGGCCACGTGGATGCGCAGGCAACCTGCGAGAATAATGAATTTGCGGAATGGAAATCTACGTCGGCTCCTGCGCCTGCTGCACCACGGGCTTTGAATAAACCTTCCAACAATCGAAGAATCATCGCAACAATTTCAGAAAACTGTGCGTCGTCCGACTGGCGTACACTGTGGAACGAGCCAGATTACGTGCCCGAGCGGCGTATTCTGCACATCTTCAAAGGTGGGGAAACTGTAGAATATGTCGGCAAAAATATTACTGACGACATCGTCGTCTACCACGGCGTGCGTGGTTACATCACCTCAACCTGCGTGACCGTCCAGGAACAATGATTTTTGTCAATCAATGACCCCTGCATCAAGGCGATTGCTGCTATATTTCTGGCTACCGGAAAAGTGTGGGTACTGGCGATGGAAGAAACCTGCTTTGCTGCAAGCGCAGCGCGAGGATGTGCTGAACTTTGTGACGCAGCTCCTAGACTTTCTCGCTGTCGCTAAGCCATACTAATCGACCTGTCACAACTCAAATTAGCGCCGTTTGACCGTGGCCGAAATGGGAGGAGTTGCGATGCCGACCCAAATAAAAGTTTGGGAAATTGACAAGGGACAAATCATAGCCCGCGACAACGCCGCCTTTGCTGATTCACACCGAGAAGACGAACTGGAGGGGTGGATTACCCGAAGCCCAGATATTCTTGGTGAAAAGCTTCTAATCATTGCCAGACAGCTCATTATTCCCGAAATCGGTCGGCTGGACCTTCTCGCAATGGATGAGAATGGGAAGCTCATTATTATCGAACTGAAGCGCGATTTGGGACCAAGGGAGGCCGTAGCACAAGCGTTGGATTACGCTAGCTGGCTTTGGAGTGTATCAGAAAATGAGATTCTGGCACGCGCTAACGAATATTTGCAGAAGAACTCGGGCGACCCGGAGCGCGATTTGGCGCAAGCATTTGAAGACACATTCGGGAAGAGCGTTCCAGAGTTGGTTTGTGAGAACCATAGGATAATTCTTGTTGCTGCTGGGCTGGATGCGTCCGCCGAACGGATTGTTAACTACCTTGCGCGGAAGTCCATCGACATCAACGCCGTATTCTTCAACTACGCCGAGCTTAGTGATGGGAAGCAAATTCTGGTGCGGTCGGTTTTAGTGCCTGAGAGCATCAGGACAGGCGCAGCGGGCGGTGAGTCTCGCATGACTGAAACGGCTCTCATGGCGATGGCTGAGGAAAGGAAAACCACTGAACTTGTAAAGGTATGCCGTCGGATGGCTACCTTTTGTAATGAGGAATGTGCAACCACAGCCAAAGGTTCATTTCGGTACTGGACGCACGGGGGTATGGTATGCGGTGCTAACGCGTCTGGACAGGTTTCTGACCCACCAGCCCCACCGGGCGAACTTGACGTTTGGATGCGAACTGACAAGTTAGCTGAGGCAGCCGGGGTCGCGGAGGAAGTGATTAAGCAGCGGTTATCGAACTTCAAGCCCTTCGCAGGAAGGCGCACCATGAATTTCGTCATCCGCCTAAAAACTCCCCAAGAAGCAGAACGGCTGGTATCACAGCTAAGGGAACTCGTTGCGACGCAAGTGAAACAGCCCACGGCAGTCAAACAGTCCACGGCAGCTGACTAGGCCTTAACTGGCCCCCCGGGGGAATAACCCGGCGGCGCGGCGAGCACTACGGACAGTTGGCGAGTTTGAATTGCGCCGGCTTAGGCCCACCCCTGCAAAGCTCCTTTTTCCGAGAGTGCCGTAAAAACAGGCAACCCTCGCTGCGTCTACTTCTCGATTCAGCGTCGCGCCCACTGCAACCTCCCGTCGCTCCCGCTTGGGTCCCGTCCGACTTCCGGACAGCCCCGCCTCACTTAGCAAACCCCGCGGACGCCAAGTAAACTTCGGTCATGGACAAAAAAGTCAGGGAGCCGGGCGCTTTCTGCCCCGAGACGGCGGGCATCACCGGCGAACACCTTTGGAGTGCGTGGGCTGGCAGGATGTTTGAGGAACGTCGATATACAATCACGAGCAAGGAACCGGACGGGCGTGTACTGACTTGGACCTTGCCAGAGCTTAACGCAAAGACCAGAGTTGTTTGCGGCGACTGCAACGGTGGGTGGATGGGCGACCTGGAGAATCAGGTCAAACCCAGCATCGGGGAAATGATTTACAACTGTACCCAGACCACTTTGAACGCTAAGGACATCGCCGCATTGGCAGTCTGGCGTACACCAAGGCGATTGTCGCCGAACACTCCCATCTGTCCCGGTTTCCCAAATCACCGGTCCAGTCGTTCTCCGCAGTGAGGGCAGACCTTGGGTGGATAGCTCCAATACATTTTCTTCGGAAGCGCCTTACCGCATTTCGGGCATCCCCAGCGATCAATTTGCCTTCCCGCGAGAATCCAGCGCCACATGAGGAATGCAGAGGGAACAGCAGCCACCACGCTAGACAAAACAACGCGCCCAGTGAAATAGAACCCTACGAGGAAAATGCCAACGAGTGCAAGGGCAATAACAACCGGCAACCCATGGTATGCCTGAACTACCAGCCGAAAGTCTTTTGGAGTAACTCGGTACTGTTCCATTGGGAAATCCTCGCTAGTTCTTGCAGAAAGGGATGAATTGACTCGTGCCAAACTGTGGTGAGATGCCTGCTTCTGTGCCCGCGCCCACACCGAATGTGATCGTTACAGTGCCACTTGTTGTGATGCTGATGCCTGCCCCAAGGATAGCTCCACCTCCCGCGCTGATGGACCCGCTCCGTCCTGTGATCGCGCTGATCGCATTAGGCGAAGCCAGAAAACTAGGGCCAGCTGCAGCGCCTGCACCCCACCATGAACCCGCGGAATTCGTTTTAACTGCTGCGAAACCCCCCGAAGCCGAATTAAGGAAACCAGAGTTCCCAGACGCATCTGCTACTATCAAAGTCGAGGCCGACCCGCCAGCGCCGAAGTTCCAACTACTACCCTTCGGGCCGATTCCGATACCCGCATCTAAGCCTGCCCCAAAGCCGACGGTCCCTCCGAATAGACTAGCGTAAAATTGCGCCGCGGTAAGCTGCGCTTTCTGAAGCCAATTCAGTGAGCTAGTTGGGAAACAAATAGGTTTCAAACCGGTTGCCGGGCCGCCTTGATTGCCGGCACCTTCCGGCGGCGGAAGAAGGGGGAGTGGCTTTCCGCTACTGCCGCCCCCGCCTGGACTCCCGAAGCAAGATCCCGGGTTTATAGCGCATGGAACCCCGATAAAAAGCCCGAGAGGATCGACTAGGTCAAGCGGATCATTCGCCACATAGGCGTACCGATTCCAAGATTGGGGTTCGGAAGGATCGACAGCTGCGATGCCTGCGGGGTCAGGCGAAACCCAGCGGCCTTGGGTGCTAAATTGTCTGGCTGGGAAGTCGTACTCGTCAAAGGCAAAGAACGAGCCGATCCCGGTGAATCCGTTGGCTGCACCCTGATTGACCGCGGAATATTCTTCGCCGAAGGGGGCATACGCCAGCGACGACACATACGTCCGCGTCGGAGTAGTGGCCAGACGCAAACTCCCCAGGTTATCCGCGTGGTTATATTGGACCAGTCCGCCGTTCTTGCCGTCATAAGCCGCTTGTCCGCCACCAGGAAGTATTGAGCCTCCACCTCTGGCCACTTGCCCCTTAAAGAGTACTCCAAAGCCATTCGGCAAATTGAGAAGTTCCGAGGGATACCCGAGTTCGACGTTCCGGCCCAAAGCATCGAAGGTCAAGCTGATTCCATCGACGCTAATGTCCTTCCCTTCCGCATCCCAAGTGTACGTGTGCGCGCCGTTGGTCAACACATTGCCGTTAGCGTCGTATGTTGGGGTGAATGAGCCAATCGAGGTCATCCGGTTCGTGGCAGAATTATATGTCGGCTGGAACATCATTGAGCCGCTCTTTGAAAGATTGCCAAACGCATCGTAGCTGAACGTCTGCGTCCAGGTGGATCCGCAATTCACGCTAGCAATCCGTACCAGATCGTCATGGGTATACGTGCAATTCTGCGTGTCCACAGAGTTGAAGGGATCGGTGGTCTGCTGCGAAGCCAGGGTTCCGTTCGCATTCCAGGTGAGGTTTCCCACAAAAGCTTGTCCGTTCACATTGAATTGGTATTGCTTCATGCGGTTGGTGTTCGGATCGTACGCATACGTGTCGGTATCACCAGACCCGAAGGTGAGTTGGGTTGGCTGACCCGCCGAATTGTACGTGGTTCCGGTGAGCGGGTTTTGACCGGTGGAAGTGCTTAAGGTATTTATCCTCCCTTCGCCATCTACACCATAGGTGAAAGTTGGGAGGGTAGGAAGATTGCTGATCTGCTTGGTCACACCATTTTCCCAATACTGGAGGATCGCGTGGTAATAGCCTGCGGAATTTGGTGAAGACTGATATTGATCGGATAACTCGCCACGAGCGGTATAGCTGAAACCCTCGTCGGTGATTTTTGTCGTGCACGAACCGGTGCATGTATAAGCCTCGGCGAGGCGGTCCTTGGCGTTGGCCATGGCCACGCCATTCACCGTCGCGGAGTCGTACACGAAAAATTTGCTGGCAGTTGCCGATGCGTAGCTCCCCGAGGGATACGTCTTGGAAAGCAACCTGTGAAGCGCATCATAATGATAGCAAGTGACATTGCCCACCGCGTCAAGACGCTTGACGAGATCGCCATTGGATGTTGCACATGTGGAGTCCGTATCGTAGGTATAGGTGGTCGTGCCGGATTCCGGGTTAGCCTCCGAGAGCAAGCGGCTGAGAAAATCGTAGGAATAGGTTCGAGATTGCGTCGAACCGGAAGCTTGCGCGTTCTGGGTTACGCCGGTGAGGCGGCCCGCGGCGTCATAAGTATATTTTGTCAAGAAGCCGGTTTTCGCGTTGGCCTGACCGCATGCACCACTCCCTGTGGCGCTGGAGATCTCACAGGCGGAAGTGAGCCTGCCGAGACCGTCATATTCCAGCTGGCGACTCTTGGGGTTCTCTCCATTCGGAGCTCCTAGCGTCACGATAACATCATTCTGGGGATAACTATAGGTGACGGTACCTCCGCCCGCATCGGCTACGCTTAGGGGCCGATTGAGAGCATCGTAGGATGTGGTTGTGGCAGACATTGTTGGGCTTGTCTGTCCCGCCGTCCCAGCGAACGGCAACGAGACCTGCGCTTGCCTGCCGAGACTGTCGTAGCTTATTTTTTGCGTATCGAACGTGTTTAGGCCAGGTGCCTGCCTGACCTGCGTGAGCAGCAGACGCCCCAAGCTATCCAGTGTGACGAGGTTATCGACCGCAGAGCCACCGCTATTGAAGGACAGGGCCGATTCGAGCTGGTTTGCGTTGGGGTAGGTCAGGCTAGTAACCGCGTTCGTTGCATCCGCCAATGAGGCCGGACGCCAGAAATTGGGATCGTTGTAGGTAACACTGGTGGAATTGCCATTTGCGTCGGTGGAAGAGGTTGGGACGCCGCCAGTGCAGTTCCAGGCGAAGGACTGAGACATGGCAATCGGCTGCGTCCAGCTAATGCTTGTGGGAAAAGCGTTGCCACAGGAAGTGCCAGCATAACTATAGGTGGTGACCGCGCCATTCAGGTCAGTGGAAGTATTGGGCGTGCCGGTGTCGTAGTACGTGAAGCTCTTTGTGAGAAAACCTGAGCTGCTGCTGGTGTAAAGATCCACGCTGAGAAGGTTTCCTCTCGAACCGACGGGAGCCGAAGCATGTTGAGGAGTTCCTGAAGTAGCTGTTACTGTGTCGCCGTAATTGTAAACAGCCCGAGAGACGGTAGCTCCCGAGCTGTTGGCCACAGTTACCTGCTGGCGGAAGGCAGAAATGAACGTAAGCGAAGCGTAAGTGTAACTGGTTTTCTTCAACAGAGGGCCTATGCTTCCCGTCCCAAAGTCAAAATCATCCTCCTCAGATAATGTCCCGGTGGTGTTGAACTTGAATATAGTTTGGGAAGTCTTGGCATTCGCCCAAGAACTGGCCCCGGAGAGGAGCGTCGTCACATTCCTTTGCGAGATAGGAGTTGAAACTGCCGTGCTGGTGCAGTTTGTTGTATTCGTGTTGTAGCAGGTTTGAATCTCCTGCAGGAGATTTGAGGTTTGCAGAGTGCTTTCTGGAATTGGAAACGTGGAAATCGCGGGAGCGGCGCCGGCGTAGATATCGCGCTGGGTTTCATAGATTCCCTGAAATTGAAAGAGAGTCTGATTGGCCTGGGGAGTTGGGTCCGTAACAGTTGTGACGTGGGCAGCACCTGTTTCGGCGGACCGCGCATAATTCCAGAATGCCGAAGTTCCCGTGTCTGGAGTGTATCGCTGGAACCCGGAGGCGCTGCCGTCCGCACAGGTAATGTGGCCGCTACTTCCCCCCGTGTAGGTATAGGAGATAGTTCCGCCAGTCGGAAGAGTAACCAACGCCAAGCGTCCTGTAACATAACCAGTGACACCCGGAGTGCTTTCGTATTGGAAAGTATATTTCGAGCCATCTGGCTGATCGACTTCGCTTACAAGATTGGCGGTTGTCGAGCCGTTTGTTCCGTAGTCGGCGACAGCCGAGCATCCGAATTTCGTTTGGACGTTATACGTCGAGTATTTCACCGTATAGGAAGCTGTTCCCCCCGAAGGCGCGGTATAGGAAAAAGTCACAGGATTGGGCGCAGTCCCAGTGACGGTTAATGCTGTTTGGCCGAGGGTGTCCGTAAATGTATAAATGCCGTTATTACTAGTTACCGTGATCTGGTTCCCATTACGGTCGGTAACCGTGGTGGCCCCATTTGGCGTGCCAAACGGAGGTTTTTCCGAAATCCCGTTTGGGAAGTACACCGTGCTGAAGAATCCATTGCTAGTCATTTGGAGGCCAGACCCATCAGTGGCCGTAACGTTACTGAGCACCTGGTTGAAACAATTCGTGTTTTGGCCGTCGGCTCCGGTCCACGTTTCGTTCAGGACACTCCCTGGGAAAGGATGGGCCGTGCCAAAAACATCGTAGAATCTAAAGTTGGTGAAGGTAATGATTTGGCACAGCCCACTATCTTTGGAGCTCTGAGTCGTAGTGTATAAAACGTATCCGCCAATGACCTGAGTGATGCTTGTCCACCCCCAATTACTTACGGGCATCCACACGAGTGACCCGTTCGAGCTGACGGGATACCAAACGGAACTGTCGTAACCGAAGTCGTAGGTAAAATCGGTGCCCCGGCCCGCCCTGTGGGTCACGGGAACATCCAGATGGACGTTCAGATTTGCGAGATTAATAGTGTCAGGGCCGCCGCCAAAGCTTCCGAACGGCGGAGTGCCGGTTTGTACTTGAGCATTAACGCCAACGGACGAGAAGATGGACAGCAGGACGAGCAAGAGGGTGCGAACTGGAAGAGTCATTTTGTCTGTCTCCTGAACTCGGCTTATTGCGCAATGATTTGTGGGATTGAGACACCGGAATTTAGAGAAGTGTTCTGGAATTGAAGGTCAAGCACGAGGCTGCCATTCATGAACTTTTGAATGTGAAGAGGAATCTGCACACCAGTGATGTTCTGGTAGTTGGAGTAACGAATCTCCGTTGGGATATCCAAGCGGGCATCATTATCTGGGTGGGAATTGTAGAGATAGGAGACCGGCAGGAAAGTTGTGGGATCGAGAAAAATTTCCACTTGCGCCAAATGCTGCATGAGGGTTGCTGGGTCTCCATTGAGTTTGGGGAATTGTTGGCTCGCGCTTAGATGAATCACCGTGGCATGGTCCCGCGTTTCTTGTCCCACGTATGTCAAAAGCGCATTCGGTAAAGAAATCAGCTCATGGAGAGTGAATGCGGGGAAAATGCCGGCCTCCGACACCAAATTGTGATTTGCGATGGGATTTATTTTTCCGTCTGGGCCACTCCATGCGCCTGAACGATCTCCGTTTACATTTGAAACGATTTCGCTGCGAGTTCCGTTGCGGAACGTCAGGTCTAGACGATGGGAACCGTGGATGCCCTTGAATATGGCTGTTCCTGTCTCGTCATCCGAGCCAGCAATCCATTCCGCGGTTCCGGTGAGCGTTACGTCATTGACAGCTATGGAGCCAGCCAATGCATTGGCGGACTGGGCTAAGAGTGTGGCCGCCTGGGGAGAACTCGCCGTTGTCGTAGGACTTTGTGGTATTCCTGCCCAACAATTGGAAATCAAAAGGAGTGAAACAGCGAACGCGAGGACTTTAATTCGCATAATTGCTCCCAAAGCAAGCAGGGTTGAGACACACCCACCCGCTATGAAAAACTAGCACTTTCAAAATTGTCCTAAAGGAAACGTACCGTGCGCGCGGACCCGCTCCACCATTAGGGTACTGTGAGGTACGTACCTTTAGCTCCAAACAAATCAGATGTCAAGAATTATTCGTATAAATATTTGTTCATGCAGTCCCTCGCCAATCCAAATTAATTGCAGCATCAGCTCGCCGTAGTGCTCGCTCGAAGACCTGCTCCCCCAGTTCCCGGCGAGTTGTATATGATTGTAGAAGGCGGAGAGTTATGTCGAAGGGCAAACACGGCGAATCGGAGATTATCAGGGCGTTCAAGAAAACCATGCCAAACATCCTCGGCGCAATAAAGCACAAGTGGAACACGAGAATTGTTGGCGCTAGAAAACGAATGTGGGACACGCTATATGCGGCTGGCTTTGGGTATCAATTGAGCCTGCCGGGAGAACAAGCACACAATCAGACGCTTGTAGATTTCATGGTAAGCGCCAACAAGAACACGACAATCTTGGACGTAGGCTGTGGTGAAGGGCTTCTGTTGGATTACCTGGGTTGCTGGGGCTATCAGAAGTACGTTGGAGTCGATCTTTCAGATGTTGCCGTCCGGAATGCATCCAAACGCGCAAACCAAAATACTTCCTTCGTTAGTGCTCTCGCTGAATCCTTTGTTCCTGACGGCCAGTTCGACGCCATCATTTTCAATGAGTGTCTTTACTGTTTCGCGGACCCATTGCAAGTAATTCGTCGATACGAGCGCTACCTCACACCGGATGGAGTGATTCTGGTGTCTCTTTTTACAAAGACCGAGAGAATCAAGCTTATTGCTGCTGAAATATCGAAAGGATTCAGAGTCATGCGCAAAGCCTCCGTCATAAATGGAGCGGATACGTGGGAGTGCATCATGCTCGGGCGGGCGAGTGGCCCGAACTTAAAATAGGAAGGACGAAGTCGGGTGCCTTACTCTCGGGCTGACAGGTGGTGTCTGATTCTTTGTCGAAGAGGAATCTCGAACAGTGCCGGATCGCCGCTTCTATTCTCTTCGCTCGAAGAAACCTTGTCGCTGTCGGCACGGAATCGGTGCTCATCACAAGAAAATCACGTCAACAGCGGTGACACATCCGTGCTGGTATCCCGGATGCGATTGCAAGGATTATCGACCGGAAAAGGAGAAGTAGATTTGTCCACGATTGCTGGACATCCCCTAGGTTCACCTTGTTAGCGCATTCTCTTTGAATTGACGTATTGGCCTGTCCGGTAATAAGGACAAACCTGTCTACGGAAGGACTATCGTTACGAGCTGACTCCCGCCGAATCAACAAATCTAAGGGGCTTTTGTGCCTCCAGAACAATCGGTAGTCCTGAATTACGGACAAGTCTAAGAAAGCGCGGCCCGCGACACCATCTTCAGAGAAGCTGTGATGGTTTGGAACAGCAATGATGTTCGAGAAACTTTTCAACCTTCCGTCTGCAGTGCGTGAGCACCAAACAGCGCCCTTGGCTCAGGAGCGCGAAGAGTTTTTGTCGTACCTCAATCAGCTAGGGGTTTGTCGAGACAGCCTCAGAGGCTTCGCTGCATTGCTCAACCAGATAGTTCGGTTCCTCCAACTGGAGAACCTTCGCGGTGTACGAGAGTCGGAGATCGAAAGTGCGGCGCGAAAGTGGTTTAAGTGTCGCCGCACGATGCAAGGGCGCAGGGCGGGCCCGCACTCGGAGCCTCATTTCAAATGGCTTGCCAAGAGATGGTTGCGATTCCACGGAAGGTTTATACCTACTCCGCCGCCAAGGCATCCATTTGCCCTCGAACTGCGCGAGTACGAGGAATTCATGAAATCGGAGCGGGGTTATTTGCAATCAACAATAGCGGGCCGGATTTGTCAGACCGCAATGTTTCTCAGATGGTATTCGGGGACCCGAAAAAGCCTGCGCAAGATCTCCCTGGGAGACGTGGACAAATACTTTGGTGTGAAGGCAAAGTGCTGGGTGAAATTGTCGCTGGCAAGCTGTGCAGCCGTACTGCGGGCTTTCTTCCGTTATGCCGAGAGCCGCAGATGGTGTGAATCAGGTATCGCGAACGGGATAAAGAGTCCTCCGATTCAGCACGATTATTTCACTCCAACAGGACCTAAATGGAATGAAGTTCTTCGACTTCTGGACAGTACCAATGGACCGAGCCTGGTAGAAGTGCGCGCTAAAGCTATTTTGATGCTGCTCTCAATCTATGGACTGCGCAGAAGCGAAGTTGTTCGATTACTGCTATGTGATTTTGATTGGACAAACCAAGTCCTCACTGTGCGCCGAGCAAAACGAGGGCGAGTGCAACAATTTCCGATTACACCTGAGGTAAAGGATGCTCTCTTGCAATACATCCGGTACGCTAGGCCCGAGTGCTCCTGTCAGCATCTTTTCGTCACTCTTCGTCCCCCTTACGCACCCATGAACCTCGCATCTGTATCTTTGATTGTGAATCGACGAATGAAACGCTCGAGAATCTGCTCAACGAAGAAGGGTCCACATTCGCTCCGCCATGCTTGCGCTACGCGTCTCCTTCAGCAAGGTGCCTCACTCCAGGAAATCGCAGACTTTCTCGGACATCGTGACTCCAAGTCGGTCGGCATTTACGCGAAATTCGACCCGAAGGCTCTTTGCGAAGTGTCTGCACTTGATCCTTGCCGAGAGTTATGAAGCTCTTGACTGCAACTGAAAAATACATAGAGATGAAGCGCTCCCTTGGGGTCTCGAACAAATGGGGCGCGGGAATGTTACGCGCGTTTTCGCGACAAATAGGAGACGCATCCATTCGTTCCGTGAGTAGGGCGAATGTGCTCCGCTTCCTTGATCTCGGCCGAACCTCCGACGTAACATGGATGGTGAAATACCGAATGCTGAAGGTATTCTTCGACTACTGGATAGCACGTCGCGAAGTCGGAGAGTCGCCAATGCCGCGCCCAAGAGCTGCTGCCGGCCGTCCTGCGGTTGCTCCGTACATTTACTCAGTTTCTGATATGCGACGATTGCTCTGGGGAACCTGCTTAATGCACCACCTGGCTTCCCGCGCAGTCGACCCTCCCACTCTTCGCGCAGTCCTTATGTTCCTCTATGGGACTGGCGCACGTATCGAGGAGACACTGGCGCTGGCGAAGGGTGATGTTGATCTGAGAAATCAGACAGCGACGTTCCGTCGTTCCAGTCGGAGCACGAGGACAATTCCCATCGGGCCGACTCTTGCCCAGTGTCTCAGGGTGTATTCGGTCTCAAGCAGCTTCGACGCTGAAAATTTCTTTGCACGAAAAAATGGCAAAGCTATTGAGCCAAGGCTACTACTCAGAACCTTCGAGAGTGTTCGTCGCCGTATGAGAGTCTTGCGGATTGACGGAATGGGCCGTCAGCCACGGTTGCGAAACCTAAGGCGGACATTCGCCGTTCACTGTTTGAAAGAATGGACTGAACAGAAGAAGGACCTGCGGAAAATGCTTCCGATCTTGGCAGCTTATTTGGGGCATGTGAACCTGTCCTCAACGGAAGAATACTTGCTATTAGCTCCAAATCGTTTCCGGAAACAGCTGTCGACTCTGAGCCCCACTTTCGTACAGGTGTGCTAACCGATTACTTCTTAGTCTGAATCACGCCCACCGCAACCGTCCGCCGCTCCCGCTCCGGGTATTTCAATCGCGCCTTCTCCGCCGCTGCTTTCGTCTTGAACGGCTTCGACAACGACGTGAACTGACCATCGACATACTTAAACAAAAGCCACTGCTCAACGATTTTCATCAGATTTTTATAGCACGAGACCGTCTTGCACGAGTGCCGATTCTAATCGACGAAGGAAGAGCCAGATTTCGCTAAAATTTGTAGGCGTGGAAGAGAGCCCCGCTTAGAAAGGCATATCCTCCTCGCCTTCTTCAATCTCACGTTCGTGGGGTGGCCCAAACTGTGGCCTGCCCAACTTTTCCAGAATTAACGCAGCAAGCTGTTCTGGCGACTTGTTCCTAAGGTCTACGTAGCCAATAGTCTTTCGCAACCCCGGTATTGAAGTGTCATCAAAACGGGCCGGCAAAATGTACTCTTCCTTGGATTCAATTGCCTTTTCAAACGCGCTCCGTCGCTCGTGCGTGGGCCACACCTTGTCCGCATAATTTTTAGAGATGAACATAACGCAAAAGCGAGCTGAGCCACCATATACTTTGTGAAGATGTTCAACCAAGTCCTTCCCCCATAAGCCGGCCTCCTCGTAGTTGTCGTAGAACAGCGAGACTTGGCTGGCTTTGAGAATTTCCGCCACGCGCTCAACGTAGGCACGGTCTTCGCCGGCAAAGGAAAGCACCACTTCATATTCACCCCCAACGCCGCCAGTTCCGCTAGTGCTCACAACTTTATAGATGGGGCGGCCAGAGAGCTGCCCTGAGGCCCGCATAGCAAAGCCATCATTTAGAGCGTCGTTGAAAAGAGCAATTAGCCTGTTAATTCTCTGCGCATCTGGTGTCACCAGAGGATGCACGCACGTCTCCAAGAAGCGGGCAAACCGTTCATCAGAAATTTCAGTGATTCCTAGTCGTCGATAAAGCAACTCCGACATTTCCCAGTCGTTGTTGTTCACCATATGCTGCCAGATGTCACCTTCAGCATTGTTGAAACGCCCGTCTGTGGAAGACATGGTGGTGAGCGGCCATACGCGCTTCAGGAAAGAAATAAGGTCTAGTCTGCCGTGAAATGGGGCTGTTGAATCTAGCAGGATTGCATCAACGATGTCCCGCCGAGTTATTTCAGAGATTCTGTGCCTTCGTGGGTCTGATTCAAGTGGCATGCTGTATTCTACGCCAATCGTCTTACAGTATATCAACGTTGCTTCGGCGGACTGCTGGCAGGTGCACTGAAATGAGGGTGCGGGTTCCGATTGCCGGGCACATCCGGCCAAACCTTGCTAACGAATTCGGGTCAACCGTCATGCTGTCCGCTTTTCGGACAAGCGGGCTCCTCAGGCCGCTCCGCAGTCTATGTTATAGTGCGATTGTGAAATTGTATTCCCACCCGCATGCCTAAACAGCTACATCTGCGAGGATACGAGTTCATCGACAGGTGGCGGGATACACTGCGCTTAGCCGCCCGGGAGTGCACAAAGCGTAAGCGAGTAAAGATTTATTTTGTTAGCTTTCTCTCGGAGACCCCGGCACACGTAGCCCTGGCTGAATCTGAACACGCAATCGATATTGACAAGAAGGACGACTATTGGGTCGCACACTTGTCGGCAAAGAAAGCGGGGAAGACTGCTCGGGTTGATTTTGGAATTTTTAGGAGCGGGGTCAATGCCTGGACACTATTCACCCTGACCGAATCCATTTGGAGAGAAAACGTATTGCTGCATCTTGTCCGCTCGCTGTCTCCTGATTTTTCCTTGCCGTATCTCTCGTCTGCCGACATCCGCCAGCTACTCCAGCACCTCGAAGAGGATGATGCCGTTGAGATTGTGGTCAACAAAGCAGTCGCCTACTCATACCGAAGGGAAGGCCAGATAAGTTTCAAGAAAGAACCTTTTCAGGATGTATTCAACCGTGCGGAACACGAAAATATGTTTGTAGACAAAGTCGATTTTTCCGTCCACGGTCAATCCTCCCTCCATGGTTTTGTCGCCAGAAACGGCACTGCAAAATTCATAAGCGGAGACATCGAACTCTTCCTGAACAAGATTCTGAATGCCGTGCTCAACACCTCAGCGAGAAAACACGAGGTATTTCAACGAGCGGCAAGGCGTGCGGGCGAAATTGAGGTCTTTCCTGTCAACATTGATTTCGGGCAATCTGTGTTTCACGGAAGAGACGACAACCTGACATTCTTGTCGTCGCTAGACCACATGACTCGCAGCGGCCTTGCGGTCATGCATGAGAATCCCTACATCCATGTCTCTCTGATAGATTTCTTTGATGGGTCAGCCTTCGATATTTTTGCGACTAGTCCAAACTCGGTCACCATTATTCCCCAAGTAGACGCTTCCGCATTTTCGCTGAACCGATTGTGCAATCACATCTTCGAGAACTTCCGCGAGGGGGCAATCAACAAACCTCAGCCCAAAACTTGGCAACTAGCGGATGTTTTAACCTAGTCAGGCGTGCAGGACTCAGCCCAATTCGGTGACTGCGTCCAGAAACTTCTGAACGATTTTAAGCTGTACGACAAGGCTGTTGACATCGTTTCGTGTTGGCAATTCCTTTTCACGGAAGTTGAGCAGTATTCTAAGAATGTTCTACTGTTTGATAGATTTCCGCGCCTCTCATCACCCTCGACACCGAAAGACCAACCTAAAACGCCTGATTTTGCAGTCTTACTTTCGGATGAGTATGGGATTGTCGCGGACATCAAGAGTGGGTTCCCACTCGATGACAAAGGGTTTCTGAGTCATGCCGGACGACTACTCAAGTACGACCTCCCGTTGAGTTTCAAGACTGGAGTCGATTCACGTTCTGTCATCCCTTCGGACCATGACATTTTGCTCGTCATTCCTATGCGAGACGCGCAGGAAATCGTTCGACGAATCGAGAAATTCCGCGCTGCGGGCGATTTGCGAATCGACAGGAATCTAATCGCTTTCGAGTGGGTGTGGGATAGCGACCAGAATGAGTATGTTTTCCGTAAGGTTGCTGGTCAAACCTGCGACTTTCGCGACGCATCCTTACCAGCCAACATTCGGCTCAGTTCCATTTTTACAGAACGGGGCGCATCTCTCAAAGTCTCGCCCGATAAAATAAAATCGATTAAGGCAGCTTGGCAGTTTTGTAATGACACGCCGCCGCCCATCTACACGCTCGTTTTCTTGTGGACAAAGGTCTTTTACCATCTCTTGGATGCCGGTCAACGCCAGCTATGGAGGAGGCGTGACCCGAGGAAAGTACTGTGGATAGAAGTTTCGACTGAAAGACTCGTAGAAGAGATTGTGAGAAGGTATCCCATCCGTTGGGGGCACTGGACAGATTGGGCGCGAGCAGCGCTCGATGTTTTAGTATCGGCGGGGCTCGCCAGAAAAATCGCTGAAGACAAATACACGGTGGGCTACCGCAATCTTGTTAGAGAATTGGGGGAGCCGACCCACGGCGCGACTGGGACGGAGGTTACATCTCACCCCCGAGAATATGCGAGGATTCTCGCGACCTACATCTGCAGAGCCACAGGAGGGGAACTAACTCAAGAGGCCCCGGCCACTGATGAAAGGTCACAAGGGGAGTTGTTTCGACGTTAAGCGAAATGGCAGCGCGGGTCCCTCAACGCAGGATGGAGGCCAGAATGATTAGGCTCAATACGCTACTTCAGGATGAGGGTATTGACCCCGCTCATGTCAAGATCATTCGCCATCAGGACACGCGCCAGGCGGCCAGGCTCAGCCCCTATCAACTTTGGCTAGCCGCCGATGGACGGCTCGACCTCTATCAACGAATACAACGCCGACCTGTGTTCAAGGGGGCGCGATTGCTAGCTTCGTTCGTGGCCACTCCACTGAACGAGACACTGTTCGTCGGGATGTACGAAAACAAGGGGGTTGGCAAAGCTGCATCGGGACTCATTGACCCTATCTCCGGTAAAGACGTAGGCGGTCTGAATTTTTACGACTTGGTCCAGAGTCCCAGACTTGCTGAGTATCGCGGACGCCTCATCATCGAATGGGGACAGGGTTATCGCAGTTGGGTTCAGCTAGCTCGCAAGAAGGAAAAGAGGGTCGTTGAAATGCGCCGTACTGCTAGCGAACCACCATTCCCCGGCTTTTTGGATTTTTGTGAGAGATTGAGTGCTCTCGCAGCCGTCCCCGCATCTTGGCGCGCGGCGTTATCAGCAGTAGCAGGCATCTATCTGCTCACCAATCCCGACACGGGCAAGCAGTACGTTGGTTCTGCCCAAGGTGTTGGCGGATTTTGGGGCCGATGGGAGCAGTATGCTGCATCGGGTCATGGAGGGAATCGGAGGATGCAGGATATTCCCGCTGCCGACTATCAAGTATCCGTGCTGGAAGTAGCTTCATCTTCCTCTGGCGCTGATGCTCTCGCCAAAATGGAGGGGCGCTGGAAGCAAAAGCTGCTCAGTCGGAAATTCGGCCTGAACGCGAATTGATGCTAGCCATGCACGGTGGGCGTCGGTCAGCTATTTCTCCTTGTCCGCTTTTCCGGGATATGACGCGCCTCGTCCCGAGTGGTCCGCCTATTTCTTTTTCTTCCCCACGTCGTCCGCCGTATCTTTCGATTCCTGGTCTTTGGGCTTGTCCTTCACTTGAAAGACTCTCACTACGCCTTTCGGGTCAACTACAAAGGACTGCTCGTCCGGCTTTGCCCACAACAGGAAGTCCTTCAGGTTGCCCATTGGCTTAGCTTCGCCATAGAACGCAGCAGCAAGCTGCCGCCGAATGTCCGCTTGGAGGTCGGTCTCGTTGCGTGCCTTCGCTCCCGCCCGGCTGAGTTCAAGGATTTCAGCAACCATATCCTCTAGCGAGCGCTTCGGTGGGGCAGCGGTTGCAGGCTTGGGCATAGTAGACAATTCATGTTCCAGTTTCGGCCAGAGCGCTTCAAACACGCCATTCAGGGTTTTCTCGGAGACCGTGGACCCGAGACTTCCATTTATGTTCTGAAGCATCTGTCGGGTCTCTTCCTTGTCGCCCTTGGTGGACTGAAACTGTCCCAATGGTGGTGGCACGTCTTGCTGTCGGAGCCCGGCCAATAGATAAGTGCAGACCAGCGTTCCCTTGTCGAGGGTCTTTGAAAGCGCGCCCGACTCGAACAGCAACCAGGGCGCGGACAGATTCTCAGGCGTCAAGCAGATGATGCCAACCTTCACCACTTCAAGCGCTCCAGCGAGTTCGACGAGTCCTCGACTTCCCTTGACGATGTCGGTGGCCGACATAAAGGGCTTGGCTGCCTGCAATACCATCGGAAGCCAATCACGTAGCGCCAGCGCGACGTGCTTACTTCGGTCTCCAGACCAACTGATGAAGACGTTGTGTTGGAACTCACTCTTTTCTTCGGGCATTGGGCGGTCACTCCTGAGGGACGTATAAGAGCAGCCTACCATTTTTGCTCAGCCTTCGTCCGCTTTCCGGACAGCCGCCCCGGCGCCTACTTTCGGAACCGAGTCACGCCTACACCTTGCGTCTTCCGCTCCCGTTCGGGAGCACCTCACCTACCGCTGGACACGCACGGAATGCGTCTACTTATGTCCGCTCTTTCGCGACCGCTTCTTCCATGAAGGCTTCTTCGGCTGCTTTTTTCTCGTTGTCGTGGGTGTACTGGAAATGCTTTTCGACATTGTTTTTCCGCGTTCGGACCGTCCCGTCATTTCCCTTCTTGATGTTGCGCCTTCGTCGGCCAAGATAGGTTTCATGTCGAACCTACTCTCGTACGGACAATCGTGATGCGGTGCCGGCCCCAACTCGTGCTCCTTAACCGGGGTAGGAGGATGTTCCTTTCCACAATCAGTGCATCGCCATATCCATCCTTTGTCAGTCAATTTTACTTTCGTGAACGCCATCTTCTGTCTCCTTCGACGGACACTCCAGACGCGAAACTCTACCCGGCCTACTCCACGTAGACTTTGATAAGTTCATCGAACTCGTCCGACGAGTGGCAGATTTTCTTCTCACCTGTTGGGAGTACTACATCGCATTCGAGGGGCGGCACTTCCCAATATTTCTTACCCTTTTGCGTACCCCAACTGTAGTTGCCATAGACCTTGCCCTCGAACGCGTCACTCAGGGTCTTAGTGGTAAAGATTGTTCCCGGCGAGGACTTGGCATCGGTATCCTGAATCTCCATGAAACATTTGTTCAGTTTCGGGTTGAAGTGATTCGTGAAGCCAGCCATTTCACGCTTTTCCCATCCGTCCGACCTGTATTCTTCACGAGCCTGCTTTGCGCATTTTTCCTCGCGGTCAAAGCTCGCTGCCTTCGATGTTGCTTCCTCCAGTTTCGCGTTCAGTTGCCGGACCTGGTCTTGTTCTTGGTGGAGCGCGGTTCTCTGCGTGAATGTGATGAAACTGAGGACTACGACAGCGATAAAGAGCAGGGCGAGGAAGAAGTTCTTCATCATCTGGTCACTTGGCGGCAGTCTATCACTTCTGGCGACCGGCCGCCTCGGCGCCTACTTCTGAACCCGAATCACGCCCACCCCAATTGTTCCGCGCTCCCGCTCTGGATACTTCAGACGCGCTTTTTCCGCCTGGTTCTTCGTCTTGAACGTGACAGGGCTATTTGTAACAGTTTTCCAATTGGCGCCTCATGGGGTTATAAAAGACGCACGCATAGGTGTAGCCTTCTTTTCCAAAAGTGTCTTTGTATCCAGCGCCACGGATTTCGTAGAAGTATCCCTCTCCAGACTTAAACTCACCTTGGGGAGGTACATCCTCCGAGACAGGTGGATGTATGCCGTGTGCTTCAAGAGCAAATCCTCCAACATCACTATGGAATTGAGGAATCCCTCTTTCCCAAAACCCTTGTGGCAAAGATATTTGGTGAATGCCTACTCTCTCAACGGGGACATTTCCTCCGATGCCCCCCATCCTTATGTTGTAAGCCACACTGTTCCCGACGTTTTTGAGAGTCCACGTTATTTTCCGAGTGGTGTCATCCCAAGTCACGTCCATTTGCAGGATGCTTCTCTGGCTATTCTCGAAATCGGCCAATTGATTGCGAGCAGTGTTGGAGGATTCCTTAACAGCCTTAGCAGTTTTCAAGGCAATTCCCAATTGTTGAGCAAAAAGTTCAGTTTGTCTTTGTGCAGTTGTGGCCTGTTTCCCAGCAGCAACAGCAAGATCATGAGTATCAGTTCCGCCTTTTTGAATTTCTTTGAGAGTAGCATCCGCCGTATTGGCAGCGGCTTGAGCGGCTACAGCAGCATCTTGTGCTGCCTTGGTAGATTTACGCATCTGCTCAAGTTGTCCGTTGTAAATACACAAGGCGATTATTCCAACGATGGCCAAGATTACATTGCTGGCGATTTGTGCAGCTTCCACCCACTTAAACTGCCTAGCAAGTTCTTTGCTTACGTTCTCTTCCTCATCGGAATTACCGTTGCCTTTTTCGCTCATTTATCCCTCTTGTGGAGCGGTTGACGCAATTGGAGCCCACGTAGCCACCAATGGCGTAGACGCGCTTGTCCCGATAGCTTTCATCAAAATATCCACGAATCACAGTCAGACACCTTTTGCCCCGTCAACTGTGGCCCAGATTTGTCCACTTTTGCGGACGAGCGAGAACTGCCGCTTGTGACTCGATTTTACCCGTCCTGCTACCCCCATAGCTTGAATTTTGCTGACCCGTCAAAATCCCTTGTAAAACGGGGGGCATGTCCTACCTTACGCGGCCATCTGAGACGGTCTGCCGCCGTGCTTGGCGAAGCGCGCGTTCCGCTCACAGGTTGCGTCGCAGTATTTCGAGCCGGCGCGCGCGTCTGCCGGAAGCGCCAGGCCGCAGTGCCAGCACCTGCCGGTCTCCCGATGCTTCCGGGTTGCTCCGTGCCGGTTGGCCGCTTCCACGCCGTCTCGGCATTCACGGCTGCACCATTCTCCGGGCTCGTCTTTCCGGGTGTAACGGAGGTAATCCAGGGGCTTGCGGCATGATTCGCAAGCCTCGTTCACACAGACGTCGTGCGTGGTTTTTATCTCGTCCTGCTGTTCTGTCGTTAAGCGCACATCTCTCTCCTCTGCCGCATCCGCGGCGGGTCAATCTTTTTCCGGCAACGGTTTGAGGGTCGGTTCCGGCGCGGGTCCCGGCGCCGCGGGCCTCTTCCGTAGGTATTGCGCCGCCTGTTCGCGCGTGCAACGGCGTTCTGCCACTAGGCGCGCAATGTCCCGCTCTTCTTCCGCTGTAATCATCGTGAGCTGTCCGTTTTCCGACATCGCACCTTCCTCAAGCCCCCGCCTTCAGTAGCATGGCTTCGTCTACAGCTTTGCGTGCTCGCGTTGTCGGCGTTTCGGCGGCAACGAGGTATCCGTCAGCGACCGCAAAAAACGCTGCTAGAGGAAACTGTGTGACTTTGGATTCATCCTCCGCGCTTTCAAGCCACTCCTTTCCGTTTTTCCCTTGACCCTTAATCACTATCTCGACAGGGTCCAGGTTGTAGAGGCACTGTTCGGAGTTCACGTACTCCCACCACGCGCGCGCGGCTTTATCTTCTCCATGCTCAGTGATGAATCGCTCTAAATGTGCGGTGTCCGTTTTGCGGACATTGAGAGGCCGTCCGGTCTTCACCGTCCAGATGCGATGTGCCCAGAGTCGCCGAGGATTTTCTTTGCTGCTAGGTTTTCTTTGAAGCGAGAGAGAACGCGGGGCGACAGAAAGAGAATTCGCAGAATTCTCTCTACCACTACTACCTTTCGGAACTCCCTCGGAAACTGCTTCGGAAACTTCCTCGGAGACTTGGGTACCAGTCATTGGGAGGGGTTCGGGAAATGATTGGGAGGGGTGCCCTCCCTGTGGTTGGGAGAGGGTACTCCCAATGATTGGGAGGGGTTCGCCCTTGGGTACTCCCAATGATTGGGAGGGGTTCTTTTCTCTCTTCACGCAGCAACGACTCGGATATTTCGCTGCCCACTCTTTGTGCGTCAGCGCGCGGTAGATAGTTGACTCTCCGACTCTCTCCTCGATTACCTCGACAAAACCAGTGTCGACGAGCACATCCAGAACCCGGCGTACGGTTTTTTCGTCGGCGCCGAAGTATTCGGCGATTTGGTCGTTGGACCCGAAGAAGTCTCTCTCCTCGGTCTGGATTCTCAGGATGAGCGCATGGACGAGCCCGGGGTATTTTCCGAGTTTGGCGAGGTGCCACTCAGCGGAACAATGGAACGCGACGGTGTTGGGCGTACTCAAACTGCACCGCCCCGCTTCTGTTGTTCAGCGAGCCAGCTCTTGAATTCCGCGTCCGGCAGCGCAAGTACGCGCGCGGCTTCCGCATTGCGTTCCTGGTCAAACGAAGGACCGTCCGTTAGCAGGCCTTGGAACTGGAAACGCCACGGCATCCGCACAGAGGGGAACTCATCGTGCCAGTCTATCTCCGTAATTTTGACGTCGGCGGGCAAGCACAATTCGACGCCGATTAATTCGGGCGGGAGTGGTCTGGAATTTTTGGGGAATTTACGGCAGGAACTGCTAGGGGTTTTCTGTGACTTCACGGTTCACCAGAAAAGGTGAGGGCGCTACGGGTTGCGCAGCGCCCAAGGTGAACACGATGTCTGAACGGCCAGGGATGGCTAGTCCCCTCGTTACTTCATTGAACTGTGACGCAGTCACAGTCAATCTCAAATTTGCTTGAGCCGTCATCATCGTATTCCTTGATTCACCTTGCCGGCGCACTGTGTGCGGCCGGGCACTTCACATTCACAGCGGCCAAGCAGTGAACGTTTGGCGATTATCTCTTCGGGTCCGAATGGACGCTCTAAGATTTCACCGACTATCGGACGGAGAGGCATGTCCGGGAAAAAACGGGCTGCACATCAGGCGAGGCCCTGCAATCGTCCGTGCTGTTACGCCTTCCCAGGGGCCAGGGCTTCTCGCGGTAAATCTCCTCGCGGGAACAACCGAAAGACCTTCTTAATCCGAAAAAATTCCGCCGCAACTTCAACATGTCTCTCGCGTTACGCAAAACCTTCCAAACCGAAGCCCGACCGGTTTTCTTTAAACCCGGCAAATTTCGGCGCCGGGAGCTAAGTCTTTTATATTTGAAATTCGTTTGACCACTTCCACTTCAGTGTGATTCGCGAAATTCACGCTACGCGGTCGCTGTGGCGTTTAGAGCGAGAATGGACGTTTTCAGCAAGTCGGAAAGTCAGGTCCAAAATTCGCGCGTCCTGGCGGCTGCTATTAAATCCCGGGTTATGTTAAGCAGCAAGGTTTGTTCGGAAAGTGGACTTATGCACACGCGATGTCTGTTCCGTTTGTTCCAGTTGGCTTTCAAGGTGGGCTGCAACGCCGTCGAAGTGCGAGACTTAGAATTTAACAACTCGATTCGACTCCCACCCCGGGCACCACTTTCTTCTTTCTCTTCAATGGTTTGCTCGCCATCACGTGTTCGTCGTTTGCTTGCTTTAATCTTGGTGTCTGTCTGGTTGTGCCCAGATTTGTGCCCACCTGCGATTGAGATGCTGCAAACACGCGGTTGATCGCGTCGGCCTGGTAAAAGAATTCTTCATCCGAACAACGAGCCACATGCCTTGAACCGAGATAAAGCAATTCAGATGCTCAGCATGTCTTCGCCACAGTCACTGATTCGCTTACAGTCCTCGACGCAGAATGTTTCCGGCCTACGGACGATCCGATTGAACCGAAATAGCGGTGATTTCGGGAAGAGATGGGTACTAGCAGCAATCTCCGGTAAGCCGAACTAACCAGAGTTACGTCTGTCAGACTCATGGATTGATTCCGAGCCCGCTTATCCGGCCCTAGCTTCCGGAGGTGCTTTTGGAGCGATGCCCGGCTGACAAATCCGTTTGATTTTGCACCTTCAAGAGACGGAAGATTGCCCTATTGTATTTGGCGCCTGCTGAGGTTGGTATGAAGAAAGCACTGTTCTCCCTCTCGTTAGCGTTCCTACTGGCGTCGCTTTGCTCGCCGCAAACAGCGTTGGCAAAGGCCGACACGCTCAAGATCACGATCTCAGGTGGCGGGCTAACGAGCCCAGTCGAGATCACTGACCCCCGGGTGCTCGCCCTCAGCAACGTGTGGTCTGGTAACTTTCTCGATGCAACGCGAACCCCTGAGAGTAAGCCGCCAAAAGGACTTCTCGCCGTCGAGGTGTCCTTCTTCATGAAGATTGCGGAGAACGACATCAGGAAGAACTATGTCGCGTTCTACTACCCGAATTCTCCGGGGGAGCAGGGCTACATCTACCTGCCCAGTAAAGGCAGCCCACTTTGGTGGCTCGATGCAGGCTCCATAATGCGGACGGGGCGCGATGGGAAGTGGAACTATGCATCCCCCGCGTGGGAAGCTTTGGTCAAGCCCGTTCTAATTCATGCGCAGGCTGCGGCCAACGCAGCCTCAGTGTCTCAAGCCATGGCCGCGCGGAACACTCAGGCACCTTCTTCTGCCGAAGCATCAGGAATCTCAGTCGAGGCCTGGAGGAAACCGCAGCCCGGATGGCTCTACGTGCTCGATCCCCGCTCCGAATCCGAACATCCGGGCTCGCGTATCTGGTTGCTCGATCCGGAATCAGCGAGAGTCATGGGCAGCGTGCGCGCAGGTTATGACCCCGATTTTGCGCTTTCCCCGGACGGGAGCCACCTCTACGTTGCCTCCGGGGAGCGCGACTCTGCCGAACTCGCTGTCATAGATACGGCAAGCGGCAAGACTCTCCTCGTTCCTTTCCCGGATCGCGTCTTGTACAAGCCCTGGTACCAAGGGCTTCCGCCGTACTCTCGCATGGAGGTTACCTCCGACGGAGGCGACGTCCGGATTCTCGTGCATCATGTTTCCTCGCCTGAGAAGGTTGGTTGCACGATCTACCAGGTGGAGCTGGCTACGCAAGAGTTTAGCTCCACGCCCGCGAGCGGTGATTGCCGCGCATTTCCTTCGGAGCGGCTTCGCTCGCCGGACAACGCCAAGGTCTATCTCGGGTACGGTCCGGAGCAAACGGATATGTGGGCCGGGCTGCGAGTATTGGACACAGCTACCGGGCATGTTCTCGGCGGCGTCCAAACGAGCGTTCCCTTTTGGAGCGCGGCTCTCAGCAAGGACGGCAAGCTCATCTATGCACTAGCTCCAGAGCAGCACAGGGTTCTGGTAATCGACACGGCCACTCTTCAGGAACTTCGGACGATCGATGTCGGAACAACGCCTTCGCTTGCACTAGTTGTGCCCTAGCACACCTGCCGTTTGACGGACGGACAGCAGATTCGCGTCCAACTCCGCAGGTAAACTGTGAGCGACCACAACGAACTGATGAGTAGCCCGCGACACAGACGACGCGTGGAGGTAAAAAGCCTTCCAGCACTCGTGCCGTCTCCTGCTCCTGCTCCTGCTCATGCTCTTCCTCCTGCGGTTTCCTGCTGTTCCTCCGCATCCTCCGCCTCAGAAGCAAAAAAAACAGCTCATACCTATCAATTCAGTATTTGCGAGGGTGATTTGTGTCGCTCAAAATGGTTCAAGTTGCAAAATTCCTTTAGAGTTGGCAAATTGCTCCGTACTGAAAGTTCTAGGATCGGCTACGGGCGAAGGGCTACAGGCGCATGAGTGCAGCCATGATGTGTTCTAGCTTCCTTCCATAGCGGTTCAAATCAAGAAAGCGATGCCGTTGGGTTCGAGACAAACGCTCCTCGTGGAGAAGCATTTCGTCATGATGTCGTGGACTGTCGAGGTTTGCCCCTAGCAACTCGCGCTCGAGGTACTTGTCGCCTTAGGGGAGAATCCTGACGCATGCTGCACGGATACGATCGTGCTCGTCCTGCAGACAATCGTAGGCGCGAGCGATATTCCGGTGCATCACACGCTCCTGTCTCGCTGATTGCGGACGAAGACGCGCAGCTGCT
>Ga0210410_10000467_pt1 | contig 45504 bp, 69 predicted proteins | sample IncBWC4MmetaG_FD_161058 | JGI IMG/M metagenome (GOLD analysis project Ga0210410, IMG submission 161058) | Forest soil microbial communities from Barre Woods Harvard Forest LTER site, Petersham, Massachusetts, United States - Inc-BW-C-4-M | ecosystem: Environmental > Terrestrial > Soil >...
CCATTGTTGACGGCGCCGGTGGCATTGCCGGTGAGCGCCGCGGCTTGACCGCTCGACGGGTTGCCCTGCTGTATCTGCTGGTAGTACTGCTGCAGCGCAGCCGGCATGATCGTCGCCCCGGTGGGGGCGGTCGCGGCGCCCTGATCGCCGAGGTAGCTTTGCAGCGAGCTGATGTAGGGGCTTGGCTGTGACGCCAGGGCGCTCGCGTTCCCCCACAGGCTCTGCAGGAATGGCAGTTGTGCGTTGGCGGCCGGGTTTTCGTTCTGGACGGTGGTGGTCGTGTTACCGGACGGGCCTTTGCTCATGGCTGTCCCCCCACCCGGCGGCGCACCATGACGCCGTCCAGTTCAAAGCCAAATTTCACCCAGCCCCGGCGCAGGAAGCCCATGATGTCGGAGCACCCGGCGCCTACGGCGGCGGCGTCGATGAAGTCGAGGAGCTGGAGGTGCCAGCGCTTCAGCCCGATGCCGGCGACAAACGGCACCTCGAGCACCCGGCAGCGCGGGAACTGCCGCACCTCGGTGACAGCGACCGCGACGATCCGGTCGTCCTCGGTGACGAGGATCACCCCCATGCGGCCGACCATCGCCAGTGACAGAATGTCGATGGGCTGATAGGCGAACGAGCGGTCGGTCGCCCGCTTGAGGATCGGCTCGACCGTCGGCCACAGCCGGGCCAGCCGCTCCAGCGTGGGCGCGAAAACTCTGATCTCAGGTGCCAATGAGGCAGGCGAGATAGGTGCAGTCAGTGTAAGTGGTTCGTGCATGGTTGATCGTTGCCGTCCCTTTGACCGGGGTGCTGAGGGAGACGTAGGGCAAGAGATCCGCGGCATGCGCGGTGAGCGGGACCAGCATGATCGAGGTCCACGGCCCAACTCGGGTGTCGTTAAAGGTGCTGGTGATGTCGTCGGCGACGAGTGTCACCTGTAGCGTCGCGCTGACGTTGCCGCGCATCGCCTGATTGACTGCGGCAGCGAGGCGGATGATGTAAGTGCGGAGGTTGGCGCCAGTGTCGGCGGGGACTTGCGGTGACGGACCAGTCGGCAGGACGACGGTCGCCTGCCCCACTTTAGCGGAAGCCCTCCTGCACCGCGTTCACGTCGATGCCCTGGAGGTGATTGAAGTTGGCGCCGGCCGGCACGACCATCTGGAACCGGACGTAGCGTCCGGTGATGCGCTGCGGGCAGTCGCCGATGATGTTCTCGGGGACCGCGAGCGTGTAGGCGACCGGTGCTCGGGTCATCTCACGGGTGCCGACCGCAATCGCCACCGGCACCGCGCTGTCGGCTATCGGCCTTGTGCTGACGATCCGAGCGCGCCGGCCGGGGAAGAGCTGCTGCTCGCCGGTCTCGACGACCGCTCGCATCGACGGGCCGTTGGCGTAGTTTTGGGCGTGGCTGGTGTCAAACCAGCTTAGGAGCTGCTTGCCCGAGGTCCACGCCCGGCTGTCGAGACTGAAGGGCAACGTGTCGAGGGTGCCAAACGGGTCGAGCTGGTCGAGGTTGTAGCCGAAGGTGCTGTAGGTCGTGCCGTCGATCCAGTCGACCGGGTTGGCAGTGAAGTCGATGGGCGCCCACTTCTGCAGCTCCCAGTTGAAGGCGAGGCATTTGTTGTAGTGCCCGTTGTTTTGGGTGCCGTGATAGAACCACAGGACCAGCTTGAGGTCGGGCACGTAGGTGCCTTGCACCACGCCCAGGTACTGGACATCGAGGTCATTAAAGAAGGTGCGGTCGACCTTCTGCGCGCCAATCGGCACGCTCGAGCTGCCGTCAAAGGCATAGAAGCCGTCCGAGCCGAGGTAATAGTCGACCGCGATTGTGACCCCCGCGCCGGTCTGCAGCCTACGCTCGACAATCGACAGCGGCGCGTCGGTCCCGGCCGCGCCCTCGGCCACCGCAAAGTCAAAGATCGCCGGGCTGCCGGCGTAGGCAACGCGGTAGATCCCGCGCTCGCAAAAAATCGCGCCGTCAGCCGCCGAGATGTGGCCGCCGGTGATGCCGGTGATGTCGCCCAGGTCGGTCTGCTGGAGGTCTTGGAAGTCGCTCTGCAGCTCGATGGCTTCGTTGGTGCCGGGGGTCGGCCATGTCGTCGGGTCGCCGATGGCGGGCCATTGCACCCGGTACGGCACCGGACCATCGGTCGCATCGACGACGTTGGCGACCATCAGGAAGTCGCGCAGCACGCAGGCGTATTTGGCGCGCGGCGCATCGGGCGAGAGATCGCTGAACGCGGCGTCGGTGTCGACCAGCATCGTCTGGATCGGGTCGTCGTAGTTGGTCGCGATGATCCGCTTGCCAAACGAGGTCATCGACCAGAAGCCGTCAGGCGGCGCCTCGGTGTTGTAGGGCGCCGATGGGCCGCTCACCTCGGTGTAGTTCGGGCTGCCGGTGGTCTGCAGGAAGAGCCCGGCCTGGGTCGCGGCGAAGTTGAAGACGGTGCCCGCGGGGTCGCGATACCCGTAGGAGCCGCAGACCTGACCCGGCAACGGGCTCGAGTTGGGGACCGGCGAGGGGAACGGCCCATAGCTCCCCGCGGTGCGCGGGTAGCAATTCTGGACGGTCACGGTGCCGGGGTTCCCAAAGGCGGGCTGATCGGGCAGCCATTCGCCAAAGGGCAGGATCTTGCCCACTACTGGCGCAGCTCCGCGTGGGCGTCGAGCCCGTTGGCCGGCTGGTGGAGCTGGAGCTGGGCCGCGCCCCGCTGGAGCTGCTCGTTGATCGTCTGGATCAGCGGTGCGACGATCTCATAGGGCGCCTTGCCCAACGCGGCGATGACGTTGTTCCATTGCTGCGCCTCAAGGACGACGGCGAGCGGCGTGGTGGCGGGGATCGGTTCCATGTCAGGTTCCTCGAACAGGGGCATCGGAGACCCCGAGCGCGGCCAGCTCCTCGCTGATCGCGTCGGATCGGGTGACGAGTTGTGTGCGGAGTGCCGCCATTAACTCGGGCGGCACAGCGCCGGTGATGGTGATGTTGACCGGCGGCTGCGGCATCACCGGCGGGGTCGTGCTGTCGGGGTCGTAGGGCGGCGGCGGCGGGCCAGCGATGAGGAAGCTCAGCAGCGTGCCGCCCGCATCGATCATCCCAATCGCCGTCCCGATCTGCTGCTGCTCGGCGTAGAGCGCTTGAACCTGGGCGAGGTCGCTGTACTCGGTCATTTGCTCTCCACGGCTGCGAGGCGCGCTTCGAGCTGCTGCACCGCGCGGATCAGGTAGGGCACGAACTCGTCGGCCTTGACGGTGTGCATGTCCTTGGGCAACGGCCCGTGATCGACCCACCCGACACCCGGCCGGCGCACCCGCACCGCCTCGGGCACATGCGCCATCACCTCCTGGGCGATGAGCCCAATCGGCACCGGGTACGGCGCAGCCTCGTCCATCAGCCGGGCGCGGTCCCGGTCGCCCTCGCCGCGCACGCTGTGGAAGTGGCGCACCACCTCCTCGGTGAAATGGAACTGGCGCACCGGGATCGCCTTGAGCGCGGCAAGCGCGTCGATCTCGCTGTCGGCGATGCGCTCCTTCAGCCGAATGTCGCTGACGACATCGGAGTAACTGACGAAGACCGTGCCGTTTTGGGCGCTAAACTGGACTTCCCAGCCGGTCGGGCCGCGACTGGCGTTGACGTAGTAGAGCTGGACGACCGGGCCGGAATAATTGCTCAGCACGACCGGGATAAAGACGCTGTCGTCGATGTCGATTTGGATCATGCCGCCACTGGGGCCACCGGCGGCGCTCGACCAGCCAAAAGCAACGAAATCGCCCGACCCGTAGGATTGCAGGCATCCGGCCCCGCCGCTGGTGTTGGGGCTGCTCAGCCGCTGCGCGTAGACGTAGCCGTTGCGGGCGTCGAGGCTGCTGCCGGTGGTGACGTTGCCGTTGACGTTGATCGCACCGGGGGAGACCGTGAGGTTGCCACCGTTGATGTTGATCCCGTTGCTGACGGTGAGCTGACCTGAGACCGCAGAATTGCCCGCAAAGTTGGCGGCACTGCCGTTGACCTGCAGGTTGCCCTGGACAGTGAGCCCACCTGAGCCGCTGATCGTCGCCGCGCCACCCACGTTGAGGTTGCCGCTGGAGATGGTGAGATTGGCGCTGGAGACGGTGAGGCCGCCGGCAACGATGGCGCTGCCGTTGAGATTGGCGACCCCCGACACGGTGAGACCGCCGTTGGCCGCGATGGCGGTCGGGCTCCCGGTCACCGTCAGCCCATTGCCGATGTTTGCGCTGCCGGTGATCGTCGCGTTGCCGTTGATTTGCAGGCCGCCAGCGGTCACCGCGTTGGTCACGCCGAGCGCGTTGTTGACCTGCAGGTTGCCCTGGACGGTGAGCCCGTTGTCGAACAGCGAGTTCCCATAGATGTGGACGCCGCTCGCCGCCGCGACGATCCCGTAGCCGCCGCCAGCGTTGACGGTGAGGACGCCAGCGGTCGTCACGGTGCTAGAGAAGCTGCCCGTCCCCTGAACACTAAAATTGCCGCCGACAATCGCGTTGTTGGTGACCTGCAGCCCCGTCCCGGCGCCGTTGATGATCAGCCCACCCGAGAGCGTGCCCCCGGTGAGCGGCAGGTAGGGCGTCGCCACATCGATGGTCGGCGGCGTGGTGCCGGTGTTGATCGCGAGGCCCGGCCCGGTTTGGTAGGCGCCAGCGCCGGCTGGGCCGGTCGGTCCGGTCGGGCCGGCTGGACCAGTGGCGCCCGTCGGTCCGGTCGGACCTTGTGGCCCGGTCGGTCCTGGCGGTCCTGGGACGGTGCTGTCGGCGCCGGCTGGACCGGTGGCACCTTGCGGCCCGGCTGGACCCTCCGGACCTGGGATGGTGCTCGCCGGCCCGGTCGGACCCTGTGGCCCGGTGGCGCCGGTGGCGCCCTGCGCACCTGTCGGGCCGGCGGGGCCAGCGGGACCGTCCGCGCCGGTCGGTCCGGTCGGTCCTGGCGGGCCTTGCGGGCCGGCCGGGCCAGCGCCGTCGGTCGGCGCCTGCATCCACGTCTCGGTGGCGGCATCCCACCAGATGAAGTTGTCGCTTACCGGGTCGATGGAGAGCGGGACCGAGGCAAACGGTCCGCCGAGCGGGGTGCTCACGGGTTGCGCGCGTCCGTCTGGATGATCAGGGGGCCGCCGCTATACCGCGCCTTGCGGTCGGCCAGCCGGATGCGGTCGAAGATCGCCTCGCGCGCCGTCCCCCAGAGCTGGAAGCGCGGGTCGTCGCCAATATAGGGCTCGGCAAAGGTCAGCGAGCCAAAGAGGTAGAGCGAGGGATATTGCTGCAGCAGCCAGTTGCTGGGGATGGCGGCAGAGAGCCCGGGCAGGCCTGACATGTAGACGAGGTTGAGCGGGTCGGGCGTGGCGCCGCTGTCCCCGGTCATGCGCAGATTGAGCCCCTCAATGGTAAACGCGACCGGGTAGCCGCTGATGTACCAGAGGTTGAAATCCATATTGGGTGGGGTTTGGTAGGTGAAGGGCCGGTTGCCGAGCGCTGTGGTGATGTACAGCTCGCGCAGCTCGGCAAAGTCAGGCGGCAGCGGCACCAGCACGCTGTTGGGGTTGGGGGTGATCGTGGTCGTGGTCTCGTTAAACCGGGTCTTGAGCCGGTCGCGCGCCTCCTCCTCGAACATGGCGATGAGGTCGGGGATCACCGGCGAGATCAGCGGATCGCCGGGCCGGGCCAGCCAATCCATGATCGAGTTTTGCAGGTTGGCGTAGCTGTCGAGCGGCATGGCGTGCCCTCAGATGATGAAGTGCCGCCCGTAGCGGAGATGCCGCCACTCGGGGTCGTTGAGCAGCCGGCGCACCGCCTTCTTGTGGTTCTTGTCCCAGGCGCGGATGCCGTATTGCTGCAGCCACAGGAGCTGCACCTGGGGCGGGATGCGCGCGGCGAGGCGCATCGAGCGGTCGGCGTTCCAGCCGTCGTTGTCGAGGCCCGAGCGCTTGTTCGCCTCGATCACCGGCTCGACATCCTCGCGGCGCCGGATGATGCAGGTATCGCTACTCTCGTCGTAGCGGTAGTGCTCGACCGCACCGGTCAACGGGTCGCGCGACAGGAAGCGCCAATCGTCACGCATGGGCGCCCTCCAGCTCGGCGACGCGGGCGGTGAGCTGCTGCACCGCGCGGATCAGGTACGGCACGGCTGCCTTGAGGTTGACCCAGTGGGTGTCCTCTTGCTCGACGACGACGCCGGGCAGCGCCTCCTTGACCTCCTGGGCAACGAGGCCAATCGGCACCGGCTGATCGCCGTGCAGCGCTTGGTAGTCCACCTTCCACTCGAACTCGCGCACCGGGGTGGCGAGGATCGCGGCGAGCGCGTCGACCTTGGTGTCGTGGATGTTCTTCTTGAACTTGCGGTCGCTGACCGCATCGACAAAGACGCGGAACTGCGCACCGCCGCCAAAGAAGTCGACCACCCAGTCGGTCGAGGTGCCAGTGATCTGATCGGCGGTCAGACTGGTGATCGGCTGGTTGCCGCCGCTCGACAACACCAAGTAACCCTGGTAACCGCGGTCGACAAAACACTGAACAGCGCCGGCCCACTGAAAAGCAAAGGCGTTGCTGCCAAAGTACTCGATGCCGTTATTGTTGATGTAGACTTGGTTGTTGTGAGAACTGATGTCGCCCGATGCGGCGATGGCCGAGCAAGTGATCGGACCGGTGACGATGGAGTCCGAGGCGTCCTGGCCGTTGATCACCGAGTTGCCGTTGACGGTGAGCCCGCTGGTGACCGTGCCGCCAGCGACATTGAGGTTGCCATTGCTGGTGATGGCGTTGGCGACGACGCTGTTGGCGCTGAGCTGGTTGCCGACCGCGAGGTTGCTGCTGATCGTCAGGTTGGCGAAGACCGGGTTGGTGTTCTGGATCGCCACCGGGCCTTGGGCGCTGCGGTTGATGTAGACCTCCAGGCCGCCGCTGTCCCACACGAACGCGATCTGGTTGGCGCCGCCAAAGTAGGAGATGCCATTGGTGGCGAGGAGGATGTTGGTGCCGGCAAAGGAGCCGTTGCCCGAGGCGGTAAAATTGCCGCTGTAGGTGCCGCTGCCGTTGACGTTGACACTGCCGGCCGAGATCGTCAGGCCGCCGCTGGCGATGGTGACCCCACCGGCGACATTGATGCCGCCGTAGACCGTGGCGGAGCCGTCGACCGCCAGCGCATTGGTGATCGTGAGATTGTCGATGCTGGCGCTGCCGACGACGCCCAGGCCGCCGCTGAGCCCGACATGGCCGCCAACCGCGAGCGTGCTGGTAAAGACGACGCCGCCGGTGACCGCGAGCGCGCCGGTGACCCCGACATTGCCGGCAAAGGTCACATTGCCCGGGAAGTTTATATCCCCGGCGCCGTCGCTGGTAATCGGCAGATAGGGGCTGCTGAGCAGCAGCCAGCCGCCTGACCCGGCGTTGAGGTCGGTGCGATAGGCAACGCTCGGCATTGCGCCCGAGACCCAGTCGTTGGCGACCGTGGCTATCGGCCCGGTGGTGGTCGCCCGGTAGATCGGCTTGGCGCCGAGGCTGTTGACTTGGAACTGATCGGCGCCGGCAGCGGCAGCGCCGGCCAGGAACGAGTAGATCTCGCCCTCGACATAGGCGGTCGGGTAGGCAACGTCAGTGGTGTTGTACTGCCACAGCGCGCCGGTCGGGGTGATCGTCGGCTCACTGGGGTTGATGCGGTCCCAGAAGCGCTTGATGGCGCCCATCATGGCGCGCGCGCAGTCGTTGACCGTCGAGGGCGCCTGCCCCTCGGGCCACCCGGCCGGCGGGGGCCGGTCGTTGGCGTTGTCGGTCTCAAACCAATTGGTGTTGTCGGAAATATCGGGCATGGCACACCCTCAAAAGGGCGGCGAGCCGCACCGGTCAGCCGGGAGGGGTCTGCGCCGGATACGGCTCGCCTATACCGCGCTTCGCTGTGTCCCCCAGGAGACGCGGATGGGGTGGTTAGCTGAGGTCGAAGATGCCGCCCGAGCCGGCCTCGTTGCGGGCCTCCAGGGTGTATTCGCCGACCATCAGCTTCTTCTCGTTATCGCCCGTTTTTGCGAGGTCTACCAATGCGATAGGCCGCAGCCAGGAGACCGCCCACAGGTCGCTGTTAATGATCAAGGCGTCGCGCGACCGCATAAAGCGGTCAGCCTTCACCTCGACCGAGCCGAAGTCGTAGACATAGACGTCGATGCTCGCGACCAGCTTCTCTTCATCGGCATTGATGTACCGGGTGTTGTTGCCGGTGAAGGTCCGCGAGACGACCTGCTTCTGCTCGCTGTTGACCAGCAGCTCGTCAGGCTCGTCACCGGAGTTCTGCCACACCGAGGCGAGCGCCGCCTGGAGCATCAGCTCGGTAAACGGTGCCTGGGTGCCATCGGTGCGGGCATTGGTGCCGTTGCCGGTGGGGTCGGCGCCGCCGGTCCCCTTCTGCGTGTTGGTGTGGATGAAGGAGAGGACCGAGCCCAAGAGCGGCGCGACGGTAGATGAACCGACGGCACGCGCTTGGTTCTGCAGGAGGATGGTCTCCATGTCGCGCTTGAGGGATTTCCCTTTCTTGGCGACCTGATAGCCCATTTCGTTTTTGCGGCCCGCCTTGTCGACAGCCTCCTCGGTCATCGAGATGATGACCGTCTTGCGGCTGATCTGGGTGTAGTTGCCCAGACGCACGGTCGGGACGACCGCGTCAAAGGCGCTGATGTCATCGCCCTGGATCTGGGCGTTGGCACCATTGGGCGGCTCGAGCGCATCGGTCTGCCACTCGTGCAGAACCGCCGTCGCCTTACCGCGCGCCACCCCGGTCATAAACGGGGTCTCGGTGGGGCTGATGTTGTAGATGATGTCGGTCAGATCTTCGCGCAGACCGATTGCGCTGTAGGTCGTGAACGTGTTTGGGATCAAAGCCATGTTGGCTCTCCGGGGATACCCCGGCGCGAGCGGGCGTTAGAGGAGTTCGGCGATGAGCGAACCGGCGTCGCGCACGCTGTTCGTGCGGCCCAGTCGGTTGATGCGTTCCTGCATGCGCTTACCCGGTCCCCGGTCGGTATCCTGGGTCGTTCCAGGGGTCTGAACGCGGGGTGCAACGTTGTTGCGCTTGGTGTCGGCCGACGCGCGCGCAGCCTGCTGCCGGTCGTAAAGCATCGCCTTGGTGGCGAGCAGGACGAGCCGGTGGTCGTAGGCTTTGCTGATCTCGTCGGGGGTGAACCCGCCGTTGTCGCGTAGGTAGACGCCAAGGTCGCGGCGCAACGGCTCGGCTTTCACCTCATCGGCAAAGTCGGGCCATTTTTCACGGAGTTGCACCGCCTCCCGCGCGACGTGCTCGGCGAGCCCGTTTTGCTGGAGAGCGTTCAGCTCCTGTTGCCGCTGGGCAAACTCCTGCTCGATGCCAGATAGCCGGGTTCTCAGGCTCTCCCGCATCGCCTGCAGCCGGGTGTATTCGGCCGGCGATTGCGCTTGAACCTGCACCCAGTCGATGTTGTTGAGCGCCATCGCCTCAGGAGCGGCGAGGAGCAGCATCTTCTGCAGGCCTTGCAGGTACTCAGTCCGCTGGGCCACCGCTGCCCCGCGCTCGGCCTCAAAGGCTCTGCGGCTCTCGGCAGCCTCTTGTGTGCTTCTCGTAAGCACTGCCTCACGCTGGCTCTCCCGCCGGGCAATCGTCTGCTGCACAGTGGGTGGGAGCTTCGCGAACTCGGCCTGCTCTTCAGCATTCCACGACGCGGGCGCGACGATGGCAGCTTGTTGCTGTTCGCCTTGGTCCGTGCCGCCCTCTTCCCCGGTGGGCTGATCTCCATCAGCTCCGGTATCGCCGGCCTCGCCGGCAGATCTCGTGTCGTCGCCAGCCGGCTGGGGAGCCGGCGGCGCGGGTTCGTCCGCGCCAAACAGCAGGCCGGCTATCGCCTCGCCCGCGGAGCGCGTGTCGGTAACGGTATAGGATTTGTCTTCGCCATTAGGCGCAGGCGGTGGCGGAGCGGCGCCGGGGGTGGCGCCACTCTCACCGGCTTGTGATCCAGCCATGAGGGGGTGACCTTAAAGTTTGAGTAAAGACGCAAATCGTTTGTTGGCATCGCCAACGAGCACGCCTATCCTTTTGGTCAAGGGCGGCTTGTCCCGACGACCGCCCGCAAACAGGGAGGCCCCAGCCATGGACACCGTGACGCCGCGCGCACAAACCGTTCTCACCACAGCCGGGCTACGCCGCGGCGGTCGTTGGCAGCAGGCTTACGTCCCTGTCAAAAACGAGCCCGGCGAGTTGTTGCGGATCGACAAGCACCAGCTCCACGTCGACCATGCCTACCAGCGCCGGCTGTGGCCCGAGCGGATCGCGCGGATGGCGGCCAATTGGTCCTGGGTGTCATGCGGCACGCTGCAGGTCAGCCACCGCGGCGATCACCGCTATTTCATCATCGACGGCCAACATCGCTGGGAGGCCTCAAAGCTGGTCGCGAGCATCACCGACCTGCCGTGCCTGTCGTTTGAACTCGACGAGGTGCATGACGAGGCAATCGGCTTCCTGGCCGCCAACACCGAGCGCAAGCTCCCCAGCCTCGCCGAGCAGTTCAAGGCGCTGATGATCGCGCAAGACCCGGTGGCGATTGCCGCCAACCGGCTCGCCGAGAGTTGCGGCCGGCGCGTCACGGCACCCGCTGGGCCGTCCTCGATCAGTTGCGTCGCCGAGTTCTTCCGCCTGATCCAAACCAACCCAATCGCCACCGAGCGGGCGTTCCCGGTGGTCGCCCGGGTGTGCAACGGATACGCGCTGACCGCGCGCCTCCTGCGCGGGATGGTGAGCCTCGAGCGCCGCATGCCGGCGAAGCAAAGTCTCAGCGACCAGCGCTGGGTCGAGCGGCTCGACCATGTCGGCTATGAGGCGCTGCACACCTCGATCCGCGGCCTCATCATGCTGGAGGGCAACGGCAGCGAGCGGTCCTGCGCCGAGGGCGTCCTGCGTGCGATGAACAAAGGCCTGCGCATCCCGCTGCAAATCGATTTCAGCCGCGCCCCGCGATGAACCCAGACCCCTTGAGGGGTCGCAACAAACGGGACGCAATCGCTTTCGAATACCGGTGCATCGCTGAATTGCGGGCGCGCTATTCCTTTCGCTTCAGCGTGCCGCTGGTACTCAACGGTGAGATCGTCGTCCCTGCGCGACGCCTCGACCTCATTCACCCGCGCGAGCCGGGCAATGCTGCGGCGGGCAACTGTGACGATTGCAACGCGCCCGTACAGTTCAGCGATGTCTTGGTCGTCGAAGTGCCCTTGCTGTGCGCCTGTTGCGCGTGGCTCCGCGTTGCGCCTTAGGCCTCGGCTGCCTCGCGCGCCTCTTCCTGCTCGCGCTCGGCGACCTTCAGCCGGGCGGCGCCGCGGTAGGCGCGTAGCTTGCCGCGCACCAGCTCGAGCGCCTGGATGATCCGGTAGAGTTCCTCGCGCCTGACGTTCTCCGAGGGCTGGCTGTCGAGCCACATGCGGTAGGCGTCCTGGCGGATCTCGGCAAACGCGCCGGCCAGCACCGGGTCTTGCAGGAGGCGCGAGGCCTGATCGCCGCGCCGGATGACATCGTCGATGGGCAACGGCGGGACATGGAGCAGCGGCTCGTCGACCGGCACCGCGGCTTGCCACCACCACCTCATGCGCCGGCCGCCGCCGGCTGCGGCGCGAGGCTGGCCTTATGCATCGCCAGCGTGTGCGCGTTGCTCGCCTTGACGTGCTCGATCTCGAGGTCGTTCTGCGCCTGGAGCCGCTGCAGCGCGACATCGTTGTCCATCTTGCGCTGCTGCAGCAGGCTCTCGTGCTCGAGCTTTTGCTGGTTGAGCGCCATCTCCGACTGGGCGCGCTGGCGGTCCAGCTCCATGTCGGCCTGCGCCTTGGTCTGGGCAATCTGGGCCTGCTGGGCGGCCTTTTGCTGGCTGAGCTGGGCGTCGAGCTGGGCCTTTTGCTGCATGATCTGCATCTCGGCCTGGGCCATTGCCTGCTGCTGCTGCGCCGCGGGGTCGGGCTTGGGCGGCTGCGGCGGTCCGGTCACCGAGGGCGGTGGGGGCACCGTCGGGTCGGTGATAAAGCTGTCGCGGAACCCGGCGTTCTGGCTGATGCGGCTGACCACGTCGTAGATGTTCTTGCCGTAGATCAGCGGACCCGAAATGCCCTGCTGGGCGGTCACGATCTGCTGCTGCACGGTGAGAATGTTCATCAGGTGCGAGAGGATCTGGTCGCGATTGCCGGTGCCGAGGCCGACATCGACCGAGACCGTCATGTCGTTCTTCCACTGCGCCGGGTCGACCTGCAGATACGACCCGGTCACCCGGATGATGCGCTCCTGCTGCTGGTGCTTCTTGACGAGGCCGAGAATGCCGGCGACCAGCTTCTCGACCGCGAAGGCAAAGATGCGGGCGATCAGCTCGACGCGCTGCGCGGCGGCCTGCTGGATCAGGTTGATGCCGGTCGCGGTGCGGTTGAGGTCGTCGGGGTCGAGCCCCTGGTTGCGCCGGCTGATGCCGGTGCGGATCTCGGCGGTCTGGTCGATGTACTCGACGAGCCCCTGTGCCTTTTCGGCAACAAATGGGGTCACCAGCGGGGTCACCCCGTCGGCGGTGCGGGCGCGCACGATGCCGCCCGGCCGGGAGGTCAGGAGATCGTCGTAGGTTTCGTCGGTGGCTGAACTTTCGACCACCAAGTGTCTGGGATTGTTGGTCAGGTAGATGTTGTCGAGCATCTGCCTGACGAGCGTCGACTTGATCCTCTGGAGGTCCATGACCAGATCCGCGACCGACATCCCCACCAGCTTGTGCGGCATCGGCACAGGGCAGCAGTACACCAGCGGCACCTCATCGATTTCCTCGATGTCGGGCTTGCCGTTCTTGGTGAGGATGGTTGCGGCACGGTTCACCGTCACGACCTTGCACAGCTCGGCGAGACCGTCGCCGTCGTAGTCGACGCGCACGTAGTTTTCCTCGACCCAGTAGTTGCGCATCGGCGGGTCGGTGCGGTCGTTGGTGTAGGGGAAGTCGTCGTCGGGCTTATAGCGCTGCAGCCGCTCGGCGTTGTAGTCGTCGGTGTCGGTCCAGGCGACGCCCTCCAGGCACTCCTTGTCGTAGCCCTGCTCGAGCAGCTCGGTCATCGTGGTGGGCTTGCGGTGGCAGATATAGGGCAGGTAATCGCGGTTGCAGCGGCGCGAGAACAGCACCTCCTCGGGCGGCACGTTGGCGACCTTGATGCGCCCCTGCTTGCGGGTCACCCGCAGCTTGCAGTCGTAGAGCATCGGCGAGCCAAAATTGGGCGCGTCCTCGCTCATGCCAGAGGGGGTGGGCGCCGGATACTCGTGCTCCTCGAGCACCTCGACGGTCGACGAGCTATTGGGGTCGTTGAGCGAGTTGAGCTTGGCGGCGTATTCCTCCTGGGTGAGCCCGGTAAAGGTGTTGGTCTCGCGGACCTCGCCCTCGTCCCACCAGCGCTTGACCCAGCCGACCTTCTGCAACAAGGCGTCCTTGAACCAGTCGTGCAGGATGAGGAAGCCGGGGTTGTCGACGTTGAAAATGTGGTTGACGTAGGTGCCGGCTTGGGTCGCGGCGGCCTCGGGATCGAGCGGCGGCGCCTGCCCGGGGGCAGGCGGTGGCGGCGTCTGGGTCGTCTTGACCGGGCTGATGTCGGCGATCTGCGGCGCAGCGCAGAAGATCCGCAGCAACGCCGGCAGCACCCACTCGACGGTCTCCAGCACGGTCAGCATGACCACTTTGGAGCGGTTCTGACCGGGCGGCGGGTCGGCAAACTCGACGCCCTGGTAGTAGCCCATCGCCTCCATGCGCTCGTTGGACAACTTGCCATTCTCGGTGCCCAACGCTTGGTTCAGCTCGCGCCGGATGATGTCCTTCAGCTCATCCTGCGGCATGAGCTTGTTGCGGTCGCGGCGCGGCACATCGGGCAGCCCGCGCGACGGGAACAGCTCGCCGTCAGGCATCTAAAGCGGCCTCCTGGGCCTTCCGCTGCGCCTCGGCCTGCTGGGCCTGCCATTTGGCGAAGGCGCCGGTGCTGCTCCTCGGCGGCGGGCGCGGTGGCGGCAGTGGCGCGGGCTCGACCGGCTCTTCCTGCAGCGCGTCCAGCCGGTCGCGCAGGTCGGCGACGGTTGACTTAAAAGTCAACAGCTCCTCCTCGACCACGCGCACCCGCTCCTCAAGGTCACGGATGCGCTGGGCGTCGGCGAGGCTGGTCATGCGCTGCTCCTGCGGCGCGTGACACCGGGGTCGGGCGGGATCGAGATCGCGTTGGATGGCGGCGCCGGGGTGGCGCCGTAGGCGTTGCTCGCGGTGACCACGCAGGTGATGTCGTTGCCCTGGTCGGTGTCAGCCACGGTATAGGTCGGCAGGCTGTTGCCGACCGCGCCGCCGCCGCTTTGCCACGCGTAGGCGTACCCGGTGGGCGTGCCGGTCCAATTGCCCAGGGTGCAGGACAGCACCTCGCCGACCGCCGGTGTGCCGCTGAGGTGCGGCACGTCGATATTGCTCGGCGGCGCCGGTGGCGTGTAGTCGGCCGGCGGTGGCTCCATCGGGTAATCGTCACCCTCGGGGAGGCCAAAATTGGCGCGCGCCACCGTGTTGATCTCGTCCTGGGTCACGACCCCATTCCAGAACAGGATGTGGAAGACGCGCGCGTAGTCGGCGGCGCGAGCGTAATCGCTCACCGGTCACGCCTTCCGGCGGCAGTGCTCGTGTGGCTCGTCGGCGGGGACGGGTGCGGCGCCGGCATTGGCGGAGGCGGCGGGGGTGGCTGCCGGTGCTCCTCCTCGGCCACCGCAGCCGGGGGCTTCTCGCCGGTCTTGACGTAGCCCTCGGGTGGCTCGGGCATGTCAAAGCTGAGCGGCTTGGGCGCTGCAGCGGCGGCGTCGGCCTTGGCCGAGGCGTCAGCCATCTTCAGCTTCTCGGCCTGCTGCTCGGGGGTCGGCCAGCCGAGATGCGCTTGCGCAACGGTGTCGATTTCAGCCTGGGTGACGACCCCATCCCAGAACAGGTAGTCGAGGAGCTGGGCCTTCTCGATGGCTTTTGCATAATCACTCATCGCGCTCTCCTTGTCGCTGGGTTGGCAGGCTGGTCTTGGGTGATTGCTGCCCAAGGGCAGGCATTGACGTCGATCTCAGCGGTGCCGCCGGCATTGGCGAGGACCGTCTCGGCGGGCGATTGCAGCACCTGACTGAGGAGCGCCTGGGCGGCGGTGAGGCTCTCCTTGCTCTGCGGGCACAGCGTGATGACCATGCGGGCCACCCCGCCATCGACGCCGCGCGCCACCGGGCGGGCCGACGGGTTCAGCGTAAAGAGACCGCCGACCGTCTCGCCGATATTGGCGCACCCGGTCAGCAGCGCGCAGAGCGCGAGGCAGCGTGCGATCATCCCTACACCACGGCGAGATCGGGGTACTTGATCGGCTTGGGCGTGCCGGCGTTGCGGATGTTCGCCATGGCAAAGGTCCGCAGCCCATCGCAGGCGTGCGAGGTCCAGTCGTGCAGCGGGCGGTCGCTATAGGTGCGCAACGCTTCGTTCCAGGCGCGCCGGTAGTTTTGCAGCGCCGAGACCCCGCGCGGGGTCTTCTCGGCGTCAAACCAGCAGCGCGGCAGGATCATCCGCACCGCGTTGATGCCGTCCTCGATGCGTTGCTGCGGGACCACCAGGGTGCGGTGGAACCCCAGGCTGCGCAGTACCTCCTCGCGGCTTCTTCCGGTGCCCAGCTCGCGCGCCGCGGCGTCGTGCGGCAGGATGTGCTCGCCCCACTTCCACGGGCGCTTGTCCAACTCCCGCGAATACCAGTCGAGCCCGACGCCGCTGTTCTCGATGTAGTCGATGACGTGGATCTCGCGGCCGACGAGCTGAATGCACCAGATCGCGGTGGCGTCGCCGATCCCCAGATCCCACGCGGTGTGCACCGGCAGGGTCGGCTCGTGCGGCACCTTGCAGATGCGGCCTTCCTTCTCGACCGCCTCCATCAGCGTGCCGTAGTAGGAGCCCATCACGCCGGCATCGAACGAGCACAGGTACTCTTGCCGGTAACGGGCCTCGCCGTCGTCCTGGCCGTATTCCCTGATCAGCTCGCGATGCTCGACCTCGAGCTGGTCGAGCGAGAAAACGTTGGTATCGGTCGCCGGCAACCGCTCGGCAAACCATGTGCCGTCCTGGCGCGCGCCCTCGTAAAAGGTCGAGGCGTGGTTGCGCCCGCGCGGCGTGGTGATGAACAGCGCCCAACCGCCATTCTCGGCCAAAATCGGCCGCAAATAGCCCCAGGCACTCGGATCGGCGAGGGCGAACTCGCTAAACACCACGCCAACCGGCGGTGAGCCAACAAGGCTGTTGTAGTTATCCGATCCGACCAACTGCCACAGCGAACCGTTCTTAAAGCGGATCGCCATGTCGGTCTCGCGGGTGCTCTCGCGCAGCTCGCGCGGGAAGCACTCGTTGATCCGGCGCTGCCCGGTATGCGGGTTGACCGCGTCCCAAACCGCCTTACGAGCCTGATTGGCCTCAGGCAGCATGTGCCAATACACGCCAACGCGCATGTGCGCCGCGATGGCGCTCCAGTGCAGGCAAACCTCATCCTTGCCGGCGCGACGGTGCCAGATGGCTATTGCGCGTTTACCTTGGCCTTCCAAGTACTCCCAAAGATTACGCTGGTAATACCGCGGCTTCCACCCGTTATGGGGCAGTCGAATAGTGCCTTCTGGCGGATCGATCACTTGGGCGGGTTTGCTGTCATGGCTGGTTGCCCGTCATGATGGTGTATGCAACAATCGCCCAAACAGGGAGGCGGGATGGCACACCCCGTGTTTGTAAAACTCGACGAGCGCGAGTTCGCCAACCTCGTCAAAGGCCGCGTGGTCGAGGTCGACGGGCGCTGCGGCCCCGACATCGTCCCGGTGCGGGTCATCCTTGCCGATATCGGGTTCGCCAGAATGCTGAGCTGGATCGACCGGGCGATCAACGATCAGGACCGCCATAGTGGTTGAGCTGCGCGACACCAGGGTGCCGGCAACGCCGTGCCCCTATTGCGGTCACCACCTCGACGGCGCGATGGCGAGCGACCCCAAACACCCCGACGCGACCCCAAAAGAGGGCGATTTATGCGTCTGCATCAACTGCGCTCAGATCCTCGCCTTTAACGCCGACCTGACCGTGCGCGCGGCGACGGCCGATGAGCTGCGCGAGCTGCGCCTCGATAAGCCGCTCGCTGATCACATCGCCAAGGTCCAGGCCTTTGTCCGCTCGACCGATAGGCGCCCCCGTGGCTAGACGCCGCCGTTCCAACCCGCTCGGGCAGTACATCCTCGACACCGACGGCAACCCGGTGCCCGAGCCTGACCTCCTCGTCTGGGGCAGGTGGCTGGAAGATGCGGGCGATCTGCGTCGGGTGGCGCGCGACGAGCTGCCCAGCGGGATCGTCGTCTCGACCGTGTTCCTAGGGATCGATCACAACTGGTTCGATTACGGGCCGCCGGTGCTGTTCGAGACCCTGGTCTTTAACGATTACGGCGAGATCAGCGCGGTCGACGGTCGGCGCTATGCGACACGCGGCGAGGCGCTGGCCGGGCATCAGACGATCCTGCGCTACGCCCGCGAATACGAAAAAGAGCTGCTCCCACAGAAGGCCAACGACAATGCCTGCTAAACGCAACCTCACCGTCGAGGCGCTGGAACTCAGCGATCAGATCAAACCGCTTTTCGCCGGGGTCGACCCCAACGTCGTCGGCGGCGCGCTCGCCGATCTGGTCGCGCTTTACATCGCCGGTCACCGCACCGGCTCGGGCAACAAAGCGGCCCGCGCCAAAATCCAGACCGACGTGCTCGAACTCTGGATCCGCCTGCTCGACGAGCTGATCCCCGGGCAAAACGCGATGATCGACGCCCACATCGCGGCCGGCGACAGCTTCAACTACCACGTCATGAGCGAAGACAAGCCGAGGAGCCGGCATTGATCCCGGTAGTCGACGACGCGGTCGTCCAAGAGGTCGCCGAGCAGATCAAGAAGATTAAGGCGGGCAAACGCCCGCTGGCGACGGCCAAACTGCTCGTGTTTATCGTCCTCTTGCACCGGGACGACCTTGCATTCCCAAACCACCGAGATGTCGCGAAGCACCTCGGTATCGCTGTTCCGACGGTCGATCTCATGCTCAGCCATCATCTTGGCACAGGCTACCTGCGGCTGGACGTCAGGACTGTGCCCGGCAACAACCGACAGCGCAAAACCGTAAAGCAGCGCAAGCACTACATCCCCTCGCCCGAGCTGCTTGCCCTCGTCTGCGCGGCCGAGACCATCAGCGCACCCAGTAAAGGAGCCCCCATGCCGTTCGCACCCTATGTCGACGATGACGAGATCATCGACCCCGAGCACAAATCATCGATCCAGCGGCTGACCCGCGATCTGGCGATTGCCGCACGCACCATGGGTCCAAAGGAGGCCCGCTTCCTTGTCGACGCCTATTACACCAGCCAGGACAACCGCAAGCGGGCGGCCAATCAGGCGCGCAGCATGGAAAAGAGCGAGCAGCCCGAGCCGCACATCCTGTTGGACTGGCTGTTCGAGCAGTCGCGCATCCTTGAGAGCCAGATCAAACGCGCCCTCGACGAATACACCCAGGGTCACATCATGGGCGAGTGGATGCGCAGCATCGTCGGCATCGGCCCGGTGATCAGCGCCGGCATGCTCGCCCACCTTGAGGGTCCGCGCCCGACGGCGGGCCGGATCTATGCCTTTGCCGGGCTCGCCGCCGAGGGTCAGAAGCCGTGGAAGTCGGGTGAGAAGCGTCCCTACAACGTGCAGCTCAAGACCCTGTGCTGGCATGCCGGTCAGAGCTTTATGAAGCTCGCCGCGCGCCCCGATTGCTATTACGGGCACGTCTACCGCGAGCGCAAAGTGTTCGAGCAGCGGATGAACGACGAGGGCAAGCGCACCGCGACCGCCGCCGAGTGGCTACCGCGGGTCGGCAAGACCACCGAGGCACATAAGCACTACAGCGCCGGGCGGTTGCCGCCGTCACAGATCGACGGTCGCGCCCGACGCTACGCGGTTAAGCTCTTCCTCAGCCACATGAACGAGGTGTGGATGAAGAAGCTCGGCGTGCCGGTGGCGGCGCCGTTCCCGATTGGCCGGCTCGGTCACGCCGACTACATCCCGCCACCGGGCGCGCACTAGATGGGGTTCTCGCTTCTATTTGGGCTCGCGCTAGGATCGGGGTTCCCGCAGGCCATTGGGCTCGCGCAATGGATGGGGTTCTCGCACTCAACTGGGCTCGCGCTGGGCTGAGGGTTCTCGCGTGGAGTTGGGCTCGCGCGGCAGCTCGGGTTCTCGCAGCACATTGGGCTCGCGCCAAGCGCTGGGTTCTCGCCTGCTCATGGGCTCGCGCAATGCGCTGGGTTCTCGCGATGGTTAGGGCTCGCGCATTGAATGGGGTTCTCGCCGTGACCTGGGCTCGCGCCAAGCGCTGGGTTCTCGCCATAACCGGGGCTCGCGCCATTCCAAGGGTTCTCGCATTGCTTTGGGCTCGCGCCGATGGCAGGGTTCTCGCCTTATGGAGGGCTCACGCGACCGACGTGGTTCTCGCTTATCCTGGGCTCGCGCATAATCGAGGGTTCTCGCACTTCGTAGGGCTCGCGCAGGGTCACATGGTCCTCGCATCTCACTAGGGCTCGCGCCGGCAATGGGGCTCTCGCAGTTCCTAGGGCTCGCGCATGGGGTAGGGATCTCGCTCAGCAAAGGGCTCGCGCATAATCGAGGGTTCTCGCATTCGATTGGGCTCGCGCAGGGGTTTGGGTTATCGCTAGGCACAGGGCTCGCGCCACTTCTAGGGTTCTCGCAACAATCTGGGCTCGCGCCAAGTTGTGGGTTCTCGCTTGAGCCGGGGCTCGCGCACGACCTAGGGTTCTCGCGAAGGCTCTGGGCTCGCGCCGGTCGTAAGGTTCTCGCTCAGCAAAGGGCTCGCGCTGGTGGTTGGGTTCTCGCATCTACCAGGGCTCGCGCGATCTACCGGGTTCTCGCATCACCCACGGCTCGCGCTGCTGTTAGGGTTCTCGCTTCTGTCAGGGCTCGCGCCTGTAATCGGGTTCTCGCCAACATTTGGGCTCGCGCGACCGACGGGGTTCTCGCTAGAACCTGGGCTATGTTGCTGCCCACAACGAGCCTACGCTCACGGCCAATCGTCGTCAAACTCGTCGTCGCCGTGCAGCTCGACCGCGATGCACACCAGCAGGATCGCGACCACCGCAAAGACCACCAGCCAGCCGAGGGCAAACCACGCCCAGGCGGGCACTCACCGGTCGCCGGGCGGCGGCAGGGTCGACCCGGCATAGGTGGCGACCGGCTCACCCTTGCGGATCGGCACGCGCAGCGGGGTCCACACCTTTTTGCGCACCACCGTGGCAAAGCGGCCGACCGGCACGTACTCGTCGCCGGCGATCTCGGGCGGCAGCGGCGCGTCCGGGTCGCCCGCGATATAGACCGGCGCCGCGAGGCCTTCGGGCGACGGGAAATGGATACCTGGCACCCCGACGGTGATGTCGTAGCCGCGCCACGTAAAGAACCGCTCGCCGCTCAGGTGCTCGCCGACCGGGATGATCCGGCCATCGGCCATGTGGCGGTCGTGCCCGAGCCGCAGATGGAGGATCGCCTTGCGGCGCCCCTCGGCGTCGCGGTCGTAAAAGAACTCCTTCAGCGCGCCAATCGGCACCCCGAGCCGGCACGAGCGCTTGCCCTGCTTGATCGTCACGGTGATGCCGGCAATGCTCGAGGCGGTGAACGCCACCGCCATGTTGAACCACAGCCTGACAAAGTCGTGCGCCGTCTTGCCGCTCTCGTCGGGCAGCTCCTTGGCGCACTCGGCGAGCCCGGGCGGCACATGGAACGCCGAATGGTACACCCCAGTGCCGCGCGGCAACGTCTGGTAGCGCTGCATGTGGTGCGGCAGGGCGCGGATCTCGCCCGTCGGCAGCACCCCGACATACCACCACATCCCCCAGCTCTTTTTGGCGTGGGGGAACTTCGCCAGCTCCTCCTTGCTCAGCAGATCGCGCTTTAAGGACAGCGAATGGTGGGCAAAGATCGTCGAGCCGAGCGGCGCCACGGTCGCATGGTTCTTGGGCTTCTCAAACAGGTGGAAGTCGAGGAGGGTCGCCTTGTCCTCGAGCGTGTCCTCGCGGTAATCCGCGGCGCTGCGGCCAAAAAACGCGCCAAAATAGGACGGCAACTGGCCCGCGTCGGCCATTGTCAGCGCGGTGAGCTGGCGCGTCCAGATCTTGGTATTGGCGGTGACGACCGGGGCCCCGACCCGGCGAAAATAGGCGTAGGCGTCGGGGTGCTGCCGGCGCATCTGCTCAAACGCGTCAAAATAGGCTTCCGCCCCGGTCAACAGGTCGGCGAGGGTGATGTCGTTGTTGCGCGGATCGCCGACAATTGCTCGTGCCCAGTCCGACACCGGCAGCCGGGTCACCCGCTCGACGTCGCGCTCGAGCCGGCGCGCCTTTTTCTCTACCGGTGACGGCCGGCGCTCTTGCGCCTTTTCCAGCGCTGGCGGGCGACGCTGCCGCGCTGTTTGGGGTCGGCGTGCGGGCCGGCGGGGATCGTCCGCGGGCGGGGCACGCCGGGGTTGCGCGATGTCCCCAGGTTGCCGCCCTTGTTCCCCCGCATCATCGTCCTCCCGCAAAAACTTGGCGAGCTGGCTGTCCCGCCCAAAGATCCCGACCCACAGCCGCAGCCATGCCTGATCGACGCTCGCCTGATAGCGGTTATCCATCGGCTCCCTGGGCCTCCTCGCGCTGCAGATGACAGGACGGGCAGCCAAAGGTGCTCGCGTCGGGCACCCACCAGCACCCGCACACGTCACATCTGAGCGCCTCCTCAGGCGCGGGCACCGGCTGCAAGGTGCCGCGCGCTTCGGTGATCTGCCACAGGCCCATCGCCATTACGCGTCCTCACCCCGCTCCCTTAGCGCCTGCATCGACTTCTTGGCCCGCGCCCGGCGCTCGTCGCAGTAGCGGCACTCACCGGGCGGCGCGTAGGTCTTGGCCTGACCCTCGGGCAGCGCCTCGGGCGCCTTGGGCGGCTCGCTCTTGCGGCGCCACCCCTCCATCAGGCGGCAGCCTCGATTGCGGCTTGAGCGTCACCGCCCACCAGAACAACACCCCAAAAAACACCCAGGCAATCCAGTGCGGCGGGTCAACGAACAGCCTGCACCAAGATCAAGCTGAGGAAATAGAGGGCCAACGCCAGCCACCCGAGATGCGGCCGCGCCCACGGCCTCACCCACGGCTGAAACGCCTCAATGAGGCAGAGGATGAACGCCGCGACGAGGAGGATCAGGCTGATCATGTCGCGCCTCCTTGGCCTTCCTGCGGATCTGGCGCCGCACCACCTTGCTGCGGCTGATGTAGTAAATCCCCTGGTACGGGTCGTCGCGATAAGCCGGCGGCACGCCCGGCCCGCGCGGCTGCGCCTCCCACCCCGCCTTCAACGGGTCGATAAGGAACTCCTGTATCGCCGCGCCAACGTCGAGATAGCGGTCAATGTAAGGAGCCCGGGCGACAATCCGGGCGACCTCGCCCAGCGCTTTCTGCGCCTCGTCGAGCAGCTTTGCCGCCGCGATGTGCTGCTCTCTGGTGAGGTGGCTGACCGGCCGCACCCGCACTTTTACCCCCCTATTCTACCGCTGGTGTATGTAGACCCGGGAAATCGGGTATCTCGGAGGCCTGTTGGGTAACAGATTTCTACTTACTGGTTCGAAAACGCGCCTCGATCTGGGTTCTCGCGAATGGTAGGGCTCGCGCAATACCCTGGGTTCTCGCGTCTGATAGGGCTCGCGCTCGGCGCTGGGCTCTCGCTGCGGCTATGGCTCGCGCACGGTACTAGGTTCTCGCTTGCCCTAGGGCTGTTGGGCAACAGTTTAACAGGGTTCGCGGGGAATACTAGGGGCGTTGGTACCCGGGTCCGGGGAGCCTCCCCCCCTTGCCCTATCCTCAGCCGATGGGGTGCCCCCGGGCCTCCTGCGTGGGAAGGAACCCCTTTTGTGCCAATGGGTTAGGGCGCACCATCGTGCCAAGCCTCGAGCCGTTGTGCTCGCGCATGCATAGCGCTCCGTTTACAGCACGCATTGCTGCTAACCTATTGATTATCCTCATCATCAGCAGTTGTGTCAGAACTTGTCATCTCGAGCCCTAGAGCCGTTTCTGATAACGATGACAATGGGTTAGGCGGCATTGGCGCCATATCGATCACCTTGCCATCGCTGAAACGCATGATTTGCAGGCTGATAGGCGCGCCTCCCGCGCCCGTTACCTCAACCGTAGCTACATCGGGGAGAACTTTCCTCAGGAGCGCCAGCGCCGTGCTTGCCTGCGTTCGCGTCATGCGAGGGCAATCAGCAGCATCGGGGTCTGCGAGCACGAACGCGTTTAAGCGTTGAATGATCTTGGTTACGCTGATCTTGCGGCGCCAGTGTGCCTGATCAGCTTGGCTTGTTACGCCGCTCCAGCGATGGGCCATTTTGGTAGCGCTAGCCTTTGCGTGAGGCATGCGGTGCGGTTTGGCTGCGGCGGTAGCGGTGCGCCATGGCTATTGCTCTGTAGGTTAGCGGGATACGCGCTCATCTAACATGGTGCGACAATCCGCGCGGTGTTTTTGAGCCTATCTGTGGCTTACGCGCGCAAACATTGTTGCACGTAGCAACATAGGGGCTTATATTCTCTCTAGCACTTGGCGTTGGGCCAGTGCGGTTAGGACGGGATGCCCTCCGAATGATGACGCTCAAAGCTGCGAACGCAATTGCTGGTTCGCTTGGTTACCCTTCAAAGATGCCCGGCACGGCTTACGGTATTCCGGCGCAGGCCTGCATTACCGGTTCGAAGCTTGCCAAGGTTCCGGGCTCAACCTGCGCAAGCTGCTATGCGATGCGCGGCAATTACATTTTCCGCGACGTCAAGAAATCGCAGGCCACAAGGCTTGCAGGCATTACCTCGCCCGATTGGGTTGAGGCCATGGTTACGCTGCTTACGGCGGTTCACAGCAAGGGTATCAACCCCAAAACCAAGCAGCCGCTAGACAAGGTCCATCGCTGGCACGATAGCGGCGATTTACAGTCGCGCGACCATCTCGCCAAGATCTGCGCCGTTGCGCGCGCTACACCATGGTTGCGGCATTGGTTGCCGACGCGCGAGGGCATGCTGTTAAAGGGTTTTGTGCGCGACGGTGGGGAAATCCCCGCCAATCTGGTTATTCGCTTGTCGGCGACCATGGTTGATGGCGCGGCGCCGACCGCTTGGCCGCAAACCAGCACGGTGCACGATAAGAGCGATGGCGTCGGCGAGCGCTGTGGCGCGCCGTTGCGCGACAACAAGTGTGGCCCTTGCCGGCTTTGTTGGGATGCGGCCGTTGCGAATGTTTCCTACCACATCCACTAGATCGAAACGGGCGCAAGCCCGTCGCGCCGTCATGCGGCGCCTGATGAGATCAACCAAGAGGATCAACCAAAATGACTATTGATCGTAGCGAAGTGAACCGGGCGCTGGCAAAAGCGCTGGCCTATCAGCAATGCGGCAAGCCGGCGGCCGCGGCGCTTTGGGCGGCGGAATTGGTTCGCCTGCTCGAGTGTCACGGCATTCTGCGGGATGACGCGCCCTCGTTTGCCGGTTACGGCGCGGAGGTAGCGGCGGAGTATCTGGAAACTCACCCCGCGAATAGCGCTGATCGCATTTGCGAGTGGCGCCCGGCTTTTCGCAAGCGGTAGCGCGCTCGCACCCTAACCCAATGGCCCGCATAGGTGACACTAGCGGGCTTTTTGGCTGCCAAGCTATGATGGCAGAACCAACAAAGGATTGACCGATGAAGGTAGAACTTGAAATCTGGGGCGGCGGCACGGCCGCGTACCTGTCCAAATTCCGCAAGCGTCATTTTACGTCGGCCGCCGAGGCGGCTGCTTACATGGATCTCGTCGCGGCGCACCTTAGCGCGCTAGGCGTCTCGGCTGCTCATCCCATGGCGGTTTACGATACCGCCGGCCGCGATGTGACGCACCTTTGCCGGGCAACCGACCAATACGAGGATTGACCGATGTTGAGCGATGCCGAGCAATTGACCGCGGCCGGCTTGGCGCTGTTTGGCGAGCATTGGATAAACCCGCTCGCCACAGCGCTAGGGGTGCAAGAGCGCACCATGCGCCGCGAGTGGCTATCCGGCCGCGCCAGGGTTCCGCAAGGGGTGTGGCGCGATCTCGCGACCATCGTTGCCGACAAGCGCGCCGCGCTCGAGCCGGTCGGCGCCGCGCTGGCCGAGCGATTGGAGACCTGATTTTCCAAAATATTTCGGCCGCAGCAATCGGCTGGCGAAATCCTTGGCCGATCTAAAAACCCTCCTGTCGTCACGCATTTCGTCACAGTGACGACAAGCCCCGGTCTCGCCGCCGGGGTTTTTTGTTGGTAAGGGCAACCACCGCGGGGTTAGGATGGGCGAGCCCGAATGGCTGCGAGAACCCTCGTCCGAGCGCGAGCCCAACGCCTTGCGAGAGCCCCATTGCCGGCGCGAGCCCTATCAGCTGCGAGAACCCAAAGGATGGCGCGTCAATCCGCTGCGATCCGCTTTAGCTCCTCGCGCCACCGGCGGTGCGCCGCATTGCGATTGAGGAACGGCGCGCCGTCCGGCCCGTCAAAACGGATGGACAATTGAGCGGCCTTGTTGATCACGCTGCCGTAGGTGCGGCCCATGACGGCCGCGGCCTCGGCTTGGCTAAAACCGCGCGCGGCGTACCAGCGCAAATGCAAAACGTCGGCTGGCTTCCATGAATGGCGCGGCACGGTTCACCGGGTGCGGCTGGAATGATCCCTCTCGTACCCTTCGGCATTGGCGCCTTTCATCGAAGGATGCAGCGCCATGCCTCCCTTGCCGTGACCGAGCCCATCGCGCGCACCGCCCCGCACGCGGGCGCTGGAGGCCGCTGGGACGCGTGTATTGCCGTTGGCGCCCTCATTGCCGGTATTGCCCATTGCGCTCTGTACGGGCGGCGCAGCCGGTCCTGGCGGGTTTGTGTTGTCTTTGGGTCGCGGGCCGGCGCCACGCAGCGGTGGGCTGTTGTTCGTCGGGTTGCCGGTATTGCCGGCGAGCTTGTCGCGCGCCGCGGCCTTGATGCTGTTCGCCATGCTGGCGCTGATGTTGCCGGCATTCTCCGACCGGGTGGCGCCGCTGATCGCAAGGCGCGCATGGGTCGGATCGTTGATCGGAAAGGATTTGCCCGGGCCGGCAAATTTGCTGGCCGGCATTCTCGAGCGCTTGGCGAGGCTGAGGCGAGCCATGGCTAACGCCCTCCGCGCTTCATCGGCCTATCGCCGCCGATGTCGATTGACGCCATCGAGCTGTCCCAGGCGAGGCCACCGGAGCCGGCCATGTTGCGCGCATCGGGCTCGGGCCGGCTGGCGAGCTTGGACATGATTTTTTGACCACCCGCGGGCGGGCTTTCGCGCTCGGTGAGCATCCCCAGCTTGTAGCCGTCATCAGACGGCCCGGGCTTGGTGTTGCCGGTGCTGTTGCCGGCGGCGCCGCCAAACTGGTTTGTGTTGCCCCGGGCGCGGGTATGCGGAAAGAGCCCGCTAGAGCGGGATTTTGCGCGTGATTTCATGGGGATACCTCGAGGACGAGGCGGTGGCGGCTATCGCCGATTAGCACGATCATGGGCTCGCCTGTTTCACTCGTCAACATCAATGGCTTGCGCTATGGTCCTGGCGGTTGATCCAAAGTCCCCCCTGTCGCCTCGAGGCCAGTCCTCGGGGCGTCTTTTTATCAGGCAGTACACCGGGGATTGCCGGGCATGGCTCTTTGGCCCGTGCATGTGGCGATGTTTGCCGGTGGGTTGGATGATCCTCGCGCGTATCGCCCGGTTGGTGAACGCGCCCCACACGTTGCCGTGGTGCGGCGGGCCGATCAGCGGCACCAAACGGTCCTTGATGTCCTCGGCGATCAGCTCGCCATAACCGCCGTGGAAGACCTCGGGCAGCAGGCTGAGGGCGCGCTCCATCCAGCCGCTTTCTTCCTCGGGTTCGGCAACTTTTTTGAGCGCTTCGTCACGGTCGGCGAGGGCATCAAACAAATCGGGGGTGTCGTCCTTTTTCTTGCTCATCGGGGGAACTCCGGGGGGATCTCGCGCAACGGCATGGGCTGGCGACCGAGCAAAACCGGCCATGGCGGCAGGTAAGGTTGACCGGCGCCTTAAACGGGGGCGCCGGCAGTGCGCCGTTCATGACCGCCTCGACCATGTGGCGCACCCAGGCGCGCTCTTCCTCGCTCACGGTGGCAATCCGTAATGGTCGGCCAGGATGTCGAGGCCAATTTTGAGCTGCCCGGCGATCTCCTGCCGGTTGGTCCCGGTGGCGCGGGCGAGATCGATGATGGTGATCTCGCCGCCGGCCGGAAATCCTACGGCTATCGGCCGCACAATCGCCTCGAGACGCGTGCCCAATGCCTTTAGCGCCAAGTTCCATTGCCGGATGGCGTCGAGCTGGGCGAGCGTGTAGGACCAGCCGGTAGACGCGGCGCTGTGGCCTGCTGCGGCATTTCTGGCACCGCAGAGCCCAAGCTCGAAGTCGCCCCGGAGCTGAGCCCCGGCGTCGGCTTGCCGCGGGGTGATCGATCCATCGCGGCGCAGCCTCTCGAGGGTGCTGACGCTGCGCCACATCCGGGCGCCGGCCTGGGCCGCTTCGTGGTCGGTGCCAATGGCTGGACCCTCGACGAATTGGCCGCGTGCCATGCGCTCAGCCGTGGGGGCGCCTGCGGACGCTGGCGCACTCAACCCTCCGCTCCCTGGATGGCAGCGTTGTGGGCATCGACCTCGCCGTGTTGCTCGGCCTCGGCGAGCGGCGCGGAGGTATTGACCACCGGCAGATCGCTCGCGTCGGCTTTGCCGGTCATGATCCGCGCCGGGTGGAGGGTGCGAATAAACCCGATGCACAGCTCGATCTGCTCGCGTTGCGCCACGAGATCGTCGAGCGCCGCCAGGAAGCTCCCGCCGGTGGCGAGGTAGGTATCGAAATTGGCGCAATGGCCGCGCGTGACCGCCCAGCGATCCAGCGCTTTGCGGGCGTTGTATGCGGTCGTCTTAGCCATGGTTTGCCTCCTAGCCAATCGGGCCTAAAATCCGCCGGCGGGCTTGCCAGCGGCGGTAGCGTTTCACCGCAACATCGACCATCCCCTGGTCAAAAAACCTGCCTTCGGGATCGCACGGCGAGACCGTGGTGTAATCGCCAATCATGCACCGCCTAAACGCATAGTCTTCGGCATGCCACAGCCAGCGATCTGCTTCGGTTTTGATCTCACCCCAAGCAATCGACCTAGGGTCGTTGTCCGAATACTTCCTCGATGGTGGGCTTGGGACCAATGGGACCGGGGTAGCCATGATCGATTACTCCTCCCTTGTCGTCGTCGAGCCAGCGTTGTGCGTTGAGCCAAGTGCTCATGTGCGGCGTGAACTGTTGATCCTCGCCAGCCCGAGCGAGCGCGAACTGCTCGACAGCCTCGCGCAGCGTCTCGGCGTCGGTTGACTGGCGAGCTTTGTGGTAGGCCTTCTGCGCCGCTCCCTTGCCGACATGACGCGGGTAGAGCAGCCAGACCTCGGCAAATTCCTGATTGAGTTCTTTCGTCCTCAAGGCGCGGCTTGAGGGAGTAGGAACTTTAGTTCCTACGATATTACCTTCTATTTCTCTTTCTCTTTCTTGTTCTGCATAGCATTGCATTGCATTGGCATTGCTCGGGCATTGCTCGGGCATTGCTCGGGCATTATTCAATTTTTGCTTATGTTCCCAACGCTTAGCGGCCGCTGCCCGAGCGCGCGTAGACCGCTCGGCGCTCCAGGCCAGTGCCTCCAACGCTTTTTCACAGATCACCGGGTGGTAAAATCGCCCGTCGTCGCACAGGACAAAGCCGTGTAATGCACCTGTGCGAATTTCGCCCCAGCGCTCGCCGTAGCCGCTCCAGCGCGAGAGCTGCCGGTCGTCATTGGGTAGCGATCCGGCAGGCACCTGTCGCCATGCCTTACACCACAGCAACACCGCTGCTTTAAACTCGTCGCCGGTGGTCGTGTCGATCAGCGCACTGTCCTGCAGCCGCTCGATTTCCAGCATCATGGCGGGGAACCGCCGCACGTCGGCGTCGGGCGGGACGGGCGGCTTAGGGGGCGTCATCAAAGGGCGCCCCCAACATGACGATGGCAAACGCCTCGATGACCATCGGGTTGGCGGTCAGCAGGCCGTCATCGCTGACTTGCAATTTCCCTTTGCGGACCAGACTGCGCAGGCGGCGCGGGAATGCTGCCCGGTCGGAGGGGTGCGCCCACTCGCGCAGTTCCTCGCGCGAAATCGGCCCGTCGTGCTTGACCATGAGCGCCAGCGCCGTGCTGAGCAGGCCGGCCTCAGCAGCGCGCAGGCCGGCCACCGACCACAAGCCAATCCGACCCGCCTCGTGCGGGGTCATGCCGCCCTCCGATGGGGCTGCTCGCGCCGGGCAAGCCGCAACGTCTCGCCAAGCATGGCGACGACCTCTTGCGGGGAATGCATCAGCGTGGCGCCGTAGATGAGCCCGACCGCAACCAGCATCTCGCTATGGCTTAGGCCGATCTCCCGCCAGTACAGGTACTGCTCGATGGCACACAGGAAGGTGTCATCGTCCGCCATCTCACGCTGCCCGTCCCGACATCCGCGCTTCGGGCTCACGCCACCCGGCCGGCAAGCGACCCCAGGCGATGAGCGTGTCGCGCACGTCGGCCCAGTTCTCGCAGACCGCGTGTCTGATGCGGTGTTCAAAGCACCGCATGCGCCACTCGCGTTGCGCGTCCGACAGCTCGCCGCGGCGCGCCTTGCTGAGCAAATCTTTGGTTTCGGGCCGCTTCAGTTCGATGCAGCCGCAACCGTCACCCCACAGCACCGTCAGGTCGGCAGCGCCGGGGTTTATGGCACCGTCCAATTTGAGCTGGTAGACGATCCGCCGGGCCATTTCGCGCTCGGCTGGGGTGCGCGCCGGGATATAAATTCCGTTCGCCGAGCCGATGACCATGGCGTCGAGCGGCGCATGCCTCAACCGCAGCATCACCTCACGCTGTAAGGCCCGCTCGATTTGGCGATTGCGCCGCTTCGCTTCCACTAGTCTGCTCCGAGCCAGACCTCGATCTCAGTCTCGGTTTTGATGCGCTCACACACGTCCTTAAAGGCGTCGCGCTCGATATATTCCGGCCGATATAAATCGTACCAAAGAACCAGTTGCCCCTCTTTGATGCGGAAGCGCAGCCGCGCCACGACGGCGTAAGCTTCACCGCCGAGCAACACCGGGATGCCCAGGTTGAACTCTTTGGGCATGCTGAGGTTTTCGCGCCGTGACGCTTGCCCGGTGATCTCTTGGTTGTAGGTGAATTGGCGCGACCCGGTCGTGGTGTCAATCGCACTGACAAACTGGACGTCTTTGTGCGCCCGCAGGTTGCGGCAGCACTCCAAGATGTCGGCGCCCGGCGGATTGACGATGTCCACCAGATTGTCCTCGAGGAGCTGGGCGAAATCGACTTGCTGGTGCACCTTGCCGCTGTGCGAGCGCCACAACGTCCACTCGACCGACTTTGGAGCGGTATAGCGGGCATGGTGACCACGCCATGCCGGGGCACCGGGCGCGTGATAGTCGAGCACCGCGTGCAGCGTCAGGCGCTCGGGATCGCCAAAGATCGCCGTCGTTGCGGTCTCGTCGTCGGCGTCGACTTTGAAGCGGTTGACGTAAGCAATAAACGCTTCGACGGTGTGGAAGACCGGTTCGGCCCGGGTGCGTGCCGGAACCGGCAATAGGTGCTCGAGGCTCTGAAGCTGGGCACCCTCCGGAACGATGGCGTAAGGGATATCGCCGAGACCGCCCGTGCTCTTGGCTTCGCCAGCCACCATGCCGGCTTCGAGCGCATCGGCAATGCTGCTGCGTGGGTCAGCCATTGCTTGCCTCCCCGCTGGAAGGGGTGGCTGCAGCAACGGTTCTGAGCGGCAGATCCTGCTGCCGCGGGTCTTGACGCACGAGCGCGCCACCGCTTGTCACGAAGAAGACGGTCGAACCACGCGCCGCTTCCGGAACCTTCGCTTTGATCGTCTCGGAGACGATCACCGCGTCCCCGTTGGGGGCGATCTTCAGAGTGATCGAAAATTCGCCCGGCTTACGGTGAAGAGTAACGCCTTCAACCACTTCGGCCAGCTTGTTCGTCGCTTGTTCGTAAAACTCACCGCCGCTCAACTCGCGCAACACGTCAGCGAACGCTCGTGCCATGCCCCCCTCCCAGGTTGCGTTTATTACCGATAGATTACTAAAGCGAGCTGTGTATGTTGGCGAACACAACCAAAAGTCTTGTCAATCTGCGCTAATTAGTTCACGCTTCACGACAGCGTGACTGCGACGAGGAGCCGGTGGTGCCCAAACGTCGGGGCGGATGAGGTGGAGCGGGATGCGCAGCACTTTGGCAATTTTGCGGGCGTGCCACGTCGGGATGCGCTGCTCCTTGGTCCGCTTCCAGCCGCACACCGTGCTGTGATGCACCCCGGCTACTTCTGCCAGGGCGTTGATCGCTCCGAAGGTTTTTTCCTCAGTGGACAAGTAGACGGCAGCCACTGCGGCAATTTCGTCGATTGTCATGCCAACATTGTTCGTCCAAACGTTTGGGGCGGTCAAGGGGTGCGGAGCACATTGTCAAAAATAGGGAGATGAGCGGGGCTATGATCAACCAGCAGTTACTCGAGACATCGACCTTCGATCTGGAACTTGAGGACAACGCCGACCTCCGGAAAAAGGTGGGTCAGCGCCTCGGCCAGATCCGACGCGAACTCAAGATGTCACAAGAGACAGTGGCAGCCGCCGTAGGCATGTCGCGGCCTCACCTCAGCAATGTCGAGCTGGGCCGGTCGCGCACCGGGTGGAACCATTTGCGGCGCGTGGCGGAGCAATACAGGAAGGACATCGCCCGCCTCGCGGACGAGGTCAAGGAGATGCCCGAGCAGCCCGCGGTGGCGCCGATAGCGCGGGTAAAGGTCGAAGATACCGCCATGGATCTGAACGAACGTTTGCTCCTTTCGGCGTGGCGTTGCCTCGACCTCGAACAGCACAAAGAAGTGTTGGCTCAAATTTTAGATCTTGCGCGCTCACGGTTTAGCCGGCGTTCGTAAAAACGGTGCTTGACCGCGCCCGGTGGGGGGTCGCAACATAGCGTTCCCCAGCCGGGAGATCGCCAATGTCGCGAATTGCCGGACATGCTAATCTACTGCAAAACATCCACAGCACCGGGCGCCGGCACCGCCCTGCGCTAGGCGTGCTGTGCATCTGGGGCGCCGTGTTGGCGCTGATGCTCGTCATCGCGTGGATCGCCTCATGACCGATCAGCAGATCGTCGAGGCGACAAAGCAGGTTGCCATTGCGGCGCCGGGCGAGCCTACGTTGCTGGGCATTATCGCGAGCGTCAGCGCCGACCCCACAGCCGACGTTGGCAAGCTCGAACGGCTGATCGGCCTTTACGAACGTGTGAAGGGCGAGGAGGCGCGCGTCGCCTACACCAAGGCGCTCGCCGAGATGCAGCCGCATTTGCCCGAGATCGAGGAGCACGGTGGCATCCTCGACAAGGCCGGCGAGGTGCAGAGCAAATACGCGAAGTGGGAAGACGTCACCGAGGCGATCAAGCCGGTGCTGGCCGAGTACGGGTTTGCGCTGTCGTTCAGCATCAGGCAGGAGCCGGGGCAGATCGCCGTCACCGGCAAGCTGTCGCACCGCGCTGGGCACGTCGAAGAGACGACGCTCGCGCTGCCGCTCGACACTACCGGCAACAAGAACACCGTGCAGGCCTATGGTTCGAGCGTCAGCTACGGTCAGCGCTACACGGCGCGAGCGTTGCTAAACCTGACCAGCCGCGGCAGCGACGACGACGGGCAAGCCGGTGGCAGCGCCTATGTCAGCGACGGGCAGCTCGAGGCGCTCAACGCGCTGATCGACCGCTCGGGCGCCGATGTGTCGCGCTTCTGTCAGCATCTCAAGATCGTCAGCCTCAACCAGCTCCCGGCGCGCCGGTTCCGCGCGGCCGAGCGGCTGCTGCAGCAAAAGATCATCCGAGATGGGGAGGCGACCCATGGCAAAGGAGCGTCAGAACCCCCAGGCTGACACGCTCGAGATCCTGTCAGACATAGTTCAGGGCTCCCGCGAGTGGCACGAGTGCCGCTGCGGGCTGGTCACGGCGAGCGAGTTTGCCGCGGTGCTGGCGAAGGGACAGGGGAAGGTGCGCCGCGCTTACATGCTGCGGCTAGCCGGCGAGCGCCTGACGGGCGAGCCGGCCGAGAGCTACAACAACCGGCACATGGAGCGCGGCAAGGCGCTGGAGGCCGAAGCGCGCGAGGCCTACGCGTTCTTGCACGACATCGAGCCCGAGCTGGTCGGGTTCTGCCGCGATCTGACGCTGGCGGGTGGCGTCGGCTGCAGCCCTGACGCCCTACTCAGCGACGACGGGCTGTTGGAGATCAAGACTAAGTTGCCGGCGTTGCTCGTCGAGGCGCTACTGCGCGGCGACGTGCTGCCCGAGCACATGGCCCAAGTCCAAGGCGGGCTGTGGGTGACGCGGCGCGCCTGGGCCGATGTCGTGTGCTACTGGCCCGGTCTGCCGCTCTGCGTCCGCCGGGTCGAGCGCGACGAGGATTACATCCGCCGGCTGGCGGCCGAGGTCGAGGCGTTTAACGCCGATCTGGCCGACATCGTCACTACCGTGGGGCTGGTGGCATGAAGCTCCTGCACGCGCTCTACAGCTTCCACTTCGCCTACTTGCGCTGGCTCGACACGATCATCTTGTGGCCGGCGTGCAAGAAGGCGGCGGCCGAGAACGGCGCCAGCCTCGATCACGCCCGGGCAGCGTTCTACATCCACGCCCATCAGGACCGCCCGTGGAGGTGGCTGGGCGACGAGGAGACCCGCAACCGCATCGATAGGCTCTCCTGATGTCAGACCCCCTGTGGTACCGCTGGAACGGCGCTGTGATGGTGCCGATGCGCCCCGACGCCGCGAGCGCGCAATTCTTTGTCGACGGGCGCTACCTGCTGGAGGCGCACCACGAGCGCAGCCACGCGCGCCACCGCGCCTATTTCGCGGCACTGAATGCGGCGTGGCATTCGCTGCCCGAGACGCTGATGACGACCTACCCGAGCCCCGAGCATCTGCGCAAGTTTGGGCTGATCCGCACTGGCTGGCATGACGAGCGCACCTATGTCGCCGGCAGCACCAAAGAAGCCGAGCGGCTGGCTGCCTTTATCGAGCCGTTTGACAGCTACGCCATCATCAGCCTCGACCAACACGTCGTGCGCGTATGGACAGCGCAGAGCCAGAGCTACAAGGCGATGGGCCGCGACGATTTTAACCGCTCGATGGACGATGTGCTCGGCTGGGTCGCCAACGCTGTCGGCGTGCCCAAATCGGTGCTCGAAGCAGAGGGAGAGATGGCGTGAAGCGCAAGTGCGGCGCCTGCACGCTGTGCTGCCGGCTGCTGCCGGTGCGCGAGCTGGACAAACCGGCCAACACGCGCTGTCAGTTTCAGCGGAACACCGGCTGCCGCGTCTACCGCAAGTACGATAGAGGCTTCCCGATGTCGTGCGGGCTGTGGTCGTGCCAATGGCTGACCCGGCCGACCACAGAGGCGCTCAAGCGCCCTGACCGCAGCCATTACGTGATCGACGCGCAGCCCGACATGATCAGGGTGCGCAACGACGCGACCGGCGAGGGGCAGGAGCTGGCGTGTCTGCAGGTCTGGGTCGACCCCGGCTTCCCCGAGGCGTGGCACGACCCCGCGCTCCTTGCTTTTATCGACGCCAGCGGTCAGCCGGCGCTGATCCGGCGCAACCAAACCGAGGGGTTTGCCATCTTCCCGCCCTCGGTCACCGGCGAAAAGAAATTCACGATCTCGGGGCCGAGCGAGAGCGTGCCGACGATCACCGGCTCGCGCATCCTCGACCAGCTCGTAGCGGAGACAGCGTGATGCGCTACTGGGAAGGACCGCCCGCGCGAGCGGCGACCGGGGGCCTGCCGTTCCGCGGGCACCGCACCATGAAGGAGGTGCAGGACGCGGAAAATCTGCGCGTGCGGGTGGTGACGAACATTGCCGAAAGACGCGAGCGCCTACGTAAACGTTTGGACCCAGAGGGTAATGATAATGGCACGCGGACCCCTGACCTTTAAGGAGCGCGATCTCAAGGCGGCTGTAAACGCCATTAAAAAAGCAGGAGAAAATGTCACACGGGTAAAAATCGAAAAGGATGGTAGCATCGTCATAGATGTTGCGGATACCAACATCCTTGGCTGCGAACCCTCGCCGCCAAAACGCAACAGGCCGATGGACAAACTTCGATGACCAACCTGCGCTACGTTCAAGTCGTCAAAAATCAACGCGGCGAATACCACTATCTGCGCTACGGCAATGCCCAGCGCGTCACGATCACGGGGGCGCCCGGCAGCGCCGAATATCTCGCCAATTATGAGCGGTTGCTCGGCGAGGCCAAGGGCGCGGTCGCTCGGGCCGATGCCAAGCACGCGGAGAAGCGTGCGCTCAAAACAAAGGGCGAGGACGAGGAGGGCACCATCGATGCGGTGGTGCGGCAGTTCCTCAACAGCGGCGCCTTTAAGGCGATGAAGCCTGCCACCAAGCTGCATTACGAGCGCAACCTCCGCTCGCTCTGCAACTACGACATGGGCGACGGCCGGTTTGGCACCGAGCTGGTCACCGAGATGACGCGCAAGGTGGTAAGGGGCATGCTGGGCAAGGTCGTCCCGGCTCCCAGCAACAAGAACTTCCTGGGGTGCCTGCGCGCGCTGATGCGCTTCTGCGCCATCGACCTCGAGCTGATCAGCGAGGACAGCGACCCGACCATCGGCGTGACCGTCCCCAAGATCGACCGGGCCGACGATGACGAGGGGTTCAAGTGCTGGCTCCCCGAGCACGTCGAGTGGTTCCGTGATCGCTGGCCGTTGGGCAGCATGCCGCGCAACGCGATGGAGCTGATGATCTACAGCGGCGCGGCGTGCGCCGATGTCATCCGGCTGGGTCGGGCCAATATCAAGCCGGATCGCTTTGGTCGGAAGTTCCTCGTCTACAAGCGCCAGAAGACCGGCACCACGGCGACCAACCCGCTGTGGCCCGAGCTGGAGGCCTACCTCGACCGCGCTTACCCCCCCGATTGGGAGGGTCCGTTCCTGCTCGACGGCGCCGAGAACCCATGGAACCCCGAGATGGGCAACGTTATCCCCCTGCGGGGCCATCGCACCAAAAGCGGCAATATCGCCTTCAGCCGGTGGTTCCGCGACCAGTGCATCAAGGCCGGCGTACCGACTGGCTACAGCGCGCACGGGCTGCGCAAGCGCTACGCAACCGACCTCGTCGAGCAGGGCAGATCGCTGCCGACGGTGATGCGCGCGGGTGGCTGGAAGAAGCCGGCGACGGCGGCTCGCTACTTCGAAAAGGCCGACGCGATGGCGTTGTGGGACGAAACGAAAACACGCGAAACCGCGTAACTGTAAACGCCGTAAAAAAGGTGTCTAACCGCTTGATTTGCCTTAGGTCCGCAAGGCCAGCATGGCGTTGTCCTATGTGGGCTTTTCAAGTGGTTAGCACTTCCTTTTACAAATCGGCATCTGGCGGCGCAATGGCGCTCAATAGGGAGAGTGTAAATGTCAGACCTACGCGACGCGCTGACCCGCCAGGGGTTCGAGCCGCTGCACCTCGACCTCGAGCCCGACGAGGCGGCGACGCTGATGAGCCTGCTCCAGCTCGGCATGGATGCCTTGGCTGCCAAGCCGCTCGACATTGATGCCATGCTGCGGCTGCACCGGATGCCAGACAGCACCCTGCATGGGCTCGGCACAAAGCTCGCCGGCTCGCTGAACATGTCGAGCGCCAAGGTGGTGCAGCTCAGGGATTTGGGCGAGCGCTAGGCGGCGGATGTTCGAGGGCGATCTCCATGCAGCGGTCGACCAGCTTGCCGACCATCGCGGTGCGCTGCTCCTGCAGGTGGTCGAGGAACCACAGCACGACGGCGAGGAAGGCGAGGTTGACCACGCACAACATCAGGAACGCGGGCGGCAGCGCGGCGATCAGCGAGCGGCCCAGATCGCCGGCCAGCCCGGTCACTGTGGTGGGTTGATCATCGGCCATGGCGTACCTATGTTGGGCAACGCAACAAGAGGCGATTTTGGTGGCTCGGCACTCCCCCTTTGACCTTGGCGCATGGACGGGCGAGATGGATTGCCCGGTGCATGGGAAGCAGTTGGGCGGGCTCCTGCTCAAGGTCCAGCCGACCCCCGAGGCGGAAGCGGTTATGCGCAAGTACTGTGGGATGTGCGTGATGGCGGCGCTCGACGATGCGATTTGGAAGCATGGCGATAGCTGACGAGCGCGAGCAGGACTTGAGGATCGAGCTTATGGCCGCAGACATCGAGAACAAGCGCGCCGACACCGACTACAAGCGCACGATGATGCGCTGGGAGCCGTGGAAGGCGATGGCTGTGGCGGCGGGCGCGGGTGCCACCTTTACGCTGGCGCTGCTGGCGCTGGCGACCGGCCTCGCCAAGCTATGGCTGGCCCATTGATGAGAATGTCCGTGTGGCGGCTGCTCCGCGCCAAGCCGGTCGACGCTTGGCCTGACGCCGACAAGGTGCTCGACGGCTGGGTGCCGACGACCCCGGCGCTCGACCTCTTTGCGATGATCGTCAGCCTGTCGCACGGGCAGGCGCAGCTCGCCAAGGCGCTGGTCAGGGTGGGCTGGCTGTGGGTGACGCTGTCGGTGTTGTGGGCGGTGCTCGCGGCGCTGTGGAGCTACCCGATATTCGGCAAACTGACGGGATGGTGGTGATGACGAATTTCCTACTGTTTTTGATCTTGGTGGCGCTCGTCGCTCCGGGGCTGCTTAATGCCGTGAGCAATGCGCTACTGTTCGGCATCACCTACGCCCTCTTTTACGGGTTCTGGGTCGTGCTGATCGGCGGGACGGTTCTTTACGTCATAATGAACCTGACAGCCGAGGGTGCCTTGGTCGCCGCGATGGCTGCCGCCCCCTTTGCATTCCTCGCCGCCAAGGACGCGTATTGGGCGAAGCGAGGGGTGAAGCGGGAGCGAACTCCCGTAAGCTGCTTTGTCGGGGGGCCTTATCGGTAGAGCCAGCTCGGGGTCAGCGCGTAGGGCAACGTCGTCTGCAACCCGCCAGCGATTGGCCCGACCGCCGGCAGACTTGACGGTCCCGGCGTCGGTTGCTGTCCAAGCAGCCCGATCACACTTCGCGCACGATCCCCGGGCTCGAGGGCAAGGTTGGCAGCAACCGTCCCGGCTTCCGGCGACCGGCCTGCCCATAACGGGACGTAGCGGTCGGCAATCTTTTTGGCGACCCCCCCTGCCAGCATGGCGGCGCCCGCCTTCAACCCCGTCATGGGGCTGCCGGTGGTAAAGGCAGTGCTGAGAGCGACCGGGAGCGCCGCGCCAAACGATGACGAGGGGGTCGCAGCTTGCATCGCCCCGGAGCGCCGGGCGGTCGGCGAGTTGCCTCGGATCGCCTGATTGGTCTGGAAGATCGTGTGCTCGTCGGCGTTGGCGGCGAGGAACTTGTTGTAGTCGTCGTCGCTGTCAAACAGCACGCGCAGCCGGTCGCGCATGCCCTGGCTATTGGCGATCTGGTTGGTGGTGTCGGCGGCGTCCTTTGAGTTGAGGATCTTGCCTCGCAGGGAATTGGTGGCGCCGAGGCGGTAGAAGTCTTGATCTCCTGGCGCCAGCAGGTTGAAGGCCGCCTCGTTCTGCGAAGCCGTGCGCTGGGGGGCCAGCGCGGCGCCGCCCTCAGCGAGGGCGTTGCGCGTCGCCTGATCGCCCGAAAAGGCGTCCAAGGCGGCGCCGTACTTGGGGTTCTCGGTTCGCAGGAAGGTGCGAAAGTCACTGAGGGTGCCGACGACCGCGCGGCCCGTGTCGTCAAAGTCACGCACCCCGGTGAATGGGTTGCGCGGGTATTTGGCGGGGTCGCTGAGGACGCTGTCGAGGCCGCGCTTGACGGTGTCGAGCGTCTCCCATGACGGCACGCCCTGGAAGACCGGAGCGCCCGAGGCGTCGAAGGTGATCCCCAGACTATTCGGATCACGCCCCTCTTCAGCGGCAAGCTCCAACGCCTTACCCATTGCGGTCTTCATCGACGGGCGCTGCATCAGGGTGGTAAGCGCGCCGCCGGGCTCAAGGTGATCGGGGTTGAGTGGCGGCTGCATGTAGGCGTCGGCATAGAGCGGCGCCGCCTTGCTCTTTTGTCCCTGGCGGAGGATTTCATCGGCTTGCCAATTTTCGGGGCCGGTGATCGCGGTCTGATCGAGCATGCTGGTCAGGCGCCCGGCGGCGGCGTCGTGGCGGTCCTGCAACTGCTTCTCGATCAGCGGCGCTGCCGCAGTGTTGCCGTCGAATAGGGTGCCGACATAATTGCGGACGCCCAGCGACACGTCGGCCAGCGAGAGCGGTGAGTTGCTGTCGGCGATGCGCTGGTCGAGTGCATTGAGGTCGGGAAGGCCGACCTTTGCCTCTTTCCCAACGATGCCCGCCAACCTGTCGGCGGCATTCCCCGGCGCATTGGCTGCCGGCCAAAAGGTATTGCTCATTCCGGTCCCGAGGGCACCCCCGAGCCGCAGAGTGCCTGTTATAGCCGGCACCGTCAGGGCGCCGCCGACGCCGCCGCGCTCGGCGCCCGCAAGGGGGTTCTCCGGGTTGTCGAGGGCGCCGGTGGCGGCGCCAAACCCGCCGCCGACACCCATGCTCGCGAGCGTCTGCTTGATCAAGTTAGGCGTCTTGTCCGCTATCGCGCTGCCCACCGTTTGCACCGCAGAGGGCAGGCTGTCGAACCCCTTGCTGATCAGCCCCGCTATAGGCTTGGCCGCTTCGGCGATGGCACCGCCCGAGGCCAGCCCGCCGGCGATGTTCGCGACAGTCGACAGCTCAGGGTATTCGCTTTCATACTGGCGACGCCCGCGGGCGATCTCCTCCCAGCGCCGCATAAAATCAAACCCGCGGTCGGTCGGGGTCTGCGTCCCAGGCTCATTGAGCCCGAGCTGCGTCGCACCCCAGTCGGTCACCGCGTGCATGGCTGCTCGGATGGGGTCGCTCGCCCCGGCAGTCAGCCCGTGAACCCCCATGTCGGTAAAGCCGTAGTCCGCATTGGGCAACAGCCTGTCATCGGGCGCGGGCGGGGTCACATTGTCTTTGGGGACCGCCGACCACCAGTTATCGTCCGTCGCGGCGGGTACCGGTGCCGTCGCCGCGCCACCCGGAACCAGCGTGGACGGGGTCACATTGTTTTTGGGGACCGTGTCCCACCACATGCCGCCGGGGCTGCTGCCGTCGGCCGCGGGCGCGCCCATTTAACGTGCCCCCGTCGGCGCTTCAGCCTTCGTCCAAGTCGACCCGTCGGGGTTTTTGAAAGTAACGCCGTAGGGAAGCTTGTCGTATTGAGCCTTTGACACCTTCTGGCTCTGGTATTCAAAGCCCGGCACTGCGCTGACCATCTTCTCTACAGGGTTCCAGGCGTTAAATGCGGTATTCGCGCCCATAAAACTGTTGTTGTTGTTCTTGTAGTAATTGTTATAGAAGTCCAGCTTGTCTTGATTTCGCTGGATGATTGAACCCATAAGGCCGATCAGTTGCTTGTTGCCCTGCGGGCTGGTCTGCAACCCCGGGTTATTCGCAATCGCCTGTTGGATGATGTTCTGGCTTTCTCGCGGACCCAGCGTCCGCGCCAGCTCGTAGCCAAGTTGCGCGCCGCTCTTCCCCATCACCTCGCCGTTAGCGATCCACTTTTGCAATTCGGGGCTGACCTGCAGGCCAATGCTGCCGAGCGCGCCCTGAATGCCCTTCAGAGCGGTGAGCCGATCAGTGGCGCCCGCGCCTGGGTTGTCGAATGTCTGCATCGCCTGCTGGATCGACACGAGGTAATTTTTGGCAGCCATCGAGTGCGTGGCGTCGTCGTTCACCTCCTTGAACTCGTCGGCGAGTGCGCCGCCGACCCCTTCCTGCTCCTTTGTTTGCTGCGGCGTGAAGTAGGGCTTGCCGACGCTTGCGATTGGCGGCGGCGCGGCTGGGCCAGCACCGCCGGCGGGGGGAGCTGGCGCCGGCACCGCGCCAGCGCCGGGCAGGCCCGTACCGGGTGCGCCGGCCGAGCCGGGAGGCGGCGTGTAGCCGCCGATCAAGCCTGGATTTTTTGCCAGCATGTCGGCGTAGGTGGCGCGGGGGATCTTCATGTCCTTCCCGTTGATCGTCACGTCGATCATGTCGAGCCCCGCCTTATATTGCTCGCTGGCCTTCTCGCGAGCGAGGATTGCGTTCTGTTGCGCCGCCGCTTCCTGTCCTTTCGAGGCGAGCCACTGCGGATCGAACTGCCAGCCCTTGCCATCAGCGGTACGCACGAGCCCGTGGTCGTTTAACATCTCGTTGCGCAACCTGAGATCCTGCTCGGTGGTCAACTTGGTGATGTCGGCCGGCAACGCGCTTTGCGACTGCAGGTAGGAGATCGTGCCCGCGGCCGCGACCTCGATCTGCTTCTTGTACTGCTCGGTCATCATGTTGGCTTGAGCGCCGACAAAGGCCTTGTACTTCTCCATCGCCATTTGGGTCGGCATCTTGGCGAGATCTTGGATGAAGTCGGGCGCGGGCTTGCCGAGCAGCGACGAGATGCCGGCAATTCCCTGAGCGATCTGTTGCTGCGGCGTCGGCGACACCGTCGACATTCCACCCGGCATGGGCGGCAGGGTTGAGGGGATCGGCGGCAGGGTCAACGTTGGCGCCGCGGGCGGGCCTGTCGGCGGTCCTGCAGCAGGCGCAGGCGCGGGCTGAGCAGCAGCCACCGGCGGCACAGGAGGTGGACCTGACGGGCCAGGAGGTGGCGGCACCAAGCTCGGGGGCGCTTGCGGCGCCACGTTCGCACCACCACCCGGCACCAGATTGGGACCGGGCGCCGCCGGCGGGGGGACCGCACCACTGGCGTCTGCCATCCGCACCGGGCCGGCTGCCGCTGTCGCTGGCCCGGCCGGCGCCGCTGGTCCGCGACCGAGTAACGCTGCCGCGCCTTGCGCCGCCTGTGGGCTCAGCAACCCGCCGAGTTCACCGCCAGGACCGCCTGCGGTCTGCATCGGCCCGGCAGCAGCCGCCGGCCCAGGCGCAGGCGCAGCGGCGGCGGCCGGACCGCCGACACCGATGGGCGCGTTCATCTTGCCGGTGAGGTCCGGTATGTCGAGCAGACCGCCAACCCCACCACCCGGTGCGCTCGGCCCAGCCGGGCCAGCACCACCCGCGGGAGGCTGCGCAGCGCTCGCGAGGCTTGGGTTTTGCGCCTGCTGCGCCTTCGCCACTTTGGCCGCATCGGCTGCCATCTGGGCCAGGGTGTGCCCTGCGCCGCGGTCGCCGCCGAGGTCGTAATGCATGACATCCGGGGTGCCAAACCCGCCGCCCCAGGCGAACCACGGCGCGATCTCCGGGTCCATCATCTGGCGCGCGGTCAACGCCAGCTTGCCGTACCAGCCGGTGCTGTCGGGCGTGCCGACATCGCGCGGGACTATCTTGCCGTCTGGGCCGATGATCTTAATGTCGACCGCACCGCCGCTCGGGTGCATGCTGTTAGGGGTGCCCGGCCTCGCACCCTGCCCGCTGGTGATCTCCATGCTGTAGCCAAACGGCTCCAGTGCGAGCTTGGCGGCCGCCGGGAGGACTTGCGACAGGTATTCCGTCCCATAGCCGGGACCGGCCTTTGACTTGTCAAAGGGGATCATCGGCGTATCGGTGGGCGGGGGCGTGGTGTTGGCGTTGCCTGGAGCGCCCGGCACATCCTTGTTGGTCGCCGCGGCGACCGCTACCGGAGGGATCGCGCCCGGGGCTGCGGCAGGGGCGTCCGCGCCACCAACGCTAGCCCCACCAGCTCCGCCCCCACCACCCGTGCCAGCCAGATCGATCAGCTTCTGATAGGCTGGGCCAAGGGACTTGGTGAGTCCGACCTGGGCGCCCGCAAGCGCGCCCTGCGCCGCCTTCAGCCGGGCGTCTATGACGGCGTCGCCGCTGGTCCCCATCGCCGCGGCGGCGTGACCGAGCACGGCACCAAACGGTGTCGGCACGCGGGTCGGCATCGCGCTGTCGGCGAACGAGCCAGCCGCTGCCGCCAGGGCACGCTGGTTGAACTGCTGCTGGGTCGCGGGATCGCTCAGCGCACCGCCATAGAGCGCGGCAGCATTGGGTCCAGGGAACAGGTTCCCGAGCAGACCGGCGACGCCACTGTCCGGAGGATCGGCCATATCACCCCCTTCCCATCAATTGCTGCAGCGCCGCTATCTGGCTCTGCATGTTGTTGGGGCTCGACGGCTCGGCCCATTTTTGGAAGTAGGACGCCATGCCGGGCGGCGTCGGCATCTGCCCCTGCGGCAGCGGCGCCTGGGTCGTCGCCGGTCCCATCGGCGTCGGCGGCTTAAAGGCGTTCTGCAGATTGGCCGCCGCGCTCTGCAAGCCACCGCCTTGGCCGAGCGCCTTCGACAGGCGATCCCATAGCGACGTCGTCGCGTTGGTTTGGTACGGGTTCTGCGGCCCGTTGGTGATGCCCCAGCGCTGCATGTCGGCGTCGGTGACCGGGCTCGGAGCGCTTTGTGGGGCGCCACTGGTGAGGCCCGCGGGCTGCATGGGAGCGCCGGGCGCACCGGCGCCGTAATAGGGGCTGCTGCCCGCAGGCTGACCGGGGTTCTGCGACTGCCAGAGCTGCTGCGCAAAATTGGTCGCGCCCTGCCCCCAGCCCGGGCCCAGGCTAGGATCGCCAAAGGGACTACCCATCTCGTCGCTCCTTTACTGCGAGTGCCAGCCGCCGTGCCAGCACTTCCTCCATGGTCACCACGACAATCGAGCCGTGCCCGGCAAGCGCGTCGACCGCATCGGGCAAGCGCGAGGGTGAGGAGAGCATCTCGCTGATCACGCACCCAGCGGTGTCGCGTGCCTGGACCGCCAGCGGGTAGCCGCGGAGCATCGATTTGGGCTCGACGTATCCGAGGATCGCCGCGAGCTGTTCGTCGCTCGGGTCGGCTTCAAGGCGCCGGCAATCGGCGACGCTGCCGTAGAAGCATCCGGTCGGCAGCACCAAACTAGGTCTGATCGGCGGGGTGGGTGTCCAGACCGAAAGCCACATTGCCCGCTTTGGGTGCCGGGGATCGAGCAGCGCCCGCGTCTGGGCCATGACATCGCAAAACGGCTCGGGGTCCGTCGCGGCAATCAAATCTTCGACGCGGCCGCGGCAATCGCGCCGGGGAAGATGCCACTGGTGCCGCCGATGGTGTTGAGGAGTGACGCGCCGCCGGTGAGCCCGCTGAGAATATTCGCGCCGGTGTTCGAGTAATAGGGCTGGGTGGTCGTCTGGGTGCCAGTCCCGCCGATGGCGCCGCCGAGGAGCTGCGACAGATCGCTCAGCGGCAGGTAGGGCGCGTTGTAGGCGCCGGTGTAGGCCGTGGCAGGATAGTTGCCAAAGGTCGGGGCCTGCGACAGAGCGTTGGACAACGCAATGTCGCCCTGGTTCGCCAGCGTGCCGCCACCGGCGAGCGCGGTGTCAGCGGTGCTGTACCCCTGATTGATCAGGTTCCCGCCGCCGGTCTGGTAGCCGAGACTGGTGTTGGCGGCGTTGCCGTAGAGGGCGCCCGCCGTGTTGTAGGCGTTCTGCAGCGAGGCGCCGCCGCCCTGGAGCAGGTTGCCGGTGGTGCCGTAGCCGGCATTGAGAATGTTCGCCGCATTGTTGACCCCGCCCTGCGCGAGGGTGCCGGCATTGGTCAGCGCACCGGTCTGGTTCGAGACGCCGGTGTTGTAGAGCTGGCCGAGCGCGCTGCCCGCGTTGAGCGTCGTCGAGAGCCCGGTGTTGTAGGCGTTGTTGACGATGCTCGAGGTCGCGTTCTGCAGCGCCTGCCCGAGCCCGTACCCGGCCTGCTGGGTGGCGTTCGCCATGGCGCCCGAGCCATAGCGCCCCGCGCTCTCCATCCCGCTCGAGATCAGCGGCGCGGTCGCGGTCATGAACTGGTTGACCAACGGGGTCGTCGCCGCGCTGATCGTGCCGGCGAGCGCCGGGTTGCTCTGCGGGTTGATGTACTGGCCCGACGCGAGCCCCATCAGCCCACTGCTGTAGGCGGGGTTGCCGCCTATCGCCGAGCCGGCGGTGCCATAGAGCCCGGCAACCGCCGGGTTGGCGGCGCCCTGCGCCTGACCCGACAGCGCCTGCATCTGGGCGAGCGCGTTTGGCGCCAGCCCGGTCTGCATGCCGCTGATGCCGCTGAGCCCGCTGAGCGCCGCGTTGCCGGTGTTCTGGAAGAGGCTCTGCCAGCCCGGCGCCTGGGCGATGAGGTTGCTGCCGACATTAAGACCATTGTTGACGGCGCCGGTGGCATTGCCGGTGAGCGCCGCGGCTTGACCGCTCGACGGGTTGCCCTGCTGTATCTGCTGGTAGTACTGCTGCAGCGCAGCCGGCATGATCGTCGCCCCGGTGGGGACGGTCGCGGCGCCCTGATCGCCGAGGT
>Ga0210410_10000469_pt1 | contig 45418 bp, 31 predicted proteins | sample IncBWC4MmetaG_FD_161058 | JGI IMG/M metagenome (GOLD analysis project Ga0210410, IMG submission 161058) | Forest soil microbial communities from Barre Woods Harvard Forest LTER site, Petersham, Massachusetts, United States - Inc-BW-C-4-M | ecosystem: Environmental > Terrestrial > Soil >...
GTGGTTTGACGGAGTCATATCCTGCTTGCGGGCACACACCCCTCCCGAGCTTCTGGAACTTGCGCATGGGGTTTCTCAAGATGGGTATCACTGGGAAGCGGGAGTGGAGGGGAAAAGACGGGCATTTGTAGCTGTTACGTACCTGATTGGCTACCCGGATTCGAATACAGGACCGTCTAACTCTTCACTCGTGTGGTCGAGCCGCTGCATTTCAAAATCTTCGGCCGCAGCAGCTCCACGTTGACTCGATCGCATCAATCGAAGATCGAAATACCTTGGATCGGTAGCCGCACCTTTTGTCACTGATTCCTGGAAGCCATGCCATCTCAACGTCATGTGTTTGTGTGTGGCGTCGGTCCGACTGCCACTCGTAGGGTTGTCACACACTTTTAACATTCAACTCGGGAATAACGGACTACCTCATGAGGTCCTAGCGTTTTGTACGGGTCTTCTCTCTGCTTCTCAGGCCGTCAATCGAGGAGAAACGTTCAATTCTGTTTAGGAGGTAGTGCGATGATACACAAATGGACTGCTGGTGCGATCTTACTTATGAGTTTAATGGTCTCCGGTCTCGCCGACTTTGCGCAGCCGTCTCCAACGGAGGCGCCTGCTGGTTTTGACACGCCGACGCTCGCGCAAAACTCCGGATCGCAAAGCGTTAGCAACGGCATTGCAGAACCCCCGGGTGACAGCTATATGCTCGACCAAACCAAGTTCGAACAAGACCACGACGCCAGCACCGGGCTGGGCCCGGTATTCAATGCCCGAGCCTGCGCGGATTGCCATCAGAATCCCGTCAGTGGGGGATCGAGTCAGTTCACGGAGATCCGCGCGGGCCACCTGGACGCCAATGGCAATTTTGTTGCTGCTACCGTGCCCATCAACGACGGAGCGAACTCCATCGCCCTCCGCTCTATTATCAACGACCGCGCCCTGATTCCTCAAGCTCAGGAGCATGTACCCGATACCGAAAACATTAGAGCCTTACGCGCTGCTCTCAACACGCTAGGCGACGGATTTGTCGAGGCCATCGACGACAGCACCTTGCAGTCTATCGCTCAGCGCCAAATTGAAGTTAGTGAAGGCCGGATTCATGGCGAAGCCGTAGAAGTCCCTGTTCTGGAATCGCCCGGACAGTCGCGTATCGGCCGCTTTGGCTGGAAGGATCAACACAGCAGCCTGCTCTCCTTCATCGGCGACGCCTATCTGAACGAGATGGGAGTGACAAACCGCTTGCGCCCCAAAGATGTGACAACCGTCGGTAAAGTCACCCCGGATCCGGAAGACACTCCCGACAATCTCGGCTTGGCAGACATCGACCACTTCGCCGAATTCATCCGTGGTACGAAGGCCCCGCCGCGCGATGCAGTTCTCTCTGCGACCGCGGCCGCCCAGCAAGGCCAAATGTTATTCGAGCGCATTGGCTGCGCCACGTGCCATGTCAGTTCCATCGTCACTGCCCCTGCGGGAACGATCATTAACGGCGGAGCATTCACGGTTCCAGACGCCCTGGGAAATAAGATCATTCATCCCTATAGCGATTTCTTACTCCACGACATCGAGACCGGCGATGGCATCGTCCAGAATCCACCGCAAGATACCGCCAACAAATTGCGCACGGTACCCCTGTGGGGACTCCGCATGCACCCTCGGCACATGCATGACCTCAAGTCCTTGACCCTGGAAAATGCCATCGAACGCCACGGCGGCGAGGCCGAACAGGTAAGGGATCATTTCCGCGAACTGAGCCCAGAAGAAAAACAAGCGCTCTTTACGTTCTTGAACTCACTGTAGAAGTTACTAATCCTCCCAACACCGGGTCATCCCAGACAAGCGGCAGGCATGGCCTATGCCATGCCTGCCGCTTTCAGGGTTAAATGCCCTAATCGGGGGGCGGCCAAATTCCTTGACTGGACCAAACGCTGGTATATCCGGCCCTTACAATAGAACTCGTATATTTCCGTTAGGCCCTAACGAATGAACTGACGATTTGGAAGACCGAGGATCAGGGATTTCCATGCCCTGTTTGTGGCCTTTCATTCCCCTGTTCGATCCCTGGTTCCGCTTGTTCCCGAAAACGTAGCATTTCCCGCCAAACCAGTCACTGGGAGAATCAGCCAAGATTCACCAGCGAGGAACCAATATTCCCTGTATTTTTCCCTGTTAACAGGGAATTCGGCAGGAGAAGAGTTCGCTCGAGACTGCATCCTCCGCCAGATTCCTCGCCTTGCTGCTCATGATTTGTGGAGTGCAGGCCCCGCCGCCGGAAATTTGACTTCCACATCCGGAGTGGGTTGAGTGGCATAGCAATTCTTCGCAGTGTGATTTTGTAGATTGATCTGCAGGCTAGCGAGCACGTACGATTGCAAGTACCGCACAGCGAAGAGTCGCTGTGCCACCTTTATGGATCAACGGCTCCGGGAATTTTTGAAGGAACTCGAAGAGCGAGGCCTCGAAAACGATGCGCGCGCGACCGAACGCTCGCGCATGATGCTCAACCTTGAGCCGGCCAGTGCGCAGCTCGTCAGCATCATGGTCCGCGCGAGCGGAGTCACGCGGGCGCTCGAAATCGGCACGTCGAACGCCTACAGCACGATTTGGCTGGCGTGGTCGCTCGCTCCCGCTGGCGGACGGATCGTCAGCGTGGATCGCAATCCGGACAAGCACGCCCTCGCGCGGGAGAATCTTCGCCGCGCCGGGTTCCTCGATGCGGTCGAGCTGCGCACGGGCGACGCCACCGAGATTGTCCGCGAGCTCGCCGTGCCGTTCGATCTCGTGTTTCTCGACGCTGACCGAAGGAAATTTCCCGAAATTATGGAAGTGCTGCTCCCCAAGATCGCGAAGCGGGCGCTGGTCATCGCCGACAACGTGTTCTCGCACCCTGAGGAAATCGCCGCCTACCTGAAATTGATTTCGAGTTTCCCCGATTTTCAGCACACCACGGTTCCGGTCGGCAAGGGCCTGAGCATCGCGTATCGCGGGTAGCGCCGGCCTGCTCTGTCTCTGTGAGTAATATAGGCTGAGGTATAATCGCGCCCATGCGACTGCTAAAACTGCTCTGCGCAACGCTCTTCGCCTTCACGCCGGTTCTCGCGCTCGCTCAGTCGAGCGCGCCCAGTACAACTTTTTCAGTCTCCCCCGAAACTCGCGAAGCCGTCCGCGCGATCATCGGAGACAGCACACTGAACGGAAAGGCTTACGCGCTCGAAGGCGAATTGGCCGACACGATCGGCCCGCGGCTCACCGGCTCGTCCAACTACATGCGCGCGGCCGATTGGGCCGTGCAGCAGTTCAAATCGCTGGGGCTGGCGAACGTCCACACGGAAGAGTGGACGATTCCCTCGACCTGGGAGCCCGGGCCCGCCACCGGGATGATCAAGGAGCCGGTCGTCCACGAGCTACACATCTACTCGGTGGGCTGGAGCACTTCGACGCCGCCGCAGGGCGTAGAAGGCCCCGTCGTCTACGTTTCGAGCTTTGCTCCCGCGGCGCTCGACGCGCAGAGGGCGCAGATTACCGGAAAGATTGCCATCGTCGATCCAGCGAGCTACGGAGAAAAGCCGACGATGGACGGAGTCCTTTCGGGATACGAGCGGCTGCAATCCTTTTCGCCCGCGGCCATTCTGACCATGGGAATCGCCAACGGCGCGGAATCGATGGGGACGATCGGGTTTGGCGGGAAGCTTTCTCCCGTTCCAGCCGCGCAGATCGGCCGCGAAGATTCCTCGCTGATCAAGCGGCTCCTCGGGCGCGGTCCAGTCAGCGTGCACTTCTCGCTGTCGAATGCCGTTCACGCGAACGTGAACATTCCTACGATCATCGCTGAGATTCCCGGCCGCGACCTTCCCGACGAAGTCGTGATCGTGGGCGCGCACCTCGATTCCTGGCAGCCCGGAACGGGCGCGCAGGATAACGGAACCGGCGTGGCCAGCGTGCTCGAGTCAGCGCGCGCGATTAAAGCTGCGAATCGCGCGCCGCGCCGCACCATTCGTTTCATTCTCTTTGGAGGCGAAGAAGAGGGCCTGATTGGATCCGGCGCTTACGCGCGTCAACACGCGGCGGAGATGCCGAAGATTGCCGCAGTTCTTGTCACGGACAGCGGGTCACAGCCCGCGAAAGGCTGGAATGTTACGGAACGGGAGGATGAAAAAGGATCCCTTGAGGCGCTTAAGCCGTTGCTGAGCGGGCTCGGCGCGGACGGCATCACTTCGGACGCCACGTACGCGTTCCAAACGGACTATGCAGCGTTCGACGTGCTCGGCGTTCCTACGCTCGTTCTGTGGAACGACATGGACAAGTACATGCTCCTGCACCACAAAGCCTCCGACACGTTCGATTCCGTGGTCGAGAAGGATCTCGTCCAAGGCGCCGTCGTCTGCGCCGTGACAGCGTATGCGATCGCGGACAGCGAATCATCTTTTGCCCCACACCTTTCACCCGCCGATGCGCAGTCGATGATCAAGAAAGCCGGCCGCCTCGATGAGTACAATTACCTCAAGTCGGGCGGAGTGCTTCCGTAGCGACTATTTCCTCTCAATGAGAACGTGCGTCGCACCCTCCCCCGCCACGGTCGCGACAGGAACGAAACCAAGTTTGGAGAGATTGATTCCGGAAAATAGATGTTCGCCTTCTCCCAGAAGGACCGGCGACACAGCCAGGTGCATTTCGTCGATTCGACCTGCGCTTATGAACTGCCGAATCGTGGACACCCCGCCTCCGATTCGGATATCTTGGCCTTTCGCCGCTTCCTTCGCTTTTTCCAAGGCGGATTCCACTCCGCCGGTCACGAAATAGAACGTCGTGCCGCCTTCCATCGTTAAAGGGGATCGCGTATGGTGCGTGAGCACAAAGACGGGCGTATGGTAAGGAGGGTTGTTGCCCCACCACCCTTTCCAGGAATCATCTTCCCAAGGACCGCGAACCGGACCGAACATGTTGCGTCCCAATATCCAGCTTCCGACATTCTGGAAAGACCGAGCGGCAAGGCCGTTGTCGATTCCCTGTGACCCGCCTTCTTGCCCCTGCATCTTCCTGAATACTTCCGTTTCCCGGAACCACGTATGCAGCTCGAAACCTCGTACGCCGAGTGGATTGTCTATGTCTTGGCGAAAGCCGGCGCCAAACCCGTCGAGCGAAATTGAAAACGCGGCCACTTTAACTTTGCTCATTGCAAGCTCCTTTCTTCGATGCTGCGATGATAATTCACCAACATTTGTTCACCTACGTTTGCCTTCGAGTATCGCAGAGAAGGTTCAGAGAATTCCTTCGACCCGATGCCCGTGGTTGTGCGCATTTAGGCAGGGGATTTTCTTCCGCCGATTCCACCCTGCCTGGCTAATTTTTACACGTTCCCTAAAGCCCTTTGGAAGTCAGAAATACAGCTATGTAGCTGATTCTTAAGATATTGGCCGTATGGTTCGGAAATTGCGCCTGTCCTCAATGATGTATCTGAATAAGCGGTCGGCCATCCCCAGCCGTTTCTTTTTTTGGCCATAGCTCAGGAGGACTGGTGTCATGAATCGAGTACTCTTCGCACTGATCTTGGGGACGTTAGGCGCTTGTACTGCCGCAGCGCAGAGCTCAGCTTCCGCTGAAGAAGGTGTGTCCGCGCAATCGCAAACTTCCCCGCAGGCAATGAAGTCTGGAGCGCAAGCCTCAAGTAGCGATTCGGCGTCCGCCACTGGTTCTGCCAAATCGGGCAAGAATTCCGCCAATGTCTCCGGCGCCGGCATGTTGTCGAGCGGGACAAGAATCGATGCAACGTTGACCAAACCGCTTGACGCGAAGAAGTGCAAGGCCGGTGATCCTGTCGAAGCGCGCACGGCTGAGGATGTGAAGCAAGACGGAAAAGTTTGGCTGAAAAAGGGAACGCCTCTGATCGGGCATGTGACGGACGTCCAGGCTCGGGCAAATGGGCAATCTGAATCGCGACTCGGAGTGGTCTTCGATCACGCAGTATTGAAGAACGGCGAGCAGATTCCGATGAACGCAACCATTCAAGCGCTGGCCGCCATGCAATCTTCCGCGATGGCCGATGCAGGGTCTGATGACGTGACGGCTTCGGGTGGCGCGATGGGAACCGCATCCGGAGCGGCCCGCGGTGGAGGCGGCGTGCTTGGCGGAGCGACTTCCACCGTGGGAGCGACGGCAGGCGGCGTCGTGAATACTGCGAACTCCATGCCTGCCAGCGCGGGAGGAAATTTGGGCGCGGTGACTCGTTCGACCGGCGCGGTGGGCGGGTTGACATCCTCGGGACGCTTGGCCTCGAACAGCAGCGGCGTATTTGGGTTGCAAGGGCTCTCGATAACGACCGCAGCCTCGGGGGCCACGCAAAGCTCGATGATCGTTTCTTCGACGAAGAATGTGCATCTCGACAGCGGCACGCAAATGCTGCTGAGCGTTACGGGTGAATCTCGCTAGGATACGCCGGGAGAATGGTTCCTACGGCGTCCTGGTTTAATCGCGATGCCGTTTCATTTCCTCCGGATAAATTTGGATGGTGCAGGGAATTACGTTCCCCGCCTCTAAAGAGGCGGGCTACAATGCGCTTCGCAAACGGCGCTACTTGGTGCTTACGAATTTGAATTTTTGTACGCGGCGGCCGTCGACCGACTCGCCGACGTAGAGATTGCCCTTGGAATCCACCGCCATGGTGTGTGCGTGCATGAACTCGCCGACCTGGTGGCCGGGGCGCCCGAAGCTGCCGAGCACTTGCCCGCTGGCGCGGTCGGCCACGTCCACTTCCTCGTCGATTTCATTGATTACGTACATGTACTTCTCCGCGGGATCGCGGGAAAATTCAACCGAGGAGCACGAGCCGACGAGCGCCGCGTCTTTCTGCGCTCCTCTGGCCGAGGCGGACGCGGGCGTCCACACTTTGTAGTTGAACGGCATATCCTTTTTGAAATTTCCCATCGTGTCGAAGAGCTGCAGGCGATTCATCCAGCGGTCGCAGACGTAGACGATGCCGTCGCTGCTCACGCGCACGCAATGCGGCGTCGGCCGCGCGGCAGTGGACGCTTCGTCCGCAGAACGGTGCAATTTCCATTGACGGAGATATTTTCCCGTGCGATCGAACACCACAATCCGGAAATTGTTCCAGCCCTTTCCTTTCGCGTGTCCGTCGGCCACATAGATGTCACCATTGTGCGGATCGAAGCCGATTTCCGAAACGCGGAAGAACTGCGACGAGCTCGAATTCAAAGGTGTGCCGTTCACCGTTCCGTCCGACGAATCGAACACGCCCTTCTTGCCAATCTGCAAAAGCAATTCTTTTCCGTCGTGCGAATATTCCTGAATGATGCCGTCCTCGGAGCCGTCGAGCCACACGTGGCCGTCGCGATCCACCGCACAGCCGTGAAGATCCTTGGGCAGGATTTTCGAGTCGCCCCAGGAATTAACCACTTTGCCGTCGGCATCGAATTCGAGTACCGGGGGCGCGGCCTGGCCCGCGTTCAACTCGTCGCCGGTCAATCCTTCGAGATGGCCGTCCATGCCGCCCACATCGCTGACGCGCTGCGCGACGAAGACGTGATCCTGGGCATCGACGCAGACGCCCCCGATTTCGCCCGTCACCCAGCGCTCGGGCAAAGGCTTGGGCCAGTATGGATCCACCTCAAATTTGGGAACGCCCGCCTGCGCCCGAACTATTCCGGGCGAGAAAATCGCAAACACAAATGCGACGATGCCCAGGGCAACCTCGAGTCTGGAACTTCTTCCCTCGGACATTTCCCTCAAGTGGTTCCCCCGGAATTCAACCAAAAGTAGACGCAGCGGATGGACTCGAATCATCATCCGAGAAAGCTGTTCAGCTCAGAAAGCAAAATATCCGGCCTTTCCTCGGCGATGAAGTGGCCGGTCGGAACCTGCTTCCCGGTGACGATCGAGGCTCGCTCTTTCCAGGTATCGAGGACGTCGAACACCTTGGGCCACACGCCGCGCTCGCCCCACAGCACGTGAACTGGACAGGCGATCTTGCGATCGAGATCGGCGCCATCGTGGACGAGATCGATCGTTGCCCCGGCGCGGTAATCCTCGCACGAACCGTGGATCGAGCCCGGCAGTTGGAAACATCTTAGATACTCCGCGAAAGCGTCCGGTTTCAGAATGCCGGCGGGAATGCGCTCGAATCTTGAGCGCAGCCAGACTTCGGCACTGTTGCCGATCAGCGTTTCGGGCAGCGGAGACTTCTGGATTAACAGCCACCAGTGGAAATTCGCTGTCGCGAGTTCATTCGTGACGGAATGCAATACCTTGTAGGTGGGGACGATGTCGAGGATGACCAGCTTCGTCACACGATCGGCATGATCGAGAGCCAAGCGGTGCGCCACGCGTCCGCCACGATCGTGTCCCACCAGCGCAAATTTCTGGAAGCCCAGGCTGGCCATCACGTCGACGTGGTCTTGCGCCATGGCGCGCTTCGAGTAGGCCGCGTGGTTCTCGCTGTCCGGGGGCTTGCTGCTGTCTCCGTACCCGCGCAGGTCGCTCGCGACCACCGTAAATTTTTTGGCAAGGTCCGGCGCAACGTCGCGCCACTCGATATGCGTTTGCGGATAGCCGTGAAGCAGGAGTAGCGGAGGCCCGCTGCCACCCACGACGGAGTGGATCGTCGCGCCGGCCGTTTTGGTCGTGACGTGTTTGAAGCCTGTGAAAAAATCGGTCGAGGGAAGTTTTTGGTCCGTCTGGTTCGGCCTCGCAGAACTCACAGCGCGTGGAAATGCGGCACTCGAGGAAGCCATTGCGCCGATACCGATTGCCGCGGCTTTTTTCAGGAGATCCCGACGTGAATTTTCCGTTGGCATTTCGCACCTCCGCGGCCGTCGCCGGCCTATTTTTTTGGCGTCGCGGTCGCCTTCTTGTTGAAATCGATGAAGCTGGCGTTGTCCTCGCAAATCTGCTCCATGATTTTCCAGTCCGGCTTGGACTCGAAGATCAGCTTCGTACCCCACGGTTTGGTGTAGGCCTTGGAATCGTTAACGGTGAACGCAACTTCCATGAATTTCGCATCGATGCGCCGGATACGCTCGACGACGTGAAGCGCATCGCTGTGTGGGCGCCCCACGCGGTCGATCAGCGTCTTGTCATTGAAATTGACCGTGTCGACGACCAGCGTGTCGCCTTCCCACTTGCCGATCGAGTCGCCCATCCACAGCGGGCCCTGGTCGGCGTCATGCGCGCGCCCGTCCGTATAGATTCTGCGCACGAAATGGTCGTACTCGAAGAGCATCAGCACCTGGCCGGGAATTTGAACGATCTGCACCGGGAAATTGAAAAGGTAGATGCGCGGCACTCCCGGCGGAAAACACTGAAACACCGGATCGCTCATGACGGTCTTGGGATCGGTACCGTGGTACATCGCGCCGGTGATTCTGTATTTCGCGGCTGCCCAAGGCGTCATGGGCGAGTCGGATTTGCCGAAATCGAGAACGTAGTCTTCGTATCCGTGGGCGACGGCGCCGTCGCGCAACCGCGACCACAGGCCTGACAGATCGGGAGTGGAAGCGGCGGTCTGGGTTGACGCTGCGGGTTGCTGCGCCTGCGCTCGCGATGAAATCGCGGTCCAGTCGATCGCCGCTACAAGCAACGCGAGCGCGAGATTTATCGCGCGATTGCGCACCCTGCGTCTCCTCCGCTGGGGTTGTCACAAAACTCCATTTTGATCTTCCGATCGAAGCGAATCTGTCTTGCTCCTCTGTTAGTCCGACAGCGAATTCGGATCGAGTTCCTGGCCGTTTGCCAGCACGACCTTTTGAAGACGCAAAGTTTTCGAGCCGTTCCTGCCGCGATTTCCGATCACCGTAATCTGGTCGCCCTTTTTGATGATGTTCCGGTCCCACCCGTGCCGGGAGAGGACATTCGGACTGTTGGCCTCTCCCGTCCAGGTTTCGGTCTTGCCCTTGTCGTCCGTCGCGTCCACCCAAATCTCCACATGAGGGTTGATGAATTGAAAATCCGACACCGTGCCCTTGACCGTCGTTAATTTCGACGTGTCGTATGGGGACGCCCCGTGGTGCGGAAAGCACGGCACCGAGAGCCACGGCAAAAGAGCCAGCCCAATCACCCATTTCCATGAAGCACTTTTCATGTTTTCCTCGATCACGGATCGAAGAGCCGACGTCTGCCGGCCTGGATCGCGCCATACCCCTCGCTACACTCCGCTCACCCCAAACGGCGGAAGCTTCCAAGGCTATATCACTGTGTTCCCGGCGTGTCAAAGCAGGCAAGATCGGGGCGGAGCTGCGCCTGTCGCCATGCACTTGCGGTTTGGCAACTAATTTGGTGGAAACGCTATCACGAGCGGCAACGTCCTAACTGTAGATTCACTGGGAATAAAGTTGAACAACTGCTCTTACGAAATGCTAATATATTTTTAATGCGGGTAGCGGAGGCACGGAAGGGGACTGCCCCGCTGCGTTGAGGACGATTTGAAACATAAATGGGCCGTATGTGCCATATGCCTGCTGCTCTTCATTTCCGCGGTTGACACAATCCCGGATCCTCCGGCGATTAATCCGCCGTCAAGACACAGCAACAGGATTTCCGCACCTCACACTCGCGGTCCGTTTACGCTGCTCGAAAAAGAATGGTATGGAGCGTCCAACTCGCTTCGGCGTTTTCAGAGCGATGGATTTTCGATTCGATCGGATTTGGAAATCCAGCCCGCGCGCATTTCTCCCCTGCCCAGAGTTCATCACGCCGCGGATACCTCTCCTCCACGCCGTCCAGTGAGTGAATTTCGATTCGCTTAGCAAACGGCGCCAAGCGCTTCTGCTCTTGGCGACCCAATTGAATTCGCGGCCAAATTTCATTGGAGGAAATCGACATGGTATTAGGAGAACGTCTGCGCGAACTGCGCGAGAAGAAGAACTTTTCACAAGGCGAAATTGAAAAGCGGTCGGGCCTGCTCCGCTGCTACATTTCGCGCGTGGAAAACGGATACACGGTACCGGCAGTCGAAACGCTGGAAAAATTCGCGCGTGCGCTTGAACTTCCGCTGTATCAATTACTGTACGACGGCGAAAAGCCGCCCGAAGTGCCAAACCACGCGAAGTTGAGAGCGACCGGCAAATTGGAGTGGGGAAGCACCGGGAAAGACGCCCGAACCCTGCACAAATTCCGCCAGCTCTTGGGCAAGACGAAGGAAGAAGACCGCAAGCTGCTGCTGACGATCGCCCAGAAGATGGCGCGAAAAAACGGCAAGTAACGGTTCCTTGTTTGGAAGTTGAGTATGGCAGCGAAGGTTGCCGGTAACGAGCGATGCGCCGTCGCCGGCAACCGTTCGTTGTGACGCCCGACAGAACCAAGGCCATCGCGATTCTTACATCCTTTGGCGCGCTTCTTCGGTCAGCGGCTTCCGTAGCAAAGCAACTCTCGCCCGTCGGGAAGTATGACCTTCTCGAGTCGAATGCTGAAGGTTCCGTCGCTGATTCTGTGGCCGACGGCGGTAATTTGATCGCCCGGCTTCAGCGTGTTCTTATCCCACCCGGTGTTGGCCATGCGGCTTGGACTCGGCCCGCCGGCGGCCCACTTTTCAACGTTGCCCTTGTCGTCCCTGACGTCAAAATCCATCCATACGTGCGGATTGCGCCAGTCGAATTGCGTCACCGTCCCCTTCACAGCAGTGAGATGGTCCATGTCATAGCCGTGCCACGCGTGGTGCGCGGACGCGGGGCGGGCGACCAAGAGAAATCCGGCGATCAAGCTCGCAAAAACCAGCAGGCAAGTTTTCATGTCGCCACCTCCGCAAGGGCAATCATCCACGTTTTGCTCCCGGTTGAAAAGTGGCGCCGAGGACTCTCCGAGTTGCCGCATGGGCTGAGTGGCTGTCCCACTTGGATTCCGCGCAAGCCTGGGATTTGGTGTACTCTTAGGCGAAGATTTTTCCGCATCGGACATCGTACAAGGAGTGCACAACATGAACATGCAATCCACAACTACGGCGCCACGAAATTCGCGATGGGTTGCGCCGATTCTGGCGTTGCTGCTCGCGGCGCCGCTTGCGACTGCGCTTGCAGCCCGCGCCGCCGCGGATGATTCCGCAAACGCCAAGGAAGACGCAGCCATCAAGGAAGTCGTCGCCGGCTTCAGCAACGGCTGGAACACGCATGACGCGCACGCCATGTGCGCTTCGCTCGCGGACGACGTGGAATGGGTGAACTGGCGCGGCGAACCGCTCGGCACGCGACAGGCTGTCGAGGACGAACATGCGCGCCTGTTCGCCGATCTTTACAAGAACACGCACCGGACAGACGAAGTGCGCACGATCCGCTACGTCAGCCCCGATCTCGCCGCCGTCGACGATTACTGGACCATGACCGGGTCGAAAAAGCGCGACGGTTCGGATTGGCCGTACCGCGCGGGCTACTACAACTTCTTGATGGCGAAGCGGGGTGGACGCTGGATCGTGATCGTTTCCCACGCCGCCGACTTCAACGCGCAGGCGCCCAAATAGCTTGAAATGTAGCGCCCGCGCCTTCGGGCGGGCTTCGAGGCGTCAAAGAGCAATCACCACTAGCGCAATTGCCGAACAACATGTGCCTGCCTGAAAACAAAGGCGGGCGCCGCAACGGGTTGCCATGTTCGGTTTCGGTCACTTGTTACTTTCTCGTCCTTAGATACCAGTCGAGGATTTGCTCGCCGGTCCAGTACAGTACTCCATTGAATTTTGAAAAATATTCGTAAATCGCCTCAAGATACTTGATGCGCGAGGGCTGGCCGCTCAAGTACGGATGAACCGCAATCGCGAGAATCTTCGGACGGCTCGCGCCTTCTTCGTACAAACGGTCGAACGCGTCCTTGCACTTCTGCGTCCAGTAAGACGCCTCGTGATGCTGTACGGCCATCACGGGAATGTCGTTCGTATCGAGCGAGTAGGGCAACGTGTACAGCGGTCCGTGCTTCGTTTCGATCTCGGCCGGCTCATCGTCCCACACCCAATCGCAGACGTACCGAATTCCCGCGGCCTTGAGCAGGTCGGGGGTGTCGTACGTCTCGGTGAGGCCGGGGCCCATCCAGCCGATGGGCGGCTTTCCGGTGAAGTCCTGAATTGTTTTCACGGTGCGGTCGATCATCGCGGCCGCGTCAGGCTCGCCGTGCATGGGGCGCTGATCGAAGCTGTGGCCCATGAACTCCCAGCCGGAATCCTTGCACGCTTGGGCGAGGCGAGGATAGTCGATGCACACGCGCGCGTTGATCGAAAGCGACGGACGAATCTTCAGGCGCTCGTACAGCGCATGGAAGCGCCAGAAGCCCACGCGCATCCCGTACTCGTGCCAACTCCAGTTCGCCACGTCGGGAAGCGTGGTGACTCCCGTGGGCGGAACGAGGACTTGCCGCGGCATAGGTCGCGCGATGTCCCACACTTCGACATTCACAATCGTCCAGATCACAATGCGCTCGCCGCCCGGCAGTCGCAGCTTTGGTCGGTCGACGATCGCGGAATATTTTGCGCGTTCAACGGGAAGAGTCACGAGATACACCGCCTTCTGAAAACTAAGAGTGCGACGGCCGCACATGGGCGTCGCGTACCAATAACGCAAGGTTCTGTATCAGGCCCATTCGCTCCGTGTCAACCGTGATTCGGACGGCAATCCGCCGGGAACTTTGGAAATCTTCTTGTTTTTGCACGAAATGGGTGCATGATTACCCAGTCTCAACGACAGGATGAGGTCAAAACCAATGAATGGGAGGCGGCCTATGTCAGCTCGCCGGTTTTTCTGTTCGCTATCGTGGGTGTGCATCTTTGCGCTCGCTGTAGTATTCGTTTCTCCTACAGTGTTTCACGCCGCGCCGCAGGATTCGGGCTACCGCGTCCTCCGAACGATCAAGCTTGGAGGCGCAGGCGGCTGGGATTATGTGACGGTCGATTCGGCCGCCCGGCGCGTCTACATTCCGCGCAGCACTCACATCATGGTGATTGACGCCGATTCGGGCAAGCTCGTCGGCGACATCCAGGGAATGAATGGGCTGCATGGCGTTGCCGTCGCGTCCGAATTCAACCGAGGCTTCGTGACCGGCAACAAGACCGAGGAAGAGGGCACGATTTACGTTTTCGATTTGAAGACCCTGATGCTCACGTCGTCCATAAAGTCGAACAGCGTCGATACGGACTCGTTGATCTACGATCCGTCCACGAAGCGCGTGTACGTGAACAACGGCGACGGCATGAATCTCACCGTGGTCGATGCGGCCACCGCGAAAGTGGTTGGCGCGATGCCGTTCAACGCGAACCCCGAGGCCGCGGCGGCGGACGGCAAGGGAAGCATCTTCCAGGATTACGAAGACAAGGGGCAAGTGATCGAGTACGACGCAAAAGCTCTCACGATCAAAAATAAATGGCCGACTCCCGGCTGCGATGCCCCGGTGGGTATGGCGATGGACAAGGCCAACCGGCGCCTGTACATCGGTTGCCGCGGCAAGGGCGGCACAGCTCCGGGCGTGCTGATCGTCATGAACGCCGATAACGGCAAGGTGGTCGACTCCAAACCCATTGCGATCGGCGTGGACGGAGACGTGTTCGATCCGGATACCGGCAACGTGTACGCGACCTGCCGCGACAGCGGCGACGGCAAGAGCGGCGCGACCTACGTTTTCCACGCGGATTCGCCTGACAAAATCAGCCTGGTGGCGTCCGTGAAAACTATCTACGGCGCGCGGACCCTGGCTCTCGATTCCAAAACTCATCACATCTTTTCGATTGGCACGGAAAAGAATGATCCCGTGCCGCCTACTGCCAAAAATCCGAATCCGCGCCCGAAGCCGGACCCCACCACGTTCGAGCTGCTGGAAATCGGAAAATAGATTCGAGAAGAAGCGCGGGATCTCTTTTTGCGATTCGATGAGGCGGCGACGGCGCTTTGCTCGATGATCCCATCGGGTGTAGAGTCGCTATGCCGGAAAGCCCGAAACAAAATCATCGGAGAAATTCTCTCGCATCATGCGACGTGGGTGTAACGTGCGCGGGGAAAAGCACGTCTTGAGGAGACAGGGGGATACGACATGAGGAGACTGCAAGGATTGCTTCGCTCAGCAGTGATTGTAGCAGCAGCTGTGACGGCATTCTCGCTGATGAGCAAGGCCGCGTTCGCTCAAGGCGCCACGCCCGCTCCATTCAACAAAGTGACGGTATCGGACGACGTCGCCAAGCGGACGTTGATGAAAGCGGTCATCAATGCGGACGCGGCGCGCGCAATCGTCGACGCCTGCGTCGAGTGGCAGAAGACGCAGCCGGGAAATGTGACCATTGCTATTTTTGTCCTGTCGCCGACCGGCCAGATCATCGACTCGCACCAGATGGACGGCGTGCTGCCGATTGGCGCGGAGACAGGGCTCCTGAAAGCCAAGACGGCGCTGTACGCTCGAGCGTCATCGGCCTCTGTCGCGCAGCGCTTCAGCACCGTGGATGGTCGGCTCATCCGGCTCGATCTCGGCAAGGAGGAAGGACTGTCCTACTACTTCGTTCCAGGCGGCCTCCCGATCGTCGTCGACAATCAGCTGATTGGCGCCGTGGGCGTCGGCGGGGGCAACGCGGACGAACAGTGCGCCTACCAGGCGCTCCAGAAGGTTCTCGGGCCGCAGCCTCCGTTGGCCCAGGCCGCGCCCCCGGCTAGCATGCCGATGTCGGGGCAGCCGCAGCGGTAGCGCTTGGCGACCCTTAATCGCACAGCACAGCCTCGAGACCCGGTGAGATCGGCCCAGATTGAGGTCCCACCGGGTAATTTCTTCCCCTGTTCCCGGCCACGGGTTCCAAATTTTGCATCCAAGGAATGTGACACATCTCGCCCAAGCCGGCGCGCTTATTGCCAGCCTGGAAATTGAAACGGACAGACTACTGGAGTGGAAGTCCGGACTTTGACATCCTAGAAAAGAACTAAAATCCACTTGGACAATAGCCAATTGCCCCCATCACAGATTTCTTGCCTCTGGAAGCAACCTGATATCGCCGGCACGTACCGAACGGCGGTTTCTCTTCACAGCCACACGAACCAGTCCAAAGAGAGCCTGCTGTTTATCCCGGAATTTGCTGAAAAGTGGCCTGTACTGAGCTGGGCGCTGAAAGCGCAGTGCAAGAAGTCGCGCCGCCGGCCCATCGATTTTTCTCAGGCCTATTGGACGCCGCCCCTGCCGCCCAAGCTTGCCTTTGAACTCGAAAGCAACCAGATCGAGTCTGAGCTGGCATTGATGAGCCTCGTTTCGCTCACCGACCATGACAGCATCGGCGCGCCCAGCGCCCTGCGGCAAATGCCGGACGCCGTGGACGTGCCGTTCGCCGTCGAGTGGAGCATCCCGTTCGAGGGAGCGTTGTTTCACCTGGGTATTCACAACCTGCCGGAGAGCCGCGCGCACTTGATCATGGACGATCTGGCCGAGTACACGCGCAATCCCGCCGCGCCGCGGCTTACGGAGCTTCTAGCCGCGCTTCACGAACTCCCGGATGTCCTGATCGTCTTCAATCATCCGCTTTGGGATCAGCGGGATATGGGCCGGACCGCCTTCCTGCCGATTCTTGACCGCTTCTTGCATGGCTTCAACCAATACCTCCACGCGTTCGAGCTGAACGCGATGCGCACGTGGTTGGAAAACAAGGCCGTCGCTCAACTTGCAGCCGTTTGGGGCCGCCCGCTCATTTCCGGAGGAGACCGCCACGGATGCGAGCCGAGCGGCGCGCTGAACCTGACGCACGCCACGAGCTTTGGCGAGTTCATCAGCGAAATCAGGAACGATCAGCTTAGCCACATTGTGTTCATGCCGCAGTATGCGGAGCCGCTGGGCATCCGGTTCATGCAGACCGTCATCGACGTGATCCGCCATTACCCCGAGCATCCGGTCGGTTCGCGCACGTGGGATGAGCGCGTGTTCCACATCGATTGCGACACCGGATTCCATCGCCCCCTGGCCGCGCTCTGGAAGGCCCCGCCCGCGTTTCTAGGACGGATTTTCTGGGTGATTCGCATGGTGGAAAACGCGCCGGTGCGGCACGCGCTGAATTTTACGTTCGGCGGGAAATCCGAGTTGCGTCAGCCTTCGGAAGTTCCTCACGAGGTCATCGCGTGACGCGCGGCAATCTCAGAGTCGCGCTGTTTCCCTGCACCTACAGCGAAATTGACGGCGTGGCGAACACCAGCCGCCAGTTTGCCGACTTCGCGCGGGAACACGGCTTCGAGTTTCTGATGGTCCACGCAGGAACGCGCAATGAAGTCGCGGTGGACGGCTCGGTCACCCGGGTGCAATTGCAACGCGGCCGCGTGAAGTTTCCTCTCGATGGCCACCATGAATTCGACCTTCTCTTCTTGAGGCATTACCCCAAAGTTCTCCGGCTCTTGAATGAGTTCGATGCGAATGTGATCCATATTACCGGCCCAAGCGACGTTGGAATCCTGGGCGCGCTCCTGGCTCACAACACGGGCATCACGTTAGCCGCCTCCTGGCAAACGAATCTTCACCAATTCGCTCGCCGGCGCGTCTCGAGCCGGTTGTCTTCCTGGCCGGCGAACTGGTCCGCCGCGCTGGCGCACGCGGCCGAGCTTGGCACGTTCCGCGCGGCCACGCAGTTTTACAGGATTCCGCGCCTGCTGTTTGCTCCGAACTCGGAACTGATCGAAGCGCTCGGAAAGGCTACACGAAGACCTTGCTTCCCGATGTCGCACAGCGTGAACACGAATGTTTTCCGGCCGGAGCTGCGCGACCGAACCGCCGGACCGTTCCGCATCGGCTACGTCGGGCGGCTCACGCCCGAGAAAAATGTCCGCTTCTTCGCGCAACTCGAAAAAGATCTTCTCGCTGCCGGCCACCAGGACTTTCGCATTGTGCTGATCGGAAAAGGCTCCGAGGAAAAATGGCTTAGCGAGAACATGCGTCACGCCGAATTCGCCGGCTGGCTGACTGGTGAGGATCTTTCGCGCGCCTTCGCGAACATGGATGCGTTTGCGTTTCCGTCGGAAACCGACACCTTCGGCCTGGCCGTGCTCGAAGCGCTTGCTTCCGGAGTCCCCGCGGTCGTTTCGTCCAGCGGCGGACCCAAATACACGGTGGAGCACGGCAAGTCGGGTTACGTCGCAAACCGATTCGACGAATTTGCTCCGTTACTGGCAAGATGGATGTCCCAGCCTGAGCTCCTCGACTCCATGCGGCTCGAAGCCCGCCGCCGCGCTCTCTCCCTGGGTTCCTGGGTGGAAATTTTTTCGGGGATGTACACAGCGTACGAACGCTTCACGCACACCGAAACCGAAGTAGAGAACATCCTGCTGGATAGCGCAGGAAAGATCGTCAACACCTGATCGGAAGAATTGATCCGAGACGCGCGCGTCGATCGGAGAGGCCCGCACTTCCTATGCTTAACGGCAAACACTATTTGCGATCGCTGACGGCGCTCCTCTGTTTCCTGGCTGTTCTGTCGCCTGCGCGGGGGCAAGCGCAAACCGCGGCTCCACGGGAGGTCATCGAGCCGCGCTTGAATCTTCCCGAGTTGCTCGGCAAACTCGTCGAGAGGAACGCCGAGCGGGCCGATGCACTGCAAAAATACCAGGGCGAGCGTACCTACACGCTTGCCTACACGGGCTTCCCCTCATCGTTTCACGCCGAGATGGTTGTGGATATGACGTACGATGCCCCCGCGACGAAACGGTTCAAGATTGTTTCCCAGAGTGGAAGCCAGTGGATGATCGATCGAATCCTCAAGCGTCTTCTGGACGCCGAGCAGGAAGCGGACGCGGATCGCGAGCGCGTCGCGCTGAACTCCCACAACTACGATTTCAGCGATCTGGAGCGGCAACAGGCCCAGGACACGTGCTCCTACGTGGTCGGGGTTGAGCCCAAAACTCCCAGCAAACTTCTTTATCGTGGGAAAATCTGGGTGGACAGCAGGGATTTCGCCGTGTGCCGTATCGAGGCCGAGCCCTCCAAAAACCCTTCCTTTTGGATAAAGAAAACCGACATTCACCATTCCTACGTGAAGATCGGAGACTTTTGGCTGCCGTTGGAGAATGAGTCCGTTTCCATGATTCGCGGGGGCGGACGCGCCGTACTCACGATCAAGTATCAGAATTACGAAATCCTATCTGCCCGCGGATTAAAGGGGGGCGATCCCGGACCTACCGCGAGTTCCCTGGCCCTCACGCGTCCCCCGAATTGAGCGCTAAGAAAGCCTGCCCAAGGCATCCTAGTTCATTTTCACTGGGTCAGATTGATCTCTAGACCGGTGAGCCGCCGTTGAAAACCGTCAAACTGTCCAAACAACGGGGAGGTCTGAATGTTGAAGACGTCGTGCGGGTTGAAGCGATTGGTCACGTCCAGCGAAAACACGCCAATGCTGATTTTCCTGCTTTTGGAGTTTTCCTTGAATGGATTGCGGACCGTAAACTCGCGGGAAAGTTTCACATCCAGGGAAAAATAAATCGGGAAGCGGAGGCTGTTGGGCACTCCGACGTAGTTCTGCAGAGGATCCAAATTTGAGTACGGAAAGCCCGTGTGAATGTCCGCCACCGGGCTGAAGACGAATTTCTTGGGCAGCGTGACGTAGCCCCAGGCTAACACCCGGTTCGGAATGTCGGAGGGCATGGCTCCGTAGGCATTCGGCCGGATGACGGGCGCCTGGACGGGAAGGAATGTCTCGGAAAGCGTATTGAGGTCGCCGCGCGCACGGCTCCAGGCATAGGAAATATTGATTTCGTTTCGTTCCTTCAGCCGGTAGCGGGCTGTGATCTGAGCTTGCCGGTAACTCGAGGACCCCGAATTTTCGAGCGCAAGGAACCCGGCCGCTCCAGCGACCGGAAGAATCGGATCTAGAACGAAGAGATTGACCGTGTGCGTTTCAAAATAGCCTGCTCGGAAACTCAAATTGCTCCGCAGTGGGATCTCCGCCTCGACATTCCAGGTGAAGGTGCGCGTGCTGTTTTTGTGATCCATGAACGTCTGAGAAATCGCCGTTGCTCCCGGCGCCGCGTAGACGTTCTGCAGCGTGACCGACTGCTGCCCTGCGAGCGTGATCACTCGATCCTGGTAGCCCGCGAAATCGGAGGCGAGTAATGGGACGTGCCCGAAGATCAAGCCCGTTCCGGCGCGGATCACCAGCTTGCCATTCGGAAGCGAATACGCGACACCAGCTCGGGGAGCGAACGCGGCATTTCGTCCGATGGATTGGTGCGTCAAACGCCCTCCCACGGTTAGCGCCAAGGATTTGACCGGTGCCCAGCGATCCTCTACGAATCCCGAAGCTTCCGTATCGGTTCCTTGCAGCAATCCGGCGCCTTGAAACGCGATCTGCTCATCGGCCACGCAGGCGGCGGCTTGAAGCAAGGCAAACGTGCAGCCCTCCGGCAAGATTTCGATCGGCCGCGAAACGCTGCTGCCCGTGAAGGACCGGTAAAGAACGTCCGCTCCCACTTGCAGTTGATGGCTGCCATACCAGGATTTCGCGGGCAATTGCAAAACGGGCAGCGCCTCGAGCTGATTGGCATTGTCCTCGAACGTATTGAAGTAATTGCCGCCCCAGCCCTCCGGATTCATGGCCATGTCGTCCAGGCCCTGGCCGTGCTGGTACGTATAGAAATTCGTATAGCGGACGAGCGTCGTCAGCACCATTCCGGAATCAAACTGGTAGTCATCCGAAATGCCGACCGATGCTCCCCGGCGGCGATAGTCGGCGGAAGCGGTCTGTGGGATGAGCGAATCGATATTGGCGTACAGGATGGTTGACGGAAACACATTAAAGTTCACGTTCAGGATGTGCTTGGTCGAAAACGTCCATTGAAATTGCGTGAAGGAGACCAGGCTGTACGTCACGGTCTCATTCACCGGCCATGACAATCCGTGTACCGGGTCCTTGCGGAAATCGTATGTCATGTTCTCGGAGAAATTGAGCTTGTCCTTGATCAGCGGGCCGCCGACCTCGACTCCCGGCGTCATGTTGAGGAGGCCGATGAGATGATCGTTCTTTGCTCGAAATGACGGAACGATGTCCAAAAGTTTGTAATTCCATCCCGGCCCGGGCGGCTTGACGTCGATCCTTGTCAACCCGCCGGAAAATCCACCATAAGCGGAGCTGTCCGGCGTGCTGAAGACCTGAATGTTTTGAATCACATTGACAGGGATGGGAATCGAGAAGCTGCCAGAGACCGGGTCCACGTTTTCGGCCGAATCCACCAGGAGCATGCTCTGGCTCTCCGCCTGGCCATTGAAGTTTAGCTTGCCCTCCTGCGTTCGAATGGCGCTCGGAGAAATGGCCAGCGCCTCGGTGAATTTTTCGGTGCGAAGGGGCAACTCCTCGAGTTGCTGATCGGTCACCGTCGCCGTCGCGCTGACGCTTTCGGTCGCGATTTCCGTGGCTTCTCCCTGAACTTCGATCTGCTGCTCGACGGAACTGATCTGTAGCGCGACGTTCTCGGCCAGGGACTGGCCAGAGGAAACCGTGACCGCCGCTGTCCAGGATTGAAAGCCTTCCGCGATCATTCTCAGGGTGTATTTTCCGGCGACGAGGTGCTTGAATTCGTAGCGGCCTTCGGAATCCGTTACGGCGGTCTGGGCCGTCGGATTCGGGGTTGCAGCAGTCAGCTCGACCGCGACTCCTGAAATGGGATTGCTTGCGCCTTCTCCCGCGGCGGCCGTGACTTTGCCCGTGATCGACGACGAGACAGCGGCCGCAGGTCCATCGGAGCGCTGAGCGGAACAGAAAGTCGCGCCGAAGAGCGTGACGAAGAGCAAAGCTCCGCATAGCGGTATCCAGGCATCCGTGCTTCCGATACGCCACAATTTCAACACGAACTCTCCGGCGAGCTTGCCGATTCCATTCCCGATGTCTTAGTGCGGCGGCCTGGAGCGATCTGAAAGATCGGAATGTGTGACAGGCAACCTAAACTGAAAAGAACCGGCAGCGCGCTTGTAGTTTCGTCTTCCTTAGAAACCTTGGTCGCCGCCGCGAGTGTGGGGACATCTCCGACAACTTAGAATGGTTACATTTGATGTTTGCGCGATTTTCGCCCGGCTTCCAGTATCAGGTTGCGCACTTTTTCGCAAAGGGTTACCCTGACACCTTCCTTTGAATATTCTAATCCCGGCTCGCCAGTTCCTCGCGAATAGTCTTACCCTGCGGCAGATAGGGCCCATAGGTCATTGATCCGCGTCAATAAGCAATAAAGTTCGCGGCAATAAATTTCGCCTTCGCGGTTCTTCGGCCCTGCGGTAGAATCGAACTCCGCTTGAGCTACCGCCCCGCCATCGCCGGATGTTCGCGGTTGCCATTATGATCCAGCTCACGAATGTCTCCAAGAACTACGGAAACGCCGGGGTCGTGCAGGCGTTGCACAGCTTGAGTTTGACGGTCGAGCAAGGCGAGCGCGTCGCGGTCATGGGGCCTTCCGGGTCCGGGAAGTCCACACTTCTCAATTTGATTTGCGGCCTGGACCAGCCTACCTCCGGTTCGATCAAGCTGGAGGGAATTGAGCTCTCTGCGCTCGACGATGACCGCCGCACCCGCCTGCGTCGCGAAAAAATCGGCATGATTTTTCAAACCTTCAACCTGCTCCCCACGCTGACCGCGATCGAGAATGCCGCGCTTCCGTTGCGGCTGCAGGGATTGTGCGCACATGACGCCGGGGAACGCGCCAAATCCATGCTCGAGCGCGTCGGATTGAAAACGCGCGCGCATCATCGCCCGGACGAGCTTTCCGGCGGCGAGCGCCAGCGTGTGGCCATCGCGCGCGCGCTCATTTTTCGGCCGCCCATTCTGCTGGGTGATGAACCGACCGGAAACCTCGATTCGGCCACTGGCGAGGAGATTCTTCGTCTGCTCGATGATCTGCACCGCGAATTCAACAACACGATTCTGCTGGTCACGCACAATGACCTGGCCGCGGCTTTCTGCGACCGAGTTTTGACGCTGCGGGACGGCCAATTCGTCAGGGAAGTGCAGACGGGACGCACGGCGGCTTCGACCGCGGGGGAACCGTAATGTTCGGCGCGCTGTGGCTCATCACGTTCAAGCAGTGGCGCGCGCACCACTTGCGCGTGGCCTTGACGACGCTCGGCATCGCGCTCGGCGTGGCGGTTTTCTTCGCGATTCGCACAGGCAACGCCACGCTACTGGACTCCTTGCGCGGGACCGTCGAGAAGCTGGCGGGCAAGGCGACGCTGGAGGTTTCGGCAGGCGAGGCCGGATTTTCCGAAAAGGTGCTGGACTCCGTGCGCGCCACGCCCGGCGTCCAGCTCGCCGAGCCTGTGATCGAGACGATCGTGCAGACTCCGTACGCGGAGGAGGGTGCACTGATGGTCCTCGGAATCGATACGACCGGCGATCAGCAGCTTCGCGACTATCAGTTCGACCGCTCGCAAACGCAAATCTCCGATCCGCTCGTATTCCTCGCTCAGCCCAACTCGATTCTGCTTTCGCGCGCGTTTGCAGACCGGCATGGACTGAAAGTCGGCGACAAGCTTCCGCTGTTTGCTTCCGATGGAAAGAAAGAGTTCACGGTTCAAGGCACGTTCAAGCCAGCCGGCGTGGGCCAGATTTTCGGCGGCAACATTGCCGTGATGGACATTTACTCGGCGCAGGTTGTTTTCCACCGAGGGCGCAAATTCGACCGCATCGACTTGTTGAACGCCACGAGCGTCCCGGTGGAAGTTCTGCAGCAGCGGCTGCGCGACGAGCTCCCTGCCGGGGTGCAAGTGGAGCGGCCGGAAGTCCGCGGCCAGGAGCTCGAAAACGCCGTCACGGCGATGCGCGTGGGAATCCTGATCACCAGTTTCGTGGCGCTGCTGGTCGGGGTGTACATCATTTTCAATTCGTTCACCATAGCGGTGAATCAGCGCTGGAAGGAAATCGGAATCCTGCGCGCCGTAGGCGTCGAACAAGGCAACGTCACGTGGATGTTTCTCTGCGAAGCGCTCTTGATGGGCGCGATCGGCTCGCTCGTTGGCATCTTCGCGGGCTTTTTTTTGGCTTCGGCGGCCAATCGCGTGATGCGCGGCATGGTCGCGGCGGTCTACGGAGTTGTGTCCACGGCCGCGCCGGCCAGCCTGCACCTCAACCTGTGTGCACTCGCGTTTGGGCTGGGCGTCGTCGCGTCCCTCATCGGGGCGTGGTATCCGGCGCGCGGAGCGGCGTGCCTGGACCCGGCGATGGCGCTGCACAACATTGAGTCGCGCCACCGGGAATCCGTGCTGGGATGGAAGCGAATCGGCGGAGGCGTATCTCTGATCGCCGCCGGCGCGGCTCTGGTGTATTGGACGCCACGGCGCATCGGCTTGCCCATTCAATTCGCCTTTGGCACGATTGTGCTGCTCGGCCTGACGATGGTGCTGCCGAAACTCGTCTTGTGGTCGGCGCACTCGCTGCGGCCGATTCTGAATTGGCTCGGAGGGTCGGAGGGCGCACTCGCGGTCGACGCCATGATTCAGACGCCGCGCCGATCCGCCGCGACGGTTGGCGCGCTAATGGTGGGACTGATGTTTGTGTTTTCCACCGAGTCTTATATCCAGAGTTACCGCCAGATGATCGACCGCTGGATGAACCAGGTTCTTAACGCCGACCTGTTTGTGGCCACGTCCACGATGCTGCGCTCCACCAGCTATCATTTCACCGAGGATTTGGGCCGGCGCATCGCCGAGTTGCCCGGAGTGAGCCGGGTGGAAAACGCCCGCTTCACGGCGATTCCCTATCGAGGCGACACCGCCGCCGTGAACGCCATCGAAATGGATGGGTTTCTCGCGCGCTCGCTGAACGCCATCGACGGCGCGGATCCGCGGGCCGTACGCGACAAGTTGACGCAAGGCCATGGCGTGCTGGTGTCCAGAAATTTCGCGACGCGATGGGGAACCGGCGTGGGCGCGACTCTAACGTTCGAATCGCCGAGCGGGCCGCTTGTTCTGCCGATTCTCGGTTTTCTCGACGACTACCGCTCGGAAAAGGGCACCATTTTCATGGACCGCGCGCTGTACAAGAAATATTGGAACGATGACGCTGTGGATTTCATCGACGTCGATCTGAACCCGGGCGTCGACCAGCTGGCCATGAAGGGCGAAATCGAACGGCTCACTGCCGGAAATTTTCACGCGTTTGTGTACACGAATGCGGAGTTCAAGCGCTGGATCTCCAGCCTCGTCGATCAATTCTTTACGCTCAACTACATGCAACTGGTTGTGGCAGTGCTGATCGCGATTCTTGGCATTGTCAACACGCTGCTCATCTCGGTGTCCGAGCGGCGGCGCGAAATCGGGATCGTTCGCGCGATCGGCGGCCTGCGCTCGCAAATTAAGAAACTGGTTCTGCTTGAGGCAGTAGCCGTGGCGGTGGTCGGCGTGATCGTAGGCTCGATCGCCGGAGTGCTGAATACGTTGTTCATGTCGCATACCGTTTCGGTGGTGCTCGTTGGGTATTCCGTGCCATTTCATTTTCCGTGGGAGTTTGTTCTGCTCTCCGTCCCCGTGGTCATCGCCGTATCGCTCGCGGCGGGTTGGTGGCCGGCGCGGAACGCGGCCCGCATGCAGGTTATCGAGGCGATCGGGTATGAGTAGCTGCGGCGCATTCCGACCGCACTTGCCAACGCGCCGGCGAGCGCTCCTGCCCGCGGCGTTTGCGTTCCTCGCGCTTAGCACAGCAGGTACGCGCTCGGCTTTCGCCGAGTTTGACGCTAAGGCGATCATGGCCGGCGTCTATCAGCAGGACACCAGCCGCGACGCGACGCTGCGAGCCACGCTTGATATAACGGACCTGGACGGCCATTCGGCGCGAAAGAAATTCCAACTCTTCCGCCTGGGATCATTCGGCAATGGGAAGGTATTGCTCCGTTTCACCGATCCACCGGAACTTCGCGGCGTCGCGCTGCTTTCCGTCGATCAGCCCGGCCAGCCACCCCAGCAGTGGATCTATACGCCCGCCACGGAGCGCGTGCGCAGCGTCACCCCTCGCGAGCGCTCCGAGCGCTTCTCCGGGAGCGACTTCACCTACGAAGATATCGCCGACCACTCGCTCGACGATTTCAGCTATGAGCCGCTGCCGGCCGAGGATACGATCGAGAACCATAGGACGTACAAGGTTCTGGCCTCACCGGTGAGTCCGGAGCGTTCTCAATACAAATATATTTATTACTGGGTCGCCCAGGATGTACCCTGCATTCTGCATGCCGAGATGTACGGCCAGGACGGGCGCAAAGTCCGCGAGATGCATGCGAGCGGATTGCGCAAGGTGTCCGGGATCTGGGGCGCGCGGAAGACGGAGATGCGCTCGATCCTCGAGGGCACGAAGTCGGTCCTGACGATTGACGAGATTCATCTGAATACCGGACTGGACGGTACGGGGTTCACTCCGGAGGCGCTGGAAAAGAACAAGTAGCGGGCCCGCAGTAGCGCGGATTCGGGAAAACACGCTCAGCGGTAGGCTCGCGCCTGATGTGCCCGGCTCATGGGGAGACGTAAACTTGGCGACACTTTCATCGGGACACGGCGAGCCGTTTGCGAATCTGAACGAATTGCTGCGCGCGCGCGTCGCCGAGCATGGCCCGCGCGTCCTCTTCCGTTATCTTCCCGATGGCGAGAATGAAGAGTCCCGCCTCACGTACGAAGAATTGGAGTCCCGCGCCCGCGCCGTTGCGGCTGCGCTTGCGCCGCACGCCCCCGCGGGAGAACGCGCGCTACTGTACTATCCGGCGGGGCCCGAGTTCGCCGCGGCATTTTGGGGTTGCCTGCAAGCAGGCGTGATCGGCGTGCCGGTTTTTCCGGCGCGCCTGCACCGGCAGCTTCCCCGGCTGTTGGCCATTGCCGCGGATTCTGGAGCAAAATTCGTTCTCACGACCGGGAAGCTGGAGCGGCAGGCGGACGATTTGTTCAAACGCGCGCCGGCTCTCAAAAATTTCGTGTGGCTCGCAACGGACGATCTGCCCCCTGCCGCGCCCAATACGCCAGGCGATTTCACCGCGAATTCCGAAACGCTCGCATTCCTGCAATACACTTCGGGATCGACCGCATCGCCGCGCGGCGTGATGGTCACGCAGGGGAATTTGCTGGACAACCTCGCGTGCCTCCGCGACGTCTTCCAGTTTTCGACGGAATCGGTCGGCGTCACCTGGCTCCCGCATTTTCATGACATGGGCCTGATCGGTGGCCTGCTCCAGCCTGTTTACGCGGGCGGCGAGATGATCGTGATGCCGCCGTCGTCGTTTCTGCAGAATCCGAGCCGCTGGCTCGCCGCGGTTTCACGCTATCACGCGACCACCATGGTCGCGCCGAATTTCGCGTACGAGCTTTGCGCCCAGAGAATTTCAGAAACCGAGCGCGCCGCGCTCGATCTTTCCAGCGTGAAGGTGGCGCTCTGCGGAGCCGAGCCGGTGCGCCCCGCCACGCTCACTGAGTTTGCGGAAGCGTTTGGCGCATGTGGCTTCCGCAAAGAGGCCCTCCGCCCCGCTTACGGATTGGCCGAAGCTACGCTGATTGTTTCCGGCCGTTCCGATGGCGGCGCACCGTTCACGGAAGCAGCTGTCTCCGCCGCTGACCTGCAACAAAATCGAATCCGCCGCGCCGAAGCAGGCGCCGCCGGCAGCCGCGTTCTGGTGGGCTGTGGCGGAGTCGCGCCCGGCATGAAGGTCACGATCGTCGATCCTGAAACTTGCGCTCCCTGCGCTCCCGATCGTGTTGGCGAAATCTGGATTTGCGGGCCCAGCGTGGCGGGCGGCTACTGGCGAAAGCCCGAAGAAACGCAACAAGTTTTCGGCGCGTATCTGGCCTCTGGCGAAGGGCCGTTCCTCCGCACGGGCGATCTCGGATTTCTCGATCGCGGAAAACTTTTCATCGCCGGGCGGCTGAAGGACCTCATCATCGTCCGCGGTTCCAACCATTACCCGCAGGATTTGGAATACACGGTCGAACGGAGCCATCGCGCGCTGCGGCCCTCAGCGGGAGCGGCGTTTTCCATCGACGCCGATGGCGCGGAGCGCCTCATCATTATTCAAGAAATCAACGATCGCGCGTCCGTTGCAGTTGAAGATGTGGCCTCCGCGATCCGCCGAGCCCTCACCGAATCGCACGAAGTTTACCCGGGTGCGATCGTCCTCATTGCCGCGCGAAGTATTCCCCGAACCTCCAGCGGAAAAATTCAGCGCTATGCGTGCCGCGAAGCATTTCTCGCCGGTGGGCTCGATGTCGTCCACGAGTGGCGCGATCGCGAGGGTCGCGCGGACTCGAAGCAGAACGGCGCAAACCATCCGCGTAGCGGCCTCGTCTGGGATTATCTCAGCACGCAGTCCTATTCGCACCGCCTCGCCGGCGACCCGAATGGCAACGGAAATCGCGAGCACCGCCCGGAGATTTCGCGTGAGACAGCCCGCACCGAGCCGATCGCCATTGTGGGCATCGGATGCCGGTTTCCCGGCGCCGCGGGACTCGAAGAATTCTGGGCGCTCCTGCGAAACGGTGTCGACGCGATCTCCGAAATTCCGCGCGAACGTTGGAATATCGACGTGTTCTACGACCCGCTCCCCGGAACGCTTGCCCGGATGAGTACGCGCTGGGGCGGCTTCCTCGCCGGCGTCGATCGCTTCGACCCGCATTTCTTCGGCATCTCACCGCGCGAAGCCGCCGCCATGGATCCGCAGCAGCGCGTCCTGCTCGAAGTGACGTGGGAAGCTCTCGAAAATGCGGGACAGGCGCCCGACAAGCTCGCGGGCACGCGCACAGGCGTATTCGTCGGCATCGGCGGGTTCGATTACACAAACGTTCTTATCAATTACTGGGATCATTTCAAGATCATCAACGCATATCTCGGAACGGGCAATGCGCACAGCATCGCGGCGAACCGCATTTCTTACCTGCTGGACTTGCGCGGACCCAGCATGGCGATCGATACCGCCTGCTCGTCTTCGCTCGTCGCGATTCACATGGCGTGCGAAAGCCTGCGCGGCGCGGAATCGGAGCTGGCCATCGCCGCTGGGGTGAATCTAATTTTGTCTCCGGAAGTCACTATTGCGTTTTCGCACGCGCGCATGATGGCCCCCGACGGTCGCTGCAAAACGTTCGACGCGAAAGCCGACGGATATGTGCGCGCCGAGGGCGCGGGTGCCGTGATTCTCAAGCGCCTTTCCAGCGCGCTGCGAGATCGCGATCATATTTTCGCCCTGATTCGCGGATCGGCGGTGAATCAGGACGGCCGGACGGCGGGCATCGCCGCTCCCAACGCGTCGGCTCAGCAAGCCGTGATCCGCGAGGCGCTGGCGCAAGCCGAAGTTGCTCCGGGCGAGGTGACGTACCTCGAAGCCCATGGCACGGGCACTTCCATCGGCGATCCGATCGAAGTCGAAGCGGTGAAGGCCGCGCTCGGCGAATCGAAGCCAGGAGACCTGCCCTTGGTGATCGGGTCCGTGAAGGCGAGCATCGGCCACGCCGAGAACGCTTCCGGAATGGCCAGCCTCGCCAAGGTCGTGGGCTGTCTGCAACACGGTGAGATTCCCGGCCAGCTTCATTTCGAAAAGCTCAATCCGCGTATCTCGATCGCAGGTACGCGCCTCGAGATAGCTTCTGAGGCGCAGCCCTGGCCGCGCGCCGCGAGGCGCATCGCAGGTATCAGCAGCTTTGGATTCGGTGGCACGAACGCGCACGTCGTGGTCGAGGAAGCTCCGACCATTTCGCGGCCGGAAGTATTGCCGAGCCGCCCCTGCCAGATTTTCACGCTTTCGGCCCGGACGGAAACCGCCGTCAAGAATCTCGCGGCGCGATTCGAGAAGCATCTGGGGGAGCATCCCGGTGATGCGCTGGCGGACGTTTGTTTCACCGCAAATGCGGGACGATCGCATTTCGCGCGCCGGGTGGCCGTGGTCGCGGAAACCAAGGAGCAACTGCGGGATGCGCTTGCCGCCGTTGCGGAGGGGCGGCTTGAGAGCGATTCTGGAACCGAGTTTTTCTCAGGCCACTCCACGAAAAAAGATGGGCCGCGCGTCGCATTTCTGTTTGGTGCGGAGGCAGATTCGAACACGATCTCCACCGAGCTGTACGACACCCAACCCGTGTTTCGCGCTGCACTCGATCGCTGCTCGCGAATCTTCGACCCTCTCGGGAACGAGCCGCTCCTCGCGTTGAACCCCGTCAGCCAGACAAACATGGAAAGCCGTGACGCCGCCCTTTTCGCCGTGGAGTTCGCTCTGGCGGAGCTGTGGCGATCCTGGGGTGTGCATCCGGATGCCGTGCTGGGCGAAGGCATCGGTGAATATGTGGCAGCGGTCATTTCCGGCGTGATGAGCTGCGAAGACGCTCTGAAGCTCGTTGTCGAGCGCGCTCGAATTCTGCAGCTGGCCTTGCATAACGGCGATCTGGACCGGATGCGGGAAGAATTCGACCGAATGGCGGCGGCCGTGAAATTCGAATCGGCCCAAGTACCGTTCGTCTCCGGCCTTACCGGTCAGCTTTTGTCGCCGGGACAAATTCCGGATGCAAGCTACTGGCGTCTTCACATTACGCGTAGCGCGCGACTCGAAGAGGGGATCGAAACGCTCAGCTCGCGCGGGCACGATCATTTTCTGCAAATTGGTCCGGCCCTGCGCTCTTCCGGGATCGCGCGCTTCCGCGATGCCGGATCGAAAACCACTTGGCTTTCGTCGCTCGATGCGGAGCGCGGCGCCTGGCGCACTACGCTCGCGAGCCTCGCCTTGCTGTACGTTCACGGCGCAGTTGTCGATTGGAACGCGTTCGACGAGCCTTATCAGCCGCTGAAGTTGCCTCTGCCGACGTATCCTTTCGAGCGCGAGCGTTGCTGGGAAGATCCCTACGTCGAACCCGGCGCGAAGAAGTCTGCGAAGCCGGCGCATCCACTTCTCGGCGAGCGCGTGAATTCCGCGCTGCCGATGCCCCAGTTTCAAAGCAAGATCGGAATCGATTCTCTGCGCTACTTGAACGATCATCGCGTTCAAGGCTCCGCCGTTTTCCCGGCCGCCGCGTACCTGGAAATGGCGCGCGCTGCCGCGGCGGAACTCCTTGGCGCCGGATCGGCGGTTTTGTCCAGCGTCGCATTTCAAGAAGCGCTTATCCTTCCCGCTTCGGGGACGCGCATTTTGCAACTGATCGCCTCGCCAGCATCGGGCGGCAGCGCTTCGTTTCAGATTTACAGTTCCAAAGCCAATCTGAACGGCAATCAAGAGAGCGCGGGCTGGACGCTGCACGTTTCCGGCGACATGCGCGTCGAAGTCCCGGATTTAGCGCGCTGCGCCGAGGAACAATTCAACCTCGACGAAATCCGAGCGCGGTGCGCGCGAACCACTACGCCCGAGGAATTGTATGCGTACTTGAAAGCCGCCGGTCTGGAATACGGGCCGAGCTTTCAGGGAGTGCAGCAGTTGTGGTGCGGTGAACGTGAAGCGCTCGGAGAAGTGCGCCTCCCGCCCTCCGCCGTTCAGGCGTGCACGGCCATGGGCGAGCCCGATGACGCGTGGATTCATCCCGCGCTACTCGATTCCTGTCTGCAGGTGCTCGCAGGCGCGCTGCCGACGGATCAAGCTGAATCGGGCAATAAAAAGTCGGGCAAGAAACGGACGTTTCTTCCGGTCGGAGTCTCGAGCATTCGATTTTTGACACGGCCGGATTCGCGGCTCTACAGCCACTGCGTCGTTCGCCCGGAAAGCGGAGTCGGACACGAATTTCTCGAGGCGAATATTCGCATGCTGGACGAAGACGGCTCAGTCTCCGGCGAAATACGCGGATTTCGCGTGAAGCTTGTCTCCGGAGAGACGGATCGCGAGGCGCGAGAGAATCCCGGCGAGCTGCTGTACGATGTTGCCTGGGTCGCAAGAAATCACGCAGCGTCTCGCAATCTCGCTGCAACTCAGCGCACGCCCTGGATGGTGATCGCGGATCGCGGTGGGGTGGGACGCGCGCTCGCCGCGCATCTCCAGTCGCTTGGAGAAAACTGTTCGATTGTAAGTCCAGCCGAATTTCAAAACATCGCGGCCAATTCCGAAAGCGCGAACATCGTTTACCTTGCGGCCCTTGATCTTGGCGACCTCGCGGCGGGCGCAACCGCTATCGCGGAAGCGGAAAGCCATTGGGCCGAAACGTTGCGATTTGTTCAATCCCTGATTCGCGAAGCGAAATGCGTAAAGCGGCGCCTGTGGATCGTCACTCGCGGAGCGCAAGCGGCCGGCAACGCGCCCGCGCGCATTGCGCTGGCGCAGACTCCGCTGTGGGGCTTGGCCAAGTCGATCGATCTCGAGCACCCTGAACTCGGCTGCACGCGCATCGACCTCGATCCGGAGCGCGGCGCCGAGGAAATTCCGGAGCTCGCGGAAGAATTATTCCTCTCGGGTGCGGAACGAGAAATCGCGTTCCGGCAAGGAGCGCGGCAAGTCCCACGCCTCGTCCCGCGCGCGCAAAAAAGTTCCTCCAATGTGCTGATGGATTTTCCGGACGCTGAATCATTCCACCTGGACATCTCGCCCCCGGGGAATCTCGATAACCTTATTTTGCGCGGCAGCTCGCGCACGCCGCCGCGTCCCGGCGAAGTCGAAATTCGCGTGAACGCCGCGGGATTGAATTTCCGCGACGTGATGAACGCCGCCGGCGTCTATCCCGGCGGGCCGATTCCTTTTGGCGCGGAATGCGCGGGCACGATCGCAGCAGTCGGTGAGGGAGTGCCAGACCTGCGGCCCGGCGATGAGGTAATCGCTCTCGCCTCGGGCAGCTTCGGCGCGTTCGTCACGGCGGACGCGCGCGCCGTGATTCCCAAGCCTGCCGCCCTTAACTTCGGCCAAGCGGCGACCGTTCCGATCGCATTCCTCACCGCGTACTACTCGCTGCACCAACTCGCGAGGCTGGCCAAGGGCGAGCGCGTTCTGATCCACGCCGGCGCAGGAGGAGTGGGCCTCGCGGCCGTGCAACTCGCGCAGCGGGCCGGCTCGGAAATTTTCGCCACCGCGGGCTCTCCGGAAAAGCGCGCGCATTTGAAAGCCATGCGCGTGCCGCACATTTTCGATTCGCGTTCTCTCGCTTTTGCCGATGAAATCATGAAGAAAACCGGCGGCCGCGGCGTCGACGTCGTTCTCAACTCGCTCCCCGGCGAATACATCACCCGCAGCCTTTCGATCCTGGCCGCCTACGGCCGCTTCGTCGAAATCGGAAAGACGGACATCTATCAGAACAAGCCCATGGGCCTGTTTCCCTTCCGCAACAATCTTTCCTATTTCGCGCTCGATCTCGAGCGCGTCTGCCGCGAGAAACCAGATCTTGTCCGCTCCCTGCTTTTTGAACTGATGGCGATGTTCGAGAAAGGCGCGCTGAAGCCGCTGCCGCACAATATTTTTCGCATTGAAGACGCCGCCAACGCGTTTCGCTACATGGCTCGCCGCAAAAATATCGGCAAGGTGGTGCTCTCCTTCCGCGGCTTGGAAGCCGAAACGCGTTCAGACCGCGGGCTCACCTCGCGCCGCGAAGCAACCTACTTGATCACGGGCGGCCACGGCGGCCTGGGTCTCGCCGTTGCGCGATGGCTCGTCGAAAAGGGCGCGCGGCATCTCGTTCTTCTCAGCCGCAGTGGAGTCTCCACTGCCTCCACGGCGATCGTTTCCGAGTTGGCGGGAAAAGGCGTGGCGGTCAGAACAGTTCAAGCCGACGTTTCCAAGGAAGGCGACATGGCGCGCGCGCTAGCCGAAATTCGCGACACGATGCCGCCGCTGCGCGGCGTAATTCACGCGGCGGGCATGCTCGATGACCACATGCTTCTCAACCTCGACGCGGAAAGCTTCCAGCGCGTTCTTGCACCCAAAGTTTCAGGCGCCTGGAATCTTCATTCACTGACGGCTGACATGCCGCTCGATTTTTTCATCGTTTTCTCGTCGGTGGCGAGCGTTCTCGGTTCGCCCGGCCAGGCGAATTACGCCGCCGCCAATGCATTCCTCGACGGCCTCGCGCACGATCGCCGCTCGCGGGGTTTGCCTTGCCTGTCCATCAACTGGGGCCCCTGGGCAGACATCGGGATGGCTGCTCGAACCGCAACCGCCCGAGGGCCGGCGTCTCGCGTGATGCATCCCCTCGCGCCCGCTCAGGCGCTCGGCGCGCTCGACCGGCTGTTCGAAAAGAACGGTCCGGCCCAAGCCGTGGCGATCTCCGTCGATTGGCCGCTACTCGCGCGGTCACTCAATGGGAACCCGCCGCCAGCTTTGATTGCGGAACTTTTGAAGGAAAAAGCGAAGGCCGCCGCGACAAAGTCCGCGCACGAGTCCGGGCCGCGCCTCTCGATGCAAAATCTCCTCGCGGCGCCCGTGGCACGGCGTCACGCCTTGCTACTCGATTACGTCCAAGGAAGCCTGGCGGCGGTGATGTCTCTCGACGCACCGGAGTTGGACCCCGAAGAGTCCCTTAGCAACCTTGGCCTCGATTCGCTGATGGCGCTCGAGCTGCAGCATTCTCTCGAGGAATCTTTCGGCGCAAAGCTGCCGATCGAGCTGCTCATGGGCATGCCGACACTCAACGAATTCGTGACGCGCCTGCTCGACATCCTCGTTAAACCCACCGCGGCATCTGACTCCGAATCCCCGGAGCCGCTGATGACTGTGGAATCGGATCCGAGCGAGAGCGCCCCGCCCTTTTCTCGTGGCTAGTGTTGATGCCTATCCCGCAGCAGGAGTCACCGCCAGTGGTGAACCTACGTAGGGTCCTGCGTCTTTCGTGCGTAGCATAGCGTTGTAACGCCCGCCTTCCGAGCGGGAATCTTTTCGCGGGACAGGGCCAGGCGACGACAATTTAAAGTCTGGCGCCTTCAACGGTCCAGACGTCTACGACTCACCCTCGAGCTTGCGAATCCGCACTTCGACTCCCGGCGTATCTTTCAGGGCGTCCGCAAAATCCTGCGGCTTGGAGCCGCGGTAGTGGTACGGATACACGATTTTTGGCCGGAAGGCTTTGGCGCATTCCGCGGCTTCAAGAGGCGGCTCGGTGCGCGGCGGATTCATCGCCAGGAACGCGACGGTGATGTTTTTCAAGGCTTTCATTTCCGGCGTGCATTCCGTGTCGCCCGAAAAATACACACGCGTGTCGCCAAAATTCAAAACGTAGCCGCTGCCGATTCCCCTGTGGTGATACGGTTTCCCCGGACCGGATCCAAAGGCGAGGTTGTACATCGGCACGCCCTCGAATTCGATTCCCATCACGGAGCGCTTCTCGGAATCGCTGATCGCTTCGGCGATGCCGCAGGCGGGCATGCAGTTGAGGGTGTCGATCACCGCGGGAGGGCCGACGATAATCGTCTCCGGTTTTTTCAGTTGATCGACCATCGCGCGGTCCAGGTGATCCTGATGCGTGTGCGTGATCACGATCAGGTCCGCCTGCGGCAGGCCGGTGAAATCCCCCTGGCTCCACGGGTCAACGTGAATCACTTTGCCTCCGAATTCGAGCATCACGCTGCCGTGGTACACCGGCATGATGCGCAGCTCGCCGCGCGACGTTTGAATCACGTCGGCTTGGCGATTGGACGAATTGCCTCCTGGAAGCACGGGAAACGCGATCGTCAAGACCGCAAAACAAAGGGCACAGAGCAAGCGTCCTGCGGATTTTTGCATGGCTCCAATTCTCCAGTTGGCAGCGGGCCAATTAGCAGAGTGGCTGTCCCACCAGAATGCAGATCGCGCGCAGAGCGGCCCGACGGTCTACAATTCGTCATGCGGCGCGTAGTATACATCGTTGCGAATGGGCGGGCGGAATGTTTGGCAGGATCTGAAGGAGAGAAACGGATGGGCACGGGACGAGTGCAGGCTTTCAGCGACGGCGTCATCGCCATCATCATCACGATCATGGTGCTCGAGCTTCAGGTGCCGCACGAGGCGACGCTAGCGGCCTTTGTGAAGCTCGCGCCCGTACTCTTGAGTTATCTTCTCAGCTACGTTGTGGTGGCCATTATGTGGGTGAACCACCACCATCTGTTGCACATCGCCAAGCGTGCAGACGCGAGCCTGCTCTGGACCAACAACGTTCTCCTGTTCTGGATGTCGATGATCCCGTTTGCGACGCGATACATCGGCCTGAATCCCAAGGTACCGTTCGCGGTCGCCCTCTACGGCTGCGTCCTGACGCTGAGCGCCGCCGCGTTTACGTGGCTGCGACACATTGTGAACCGGCATCTTGCCCACGATCGTGATACTGTCGCGTACCATCGAGGAAAGCTCCTCAAGAGCACCTACTCCACCGCGCTGTACGCCGCCTCAGTGCCCCTCGCCTACGTTTCGATTTCTGTGGCCTACGCCATCTTTATCCTGATCCCCATTTTCTATTTCATTCCCGAACGAAAATTAGCCGAGCAAATCGAACAGGAACTGGGAATTTCCGCAGGCCCCACCGAGCTGGATTGACGCGGAGACACTCCGCTCCGGCTACTCTCGAAGATCTCCCGAATCAAAAGAGGAATCTCAAAGCTTCAGCGGCGAACGCACGTGTCAGCGCGATCCAAACGCTTCGACGGCCCGGCGCAAGCGGCTGACGACGCGTTCCTGCCCGAGCACGACCATCGTTTCAAAGAGCGGCGGCGCCACGGCCTGCCCCACAATCGCGACGCGGGTCGCATTGATCAGGAGGCCTGCCTTCACCCCCTCGGCGGCGGCGAGTTCGCGCAGCGCGTGGTCGCACGAGTCGTGCTCCCAAGCGGGCAGCGCCGCCAGCGCATCTGCCAGCTTGGCCAGCATGCCGCCCAGCCGTTCGTCCTTCCAGAATTTTTCACGGGCGGCCGGATCGATCTCAAACGAATCGCTGAAAAACGCGCGCGACCATGTGGAAAAATCCGGCAGCAGGCGCGTGCGCGGGCGCAGCAAGTCCACGGTCTTGGAAAACCACTCTTGCTTTTCACCGGCCCATTCCGGCTGCCACAGTTTCGAGCGCTCCAGCTCGACCTGCACGAATGGCAACAATTCGTCGATCGGCAACTTCTGCAAATATTGGGTGTTGAACCATTCGAGCTTCGGCCGGTCAAAGACTCCGTTTGTGCGGCTTACGCCTTCGAGCGAAAACTTCTCGACGATTTCCGGGGTCCGGATGAATTCTTCGTTGCTCGACGACCAGCCGAGCAGGGCCAGAAAATTCCGGAACGCTTCGGGAAGAAAACCCTCGTCGCGGTACGATCCCACGCTCGTCGCTCCGTGACGCTTGGAAAGCCGCGTTCGGTCCGGCCCCAGAATGAGCGGCACGTGCGCAAACACGGGCGGCGTGGCGCTCAGCGCGCGATACAGCAGGACCTGCTTCGGCGTATTCGAGATGTGATCCGAGCCGCGAATCACGTGGGTGATCCGCATATCAATATCGTCTACCACCACGCTCAGTTGATACGTTGGTACGCCGCGCGCCTGGCCCTCTTTCGGCGAGCGCAACAAAACGAAATCCTCGATCTCATCGTTCGATACTTCGCGCGGGCCGAATACGGCGTCGTTAAACCGGGTGATTGCGCCAAGTGGAACGCGAAACCGGATGGCCGCATTTTCCGCGCTGAGTCCCGGCTTGCCTTCGCGGCACGCGCAACGCGTGATGCGCCGCGGGCCCTGTTCCTTCTTGGTGTCTTCAGTCTCCTCGACGGCATCGCCGCCGGCATATTTCTCAGGCGGGCAATCGCAAAAATAAGCCGCGCCGGAAGCGGCCATTTTTAGCGCCGCCTCGCGATGCATGTCCAGCCGCTGCGACTGAAAGTGTGGCCCCTCGTCCCAATCCACACCCAGCCAGCGCAGCCCGTCGAGAATTCCCTCCACCAGTTCCGGCTTGTTGCGCTCTACATCGGTGTCTTCGATGCGCAGGACCATCGTCCCGCCCCGGCCCCGCGCAAAGAGCCAATTAAACAGCGCCGTGCGCGCCCCCCCGACGTGCAAATAGCCCGTCGGCGACGGCGCAAACCGCACGCGGATTTCGCCTCCCCCACCAGCTGAGCCGCTCGAATTCGTTGACATACTGATTGACAACCTCTCCAATGGCGGAAAAACACTTCATCTTATCCGAACCGGGTGCGCAACGCGAGCCTGCGCAATGAGGCACGTCACGGCTTCCGGAATCGCTAAACGTCAATTCCGAGTTGAAAAATCGTGTGTCCCATCCCTCAAGTGCCTTGTTCCCTGACTGGTACCCCCGTACCCTTGACCCTCTGGAAAAGCGTCCCTTATAGTCGAAAAAGAGGGGAGAGTTTACGGGATTGGTGTACTTTCACGATCCCCCGTAAATCCGTCCAAGCCGGATCGTTAGCGGTGTGGATTCCCTGTAAATCGGGTTGCAGTGTGTTTGTTTTGGATGTGATTTCTTTATTGGCGAATCGGTGTAAGCGGATATCAATCGAGTGTTGGTTGCGGCCCAGGCGACGCTTTTGATTTGATGACTTCGGAAAGCATTATTGCGATCACGCTGTTGGCGGCGTCGGCGCTGACATCGGGATTCTTTGCGTACATGCACAGCTTGCGGCGCCAGGCTTATCTCATGCTCTGGAGCGCGGGCTGGTGCCTGCTCGCCCTGCACTATTTGAGCCCCGCCCTGGAACCCTGGACCTCCGTCGCGCCCTGGCAAGGAGCCGTAAACGAATGGCTGCTTGCGGGCGCCGCTCTGTTGTTTTTCAGCACAGCTCAGGTCTACACGAATGCTAAGCCATGGGTTCGTCCGCAGATCGCGGCAGGCGGCGTGTTTGCCGTCTGGTCGGCCGCGTACTATTTGCACGCGATGCCGATATCACCGCAGCTCGGAGTAGCAGCAGTGCTCGCGGCCGTTGCCTGGGTTTTCTACAAGGTGAGCCAGCGGCATGAGACGTTTGCGGACCTGCTGCTGGCTGGTTCGTTCCTTAGTTGGAGCGCGATCCTGGTTGGCGAGTTGCTGCTCAGTCCTCGTCTCGCCGGTTCGCTGCGCGCGCTGGAGCTCCTGCCCCAGCTTTTCGCGGCCGCGCTGATGGTGATGGGCCTGTACGAAGAGGAAAAGCGCCGCGTCGAGCAAAACATGCTGGCGCTTTCCAACGTCAATCTCGCCACGTCGAGTTTCGTCGGCCCGGAAATTCAGCAGATGCTCTCGCACGCGCTCGAACGCGTATTGAGCGTCGTGCGCATGCCGGCCGGCGCGCTCTTCATGCATCACGGCCATGCGGAGGGCCCGACTTCCGTTGTTGCGGTCGGCCTCGCGGAAAATTTCTGCGCCATCGCGCAGGAAGAGGGACTTGACGATCACCTCGTGGACATGGTTTCGCGCCTGGGCGGCCTGGTGGTTCTGCGTGATCTCGGGCGCGACGCATCGTGGGCCGCGCTCGAAGGCGAGGAATCGTTCCGGCGTTTTCGGCAACTGGCCGTGAGCCAGCGCCTGCGCACGGTCGTGGGAATCAGCCTGCAAGCCAAGGAGCAGGCGTTCGGCGTCCTGTTTCTCGGCAGCCCCGATATCCGGAAGTTTTCCGCCGCCGAACTCCGTCTCTTGTTGGCGCTCGGCCATCAAATCGGAATGGCCGTCGAAAACAGTTACCTCGTTCAGCAGGCCGCGCGCCGCACGCAAGAGCTTCACATGCTCAATGAAATCGGCCGCGCGCTGAGCTCCACGCTGGAGCCCGATGCGGTCTTCGAGACCATTCTGAATGAGATCAAGCGCCTGTTCGACGTGAGTCAATTCTGCGTCGCGCTTCACGACACCACCCGCAACGAAATCAAATTTGAAGTCGAAGTCCGCGACGGCGAGGTCCTGTCCAAGAGATTCCGGCCGTTCGGCGGCAGCTACGCCGTCGAGTACGTGATGCGGACGCGTCAGCCCATCCTGATTCGGGAACACCAAGCCGAGGAATTGAAGAAGCTCGGCATCGAGCCGCTGAACCCGGGCGAGGGAAGCTTTTGCGCGGTGCCGCTCCTCCTGTACGAACGGCCCATTGGCGCGATGATTTTGCAGAGCCCGCAGGAGCGCGCGCTCGACGCGGGACACCTGGAAATGATGCGCGTCCTCGCGAGCGAAGCGGTAATCGCCCTGGAAAACGCCCGGCTCTTCCGCGAAGAGCGAATGAAATCGCGGCGCCTGGGCCTCTTCAACAACATTTCCCGCAACATCATCACGACCCTCAATCCGGACGAAATGCTGGCCAAGATCGCCGAAGAATTGGATCAGGCCCTCGATTATTCTCACATCGGCATCGGTCTGCTCGACTACTCCACCAAGGAAGTTGTGATTCACGCGGAAGCGGGAAAACGCAAGGGCGCTGTGGGTCGCAGGCTGGGCCTGGACGGCAACATCGTGGGCCGCGTTGCGCGCACCGGGCAAATGGCGGTCGTTTCGTACGACGCGCATCATACGACCGGCGAGCCCGTGCTCGAGGGTTCCGATTCCGCGATCGCGCTGCCGATCGTTTACGCCGATCAGTTGCACGGCGTGCTGTATGTGGAGATCGATAAAACTGCCGATTTTCCGCAGGAAGAAGTTCTATTCCTCGGAACGCTGGCCGATCTGGTTTCCGGCGCGCTGCACAACGCCTTGACGTTCCAGAAAGCGCAGGAGCAGGCCATCACCGACGGCATGACCGGGCTCAAGACGCATCGCTTTTTCATGGAAGCACTCTCCGGCGAGTGGAAGCGCTCGACGCGCGCGGGGCGTTCCTTCTCGGTTGTGCTGATGGACCTGGACCGATTCAAATTCGTAAACGATTTTTACGGCCATCTGGACGGCGACCTCTTGCTGCAGCGCGTGGCCCATCTGCTCGAACTGAATTGCCGGCGGTCGGACGTCGTGGCGCGCTACGGCGGCGACGAGTTCATTATCCTGATGCCGGAAACGGACGCGGCGCAGGCTCACCAACTTGCCTCGAAGCTGCGCTCGTGGGTTTTTTCCGATTCCGTGCTGCGCGAGAAGAACGTAACCTCGAGTTTCGGCATTGCGACGTTTCCGCTGAACGGGTCGACTCCGCAGGAGCTGATCCAAGTCGCCGATGCGTCGATGTACCTTTCCAAGCATCAGGGCGGGAACGCTGTCTCAACCGCGGACCAATTCAACGCCGAGAGCGCCCGCCAATGGAAGCGCGACGTGCTCGATGCATATCTCGGCGTCACGCTCAAACGCCTGTTCTCCACCGGGCCGGATGCGTTTGTGGAAATCTACAGCCGCGTCGAGCAGTTCGCTCGCTCGCTTGCCGAAGCGGAATCCGGAGAGAGGCTCAAGGGAGCCGGCGGCGGGGGCGGGCCTGACTCCCCGCGCGAATGCGACTATGAGCCGCTGCCAGCCATCGTCATGGATACGCTGACGTCGCTGGCGCTGGCCGTCGACTCAAAGGATCAATTCACGCAGGGACATTCTCACAAAGTCTCCAGCTACGCGGTTTTGATCGCCGAGGCAATCGGCCTCAAAGGGTCAGAGATCGAGGAAGTCCGTTTGGGCGGGATGCTGCATGATGTGGGCAAGGTGGGCATTATGGAATCGATCCTGAATAAGAACGGACCGCTGAATCCCGACGAGTGGGAAGCAATGAAGCGCCACGTCGAATACGGCGCCAAGCTGCTCGAACCGCTACGCGGCACGGAAAGAGTTCGACAGATGGTCGCCCACCATCATGAATTCTTTGACGGCTCGGGCTACCCCGAAGGACTCACCGGAAAACAGATTCCAATGGGCGCGCGAATCATCGCCATCGCCGACGCTTATGACACGATCACGTCGGAGAGAACGTATAAGAAGGCTCGCACTCCCGAAGAAGCGTTCTCGGAACTCTCCCGCTGCGGCAACGCACAGTTCGATCCGGAGCTGGTGCAGGTATTTATCTCCCGCCTACGCGAGCTGCCAACGCCTCTGATCCTGAATCCCGCAAGCGCCCCCGAAGCCGAAGTCGTCCGCTAATTTCGAATCTTCTGAAAAGCAACGAAAGCGGGATTGATACTTTATTGGAAAGAGTCACTAATCAAGAATTTCGGGCTGCTACCCTTGTTTCGCCGTCGTTGATTGCGTAGAATCGCGATTCTTCTTGCCGTGGCGCCAACAAGCCGTACGGAGACAGGATGCCCAGACGCATCGCAGCTAAAATTACTGGTGTGAGCGGCTACGTTCCGCCTCGCATCATGACCAACGCCGATTTGGAAAAGCTCGTCGAAACGGACGATGCCTGGATTCGAGAGCGCACGGGCATTCGCGAGCGCCACGTGGCCGAGAAAGGCGTGGGCGCGTCGGACCTGGCTACGGCAGCCGCGCGTCAACTGCTTTGCGCGAAAAAAGTACCCGCCTCCGAAATTGACCTCATCGTCGTTGCCAGCGTCACGCCGGACATGATGTTTCCGGCGACGGCCTGCCTTGTGCAGAGCAACCTGGGCGCCACACGCGCCTGGGGATTCGATCTATCGGCGGCTTGCTCGGGATTTCTTTACGCGCTGACGGTCGGCGCGCAATTTGTGGGTGCCGGCACGCAAAAGAAAGCGCTGGCGATTGGAAGCGACGTCATGACTTCCATTCTGGACTACAAGGACCGCACGACGTGCGTTTTGTTCGGAGACGGTGCAGGAGCCGTGCTGCTGGAACCCACCGAAAACGGCGAGGACGGCATCCTGGATTTCGTTCACGACGTTGACGGCTCGGGGGGGAAATATCTCTTCATGCCGGCTGGCGGCTCGCTTCACCCCGCTTCGCACGAAACCGTCGACAAGCGGATGCACTACGTCCATCAGGAGGGCGCCCAGGTGTTTAAGTACGCTGTGCGCCGCATGGCTGATCTTGCCTGCGAAATGCTCGAGCGAAACGGATTCACCAGCAAGGATCTGGCGCTGGTCGTGCCCCATCAAGCCAATTTGCGGATCATCAGCGCCATGCGGGAGCGCCTCGGTGTGGACGACGCGAAGGTCATGGTAAACATCGATCGCTACGGCAACACGACCGCAGGCACCATACCCCTCGGGTTGCGCGATGCCGTCGAACAAGGCCGCGTAAAAAAGGGCGATCTGGTTCTGCTGGTCGCTGTCGGGGCTGGATACACTTCCGGGGCAGTTCTTCTTCGCTGGGCCTACTAATCGTTTTTTCCGGGCGGGCTAAAGGTTCAGGGCCATCGACCCGAACTAGATTCCGCGCACCTGGGCGGCGCAAGCCATATTGCGCTCGAGGTGCTGGTCCATCAAAACCGCGACATATCGCGAACACGTCGTCATTTCCGCATCCGCCCATCTTGAGATGCCGGGAGCGATGCGGCCGAGCTTCTCCACAACGGAATAGTAGGCGCGGATGGCTCTGAAGGCCCCATTGGGGCCGCGAAGGTCCGGAGACAAGTGATTCAAAACAATGATGTTATGGAAGTCCCGTGCGCCGATCATGGCATGGGTGATGCCGGCGGCCACACGTATGCGGTCGGAGATTGCGTGGGAGGCAACTCCGGAAATCGTCGCACGCCAGTAGTAGAGCGCAAACTGGGCCAGTGCAGCCATCGAAACCGCGAATATGATCACCGCAACCATTGACACTCTACCCTCAAGATCGATTCTCGTTTATGAAACTGTTCCCAGCAATGGACACCTCGTACTAACTTCTTGCTCCTCAGGTACTAGCGTCGGTATCACAATCACGACGATCCCGCAGACACCGAGCGCCAGTAGAAGAGCACGAAGTCTTTAAAGGCAATGACTGAGAGGCCAAGTACCACCGCAGCGGGCACTTGCAATTCTCCTTCAGGACCCAGTTTGGGCCTAACGGACGGGCCCGGCAATGGTCCGACCGTACTACCAATCTGGGCCTTGGTTCGGTCTGCCGGCCAACAAGGCACTCTCATAGAACACGGATTACTGCGGCGGGATGCGGTAAATCTGTTTGGAATTTGACGAACTACAATCGTATTCGCGGATCTCGATGCGCCACAGAGGGTCGTGCATCTCGGGCAAAAACCGGCGCTTCCACGAGTAGCCTTCATCCCGCATTCGCAGGCGGGACGATATGGACCCGCAAGACGCGTCCAACCTTCGGGCCACATCGTCGGTGGGCGATGTATCGCCGGGCTCAGGTCCGCTTCGGATCAGCAGGACTTTTCCGTTCGCGGGACGATGGGCGTCCCGCCAGCCTTCCGGAGAGAACACTTGGGGGTGCTTAGCCGTGTCGGGGAGCAGACCTTCAAATCGCCACGGCCCATTGACCCTCGGGACGTGCAAGTCGTATGTGAGATAAAGTAGAAATGCCGGCTGGTCGGAGATCACCGTGGCGCCAGTTGCAATCTGCGCGGTCGCGTCCCGCGAGATTTCCTCCCACGGCTCGATGAATTGAGGCGCAGAGTAAAATCGCTTCGCGTAAATTCCGTACCAACCCGCCGCGCCAATCGCCAGAAGCGCTGCCGCCAGCGTAAACGTTGCCCAGCGCGGCTTCGGCGCCTCAATCGCAACTCCCAGCGGCAGCAAGACCCACGGAGAAAGCATCAGCAGATCCCGGCCCTGCAGGACTTCAGCGGCCGCGATCAGCGCCAGCACGCAGGCGCTGTAAAGAAAAAATCGCCGCGCGGGAGGGGAAAGCCACCAGGCTCCGAGAATCACACACGCGAGGATCGCAATTCCTACTGGAATGCTGAGCCGCCAATACCACAGAGCGACCGATGGGCTGACGAAACACGAAAACACATTGAATCCCGCGTTCGCCAGAACTGCCGCTGCTCCGCGATGAAGGTTCATCGTCCTGACGGCTGAGGTTCGCAGGGCCGGAAAGAACGGAACAAAACAGGCGCACAAAAGAACCGCAGCGATTGCGCTGAACTTCACGGTCGCCGCAGTTTCCTTACCGCGGGCGCGCGCGAACTGATCCGCCACAAGGCACGCGAGGATCGCCCAGCCCCAATAGGACGTCCAAATCAAAGCGAGGCAGAAAAGAAACAAAATGGCCCCGCGTTCGGTCGTCCGATTCTCGAGATACTTGAGATACGCAAGCGTCAGCCCGGCGACCAGGAAAAACGAAAACGAGTACCATGCGGCCAGGCGCGCGAAATGAAAGCTGAAGGGCCAAAGAACCCCAAGCCAAATAACAGCGATGCCACCAGACGATGGCGCGAAACGGCGGCTGGCGCGGCCCAGAAGAAAAAGCCCGGCGAGAAAGAACAGGACGGATGGTACGCGCAAATAGTCGAAAATCCCTCCGGTCGCGCGCAGCCAGAAATGAAAAATTGCATCAGAGAGCGGATGGAATCCTGCGGTGGCTGTTCCGTGAACGGCATCTGCCAGCAGCGTTCGCAGCGGATTTACCGCCGCGCCCAAAGTCATGGCCTCGTCGTTGAGAAATGTCACCGAATTATTCGTGGTAACGAGGCCGATTCCCAAAAGGAGTAGCGGGACGATCTGCTGCGCGACGGCGTTCGGCTTGCGTGGGCGGGCCGGCATGTCAATTCCCGCTGGGACGCGATGGGAAACCCGCCCAGGCATTAAGGAGGCCCAGGGTCTCGCGCATCACGTCAAGGCCGTCCCGTGTGTGGCGCCACCAGTGCGCGCCGTCGTAGCCGTCATCCGGTGGATACCGCACGATCATGCGCGGCTCGGAGCCCACTAGCTTGCGCCAGATC
>Ga0210410_10000470_pt1 | contig 45276 bp, 35 predicted proteins | sample IncBWC4MmetaG_FD_161058 | JGI IMG/M metagenome (GOLD analysis project Ga0210410, IMG submission 161058) | Forest soil microbial communities from Barre Woods Harvard Forest LTER site, Petersham, Massachusetts, United States - Inc-BW-C-4-M | ecosystem: Environmental > Terrestrial > Soil >...
AGAAGCAGTAAGTGGGCAGAGGATGTCGAGTCGAATCATTGAAACGACATCCCCATCCTCGCGCCTTTGCGCGGGATGGGGCTGTTTGATTGAGCATCAGAAGCGCGTTACCGCGGCGGCAAGCCCGCATTCAGACTGAATACCGCGCCATCGGCAAAATGTCCCTGCGAAACTTTGCCGAACGAATCGGTCGATCCCCATAGCGTGCCGTCTTTGGCCTGGATCAGCTCGTTTGGATAAGCGCCGACTGCCGCTCGTGACGAGAACACCGGAAGAGTTTGAATCAACGATCCATCGGTAGGCGAGAGCGTAATGATGTCGCCGTAGCCGGTGCTGCCATTGAAATCGGCAATCCAGAAGTTGCTATCGCTGGCCAGCAACAAACCGTCGGGGGAACCGGCGCCGCTAGTGGTGTTGTAGAACGGAAAGAGCTGCAGATTGCTGCCATCGGTTTGGACTTCGAAAAGTCCAACACCAGTCTTTCCGTAGATGGCATAGAGACCATAAAAATTTCCGTTCGGGCCTATGGCTGACACGCTTCCGCGAGACGGCAGGCCATTGAACAACGGGAAAGGCAGCACGGTCGTAGTCAGAGTTCCGGTGGATTCCGTGTAGTGGAACAGAAGTCCACCTTGGGTCGAAACACTGTTCCCGTAGAGGGTTCCGTCAGCGGCGACGATTAGGCCGGAGGGGTTTTCCCCAGTGCTTGAAAAATTGAAGTTGTAAACAACTTTATAGGCCCCGGTGGACGGAGTGATCTGAAAGATCGTCCCGCATCCGCCATAGGGGGCGCAGTTGCCGCTGCCGCCGTAGTAAGTAGTGCCGTACACATTACCGTCACCTCCCACGACCATTTGATATCCCGCCCATCCGTCGGTGCAGTTGGTCTGCGAACAGAATTTGTGGATGATCTTAAAACCGGAACCGTCGGTGTTGATCCGGTAGATCAGTCCGTAGCCACAGTAGCCGTTGCAGCCGTTGATCCCGCCATAAAGAGTCACACCATAGAGTTTTCCGTCAGGGCCCTCAATGACCCGGCCAGCGAGATTGCCTCCGGCGTAAAGTTTGTTCGCTCCCGGAGTGAAGGTGTGAAGCACGGTGAGTGTGCCAGTGGGCGTGAGCGAAAATACGGTTCCGCCAGTGGGCGATGAACTGCCCTCCATGGAATCCTGGGCGGCGCCGTAGAAATTACCATCGGAGCCTTGAATAAGAGAATCGGGGCGGCCGCCTTCAGGACAGGGTCCGGTCCTCTGGAAGGCGCTGCCATTACAGGCAAAGGAATAAACATCGACCGGTTGCGAACCAGCGGCGTTGGCAGCAGAGGCTGCCAGCAAAGTGAAAAGGACGACCAAGGAGAACTGCGGCTTCATGTCTCTACCCTCCGGGCGGAAGATGCGATTCTGAGTTTTGTACAGTGGGCCCTGAACCCCGTGTTTATATTCCAGCCGCGGAAGGCAGTTGTCAGGGAAATGTAAAAAAACCGCTAGATGACGACTCGCCGCCCAAACTCAGGGTGGAGATTCGTCGGTGTGTTAGATTCTGAACGTTCATGGACTCCGCTCCTACGATCATCACGCAAGGGCTGACGAGGCGCTTTGGCGAACTTGTCGCCGTCGATGGCATCGATCTGCAAGTTGCGCCGGGGCAGTTCTTTGGATTTCTGGGGCCGAATGGCGCGGGGAAATCGACGACCATTAAGATGCTCACCGGGCTGCTGGCGCCAAGTGCGGGGCGGGTGGAGATTTTGGGGCTTGATCTGAACGCCGATCCGGTGAAGGTGAAGCAGCAGATTGGCGTGGTGCCTGAGGGCATGGCGCTGTTTGGACGGTTGACGGGCGCGGAATTTTTGAGTTTTGCGGGACGCATGTATGGTCTGGACCGGCAGACTGCTGCGAAGCGCGCCGCTGAACTGCTCGACTTTATGCAGTTGGCCGATCAGCCGAAAAAACTTGTGACCGATTATTCGCACGGCATGCAGAAAAAACTGGCGCTGGCGGCGGCGGTGATCCACGGGCCGAAGGTGCTGTTTCTCGATGAGCCGTTTGAAGGTGTGGACGCGATCGCCGCTGGCACATTGAAGTCGATGTTGCAAGGCATGATCGCGCGCGGAGCGACGATTTTCTTGACGTCGCATGTTCTGGAAATTGTGGAGCGGCTGTGCAGCCACGTCGCCATTATTCATCACGGAAAACTGGTCGCACAGGGGTCGCTGGAAGAACTTCGCGCGGGAGTCGAGGCGCAGACATTGGCCTCTGGCGATGGATCGCAACCGCCTTCAGGCGAGAAGATGACGCTGGAACAGATTTTTCTGCGCACGGTCGGCGGGACGCGCACGGAGCAGGAATTATCATGGCTGGGATAATGGGTTGGATCGTCTCCAACGATCCGCAACCGTTTGGTTACGCATTATGCGTAACCGGATGGTTGCGCGTTATCTGTAACCGGAGGGTTTCGTGACTCATAGTGGCCAGCGACGAAGTCAGCTTGCCGCAATCGCCGAACTGCGTTGGCATATGTTCGTCAACGGACTGCGATCGCGGCGAGGGAAAGCGGAACTGTTTTCGCGCATTATTATCACGCTGGCATTTGCGTTCGGCGGACTGGGAGGATTCACCGCCTCGGCCGGATTCTCCTGGTACCTTGTGTCGCAGGGCAAAACGGAATCGCTGGCGCTGCTGCTGTGGCCGATATTTTTCTTCTGGCAAGTTTTCCCGGTGATGGCGACCGCCTTCACCAATAATCCGGACTCTTCCGATCTGCTGCGTTTCCCTTTGAATTACAGCTCGTACTTTTCGATCCGGCTGGTATACGGGTTGTTCGATGCTGCCAGCGCACTGGGTTGCCTGGGGCTATTGGGAGTTTTAGTTGGAGTGACCTCGGCACGGCCTGTGCTCTTTCCCTGGACCATGCTGGTGTTGATCACGTTCGCACTCTTCAATGTAGTGCTGATGCAGACCGTGTTCGCGTGGCTGGAGCGCTGGCTGGCGCAGCGGCGCACGCGCGAAATACTGGGCGTGGTTTTTATTCTGTTCATGCTGAGTTTCCAGTTGATTGGTCCGGCGATCGAGCGCGTCTCGCACGGGCCGCAACCGGGGATTCATCGCGCCACCGAAACCGTGCTGCGAGTGCAATCTCTATTTCCGCCGGGACTGACCGCAGCAGCGGTCGCGGGCGCTGCGAATGCTGATTACGCGTCGGGGTTGACTTCGCTGCTGTTGCTGGGAGTTTTACTCGCGGCGCTGGGAGCATTGCTGCATCTGCGTTTACGCGCGCAATTTCGCGGCGAGAACTTGAGCGAGGCGGGGGCACGTCCCACGATCGCTCATGCGCAGAAGCTTCAGTTGGGATGGGAACTTCCGGGAATTTCTTCATCGGTGGCGGCGGTCTTCGAAAAAGAAATACGTTATTTACTGCGCAGTGGCCCCATGATGCTTACGCTGATCATGCCGATTTTTATGCTGGTGGTGTTTCGGCTGGGGCCGATGAAACCGGGAGGACAGGCACATTTCATGACGCGGGCACCAGAGATGGCTTTCCCAGGAGCGGCGGCTTATGCGTTGCTGGTGCTGACCAATCTGGTTTACAACAGCTTCGGAGGAGATGGCGGTGGCATTCAGTTTTTTTATGCGTCGCCGGTGAGCTTTCGGGAAATTGTGCTGGGGAAAAATTTGCTGCATGCCGCAATTTTGATCTTGAACACGGCGCTGGCGTGGTTCGCGGTAAGTTATTTTTATGGAACTCCGACGCTGGCGGTAACGGTTTCGACGATGGCGGCGGTTCTGTTTGCAGCGCCTTTGAATTTTGCGGCGGGAAATCTGTTATCGGTGTATTCGCCGAAGCGACGCGACTTTTCAGCGTTCGGCCGGCAAAGCGTTTCGCAGATCACCGTGCTGATCAGCCTGGGAGTACAAATTGTGATCGTGGGCGTTGGTGTCGGCGCGTTCATGGCGGCTCGTTATTACGGCAATCCGTGGGTCGCAGCCCTGATCTTTCTGCTGTTGTCCGGGATCTCGATCACGGCGTATGCGGTCGTGCTACGACGCTTCGACAGCATCGCGCTCACCCGACGCGAGGCGCTGCTGGAAACGCTGTGCCGAGCCTAGACCGTCGTTGGAGTTAGCTTAATTCTTTTCCGGCTGCGCCAGGAAACGGTACCCGACGCCGCGTACAGTAAGCAAGTGGCGTGGCTGTGCGGGATCATCTTCCAGATAGCGGCGCAGTCTCACTACGAAATTGTCAATGGCGCGGGTGTCGGTGTCTTCGTGTAATCCCCAGACTTCTTCCAGAATTTGTTTGCGGGAGACGACGTGGCCGTCATTGCGGACCAGATGGCGGAGAAGTTCGGACTCCATCAGCGTGAGATGAATGGTGTGGCCGCCGGAACGGAGCTCGAGTGCACCGAAGTCGATGGTCTTGCCTTCGAAGGTAAAAGTTCCGAAGTCGCCGAGTGCGGCGGGATCCGCGGAGGTAGCGGCGGAACTTTCCGTGCTGGCGGGAGTGCCGGAGCGCATCCATTGACTGCGGCGCAGCAGGCCCTGGAGGCGCGCTAAGAGGATCGAAAGATCGAAAGGCTTGGCCAGATAGTCGTCGGCTCCGGCGGCAAAACCTTTCAGCACATCTTCGGGACGGCCGCGAGCCGTGAGCATGAGTACGGGGACGTAATTGCGGGCCGCGCGCAATTCCGAAACTACGCTGAAGCCATCTTTGCCGGGGAGCATGATGTCGAGGACGACGACGTCGAAAAAGTCTTTTTTGTCGATGAGGCGATCGGTGGCGGACTCGCCGTCACCGACGACTTCGGCGCGATAGCCTTCGGCTTCGAGATTGAAGCGTAATCCTTGAGCGAGATGAGCTTCGTCTTCGACGACCAGAACGCGGCTCATGAGGAGGGCCTCACGGAACCGGCTGTAGGCGCGGGAATTCGCGGCAGATCGAGAGTGATGGTGGTGCCTTCGCCTTCGCCGTCGCTCTCGGCAAAGACTTTGCCGCCATGCTTTTCGGCGATCGCCTTCACGATGAATAATCCGAGGCCCGTGCCTTTTACATGCGCCAGCGAACGCGGAGTGACGCGGTGAAAGCGCTTGAAGATGCGTTTCATGTCGTCGGCGGGAATGCCGATGCCTTGGTCCCTCACCTTGAGGACGATGCGCTTTTCGTCGGGCGCTTCGAGCCGAACCCGGACGTTGATGTTATCGCCAGAATACTTGACGGCGTTGTCGAGCAGATTGAAAACAGCGGTGCGCAAATCCTCGGCGCTGCCCATGACCAGCGGCTCCCTGCCATTGATGGAGACTTCTTCGTACTGAAGATTTTCGGCCGGCAGATGATGGCGTGCCAGGGCGGCGTCGATGGAGTCGCGCACGACCTGGCGAAAATCGACTTGGAACTTCTCGCGTCCGGCTTTTTTGTCACCGGCACGTCCGGCACGCAGAACCTGCTCGATGGTCTGCGTGAGACGATCGGTGTCGTTCAGCATGAGGCGATAAAAATCGCGGCGCTGGGGTTCGGGCAGATCGCGGCGAAGCATAGTTTCAAGATGCAGGCGGATCGAGGCAACCGGCGTTTTCAGTTCGTGAGTAACGGCATTGATGAAGCTGTCGTGCTGCTCGTTGCGGCGAATCTCGCGTACCAGAAAAATTGTGTTCACGATCATTCCGGCGATGATCAGAGCGAAAAAAATCAGTCCAAAGAAAAGTAGAACGCCTTCCCGCCAGTTGAGGATGATCCAGCCAACGTTGAGCGCGACCGCCAGCGCGACCAGGCCGATGCCCAGGCAGAGAAAGAAGACGATAGTTCCGCGGCGGCTGGTGATGCGCATGTCAGGCTGATTTTACCGCGTCCGGCCTGCCCCGATATTGTTCACTGCCGGGCAGATCACTGCTCGCCGGTCAACGAGACAAACTGCGAAGTACCGGAGGCGTCGGTGACGGTGAGGGTTCCGGTAATCGGCGTGGAACTGCACCAATTCACGGTGACGGTACAGCTTGCTCCCGCAGCCAGGGTTCCGCAGTTGTTGGTCTCGGTGAAGGGTCTGGTGACCCTCACGGACTTGATCGACGTGCTCGAACTCAAGGGATTGGTCACCGTCACCGAGCCTGACGCGCAGGCAAACATGATCAGTTGGGTGGTGGAGAGTGTAACCAGTGCGCCGCTCCCGGTTACCGTAGTCGCTTTGCTGGGCGCGCCTTTTAAGGCGAAGTTGATGGTTCCCTTGCGCAAGCCGCCTGTGGTTGGCTGGAAGCTTACGGTTGCCACGCAGCTTTGCCCCGGCAGCAGCTTAGCCGGGCAATTGTGGGTCATGGGGAAATCGGGCAGGGACGATGTAACCGCGGTCACGGTGAGCGATGCTGTGCCGATATTGCTCAGCCTGGCGGTCTGGGCCGTGCTGGCCATGCCGACGAGCTCGGTGGGAAAGGCCAGAATAGTCGGCGAGACGGCGGAAACGGCGATGCTCTTCGATTCCATCTGCGTGACCACGGCGTGCGGCAGGCTCAAATTTCCCACGCCCGCTCCCGCGGAGCCGAGAACGATCTGATCGTCATAGGTTATGTCGAAGAGCTGGTCGATGCGATTGTTCCTGGTGTCGGCGATGTATATCAAGCCGTTGGCATCGACAAAAATTCCGGAGGGCGCTTCGACGCCGTTGATGTAAAGCAGAAAGTTCACATTGAGCGAAACCTCATTCGCTCCGGAAATGTTGTCGGCGCGAATGATCTGGTTCTGCAGCGAGTCGGTGGTAAAGATTCTTCCTGTCGAGTCGACCGAGACGCCGTCGGGAGTGAGGTAGTTCAAGGGAAACTGCCATACCGCCCAGTTGCTGCCCAGCATGTCAGAAAATTCGACGACGCGGGCGTTGGCGTTGTCAGCCACGTAGATGTTCCCCGACGGATCTGTCGTTACCGCCGCAGGACTGCTGAACTGCGCCGTGCCATTCCCAAGCGTGCCGAGCGATGTGAAATTCGTTCCGGTGATGTCGTCCATGCGAACGATGCGATTATTTCCGGCGTCGGCCACATAAATCTTGCCGGCAGCGTCAACCCAGATCCCTTCAGGGTTGGAAAATTGTCCTGCACCCGCGCCGCACGTTCCGTATGAAGTCCAGTTCGCGCCCAACATGTTGTCGGTGCGAACGATGCGGCAGTTTCCAGCGTCGGACACGTAAATCTTACCGGACGCATCCAGCGCCACGCCGTAGGGCGCGGTAAATTGCTTGGTACCGGTCCCGAGCTTCCCGAGGCTCACCCAATTCGATCCCAGAATGTCTGCTGTTTCGACGATGCGATTGTTACCGGTGTCGGCAATATAGACGGGTTCGTACTCCTGGCTCAGGTCGATCAGTCCGGTCTGGATGGTCCCGTTGCCTGAGGTCAACGCCGAGGTTGCGGTCGCCAGAGTTTCCATCACCGCACCCGCCACGGCGATCGGATTTCCGCCGCTAATGATTTGCGAGGCGGAGAAATTCGCATAGAGCGCGTAGTTGTAATAGAAGGTCCGGTTGACTTCACTCTGTGCGAAGGTGAAAATTCCGGAGGCGAAAGTGCCGTTGATCGAAATCGTCCCGTCGGTGGATTGCAACGAGTAGGTGCCGCCGGTGCAGGACCATGTCTCGGTATCTCCGGTCACCGCAGTGACGGTCAGGTTGCAGCTCATGGAGACTGTGCCAGCAGGATTGCTCACCGCCGATCCGCTGATAGTGAGTGTAGTTGTGGTCATGCTGACGGTTCCGGCGCTGTTGCTGTAAGAAGATTGTGACGCCGATGAGATGGACGCCGAAGCGAATACGAGTATGCAGGCCCAGAGCATTTTCATATGGATGTGTCCCAATGGTTCGCGAAGACAGGATAAAGGCGCGCGAGCACCTTACTGGTGGACGGGATTATAGCGCAGAGGTTCGCGTACTACTTTAAATCTTCGGTTAAAGTAGATGAGTGGAAAGACCAGGGCCTTCGGGCTCCGCACAAGAGGTTCGACCAAGAAAAACCCGCCAAAGAAGGCGGGTTTCGTGCGATCGAAGACGAAGAGCAGTCGATTTATAACTTTAGTCCCCGGCCACCGAGAGCTCCGGCAGCGCTGCGGAAATAAGCTGACCATTCGGTGCGGCCACCAATCCTTTTTCGAGGTCGGCCAACTTCACGCGCTTGACATCCCAGGCCAGGCCGAGGGTTTGGAGCGCCCAAATGCCATACCAGTTCATGTCGATCTCGTACCAGGTAAAGCCGTGCTGCGCTGCGGTGGGGTGCGCGTGGTGATTGTTGTGCCATCCTTCGCCGAAGGTGAGTAACGCCACCCACCAGCTGTTGGTGGAAAGATCGCGAGTGGTGAAGCGGCGCGTGCCCCAGGAGTGCGTAGCCGAATTGACCAGCCACGTCGCGTGCAGGCCGACCACTGTGCGCATGAAGATTCCCCACATCAGAAAGGGCAGGCCGCCGATGGCCAGCAGGAGCACGCCGAGCACGATCATGGGAACGTAATGATATTTAGTGATCCAGACATGGAATTTATCTTTGGCTAGGTCAGGGACATAGCGCGCGAGCGTCGTGGTGTCATGGTGCATGGACTTGCCCATGAGGATCCAGCCCATGTGCGCCCACCACTTGCCTTCGACGGGAGAATGCGGATCGCCATCCTGATCGGAATATTGATGATGAATGCGGTGCGTGGCGACCCAGAAAATCGGCCCGCCTTCGAGTGCGAGCGTGGCGCAGACGGTCAGGAAATACTCGACCCATTTCGGAGTCTTGTAGCCGCGGTGCGTGAGCAGGCGGTGGTAGGCCATGCCGATGCCGAGGCTGCCCGAAACCCACCACAGGAACATGGCGACCAAGAGAGCTTTCCACGTAAAAAAGAAGAGCGCGGCGACAGCACCGACGTGAAACAGGCCCATGAAAATTGCCGTGACCCAATTGATTTCGTTTTTTGCCGCTTGCCGCTTTTCCAAGTCTTCTAGTTGCATATCCAAGAGGGTCCCCATTTCTGTGGTCTTGTTGCTGGTTTGGCTCGAGTTCGTGCTTCGATTATTAAGCTAACAGCCGGCGAGATTGGCGAGTGTAATACTTGTGTAATAGCGGGTTTGGCGGGGATTACGGCGGTAACAAAAGGGGAACGATTCCTGGTTTGATCAGAGAAAACTTACGCGATTCGCGGGCGTACACACGGAACTGATTAAAGCTAAACGATGCGCCGACTTCTGTTCTACGCGGCGTCTTTGCCCTTGACCTGCACGCCCGCCCACTTTTCCAGCAACGTTAGAGTCGCGGCGTAATCGAGATCGCGGCTACCTTCCTCGGTGGACATTTCGTAGACTTCTTCGACGGTTTCCAAGGCGGGTAGTTTTACGCGGACTTCCTTCGCGGCTTCAAGCGCGAGACGGATGTCCTTGTGCATCAGGCGCAGCGGAAAATTGGGAGTGAAATCGCGCTGCAAAACAAAAGAGCTCTTATATTCCACGACGCCGGAGTGCACCATGGTCGCATTGATGAGGGCGATGAGTTGTTCGGAGTCAATTCCAAGTTTAGTGGCCAGGGTTAGAGCCTCGGCGAATCCTTCAAAAATCAAGGCAATTTGCAGGTTCATCGCAAGTTTGGTGGCCTGGCCTTTGCCGGTCCCGCCCATGTGAAATATCTTTTTGCCCATGGCGGCGAAGAGGGGTTTCAATCGTTCGATGACCGGCTCGTCTCCGCCAACCATAAATATGAGAGTGCCATTCTGCGCACCGATCTTCGATCCGGTCATGGGAGCGTCGACCCAGGCCACACCCTTTTGTCCGACACGTTCCGCAAACTTCGCGGTCGCTGAAGGGGAAATCGTGCTGGAGTCGGCGATGATCGCACCTTCTGCCAGCGAGAGGTGAGCCCCCTCGGAGCCGAAAATGACCTGCTCAACGGCATCGGTGTCGGAGACGCAGAGCCATACGACCTCCGCGCCCTGGGCTGCGGCTGCGGGGTTTGGAGCGACGCCGGCACCCTCGACTAATTTGCCGGGTGTGCGATTCCATACCGTGACTTCGTGACCAGCGTTCACCAGATTCGTGGCCATGGCGTGGCCCATGATTCCTAAACCTAAGAACGCAACTCGCATTTTCTACTTCTCCTTAGTTAAGAACACTTTGGATTAGATATTAGGCGCGCGAGCGGGGTCAAGCGACTGGGCCCCGACGCAGCGATGTAATCTGGCTTACGCATAGGCCGGTTAAGCGGGAGATCCTTCGCTACGCCTGAGAAACGGCTACTCTCAGGATGACAAAGGTCGTGTAAAAGGCCGAACTGCACCGCTACCGACCTCGACTGGGATCGGATTCTGAGGAGATTGATGCCAAGGGCTTTCACCACAGAGGGCACAGAGGACCACAGGGTAAATCTTAAGAGCTTATTTCTGGGCTGGCGGCGACTCACCGAACCATTCTGCGCGCTGTAATGCCAGGGGGACATTTCCGTTTCGCCAGACGAAATCGTTGAAGGCTCTTAGATCGAACTTGTCACCAGCGCGAAGCCGGGCTTCGGCCAGGAACATGGTGATTTGCAGTTTTCCGATTTGATAGGAGATGGCTTGCCCCGGCGTGGTGGCGAAGAGGGCAGCTTCATCGCGGGCGGTTTTAGCATCCATCGGCACCATGTGCGAAAGATAGTCGGCGGCCTGCGTCAGAGTAAATTCTCCGAGGGCGAGTTTTACGTCGACTTCAACGCGCAGGGCTCGGAGGCGCATGAAGTTGTAGATGATTTCGCGGGTGTGTGGCGAGTCATCGAAGAGGCCGGCTTGCAGCATCATTTCTTCGGCGTAGAATCCGAGGCCTTCGTTGGCACCGGAGTCGTAGTAGTGCTGACGAATGGGATCGGAGTTGCGCCAGCCGAGCCAAAGCTGCATGTAATGGCCGGGGACGCCTTCATGCACCACAATGGGACGGGGATCGCGGGCGCTGGCTTTGGAGAAATATCCGAGGTTGTCGGAGGGATCAGGAGTCCAGCGGGTGCAGTCCTGGTTGAGGCGCGAAGGTCCGGTGAAGTCGTCCAGTTCGCCGAAGCCGCTCAGCGCGGCGAGATAGGCTGGCACGGGCCTGATGGTGTAGTGCGGGAAGTCTGCGGGAACGGTGAGAATCGTCTGGGCGGTCAGGAAACTGCGGACATCGGATTCCATCTGGCTGGTGCGCTTGACCTGATCGTCGATGGTCGCCGACATCTTCAGTGGAGGGATGTTTTTGTTGCGCTGGCTTTCTTCCTGCTCGAAGGCGACGGAGCGGGCCCACTCCTGGCGGCTCATCTCCAGCAATTGTTCGGGTGTAAAGGGATAGAGAGCGACGTGCGTTAGGAAAAATACGTAGGCGTCGCGACCAACCGCGGTATCGGCAGACATCGACGGAAGGCGGTTCTGGAGCCAGCTTCTGAAGGACTCCAATGCCGCGGTGGCTTGGTCGACGGCGGGAGCGAGTTCTGCGGCGTGGCTGGCCATGAGCGGCGCAACATCGTGAGCGATGACTTGCAGGTTCTCGCGAATGCCGGCCAGCGAATCGATGGCGAGTTTCGCGAAGGGAGCCGCGGGTTGCTGCAGATTTGTTTTCGCTTCGTCCAGGAGCGATGGGATATTTTTCAGGCGTGCGATCAGTTCGGCGCTGCGCGCCTGGTCGAAGGGCGGAGGCGGGAGAAGCGCCTCTTGAACCGCGGTCATGGTTTGATCTACGTAGAAAGTTGGATCGCGCTGCCAGCGGCGATTCAAGTCGAGTTCCCAATGCACGCGCGCCAGAGCGGAGCCAATCAGTTCGTAGTCGACCTGTTGTGCCACCGGCCACTTGGTCGCGTTGAGTTCGGTCCAGCGGGCGTTGAACGCCGCCAAGTCTGCTCTCTGTTGCTTCACTGCCGCTGCTGACCACGAGCGCCGCTGGTTCGCCGGACGCTCGATGCGCGGAATGTCGTCGGTGCTGTAGGGCTGAGTCTGAGAGCGCCAGGTCCAGAAGTCGGAGGCGAGTTTTTCAAGCGAATCCTGGGCATGGGCTGCGAGTGGCAGGAACAAGCAGACGGCGAGAATGAAGTCGACCCGATATTTCGATTTGTTTGGGAGCATCATCACTTCTTCAGTCATCGCTACTTCAATCAATAGGGATGCGCCATAGTGCTCGACAGACATAACAATGTCAATGAGGTTGCTGATGGGGCTTAGAGTTTGGTCGGTGAAACCCAAAATCTTAAGCACAGAGGGCACGGAGGACGCACAGAGGGAAATCCCGTGTGTGAAAAATTCTTCACATCGACAGTGCTTCCAACTATGGGGTATAGTTCCGGGTGCGGTCCCCTGCCATCCGCCAGGTTCGGCGGCCCCGTGAATTCCCAGACAAATTTTGAATTTCTGCAAAAAGGACACTCTGAAAATGACACGACCCATGGCTGTCTGCTTTCGCGGAAGGAATGCGGTTTCCTTCGCGAGCCTTATGTTGGCGCTTGCGCTGACACTTGCCCTGCCCTCACTTGCCCAAACGTCTCTGGTTCGAATCAGCAACGACAATCTGACCAACAGCGACAGCGTGCACAAGACCGAAGTCGAGCCCGACACCTTCGCGTGGGGCAACACGATCGTGAGCGCATTCCACGTGGCGCGCCGGCCGGGGAGTATCGGCTGGGGCAGCGGCGACGTTGGGTTCTCCACGTCGATCGATGGCGGTAAGACATGGAAATATGGCGATCTTCCAGGGCTCACGGTGAATTACAAGAGCGGTACGTACGGCGCGGCGGCGGATCCATCGGTCGCCTATGACGCGAAGCACGGCGAATGGCTGATTTCCACGCTTCCGCTGGCGGGCCTGAGCTGCTGCAACGCCATTGGCGACGTCGCGGTGAGCCGGTCGACCGACGGCTTGACCTGGGGCAATCCGATCATTATCGATAAGACGCACCTCGACGACAAGAACTGGACGGTTTGCGACAACACGACCACCAGCCCCTACTACGGCAACTGCTATACCGAGTGGGATCAGGCATTCGGCACGGGCGACGTTCTGATGAGCGTTTCGAGCGACGGCGGAATGACCTGGGGACCGGGGCTGGCTTCGTCGGATCACGCCGGCGGGTTGGGCGGCGAACCGGTCGTGCAGCCAAATGGAACCGTGGTGGTTCCGTTTGAGGGCGGCGCCATCGATGCGTTCACTTCCACCAACGGCGGCAAGAGCTGGGGCAGGAGCAAGGTGGTCTCAACGATCACCAGTCACGGCGACGCCGGCGGCATCCGCAATCCGAATCTTCCGTCAGTTAGCATCGACGGGGCGGGCAAGGTGTACGTGGTTTGGTCGGATTGCCGTTTCCGTACCGGCTGCAAGGAAAACGACATCGTCATGAGCACCTCCACCGATGGAGTAACCTGGAGCGCGGTGGCGCGCATTCCGATCGATGCGACCACGAGCACGGTCGACCATTTCATTCCCGGCATTGGAGCCGATCCGACGACCAGCGGCGCCACGGCGCATCTAACCATTGTTTATTACTATTACCCCTCGACCAGTTGCACGGCCTCGACCTGCCAGCTGGATGTGGGCTTCACCACATCGGTGGACGGCGGCACCACCTGGACGGCCGGTGCAAAGCTGGCCGGACCGATGAACCTGGCGTGGTTGCCGGTTTCCGATAACGGGCCGATGGTTGCGGACTACATTGGAGTGTCCTACGTGAACGGCAATCCGTTTGGAGTGTTTGCGGTAGCTGCGGCTCCGACCGGCTCGGTTCTGCACGAAGGCATGGACACGACGAAGAGCCCGCTGCCAATTTCGTACGATGCTCTACGCTTCAGCTCGATTAACGACAAGCCGGTGCCGAATGCGAAGTCGGATCATGCGATGAAGTTCTTCTATGACGACGAAGGACATCGCGAAATTCCGCAGTCGCGCTGGATTACGAATACAGAAGATCAATAGGGAAGATCGATAGAACGGTTCATAATGGATCGAGGCCGCCAGCTTATGCTGGCGGCTTTTTACTTGCGGTCGATGCATGGTGCGCGTTTAGCATAGTGAGAGGCAAATCCAAGACTTTGACCGCAGAGGACGCAGAGAACCCCCGAAGAGTTCGCGGAGAATCAGAGTGAGCCATACCGGAAGAGTGTTGGAAATGCACATTACTGCCGTACTATTCGGGAGATGAAAAAGCAGCGAGCTGGCGAGAATTTCATCTAATCTCTTAACTGTTAGAAATCAGTGTTACAAATTATTAATATCGACGCGGCTACGGTCGCGCCTACACTTGGGATGGCGGGAATGGAAGTCTCCAGCCCGCGGCACTTATAAGGGATGATCAAAGCCACGCTTCGCAGTCCGGCTCTTCGCAAGCGCGCCAGGCAGTTCGGGCAATTAGTGCGCCACTCTGCGGTAACTCCACGCTGTGGTCAGACGCATACTCCTCGCCTCGCTACTGACGGCGAACTCGGAATCACGTTCATTGGTCACGCCAGCTTCTTCGTACAGATCGGCGGCAAGAACGTGATGATCGATGCAAACTTTGCGCGCTGGCTATTCGTGCTGAAGCGGCTGCGGCGACCGGGCCTGCGCATCGCCGATCTGCCGGTCATCGATCTGGTCCTGGTTTCACACGCACACTTCGATCATCTGCACCGGCCTTCGTTGCGGGCGATCGTGCAGAATAATCTGCGGTCGGGAGCCGACGCGCCGGCGATTATTATTCCGACCAACGTTTCCGATTTGATTTCCGATCTCGGATTCTCAGAGATCATCGAACTGGATTGGTGGAAGAGTTCGAGCCACGGCAGTTTGTCGGTCACGCACGTTCCATCGCGTCATTGGGGCGCGCGCATTCTGAAAGACTCGCATCGCGGCTTCGGTGGATTTGTTCTGAAGGCGGGCGAGCATTCGGTGTATCACGCCGGGGATACGGCTTACTTCCCCGGGTTCAGCGAAATCGGACGCCGCCTGGCGCCGGAGCTCGCGCTGCTGCCCATTGGTGCCTACAATCCTGCGCAATATCGGAATGTTCACGCCGATCCCGCCGACGCCACCCGAGCTTTCCTGGATTTGAAATCGCGCTGGATGGTGCCGATGCACTACGGCAGCTTCCGCCTGTCGCACGAGCCGGTAGACGAACCTCTGCAACTGCTGGCCGAAGAAGCCCACTCCGCGGGGATCGAAGACCGCGTGCTGGTGATGGAAGAAGGCGTGACCAGATTTTTCTAGAACCTCGTTTTCCTAGAACCTCGTTTTCCTAGAACCGGGTTTTCTAAAGCTCCCCTTCTTACCGCCTGTCTCAGGCTTTCTCCTTGGCAAATTCCCGTAATTTTTATCCACTGTTGACACTGCGTTGTGGCGTTTGGGTGTACACTGCTCTTCGCAAAATGTTCGCCTAACCAAAAGGCGCCTACAAGGAGAAAGATATGTCTGTGAAACCAGTCCCCGACGGATATCACACCATTACCCCAGCCATCACCGTGCGCGACGCGGCGCGCGCTATTGAGTTTTACAAGCAGGCGTTCGGAGCGACAGAGCGCGGCATCATGAAAGGCCCTGACGGCAAGGTGATGCACGCCGAGCTGATGATTGGAGACTCCATCGTCATGTTGAGCGATGAGTTTCCCGAATTCGGGGCAGTGTCGCCGGAATCGATCGGTGGTTCGGCCACGAATCTGCACATTTACCTGGACGGAGTTGACGCCGCGTTCGAGCGCGCGGTGGAAGCCGGCGCGCACGTCGAAATGCCGGTGATGGATCAGTTCTGGGGAGATCGCTACGGCAAATTGAAAGATCCCTTTGGCCACAAATGGTCGATCGCCACTCACACGGCTGATTTGTCCGTGGATGAGATGAAACAGGGCATGGACGAAGCCATGGCCAAGATGCCGATGCCAAAGAGCGCTTAGTATTTTTTTCAATGGGCGTGGCTTCCGGCTGCGCCCTTCGGTCTTTCTTAGCGAACGCTCGCGAGCTCCGGCCCGCGAGCGTTTTCGCGCTTATTTGATCGTGCGAACCCGTTCGGTGACGTCATCGATCATGTACAACACTCCATTGGCATTAAAAGTGAGTGCCACCGGATCGTCGAAGTTGACGCTAAGGGCTGCACCGTCGCCATTGAAGCCCGAGATGCCAGTTCCCGCGTAGGTATTGATCGTTCCCGCGGTCAATTTGCGAATACGCAAGTTGACGGTGTCGGCAATGTACACACTCATGCGGCTTACTGCAACCGCCTCGGGGAAGCATACCTCCGCGGAAGTTCCCGATCCTCCGTCGCCGGAGAATCCGCAATTACCGTCGCCGACAATGGTGGAGATGATTCCATTGGTTGCCACCTTGCGAATGCGGTTATTGTTGGCGTCGGCTATGTAGAGGTTCCCTCTGGGGTCGAGGGCTACACCATAGGGATTGTTCAGGAATGCCGTGGTGGCGGAAATGTTGTCGGAGTTGTAGCCGCAGTTGAACGCTACGCCAGCCACAGCACTGACCACTGCCGTTGGTGTGACTTTCCAGATCACACAGGTGCCCGTGTCCGCGGCGTAGAGATTGTTCGAGGAATCAATGATCATGGTCTCGATGCCGCCGAAATTAGAATCGGCCGAGAAGGTATTGATGTTGCCCGACGTGTCGATCTCGCGAATCACAAAACCGAACTGATCTGCCACGAAAACGTTGCCAGCAGAATCTACAGCAACTCCTACTGGGAACCACAGCGTGGCGACTGTCGCGAGACCGCCATCTCCGGTGTAGCCACTCACGCCGGTACCCGCAACCGTGCTGACCTTGCCCGTGGTGCTCACTTTCCGGACTCGGTTCCCGTCACTCTCCGCAATGTAGTAATTCCCGGACTTGTCGAAAGCGATGGCCTCCGGAAGAACCAGGGAACCGAGAGTCGCGGCCTTGGTGTCACCGATGTAACCTCCCGCGATGGTCTTCATCACGCCACCTGAGGCCTTGCGAACACGTCCGTTGCCGCCATCGGCCACGATCAAAGCGCCCGTGGAATCAAATAAAATCCCGTTGACGCCCGCGAACTGAGAGGACAGCAAGGGAAGGCCATCGCCATCGTAACCATAGTTGGAGCCTGCGTAAGTATTGATGATGCGCGTGCTGACTGGCACTGCCCGAATCCGGTTCATTCCCGCCCGGCTGATGAACAGGGTGTTGTTGTGAAAAGCCAAGCCCCGAGGCTGCGCGATTTCCGCGCTGGTAGCTAGTCCACCGTCCCCGCTGAACCCATTGACGCCGTTTCCAGCGAAGGTGGTGATGGTACCCGTGGCGCTTACGGCTCGCACCCGGAAGTTGCTGGTGTCCGCGATGTATAAGTTCCCACGGCTGTCCGTCGTCAGTCCGCGCGGCAAATTTAGATTGGCAGAGGTGGCTGGACCACCGTCGCCGCTGTAGCCACAGATACCGTTGCCGGCGTGGGTGTTGATAATGCCGGCAGTATTCACCACCCGCACCGCGCAGTTCCCAATGTCGGTGATGTAGAGGTTGCCCGGGACATCGTAAGTCACGTCAAACGGCTGGTTAAAGGTCGCCGCGGTGGCAAGTCTGCCATCGCCGCTATACCCGGCTACACCACTGCCGGCAAAGGTGGTGATGATTCCGGAAGGGCTAATCTTGCGCACTCGGTTGTTGCCGCCGTCGGCGACGACCAGGTTCCCGGCAGAATCGAAAGTGAGCCCGGTGGGGTAGTTAAGCTGCGCGGTGGTGGCGGCAATGTTGTCGCCGTTGTAGCCCGCAATACCGGTTCCGGCGTAAGTGCTAATGGTGCCTCCGGGCGTGATCTTGCGGATACGCTGACCGAAGAATTCGCTTACGTAGATATTGCCGCTCGAATCGCGCGCGAGGTAGGTGGGCAAGTCGATGCTGGCTTTGGTGGCGAAACTACCGTCCCCGAAGTCACCTCCCACGACGGTGGTTACGGTTTGCGCTGAAAGTGAAAAGGCAGACAACACGATGGTCGCGCATGCGAGAATCGTTGACAGATTCCTGTGCAGTCTTGGCCGCTCCATAATGTCCTCCCCGTAGTCAGACGAGTTCTTGCCGCTGCGGGCGTGTGGAGTTTTGCTGGAATGAAACCGAGGCGTGCTCCGAACGCTGGCCGTGCGAACAGAACCGGTATCCTTACTAAACTCGAAAAACCGCCCGATTATACGCCGATATCCCGACGGGCCATCTAAAAAATGGTGGGATCAATAGGCTAAAAATATGCGCAAATCGCGCAAATTATTACCGGTGGGCCCGGTCTCGATGGCATCGCCTAGCGCGCTGAAGAATGGATAGGCGTCGAATTGTTGGAGCGAGGCGCGGGCGTCGAGGCCCCGGTTCCGACCTCGCTCAAGAGTGCTACCATCGGCGATGGCCCCGGCCGCCGGACTGTTGCCGTCGATGCCGTCGGTTCCTGCGCTGAGCACAGCGATGTTCTCTCCTGCGATCTGCGTCGCGCACTCCAGGACAAACTGCTGGTTGCGTCCGCCGACACCACCGTTTGTCACCTTCACTGTAACTTCGCCACCGGAAATCAGGCAGACGGGCGAAAATTGTTTTCGTAACTCGCGCACACGTTCCAGTAAATATTCCGCGGCGGGAATGTAGTCCCAGTCGTCGCAGGAATTGTCGACGTGAACGATGAAGCCGGCGCGCTCCGCTGCGTTGGCAGCCGCTTCGATGGCAAAGGCGCTCGAAGCAAGCGTCCACCAGCGCGAGCGGTGGAACACGGGATCGTCCGACTTGGGAGTTTCCTCCACAGCGTGGCGTTCGAATATTTCTCGAATGGACGGCGGAAATTGCTTCGCCAGGTCATATTTCTCGGCGATGCGATAGCAGTCTTCAACGCTTGTTGAATCGGGCATGGTGGGACCTGAGGCGAGAGCATCGGGAGTGGAGTCAGGCACATCGGAGACGAGCAGCGAAACCTGGGCCGCAGGAAACGCGGCTCGCGCCATGCGCCCGCCCTTCACGGCGGAAAGATGTTTGCGAATGGCGTTAATCTCGGCGATGGGCGCGCCGGAGTGAACCAAGGCACGGTAGGTCGCGATGAGTTCCTCGAGCGGGATGTCCTCGTCGATCAACTTTTCTACGATCGACGAAGCTCCGCCGCTGACCATAAAGATCACGAGCGACGATGCGGTCTGTGCATCGAGCGCCTTCAGGATTGCCCCGGCGGCGCGAACCGATTCGGCGTTGGGCGTAGGATGTCCGCCGCGAAAATAGCGGAAGCCGTGCAGTTGCGTGGGCGGCTCGACCGAACTGGCGACGATGCCTTCGAGCGAGTCTCCGACTTGCGCCGCCAGCGCCTCGACCATGGTGTGTCCAGCCTTGCCGATGGAGACCACAAACACGCGCGAGTAGGAGTGCAGGTCGTAAAGGTCTTCGCAAACTCGCAGCACGCCGCTCTGACAACTCACGTCGCGAGAAAAAGCGCCGCTGATGGACGATCCGGTCAGCGCTTGCTGAAAAATATCGCGCCCAGCCTGGCGCATCTCGGCACGCAGATTTTCCTGCTCGAAGCCGGAAGAAAACATCCGAAGATTATGGCAGATTTCAAGCGACTGCTAGTTCCGGGTGCAGCGCATTCATCAACACGCGCTGGTGGCGGCCGATGAATTCGTTGCGCTGCTGCAAAAGCTCGGCCAGAAATTGCTGCCGCAGCACATCGAGTCTTGCGTTGCTCCAGTCGTGCGGCCGCCCCTGCGCATAGTAGTCCACGAGATCGTCGACGACCTGGAAGAGCGCCGCGTTGCTGTTCCTGGTGATTCGGCGGAGCGTGTTTTTGTATTGCTCCAGGTCCGGCAAGCGGGGGAAAAGATGTTCGATGATGGCGGCTTCATTCCACATCCAATTGAGTTGCGGGGAAAGCGCGCGATAGCCGTGAATCCATCCCCAGACGTCGACGATTTCGCGAATGGCGCCATAGAGGGCGGTGACTCTGGCATCGAGAAAATCATAGTCAGGGTGGCAAACGTCGCCGCGCAGCCGGCCCGAGTTGGCCAGCTCGTCTTTGATGGCGGTGCCGTCGTAGGGCAGCATGCGGCAGAAAACCGCGGCAGCGCTTCCGTCGCCCACGATCGCGCGCAAGAAAGCGGTATTCTCTCGAATCGATTCCAGAGTGCTGGAAGGGTCGAACATCATGAATCCGAATTCGAACATCATGCCGATTTGCTTCAGGGTCTCGACCGCGCGCAGATTCTGTTCGACGCTGATCTCTTTGTGCAGGGTCTTCAATCCTTGCTCGTTGCCCGATTCCAGACCCATGTAGACGAGATAGAGTCCGGCGTCGCGCATGGCGGAGAAAATTTCCGGCTCGACTACATCGGCGCGGCAATTCATTTTCCAGATGGTTTTGCGCGGAAGTCCGCTGCGCTGGAGTTCGTTCACGAATTCGGTGGCCCAGCGGCGCCAGACCGGGCCAAAGAGCGGAAAGTCGTCATCCTGAAAAAGAAAGATGGCGATGCCGCGCTCTTCGTGCAGCATTCTCATTTCTTCAACGACTTTTGCCGGCTTCCGCGTACGCACGATTTTTCCCGGAGCCGTGCGATAGAACGTTTGAATGGAGCAGAAGGAGCAGGTGCGGGCACAGCCGCGACTCGCCACCAGCGGCATGGCTCTACGGCCTAACGCCGCTTCCGGTTCGAAATTGCGCTCCGGATACGGCAGGCGGTCGAGGTCGTCGATCAACGAACGCATGGCGGTAGTCAAGACCTGATCCTGATTGCGAAAGGCGATGCCTTGAATCCCGCGCCAGTCGCGGCCTACGCCGATCAGGTCGGCGAGTTCGAGCAAAGTCATTTCGCCCTCGAAGCGGACCACGCTATCCAGTTGAGGAATCAACTCCAGGGTTTCGCGATAGCTCAGGCTGGGGAAATGCCCGCCCATGGTGAAGTGGCAATTTACTCCAGCGGCGCGCAGGCGATCAATCAAGAGGGAGAATGTCGGAATATAAAATTGAAAGATAAGAGAGAAACCGATGATGCTCGGATTCGCCTTCACCGCCGTAGCGACGATTACGTCCGGATTCGCTTCCACGTCGCAGGTAATCACTTCATAGCCATGGTGCTGAAGCGTAGAGGCAAGATAGCCCAAGCCCAAATTTCCCTGGTGTTGAAAGCCGACAAGTAAAACCGGCCGTGACGTATCGCGCTCGGTTACCCGCGAAAGACCGTTCAAAACGGAGAGAGAAACCGGCTCAAGCATAACCAACTCCTTTTAGCGGACATTATTAGCGCACACGGCCGCGCCACTCAACCCAGCCGTAAAGGTTCGGCACAAAAGAAAGTTGAGGATCAAATTCCGGTGGGTAAGCGCAGAAAAAGGGCGGCGCCCTATGGCGCCGCGCTAAATTCAACGGCCTGCCTGTTGGCTGGCACTAGCGACAATGCCGGCAATTTTGGCATAAGCATCCGCCTGAATCCTGAGCGTCTGAGCTCTGGCGTCAAGACTGATGGCTGCCGCCTGTTTCTGGACTTCCCATGGAAGATGCGGTCCGTAAGGTCCGTCCGGACCTGGATCCCACCATATGAAGCGATTGTAAGCAAGTTCATTGGGAATTTCGGGCATGGTTGTCCTCCTTTGGAAGGTAGACGAGTGGATTACTGCTGGGGCCCGGGAACGCCAACACTGTACAACAAAAGCGTTATTTCTGGCAAAGGTCTCGGGATATTAAAATACTTGCTTCACCCACTCCTCAATCGATTCACGCATCTCGCGCAGGCGGCCTTCGAAGAAGTGGTCGCCGCCTTCGATCAGAACCAACTTCTTCGGCTCGGGGACCGATGCGACCAACGCTTCCAACTTATCTCGCGGGCCGAACTGGTCGCGCGCGCCGCTGATGAACAGTTTGGGCTTGGCGCAGGCCTGAAGAAAGTCGAAGCCGTAGGTGCGAGGGACTTCGCTTCCAGCGGCGACCGGGCCTGCGGGAATGCCTACCCCGATGGCCGCGTCAACTCGCGGGTCGGAGCACGCGGCTTGCAATCCTACGGCGGCGCCGAAGGAGAATCCTGCGAAGACTATCGGCAGATGATATTCGAGGTCGAGCCAGTCGAGGGCGGCGCGCACGTCCTCGACTTCGCCCTGGCCGTAATCGTGCTCGCCCTGGCTCAGTCCGGTGCCGCGAAAGTTGAAGCGCAGCACAGGAAATCCGAAAGAGTGCAGCGCCTTCATGGTATGAAAGACGACTTTGTTGTGCAGGGTCCCGCCGAAGAGAGGATGCGGATGGCAAACGACGGCGGCATGGGTGGCGGCGTCGGATCCGGCGTTGAGCAGAGCCTCCAGCCGTCCGGATGGGCCGTCAAGGAAGAAGGACCGAATGGTTGAGCTGGGCGCGATCACCGAACTCAGATTACACGATTCGCTGTCTGCGATATGCTTCCATGATGGATGCGGTTACGCTCACTCGGCAACTGGTCGACATCGAATCGATTTCGGGCAATGAAGCTGCGGTTGGAAACTACTTGTATGGAGAACTTTGCCGCATCGGCTACCAGACGCGCAAAATGCCGGTGGCCGGCGACCGCTTCAACATTTATGCCACGTCTCACGAGAACGCGAATCCAGCGGTAGTTCTTTCCACCCACATGGATACGGTTCCTCCATTCATTCCGTCTTCGGAAGACGCGGCGCGAATTTATGGGCGTGGCACCTGCGACGCCAAGGGAATCATTGCTGCGCAAGTTGCGGCGGCCGAGCGGCTGCGTGGGGAAGAGATTTATGTCGGCTTATTGTTCGTGGTCGGAGAAGAGCGCGACAGTCTCGGTGCGGAGGTCGCGAACGAGTATATCGTGGCGACGCAGGCAGGGACATCAAAGCCCCGATTCCTGATCAATGGCGAACCCACGGAAAATCGTTTGGCACTGGCGTCGAAGGGCACGCTGCGAGCGGAGGTGGCGGCACGCGGGCGGATGGCGCACTCTGCGTATCCGGAGTTGGGGGACTCGGCTATCGACAAGCTGATTCCGGCGCTAACGCGGCTGCGTGGGATGCCGTTGCCCTCCGATCCGGAGGCCGGGCCATGCACTCTGAACATTGGGCTCATCGAAGGCGGCCGCGCGCCGAATGTGATTCCGGATTATGCGCACGCCGATTTGCTCTATCGTTTGGTGGGCGACAGCGCCGAGTTGCGGCAGCAGATCCTCGCCACAGCGGGCGATCAGGTTGAGGTCACTTTTCCTTTGGAGTTACCTTTTCTAAAATTTCGAGCGGTCGACGGACTGCCCACCATGATCGCGGCTTTTACGACTGACATTCCCAAGCTGACGCACTGGGGTGAGCCGCTGCTTCTGGGTCCGGGATCCATTCACGTCGCGCACACCGATGGGGAGTACATCGAGAAGCGTCAACTGCACGAAGCCATCGATCTTTACTGTACGATCGCGAAGCAACTCACGGCGCAGGTTTAGCCCAGAAGTTCAGCGCGCGAGATTCCGAGTTGCTTCATCTTCGATTGCAGCGTCGTGCGCTTTACGCCGAGCCTGGAGGCCGCTCCCGCTGGTCCTGAAATAATTCCCCGCGTCTCGCGCAGCACACGCACAATGTAGTCGCGTTCGCGGGCACGCAGGGTTTCGCCCTGAGGGGCGGGGACGTCGGGAAAGTGCGGCAAAGGTGAGTATTCCAACGAGGACTCAATAAACCGTTCGAGTTTTCTGCGGAGGATTTCCGCGCTTGCCCGAAATTGCAGTTCTGCTTCCCGCAATTCGAATTCCGCACGTCTTTGATCGGTCACGTCGCGAGCCGTTCCCAGCACAATCTGCGAGCCCGACTCTGTCGTAAGCAGCGTATTGCGAAACTGCCAGGTTCTGCGCTCCCCGGTCCGGGTCAGCAGAATCATGTATCCCGACGCGGTGCCATCCTCGCGTATCTGTACGAGATATTTCTCAAATTCATCGAGAGCTTCAGGAGCAAGAAGCTCGCGCATGGGAATGCGGAGCATTTCTTCCACGGTGTAGCCGAGCAATTTGGCGGGAGTAGAGTTGGCCGAGAGCAGACGCCCGTCAAGGGTATGGGAACAGAGCAAATCATTGCAGTGTTCGACCAGGTTGGCGCTTAAGTCCGATCGGATTTTGTCCACACGAACGCCGACTAATTCCAGCTGTGGGGTCTCGTCAGTCATCGCCCTTCCTGACCTTCCCGCACGCCCTGTTACTGAAAACCTATTCTGCAAGCTTATTCCTCAAAACCAATTCCGCAAGCTTATTCTGCAAATAAGGCTTTGTAAATGCCTCCGCCTAACGCGCCGCCGATCAGGGGCGCGACCCAGAACATCCACAACTGCTGCAGCGCCCATCCTCCGGCAAAAACGGCAGTCCCGGTACTGCGGGCAGGATTGACTGACAAGTTCGTTACCGGGATGCCTACCAGAAGGATGAGCGTGAGGCCGAGGCCGATGGCGATTGGGGCGAAACCTTTGGGAGCGCGCCCGTCGGTCGCGCCCATGATTATTATCAGGAAGAACATGGTTAGCACGACTTCGGCGACGAAACCCGCCAGCAGGGAATATCCTCCGGGAGAGTTCGCCCCATAGCCGTTCGAGGCAAAGCCAGCATGCACGTCAAAACTGGGCGATCCGCTGGCGATGACGTAGAGCACGCCAGCGCCGGCGATCGCACCCACGACTTGTGCAATCACGTATGGGAGCAACTCGGACGCAGGAAAGCGCTTGCCGACCACCAAACCCAGGCTTACTGCCGGATTCAGATGGCAGCCTGAAATGTGGCCTATGGCGAAGGCCATAGTCAGAACAGTGAGCCCGAACGCCAACGCGACACCGAGGAAGCCGATGCCAACCGCAGGGAAGCCGGCAGCGAGAACGGCTGCGCCGCATCCGCCAAAGACCAGCCAGAAGGTTCCAAAAAATTCCGCTGCTGCGCGTTTTCCGATCGGCATAGGACAACCTCCTTGTGTTCGATACGCTACCGAGTAGATTCCGACTGGGAAGGGTAGCACGTCAGGCAGAATTTGAATACCGCCGAGGCAGAGCTATCGGTACGAGTGCCGAGCCTTTTCTCGTTCAGGCTCTTAATCGACGATTCAATTCGACCTGGCCGATTTGCGGGGATCCTGCGTGACATCCACGTACTCGGTCGAAGATGGACCGAAACCGGTAATCTGAACGACCACCGGTTCGTCACCGGTTGCTGCGAAGTGATTCCGAGAGGGCGGTTCGGTGTAAAAACTGCCAGGAGGTAGAGCCTTCAGCTTGGCCTCGTCAAATCTGTCGCCATACCCGATATGCCACGTGCCGGAGATCACTGTCGCAACCCTGTCATCGCCATGGGAGTGCGCGGCGATCTGCGTATGTGCCGGGACGCGAAGCATGATGGTGTATACGCCTGCTTGCTCCGGATTGCCCTTCAGAACAACAGTCTGGATTCCTCCTACTCCTGAGCTTCCCGTACCCGGATTCCCTACTTGCGGAAATTTGTAGTCCGCAGGAGTGAGTCGTTCCTCATTGGAGTCGCCACTGGTGCCTGCACTATGCGCAACTGCCGGACCATCAAGAAATTTACGAATCAGCGCCACCGTATAGTCGGGTTTCTCCTCCATCAGCCAATGTCCTGAGCCGGCGACGACCTCCTCCTGCACGTTCGTCGCAACGTGGCGCATGATCACAGCTTGCAGGGGACCGAAGGACTTCTCTCCACCAACCGCCATCACAGGCATGGTCAGCTTCGTTTGTTCGAAGCCCTTATTATCCTTCGCATCCTGCGCGAACGCGGTGAACTGCGCGAACCCTGCCCGCATTCCACCAGGCTGCGCGTAAGTTGCGGCAAAGAAATTCCTGGTGTCCTCATCAGGCTTGCCAGGGTCGCCGGTAAAGTCGTTCCATATCCGGTCAAAATAGATTCGCTCCCGCCCTGCGACCAGCCGTTCCGCATCCGGTCCATGAAAGTTGAAATGCCAGACTCCGGGATTTTGGAGAATCTCGCTCCACGGATCAATCCCAGGAATTGGTGCGTCCATGACGACCAACTTCTCAACCTTGTCAGGATAAATCGCGGCGTAAGCGTAAGCAACCATGTTGCCGATGTCGTGAGCCACAACAAACGTCTTGTCGTATCCCAACGAGGTCACAACGGCGCGCATATCCTTGGCCTGAGTCTTTTTGTCGTAGCCATCGGCAGGCTTGGAGGATCGTCCAATGCCGCGGAGGTCCGGCACCACCACCGTGTGGTCCTTCATGAGATCGGCGGCTAAGGGAGCCCACGAATCGCTGTTCTCTGCGTACCCATGAATTAGGAGTACTACGGGGCCACTTCCTCCCCAGCGTACAAAAATATCTGCCCCGGCCGGGCTGTGGATCATCTTTGCTTGAAAGCTGGAAGGCAGCGAGGGCTGAGCGTGGGTTGAAACCGCTCCCAAGGTGAAAAGCATTAGGGCAAGAAAATGACGAAACATAGATATCTCCGCACTCGGCAACAGTCGGTTTGGGTAAACGAACGGACTCCGGGTTGGTGCCACGATTGTAGACCACGCGCTCGTCACGTGGAGTATCGACTCAACTTATGGTTCACGGAAATCAGCTTGTTGAAAGCTTTGCGGGGGTAGATCGGAGGAATTCCTCTGTTAGCGATCTTTCGGCAGGGAGTCGAGGGCGCGGGTTACGAACGCTTTTTCCCGCAATCGGATCTCATTGCCCGTTCTATGAAGGGATGTTAGGCTCCGAAATAGTGGCTTTCGCCAAGACAAATTCCGTTCTATCGCCAGAACTGGCTGGCGGCCCCATTGCGGGATGGTTACAGTCCGCCCACGCCGAAATATGGGCGAAGTTCCTGGTTGCTCTGGTGGGGCTCGCTCTGGCTTTCGCAGCGGCGCTGTTTTCTACGGTGTCACGCGATGCGGGCAACGTTTGGGCGACGGTCATTTTGGCTTCCAGTTCGCTGCTGTTGGCAACTTTGGTGGGCCTGGTCACGGTACCGTATCTGGCGCGGCGCGTGGCAGTCGAACGGATGCGCGAATCGTTCGACTATGACGTCACGCGGGTGGGCGTGGTTTATGTATTGGTCACGCTGGTGATCGGCATCGCCGCACTGAATACGGGAAATAATCTTCTCTACATTGTCGTGGCGGCGATGCTGGCGGCGATTTTGGTTTCTGGCGTGGTTTCGGCGTGGGTGTTGCGCTGGCTGCGGCTGGAGGTACGGCTTCCCGAGCATGTGTTCGCGGGCCGGCCGGTGCGCGGGCGCATCGTGCTGCAAAATCCGCGGCGACTGCTGCCGTCGTTTTCTATCCGCGTGGTTTCGACGCGGAAGAAGAGGAAGAAGGCGCTGAAGCAATGGCAGTGGGAGTCGACGACTTTTGCCTTTCCTTTTAACCGCCCGCGTGAACAGCAATGGCTGCGACTTCCGGACCGCCGGCTGCGGCGGGTGACGGTGATCCCCGAGCCGCCGGGAATTTTTCACGGCATGGCTTACTTCCCTTACCTGCCGCCCAAGTCGGAGTTGTCGGCGGAACTGGACTTGAACTTCGAGCAGCGCGGACTCTATCGCGAAGACAGTTTAGGACTCGCCACTGGATTCCCCTTCGCGTTTCTTACCAAGACCCGGCACATCACCCTGCAGCGGGAAGTATTGGTCTATCCGCGAATCGAGGCGGCGCAGGAGTTTATGGAAATTCTGCCGCGGGTGCGCGGGGAGTGGGAAAGCTTTGTGCGCGGACGCGGCGCCGAACTCTACCGCATTCGTGAATATGAGCCGGAAGATTCGGCGCGCCATGTGGATTGGAAGGCTACCGCAAAGTCAGGGTCACTGAAAGTTCGCGAGTTTGCGCGCGAGGACGAGCGCAAGCTGTGCATTGTCTTCGACAATCCTGAAGCGGGATTGATCAGCGAACGCGCCTATGAGCGCGCGGTCGACCTGGCGGCCTCGGTGGCATGGCATTTTTCCGAGGAGCATGTCGATCTATCTTTTATGGTCGCAGGGCAGGATCGCACGAGGGACCTGCACGAATTTCTAGCGCAGTTGGCCGTGGTACAGGCGTGGGGAACAATGGGAGAATCGCGGGGCGGCTCTTCTCGCGGGACATCTTCTCGCGAAGCCTCGTATCAAGGAGATCTGGCGCGGCTGAATTTAGCGGATACCGGCGAGTTTAATATCGTTCTGACCGCCCGGTCGCGGGGAGCTTTGCCTCCGGCGCTGGCGGACTGCTCGTACTTTGTTTTCGTCGGAGGGTCAGACGTTCAACCGGGAGTGCCGTTGCCAAGCAACACGATCTGAGGTCGCCGATTGCAACCTCAGATCAGCAAGTAGTGTGGACTAGCGGCCGAAATATTTCGCGTTAAGCTCGGTAAACGAATTCCATTTTTCCGGCAAGTCGTCGAGCGCAAAAATGGCCGAGACGGGGCACACCGGCACGCAGGCGCCGCAGTCGATGCACTCCACCGGGTCGATGTACAGCAGTTGTTCGGTAGCGTACTTCGGGTCATCTTTCTTGGGATGAATGCAATCCACCGGACACGCGTCCACGCACGCCGTATCTTTTGTGTTGATGCATGGCTCTGCAATCACGTAGGTCATAAAAGTGTCAGTCTCCTAAGATCTCTAACAGTTCTATCTTACTACCGCTTCGGCCATTCGGGGCCGCCGTGGCGTTTGTGGACGAGTCCAGCCGCCGCTGATCTCACGCCTTCCCACGGAACCGCACATTCTAGCAAGAATGCCCGAGCGCTGCAAAATTTCAGTTCCGGGATGCCTCGTCGAAGCTGGAGTTCGTCCGGCGACCGGGGGGTGCCGCGTCGATTGCAATCACGAAAGTAACTTCGAGCCAAACGATTAGTGTGCGTTAATACTCCACAGAAGGGTGCGGTCGAAAAACGTGCAAAGGGCCCCCGGTTCCATGAAGAATCTCAATGTTTTGGTTTCGCTGATTACGGAAGACAACGACTATCAACTTGAACAAGCGGTATCCGCGCAAACGGCGGGGCTCAAGGTCGGCGCGTCCGTCGAAATTATTTACGCCGGCAACGACGCTGTTCGGCAAACCCAGCAGATTTTAACTTACGTTCAAGATCCTGCCAAACGTCCTGACGCGATCCTGGTCGAACCGGTCGGCACGGGCATGCCCCAGATCGCGAAGGCCGCGGTTTCGGCGGGCATTGCCTGGGGAGTAATTAATACCGAGGTCGATTACATCTCCGATTTGCGCCAGCACTCTATGGTGCCGATATTTGGATTGCTGTCGGACCACACGCAAATTGGCAGAATTCAGGGGCAACAGATTTCGAGCATTATCGAGCAAGGATGTGTTCTCCACATCGAAGGCCCGTCGGTGCGTGATGTTGCCCGGATGCGCACCCAGGGCATGCGCGAAACCAAGCCGCCCACGGTGGATGTAAAAACGCTGAAAGGCGATTGGACCCAGAAGAGTGGTTATAACGCCGTCAAATCATGGCTTTCCTTGAGCACATCGAAGCAACTTCATATCGGATTGATCGCCTGCCAGAACGATGACATGGCCATCGGGGCGCGCCGCGCTCTCGAAGAAATAAGCAATCCGCAGGAGCGCGACAATTTACTCAGCCTGCCGATCATCGGATGCGACGGCCTGCCACGCTCGGGACAGGCTTGGGTAAAGCAGAAACGTCTAGCCGCCACCGTGGTCTCGCCCCCAATTATGGGGAGCGCGCTGGAGCTATTGGCCTCCTCGCTGCAAAAAGGCAGCCAACCGCCCGAGCGCACCATAGTTGCTCCGAGTTCTTTCCCGACGCTCAAAGAACTCACAGACTTGTACAAGCGGGCCAGTGGAGCATCGGCATCTTCCTAATATCGAAGCGCCGTATCGAAGCGAGGTATCGAGGCAAGTCTCGCTACGTTTCAAGGCCGATAGATCCAGGTTTGTGCCGTGGTCTGATCGTTGTTCGGATAGCCACCCGCCAGCAGAACAGAACCATCGCGTAATCTTGTTGCGCTCAAATAGTGCCACTTGTCATTCATCTGGCCCGCGGCCACGGCGAATTTCCCGCTCGCGGGATCGAATACCTCTACATCTTTGCTGCCACCCGCGATCAACAATTTTCCAGAGGATAGCTCCACGGATTCGTCTGGAAGCTTAAATCTGGGATCGTTCAAATTGCCCGTTGCAGTAAATTTCCCGGTGCGGGGATCGTAGATTTCAGCGCTGCTCAGGTTGCCGTTCCAGCCTTCGTTCGCCGAACCTCCAGCGATCAATACTCGACCGTCGGGAAGCAAGCCTGCCGTGTGTTTGCACCGCGCGGTTAGAAGATTTGCCGTCTCTGAGAAAGCTCCGCTCTTCGGATCGTAGAGTTCGGCGCTTGGCGTAACCCCGTCAGCATAGCCGCCAGCGAGGAGCACTCGACCGTCTTTCAGCAGCGTTGCGGTATGGCTAATACGGGCGTGATGCATGGAGCCGGTTGGCTGAAATTGCAGCGTGGCAGCCCTGAAAATCTCCGCCGATGCCAGCCTCGCGTCCGCGCCGTCGTGATCTTCTCCACCGGCGATCAGCACGTCGCCGTTCGCCAACAACGTGGCGCTGGGGCGTCCGCGCCGAACCGTCATCCTTCCTATCGGCGTGAACTTTCGCGTAGCCGGATCGTAGAGTTCCGCTTCGTCGGTAGCGGCAAAACCCACCCATCCTCCCGCGATCAGAACTTTGCCCGACGGCAACGGGACGGCAATGTGCCCTACGCGTCCAACCGCCATCGCTCCAGTAGGCTGAAATTTTCCCGTCGTTGGATCGTAAGTCTCCGCTGACTTGTAGAAGTCCTGATTGCGCCGCATCCCGCCCGCAATCAGCACCGTGCCGTCGGGTAAGAGCGTAGCGCTGTGCCCGGAGCGCGGCTCCAGCATCGGCGCAGCCGATATGAGCGATCCTGCGTTTGACGCGGAAGGAACCGCTGCGCGAAACGCCGCGCCGCTGATTGCGAAGGTGATGGTGAGGAAAACAACAAGAAGTATCCGGGAACGGTTCATGACGTCCTCCTGAGAAATCAGACGCGGTGCAGCCGCACAGGTGAGCAACCGCATAGAAAACTGACGAAGTCAGCTGGACTTCTACGACACGGTGATCGGCTAGGCTCCCACCAACGCCTTCTTCTCGCTCGGCTCATACTCGACGATGTATCCCGCTACCGCGCTGGCCGCCACGGTATAAGGCGACGCCAGATACATCTGCCCTGGGCCGCTGCGGCCGGGGAAGTTGCGGTTCTGTGCGCTGATAACGACCTGATCGGGACGGGTCGACACTCCCGGCCCGGCGTTGATGCAGGCTCCGCAACTGGGCTCGATCACGCGCGCTCCCGATTTCTCGAACACTTCCAGATAGCCGCGGCGCAGGCAATACTCGCGCGTCTCCTGCGATCCAAACTGAATATAGAACTGCACGGAGCGAGCAACGCGCTTGCCTTCCTTGAGCGCATCGGCAAGCACGGCGGCGTACATATCCATATCTTCGTTTTTTCCGGCGGTGCAGGTGCCGCCGTAAGCGATCTCCACGGGGACGGGCGTGTTCAGCTCGCGCACATATTTTCCGTTACCGGGATCACCGGGAGTCGCCACCATCGGCGTAATGTCGGCCGCATCGAGTTCGATCACGTGCGCGTACTGCGCCCCCGGATCGCTGAACAAGCCTTGAATCATCTCCTCAGCCTGCTTGCGATCCATGCCGCGCCGCTCGGCCAGAAACTCGATCGCCTTTTTGTCCGGCGCGACGATTCCCGTGAAGCCACCAATCTCAGCCGCCATATTCGTCATGGTTGCGCGCTCGTCCACGCTGAGATGCTCAATCGCCTCGCCCGCATATTCCATGACCTTCGCCAGCGCCTTACCGCTGCGCACGTAGTCGAGGCTCAGAATCTTCAGGATGAAATCTTTGGCCGTCACGTTCGCATGCTTCTTGCCGCGCACAATAATCTTCACCGACTCCGGAACTTTCACGCGTACGTCTTTCGTAATCCATGAATTGAATACGTCAGTTGTGCCGATGCCGAACGCAACGCAGCCGATCGCGCCCACATGCGGTGTGTGCGAGTCGGAGCCGATATTCAACTGCCCGGGCAGCGCGTAGCTCTCCAGAACAATCGAGTGGCAGATGCCTTCCGATCCTTTGCGGTCTTTCAATTCCCCGTGCAGCTTGATTCCCTGCTTGGCGGCGAAGTCCTGCTGCTTCAGTTTAAGTTGCGTCGCCAGGTCGAGCAGGCCCAGTTTTTTCTTCTCTTCAGAAATCACCTCGTCAAGAAACGTAAGATGATCGCGGAAAAATAAAATACTCCCGGGATCGTTCACCTTGGCATCTTTGCCGACATACCGCTCAAAGAAAATCGCCGCCATGGGCGTTACGTATTCGTGGCTGAAGCGAAGATCGGCGCGCGCGAAGCCCGTGTCGCCAGGCTTTGCAGCAGACACACCGACCTCACCCTTCTCGTTGAGCATGTGCCGCGCAAAAATCTTTTCGGCCAGCGTCATCGGACGGAATTGTGTGGGCGCGGGCGACTCGCCCGCGCTGCCAATCGCCGGCAAGAACACCTTCCCTTGCATTCTCGCCACATTGAACGGAAACAACCCGCCGTATTCGATCACTTGCCGTGTAATCTCATCTTCGCCCGCGGTGAACTCGCGCAGCGCAATCTCTTCCCCGCCTCGAATTTTTTCGATCAGCGAAAAGTCCGTCGATGTCAGCAGGCCTAAATTTTGGCAATTCTGTTTGTAGATTCGCTCAATGTTCTCCGCGATCACTACGCGAATGCCCGCGCACATCTCGGCATAAGGCGACTGCTCCCGGCTCGATCCCTTGCCCCGCCGCTTGCCGCTCACCGCGCACATAAATCCGCCGCGCTTCACATCGCCGCGGCCAATCGGGGTCACGTCGCCGCACTTCAGGCCAAGATATGGAATCTCGCCCAGAGTCTCGTCGAAATAAAAGCAATAATGCGCCGGCGTAATTTCGTCGGTGGAAATGTCATCGCGAAGCTTCGGATTATTCGCGGGATTCTTCGTATCCCACGGCAAGTCTTCGCCTGCCAGCTGCCGCTTGATGAGTTCGGGATCCTCAGTGAGAAAAAGAATGCGTCCCTGCAACCGGACGTGGTCCGGGCGCTTTTCGATCTTGCGTTCCAAAAGTGAGTCGATCACGGTGAGCCTACGAGAGTTTAAGGATGAGAGTTGCCGGAAGCGGCCGACCTCTGCTTGATCTATTGTAGCGCGGTAAAAGCGAATTTCACCGAAACGCGATCCACGCTAGCCCTCATGCCGCCGCGGATCAGCCATAGGCTCAATTCCACGTCCAGCAAATATTTCCCTGAACTCCCGCACCAGCGCCTCGTGAACCACGCCATTGGATGCCAGCGTCTCCTGGCTGTTCAGTTCAAACGGCGACCCATCGAAGCGGCTGACCTTACCGCCTGCTTCTTCGACAATCAGCGCGCCCGCCGCCGTATCCCACGGATTCAAATTGAATTCCCAGAATCCGTCGAAGCGCCCGCAAGCGACGTTGCACAAGTCCAGCGCCGCCGATCCGGGGCGGCGAACGCCATGCGTATGCAGCGTGATCTGGTGATAAAAATGAATGTTCGGGTTCTTGTGCCGCTTTTGGCTGGGAAATCCCGTCGCCAGCAGGCATTCCTTCAGCTGCGACACCTTGGAAACGTGAATCGCCTTGCCATTCAACTGCGCGCCCTTACCGAACTCAGCCGCAAACAACTCGTCGCGCGTCGGATCGTACACGACTCCGGCAACACGCTTCTGGGATGGCCGATGCTCTACAGCCATCGACACGGCGAACACCGGATAGCCATGCGCGAAGTTCGTCGTCCCGTCCAGCGGATCGACGTACCAGCGATATTCCCCGCCCAAATCGTTCAGCCCCTGCTCTTCGCCCAGCACATCGTGCGACGGAAACTGCTGCGTGAGGCGCTGGCGGATCAGCACTTCCGACGCCCGATCAGCCGCAGTAACGAGATCGGCGTCGCCTTTGTATTCGATCTTGAGGCCGTGGTGAAAATAGGGCAGCAAGAGCGCGCCAGCCTCGCGCGCAATGGACGACATAGCGGGCAGAAAACTCTCGAGATGATTGGGAATGGTCATCGCGTGGGCTTACTTCGTCTTCCCGCCTTCGTCCGCGATGTACATAATTTCGTGCTTGTAGATAAACAGATTCGGCTCGCCTTCGCGGGTCAGCCGCACCATATTCTTATCGTAGTATTCGATCCAGCCGTGCACCGTCTGCCCATCCATCAACTTCACGGTGACGGCTTTCTGCTTCTCTCCCAATCCTTTGAGGAAGGAAGCTTCTTCATACGTATCCTCTGGAGGAGGCGTACGCCCGCGCTTGGCGGCATTGGGATTTCCCTGGGGAGGGCGAAACGTCATGCGCACATTGTACACAAACGGCAACCGTTTCAGCCGCGCACCAGATTGCGCAATGGAGACAAATCGCGCATCCAAGCAGAGTAGAATGCCGAACAACTTTCCTGGTCTGTCAGGAGGGCCTGTGAAGAAACTTAGCCCGCCATTCACGCCGATGAATGGGCTCGTGAGACTTGCGGCCGCGAGCCCGCTTCTACTCTGCCTGCTGTCCTCCCTATTGGCTCCCGCGCAACAGCAAAAGCCGAAATATCCCGCGCCGCCTCCTCCCATGAGCGCGGGAATTAGCAACGATGCGCAACCGGTTCCATCTTCGGCCACGGCGAGGCGTCACATCGATTTGGTGAAGCTGCAAGAGGAAGCCGACGAACTGTCGCAGTTGGCTCAAACCATCCCAGCCGACATGACCAGCGTCCGCCACAACATGCTGCCCAAAGACATGCTGGAAAAACTGAAACGAATCGAGAAACTATCCAAGCACGTCCGCAGCGAATTGACCCCGTGAAGAAACAGGATTCCCTGGATCACAGCTCATAAAAAAGCCACCAGCCTTTCGACTGGTGGCTTGAAAATCCTCATTCGCATTACTCATCAGAAGGTAACGCGCAGGCCCCACTCTATGGCGCGAGGGGAACCCAGGCCGAACACGCCAGTGCCGTTGCCCACGCGGAAAACGTCACTTTCAGGGCCGGTTTCGCCAGGCTGAGTTTGGGTGTGGATGCTGTTGATCGAGCTACCATTGTCAAGCCAGCCGTTCATCGCGCCGGGCGGCAGGTTGAAGTTGGCGAAGTTGAAGAGGTTGAATATTCCTACGCTGGGCTCGACCTTGACGCGTTCATGGAATGTGTGGCTCCAACTCAGGCGGAAGTCGAAGGCCTTGACCCAAGGAAAAGTAAGCTGGTCCGCGGGAGCCGTCGCTAGCGTCGGAGCCACGCCGCCGAGGCTGACCAGTTGGGCCGCCGAGAACAGACCGTTGCTGATAAGCGCCTGTCCGGCAGGAGTGGGTTGGCCAGCAACCGTGGTGTTGTAACGACTGATGGCGTTGTTCAGACCGCTCAAGCCGAAGTCGCGCCCGAAGGAGCCGTTGGTTGTTCCTGGCAAGGGTTGGCTGACAAATCCGCTGCCACTGAAGTCGGTCTGGAAAATCTGGCCTGAAGTACCGGTGCTGCCAACGATCGTGGGGCTGGAAAGCGGGCTGTAGAAGTGACCGATGATGCCGAAGCGGAACCCGAACGGCACCTCAAAGCTTCCGCCGAACGAGAGCTGGTGGGTGCGGTCGAGCAACGACGGTCCCATAAACTTCAGCGGGTTGTCGTTGTCGGCCGCTTGCACGACGAAGTCCTGATCATTGGCGGAAACGGGGTTGGAAGGCGGAGTGTTGCCCGCAAACGCGAGCGGGTTGACGAAGCGAGACAAGGAATAGGAAAGCTGGAAATTCGCGGTCTTCACTCCTCTGATTGGATTGGCGACGTTCTGCACCAGCTTCATTTGCAGACCGTTATAGACGGAGCGGCTGATCGGCTCGAGGAAGAGCATCTGGCCGAAGAGCGGGTTAATGCCGCCAAAAGCGCAACCCGGAGTCGGACAGGCTGAGCCGAAGTCGTTCGGAGTTCCTAGGCCCCTGCCCGCGTAGTCCGCGATGCCAGCGCCTGCCGCAATCGCGCAATCGATTGCCACTGAATCGGTGCCCGTACCGCATCCGAAATGGTTATTCGTGGCAGAGATAGCGGCGAGAGCCCCGCCCTTGTTGAAGTATTTGGTTGAGCCAGCGCGGTTGACGTCGATGCCCAACAAGCCGTGAGTCTCGACGTTACGCACGTAGTCCATGCTGACGACCATGCCGTGGCGGATTTCATGCTGGAAGCCTAGGTTCAACTGCAAGGATCGCGGCGAACGATAGTTCGGGGCAAACAGGCCAATGGCAGGATTGGCGCCAGCAGTCAACTGGTTGCCGATGAAAGCCCCGTTCGGATTGGTCAAACTGAACGGAGTGTCAGCCTGATACACGGACTGGAAGGCAGCCAGTGCCGTTGCCGCCTGACCAATCGTCTCGGCGCAATAATTCACGCCCGTGGCGGGATCGGTCCCCACCGAAATGGTCTGCGTAGCTGAGATAGGAATTTGTTGTGGCGAACCACCGTTGCAGGCCAGCGGAGACTGCAGGAACGCGCCATTCCGGAGCCGTAGCGGCCGGTCGAACAGAACGTTGTTGTAGATCACGTTCTCGTAGTACAAGCCGATGCCAGCGCGGACCACCGTCTTTCCATTACTGGATGGATCCCATGCCAGTCCCAACTGTGGAGCGAAGTTCCGATTGGGCTGCCGTACGGCATTTCCGAATCCAGGAAAAGCGGCGTTCAGCTCCGGGATGGCGGGCAAGTCGCTGTCGGTGCGGCCTGTGTCGCGTTCCCAGCGCAAGCCGGGAGAGATGGTGAGGTTGTGCCGAATCTTCCACGTGTCGCCGATATACAGTGCGAAACGATTGTCCGGTCCCAAACCGCCAGCCGGATACCCGAGAGCGGACTGCGTGGTTGAGTATCCCTGGCCGTTGCCAACAAAAACGATTCCATTGGCTAGGGACGCAGCGGTTGGATCAGACGTAGCGCCGGCGCTCGTAAATACTTGCGGCGCGATTCCGAAGAAGCTGGCGAAGCCGCCGCCCTGAATGTGGTTGTAACCGACGCCGAAGCGCAGGATGTGTTTGCCGAAGATCTTACTGCCGTCATACTTGAGCTGGTGATCGCTCTGCGGCGTTGCCTGAGGGGCGAGCAGATTCGGCCCTACCGTGAACGTTCCGATGTTAATTGCAACAGGGTAGTTCGCGAAGGGCAAAGCGCTTCCCCGGACTGCATCGAGAATCCGGTTTTGAAACTTAAGATACGAGAAGCGGACAGAATGGGTGACACTGCCGGTATTGAAGTCCACGCCGAATACGTCATTCCGCGTGTAGTCCTTGTTGTTGTACACCTGAAAGCTCGACGGGAAGAAGGTGGCGTCCACTGAGTTCTTGAAATAGTTGAATCGTCCAAAGAGGCGCACGCTGTTGGTCAGGTTGTAGTCCACGCGGGCCTGTAATTCGTTTTCGAGAAACGGAGCGCCAAAGGTTCCCGAAAATGAGTTGTAGGGCGCCAATTCAGCGACCGGTGCGGCGAGATGCTGCAGGGTCCGCTCGCCGTCGAGGAAGAAGAACAGTTTGTCTTTGATGATGGGCCCGCCTACGTCGCCACCTTCCTGGTTGCGCTGATACGGAGTCGGGATGAAGCTGTTAGTAGCAGTATCGAAAGGCTGCAGCAGTTTAGCTCCACCAACCGTGCTATCGCGAAAGGCACCATAGGCTTCGCCGTGAACCGCATTCGTTCCCGACTTGGTGGTCACGTTCACTGCGCCCGACGAAGTCAGATCATTCGAAAGGTCCAGTGTCGACTGCGCCAGGGAGAACTCCTGAATGCCGCTGGCCGGAATGTCCTCCGTGGTCGTGCCTACGGTCTCGTCGCTGACATCAACGCCATCGACGTTGATTCGAGCTGTCCGCCCGAAGCGCCCGCCGAATGAAATCGACGAATAACCTACTTTTGTAGGATCAAAATTCTCACCATCCTGGATCTGCACTCCTGGCTCAAGCTGAGCCAGATCGAGGAAGTTGCGGCCATTCACGGGCAGGTTCTCAATCTGGCTGGCGGTCAGAACTCCCTGCACAGTCGCCTGCTCGGTATTCACCTGAACCTCGCTGGCCTGTACCTCAACAATCTGGCTCTCCTGGCCGAGCGGCAATTTAGGATTGAAGGTTGAAGTATTGCCCACGCGCGTGGTGACAGTGCTGCTGACCGTACTGAAGCCTTTGGCGGAAACCTGAACTTTGTAGTCGCCCGGAATCAGAGCGCCGGAGTTGAAGGCCCCCGTGGAATTCGCAGTCACCGTCACGGTCTGCGCCGTGGCAGAGTTCGTAATGACGACCTTTGCTCCTTCAACAACGGCGCCCGAAGGGTCAGTGACTGTTCCAACGATACTCGTCGTACTCACAGTGGTCTGAGCAAATGCAACCAGTGAGAGGCTTAACATCGCAGCAATGAGCACCAGAAAACTCGATCGCGCGGCGCGGTTACTTGGGGGGCTGAGGGTCAACATCGTCCACCTTCCTTTCTTGTCTGTACATCTCATGTCTGTACATCGCGAGTAAGCGTCACGTTTGTTGTGCGTGCAGGCGAACATCCGCACATGACAGGCAGCGACAGTCTTTACGCTCCGCGTCATTCGATTCTTGACGAGGCTTCGCAAACAAACGTGATCGACTGCTGCGCACGATAATGCAATTTTCGCGCCAGCTTGCTGTGCTGTTGTGGAGTGATCGCTTATCTAATCTACACGCAAGCACTTACAAGTAATTTTCGCGCTTCAGGTGGTCTCGTCCGAGTCGGATTGTGCTCCGATATATTCCAAACCTCGTATTTCGCTTCCCGAAAAATGAATGAGTAGGGTATTTAGCCTATTGTTTACATAAACTTACAAAGGACTGCTGAGGCAGAACGTCCGCCGCGTTTTGTTTCGTTCGCGGTTACAATCCTGCACCAAACGAATAGCTGTGTGCAATCTTTCAGAAGTCTGATTTCACCGTGTAGTATCCCGCTCGATGGCGCACATGATATCCCGCAGCCTCGGGCACGCCCGCAACTTTCACTTGGATACGACGGAACTCGGAGAACGAAGTTTTCTGCGACGGATAATAGGCCAGCAGGTATTGCGTGCGCAGATCATCGCTGATCTTGCGGAAGGCCTCGTCCAGTTGCGACATGGAAGTCGCGTAATAATATTTGCCCCCAGTGTCTTCCGAGAGTTGAATAAGCGCGTGCTCGCCTCCGGTTTCGCGTCCGGCGCTGGCTTCGATGGGCACGATGATGATCGAATACACGATCCCTTCCGCCTCTTCGGCCGCGCGCACCGCTTCCTTGTAGTCGACTTTGCTGATCGTATCGCCGCCATCGGTGATCAGCACAATCACTTTGCGCCCCTTGCGGTGGTCGAGCGACCGCGAGATTAAGAAGATCGCATCGTAAAGCGCGGTGGCCGCGCCCACGCGAATGTGATCGATACTCTCGTCGATGCGCTTGAGGTCGGGAGTGAAACCGGGCGTAGCCTCGTGCACGATTTCACTAAAGCCGTAGACCGAGAGCGCGTCCACCGGCCGCAGAATCATGTGCGCAAAACGCTTCGCCGAAGCCTGCTCCAACGGCAAGTCGTGCCGCGTGCTCAGGCTGGTGTCGATGGCCAGCGCGATCGAAAGCGGCACCGCGGATTCCTTATCGAAGACTGCGATCTTCTGATCGTTCCCATCTTCCTGGAGCTGAAAATTTTCTTTCGTCAAGCCGCCGACGGGACCGCCGCGCGCATCATTCACGGTCACATACACATTTACCAGTTTTACGTCGAGCTTGAGTTGGGTGGAAGGCTGCGATGGAGATTCAGAATGAGCCGGGGACTGCTGCGCCCAAAGCGCGCAGCCAAGAAAAAGAAGTAAACCCAGGGTGACGAATTTTCTCATCGAGTATCGAAATTAGAGTATCGGAGAACGCGTGCGACCGAGCGTACTTAGGGTTGAGGTTCTAGCGTCTCTAGCGGCCCTTCTCAGCGAACTTATCGGTTAAGAGCTTTTGCCTGATCCCGAGGGCAGCACCCGAACCCTTCACTTAGATGCCGCCCAATCTGCGGGGCTGCCCGTGGAATCAATAATTTACGCGTGGGATGTCAGAGGGAAACGGCTCGCCATCGGCCCATACCGCGCCATTCTCGAAATATTCCTTTTTCCAGATGGGAACGGTCCGCTTCAGCGTGTCGATCAGCCACCGGCAAGCCTCAAACGCCGCCGCTCGGTGGGCCGACGCCACTGCGATCAAGACGCTGGTCTCGCCAATCTCGAGCCGCCCCAACCGGTGAACGAGGGCCACGTTGCGAATAGGAAACTGCTGCAAAGCCTGCACGGCGAGCGCCTCCATTTGAGACAGTGCCATTTCTTCATACGCTTCGTAGTCCAGATAGAGCGTCTTTCGCCCCCGCGTCTGATTCCGCACTATGCCTTCAAACGTCAGGGCCGCACCGTCCTCGCCCCGCTTTAGCTCATCCACGATGCGTTGCGAATCAATCGGCGAACGCACAATCGAGGCGTAGCATCGGCCCTTCGGCTCTCGGCCCTCGCTCAGGACAGGCTCCGACTGTGCAGCGGGCGTCTCGCCCGCGCCGGAACCTCCACTTACCGGCGGTAATAGCGCCACTTCGTCATCCGCTTTCAGCACGGTCTCCGGTCCGGCGTACTGCTGATTCACCGCCATGGCCAGGGACGGCAGTATTTCTTTGAGCCGCGGAATCCGCGCCTGACATTGCTGAATCACATCGCGCACAGATGCGCCGTCCGGCAGAGCAAGCGACTCGGAGCCCGTCCCCGCCCATTCCCTCAACATCCCGAAAAATAGAACGCGCACGCGCATAGGAGATTCGCCAGCTACCTGCCGCCAGTTGCCAGTTTACCTTGCGGGCCGTACAGTCTGTGCGCGCCCGTAGGAGGCATTAATTTTCGTTTGACCTGGCCCATCTATCAATGTTATAAATGCCCGTTTTGCGCTGGTCGGCCACGGTTGCAGCTTTACTTCTCCAACCGGCATTTTAAGGCCTTCCCGCACAGACTCCGACGCGGCCAAGCTCCAACACTCGGTTTTGTCCAAGGGTGGAAGCGTGTTCGGAACTCCGGAGACAATACTCCAACTCGATTGGGCGTGCTCACGGTTGCTTCCGAACCGGTAAGACCGTGGTTCGTAAGATGAGAGTGGTAGGAGTCGGATTCGTAGCCTGGGTCGCGAGTGGGTGATGCTCTGCGGAAACCGTTCGAGATAATTTTGCAAGACGCATTGAAAATTTCCTGATATCCGATTCTTCTGGAGGCCTCATTATGCGCACCTGGCTCGCTACTGCTGCGTTCCAAGGACGCCGTATCGCGACAAAACTTTCGGCTCTCGCCGCGCTGCTTACCGTCGGCGCGGCTTCGGCTCTGGCTCAACCCGCTAGCGAAGGCGGCGAAGCTTCTCTGAAATTACCCGACCTTTCCCAGGTCAGCTTCTTCAACGGAGCCATCGATGGACACAGACTGCTGCTGATCGGCATCCTGTTCTGCCTGTTCGGGCTGGGATTTGGCATGGCGATCTACATGCGGTTGAAGAACTTGCCGGTGCACCGGTCGATGCGCGAGATTTCTGAGCTGATCTACGAAACCTGCAAAACGTATCTGGTCACGCAGGGCAAATTTATTCTGCTGTTGTGGGCGTTCATTGCCGTGATTATTGCCGCTTACTTCGGCTGGCTGTCACCAGTGCCGGGTAAGTCGGTTGCGCTGACGCTGCCGATTATTCTTGGCTTCAGCCTGGTCGGGATCGCGGGAAGCTATGGCGTGGCGTGGTTCGGCATTCGAGTGAACACGTTCGCCAACTCACGAACGGCGTTCGCGTCACTGCCCGGCAAGCCCTATCCCGTCTACCAGATTCCGCTCGAAGCTGGCATGAGCATTGGCATGATGCTGATCTCGGTCGAACTGCTGATCATGCTCATCATTCTGCTCTTTGTTCCCGGCGATTACGCCGGACCTTGCTTCATCGGCTTCGCCATCGGCGAATCGCTCGGAGCGGCGGCGCTGAGAATTGCGGGCGGCATCTTTACGAAGATCGCCGACATCGGGTCGGACTTGATGAAAATCGTCTTCAAGATTAAGGAAGATGACGCGCGCAACCCCGGCGTCATCGCCGACTGCACCGGTGACAACGCCGGCGATTCGGTTGGACCGTCGGCTGACGGCTTCGAAACCTACGGTGTGACCGGCGTCGCGCTGATCACATTCATACTGCTCGGCGTGAAAGATTCCAACGTGCAGGTGCAGTTGCTGGTGTGGATCTTCGTCATGCGCGTGATGATGCTGGTGTCGAGCGCGCTCTCTTACTTCCTGAATGGAGCGATTGCCAAGGCGAAATATGGTTCGGCGAATGAGATGAACTTCGAAGCGCCGCTGACCTCGCTGGTCTGGTTGACTTCGATCGTCTCCATCGCGCTCACCTACGCCATTTCCTACTTCATCATTCCCGAGCTCGGAGGCGACGGCTCGCAGTGGTGGAAGCTGGCTACGATTATTTCTTGCGGAACGCTGGCGGGCGCGCTGATCCCGGAATTGGTGAAGGCCTTTACGTCTACCGAATCGCGGCATGTGAAAGAGGTCGTGATTTCGGCGCAGGAAGGCGGAGCGTCTCTCGGCATTCTCTCCGGATTCGTCGCCGGAAATTTCTCCGGCTACTACCTCGGGCTGGCCATGATGATCCTGATGGCCATCGGCTATTACATGAGCACGATGGGCCTGGCGATGGCGGCGGGCATGCTGGCGCCTGCGGTGTTCGCGTTTGGGCTGGTGGCTTTCGGATTCCTGGGCATGGGGCCTGTGACCATCGCCGTCGACTCCTACGGCCCAGTCACCGACAACGCGCAATCGGTCTACGAACTCTCGTTGATCGAGGCTGTGCCCAATGTGCAAGCGGAGATCAAGAAGGATTTCAACCTCTCCGTCGACTTTGACCGCGCCAAGCACTTGCTCGAAGCCAATGACGGCGCGGGTAACACGTTCAAAGCCACGGCCAAGCCGGTACTGATCGGGACTGCCGTCGTCGGCGCGACCACGATGATTTTCTCTATCATCATGGCTCTCACTCACGGACTGACCAGCAACGTCGAAAACTTATCCTTGCTCTACGCACCGTTCTTCCTGGGATTGATTACCGGCGGCGCAATGATCTACTGGTTCACCGGTGCTTCCACCCAAGCCGTGACCACGGGCGCTTACCGCGCCGTCGAGTTCATCAAGGCCAACATCTGCACCAAGTACGCGCAGAAAGGCATGCTGAATATTTTCATCGCCGTATTTTTCGGAACACTGGCCTTCGCCTTCATCGACCCGTTCTTCTTCGTCGGATACCTGATTTCCATCGCCATCTTCGGCTTGTATCAGGCCATCTTCATGGCCAACGCCGGAGCGGCGTGGGACAACGCCAAGAAGATTGTGGAAGTCGAGATGAAGCAGAAGGGCACGCCGCTGCACGATGCGACCGTGATTGGCGACACGGTCGGCGATCCGTTCAAGGATACGTCGTCGGTGGCATTGAACCCGGTCATCAAGTTCACGACTCTGTTTGGATTGCTGGCCGTCGAACTGGCGGTGAAGTTGGCGGTCGAACAAGGCACGACGCTGACGCGAATTCTGGCGGGAGCTTTCTTCGTGGTCTCGTTCACGTTCGTCTATCGCTCGTTCTATAGCATGCGGATCAAGGCTGGCGCGGAGTAGCAACTACTAAGGCAGACATCAACGCCATCCTGAGCGATCTGGATGGCGTTTTTCTTGCTATTGATGGCGCCTTCGCTTTGGTCGGCGGGGAGGACGAATGCGTTCGTCAGAACGAGATCTTCAGTTTTGACTTCACGCTGTGGGCGAGTTTTTCAATCTGTTCGGCCTTCTTGATAGCGTCGACGGACATGACGCCGCGCTCGCCTTTCTCCAGGTAGTCTTTCAGTTCAACAGCCAGTTGCAGCATCTTGTCGGTATCGCGTCGGATCTCGACCTGACGTTGCAAGTTCGCGGCAGTGGCTTGCTGTCTTTGAATGTCGTCGCCCTCCGGAACCGGAGCATTGATCGTTTCCGGTCCGGGAACAGTCGCCTGCGGGATCGGCGTGTGAAGATCCTGCGCCTGCGGAGTGGCGGGAGGGATGTGGATGTGGACATCCTGTGCCCGAGAATATTGGCCGAAACTGAGACACGCGATAAGCGCAAATGCGAGCGAACTTGCCTTCCCCATGACGACCCTCCTGTCTCGATGTGATATCTCAGAGGTAACGAGGCAAAATCTGTCGGGGCATTATGGCTCGGACTAGAAAAAGAGACAATGGGGATTTCGCGGCGGACGGAGGGCTGGAACTGATGTCCGGCCAGCGATAGAGCGATAGAGACGTAGCTAGCTAGGCGGCTTACCTACGTCTCTACCCGGATGACAGCAGGACGTTTCAAGCAACGCCCCCTACCGCTGAAGCCTTTCAGCGGCGGTCCCAATAGAGTTCGCGGCGATCGCGATTCACGTCGCGGTATTCGCGCTGCAGCTCCCGGCGTTCATGGCTCGCAGCCAGATAGTTATTGTGATAGTAATCGCGCCTCAGCTCCCGGCGTTCGTGCTCAATTCTCTGTTCGTCTCGCCGGATATCGCGACGATCATGGTCGTAGCGGTCTTCGGCAAACATGGTTCCCGCGCTCATTCCCAACAGCAATAGAATTCCAGCAACAGTACGTTTCATATCTTGACCTCCAGCCGTATCTAGCGGCTCTACTGAATGGAAACCCGCGCAGGTCGCGGGAGTTGCGCTGTTCCGTTGCCTGGAAGCGGGCAACCATTCCTATGGCGCACACATCGTCGCCGCGGTTTCGCCTGGTCAAGCCTCACAGGTGTGAATTTTCTTTCACTCTATCGCGAATTCCTGAAGTCGGATATCCTAGCGTCGTCTTTTGGAGGGTAGGAATTCTGGTAGCCTCCATCCCTCGCGAGCCATCTACCTTTCTGAAAGCACGACTTCAGAGAAATACCGTTCATCGACGGCAGTTCATCAACAGCATAAGGAGTTGCTCATGCCTAGCCTTCGTTCCTCATGGATTCTCGCCCTGCTCGTCCTTGCCACAATCACTAGCGTGCAGGCTCAAAGCAATGTCGAGCACGCATTCCTGTGGACTGCTACCTCGGGCATGAAGGATCTCGGCAGTCTGGGTGACAACAGCTATGCGCAGGCGATCAATAACTCGGCCCACGTTGTGGGCTATTACGTGAACACCCTCGGCAACTACCGCGCCTTCCTGTGGACGCCGAAGAACGGCATGCAGGATCTGGGCACGCTGGGCGGAACTTCGAGCGTAGCCAACGCCATCAACTCCAAGGGCCAAGTGGCCGGATGGGCAACTCTGGCCTCCGGAGAAGCGCACGCTTT